>Ga0315268_10004276_pt1 | contig 15508 bp, 13 predicted proteins | sample C1_top_MG_FD_204535 | JGI IMG/M metagenome (GOLD analysis project Ga0315268, IMG submission 204535) | Sediment microbial communities from Yellowstone Lake, YNP, Wyoming, USA - C1_top | ecosystem: Environmental > Aquatic > Freshwater > Lake > Sediment | place: USA: Wyoming | collected 2017-08-01
CCGCCAGCAGGGCGTGCGTCTCCTCGTCATACGCCTCTGGATGGGCGCGATAGATGTCCGATGCGTGGCTGGCCATCGGCGAGTCCAGGTACAGCGGCAGCTGCGGGATCCGTCCGGCGTCCACAAGCCGGTGGAGCTCCCAGACGATCTCCTGCGTACGCCCGATGGCGAACGACGGGATCAGCAGCATGCCGCGCTTCTGCGCCACGTCGCGCACGGTGGCTGCCAGCTTCTCGACGGCCACATCGGCCGCCTCGTGCTCGCGTCCGCCATAGGTGGATTCGCAGACCACGAAGTCTGCTTCGGTCACGGGTGTGGGGTCGCGCAGAATGGGCGTGCCGGGGCGGCCAAGATCACCTGAGAAGACGACGATCGTGTCGCGGCCGCCGGTGGACCGGACAAGCCGCATGCGCACGATGGCCGAGCCCAGGATGTGGCCGGCGTCGAGCAGCGTGATGAACACGCCGGGCGCGACTTCACGCTCGGTGTTGTAGAGGATGGCGTTCAGGTGCCCGATGGCAGCATCGGCGTCGTCCACGGTGTAGAGCGGCGCATCAAAGTCCAGGACTACGTCTGGGCCCGATGCGCGCAACACCACTTCGGGATCCGGGCCACCCGGTGCCGCGGCACCCTGCGCCGCCAGCTCCACGGCTTCGCGGTACATGCGCTCGTCGCGGGCGTCCTGCGAGGCGGCCCGACCCGGATCATGGCGGGATCGGCGCTGGGCGCGCTTGGCAAACTCCTCCTGGAGCTTCGCGCTGTCCAGCATGACGAGGCGGGCGAGCTCCGCCGTGGCCGATGTGCAGATGATCTGGCCCTTGAAGCCCTCGTGGACCAGCAGCGGGAGCAGCCCGCAGTGGTCGAGATGCGCGTGGGTGAGGATGACCGCGTCAAGCGTTGCTGGGTCCACCCCCAGCGGGATCCGGTTGCGCACCGCCTCCGCGGGGCCTCCCTGGAACATGCCGCAGTCCACCAGGACCTTGGCCTTGCCGGTGTCAACGAGATGGCGCGAGCCGGTCACCGTACGGGCCCCGCCGAGAAAGGTGAGCTCCATCCGCTGATCGTGACACATCGCGGCGCCACGGGGGCGGCAGGTACCATGCGCCGATGCCCGAAATCGCCGTGCCAGCCTCCCGCTGGGCCCCCGGAAACGTCCTGCCGCGGCTGCCCGGACTGCTCATCGGCCTTGCCCTTTTCGGTATCGGCGTCGCGCTGATGGCGCAGTCCGGGCTTGGTCTTGGGCCATGGGAGGTCTTCCACCAGGGCATCAGCCGCCACACCGGGCTGCCGCTGGGCACGGTGAGCATGATCGTGGGCGTGCCCGTGCTGGCGCTGTGGTGGCCCATCGGCGAGCGACCCGGGTTTGGCACCATCGCCAACATCGCGTGCATTGGCTTGGCCACAAACCTGACGCTCACGGTGCTGTCGGCCGCGCAAGGCATCGCCGCCCAGTTGGCCTACATGGCGTGCGGCGTGGTGACGGTGGCAGTTGCGTCCGGGCTCTACCTGGCCTCAGACTTGGGACCCGGGCCGCGCGACGGGCTCATGACGGGGCTGCACCACCGCTTTGGCTGGTCCATCCGTCTGGCGCGCACGGGGATCGAGCTCACCGTGCTGGCCGTTGGGTTCCTGCTGGGCGGGACGATTGGCCTGGGCACCGTGGTGTTTGCGCTGGCCATTGGCCCGCTGGTCCAGGTGGCACTGCGCGTGTTTGACCGCGAGGGACGGATTTCGCGCCGGCGGCGCGCGGTGATTGCGGCGCAGGGTCTCGACGGGGACTGAGGGTGAGCGTGACGGCGGACACCGTGGCGGTCGGTCAAGCCAACGTTGGGCCAAGCCCAGCTGCGCAGCCAGACGCAAAGCCTGGGTCGCGAGACGGTAGCGCGGCACTGGCGTTCGCCGTTTTTGTCCCGCTCCTCCTGCTCTCAGTGGGGCTTGGCGTCGCGGTTGGACGACCCGTTGTCCTGCTTGTACTCGCCGTGGTGCCCATCCTGGTACGGCTCCGGTCTCGACCGATCGCCGCTGCCGCAGTGATGGCACTCGCCGGCGCGGCGCTGCGCGCAGCCCTTGTTGGGGCGGCCCCGGAGACCGACCAGATTGAGACGACCCTCGCGGCCCTCCGTATCGTGCTGCAAGGCGGGGTGCCGTACGGCGCAGGCATTGCGGGGACGAGCACCGGTGCCCCCTTCCCGTACGGACCCCTGGCGCTCGCGGCGTATGTGCCGGGCGTGTGGACCGAGGTCCTGGCCGCGGCATTGACGATGTTGATTCTGGTCAGGGCGAAGACGGTTGTGGGCCTTGCCTTCTATGCCGCCTGCCCTCTCGTGGTGCGGGGAACCCTGATGGGGACAAACGACGTGCTGCCCGGGCTGCTGGTGACGACGGCTGTGGTCTTGATGCCGACGCGTCCGCGCATGGCTGCCGCGGCGCTTGCCGCAGCCATCGCGATCAAGCCGTATGCGGGAGCATGGCTCCCCGGGCTTGTTGGCGCAGGCGGGATCGAGTTCGCGGTCGTCTTTGCGGGCGCATCCGCTGTGTTCTGGGCGCCGCTGGCGTTGTGGGGCATCGAGCCGTTCATGCGGTCGGTCTCGCTTGCCGCAGCCCAGCACGACACGCCCGCCAACACGTTCAACTTGCCTTTGATGCGGCTACTCGCGGTGCCGCTGGCGTTGGCGGCGCTGTTGCGGGCGCGGTCCCTTGCCTGGCAGGCCGCGCTGGGGGCGGGCGTGTTCCTCGCGGTGCTCTTCTTCGATCGCTGGGCGAGCCTTGCCTACCTGCTTGTGCCGTTGCCGCTGCTGCTCATTGCGATCGAGCAGAGGGCTGCGGGGCGGGTCTCGCGCCGGCGGCGTGCGGCAATCGCGGCGCGGGGTCTCGACGGGGACTGAGGTGAGGCGTCCGGGCGGCTGTGCCGTCGCGGCTCACCCGGCGAGCCATCCAGATCCCGGGCGCACCCGGTGGGTCATCCGATGCACGGTGCGATGGCTAACGGGCACTCCAACCCGTTGCGGCTCACGGTGCGAGCCAGGTCGATCTCGGCCGCGCGCGATGACTCACGGGGTGAGCCGCGCGGGCCCGATGGCGCAAGCGCCCTCAGGCTAGGTGCACCGCGAACAACGTGTCCACCATCACCGCCGCGAACAGCAGCGTGAGGTAGCTGATCGAGAAGCGGTACAGCCGGATCGACTGCGCAAGCGACCCCTCAGGCGACGAGCCCTGGCGCCACAGCGTGTAGGCCCGCCACAGGAAGAACCCGCCCAGCACCACCGCCGCGCCCAGATAGACCAGGCCCATTCGCGCCACCGCGAAGAACACAAGGCTGATCGCCACCAGCAGCATCGTGTACAGCGCGATCTGGCGCGTGGTCTCGGGGACACCCCGGACAACGGGGAGCATGGGCACGTTGGCCGCCTCGTAGTCCTTGCGGATCCGCAGCGCCAGCGCCCAGAAGTGCGGCGGCGTCCAGTAGAAGACCACCGCAAACAGCAGCAGCGCCGGGATCTCCACGCGTCCGGTGACTGCGGCCCAGCCGATGACCGGCGGCAGCGCGCCAGCCGCCCCGCCAATGACGATGTTCTGCGGTGTGGTCCGCTTGAGCATGAGCGTGTAGACGAAGACGTAGAACGCGATGGCCAGGAGCGTCAGGAATGACGCAAGAAGGTTGACGAAGAAGGCCATCAGCCCGACGGAAATGACGGCGAGGACGATGCCAAAGACGAGCGCGTTCTCGGGCGTGACATCGTGGGCCGGCAGCGGTCGTCGCTTTGTGCGGGCCATGAGCAGATCGATGTCGCGGTCGAGGTACTGGTTGATCGCGTTGGCGGCGCCCGCCGCAAGCGTGCCGGTGACCATCGTCCAGAACACCAGACGGAACCACTCCGGCACAGTCATCCCGGGCAGGTCCCGCGTGGCGAGGACCATCGCCGGAATGGTGGTGACAAGGAGGAGCTCGATGATGCGGGGCTTCGTCAGCGCGACATACGCGCGGATGGTGCCACCGGTCAAACCCGTCGTCTCGGCGGGGGTGCCGACGCCGGCATCGGCCGACGCGCCCGCCAGCCGCGCCTCGTAGTACGACGTGAACGCCAGCGCCGCGCCCAGCGCCCAGGCCACCGCGCCAATCGCCACGTGGAGCGTTCGGGCCCAGGGCGCCATCAGCGTAAACACCTGAAGCGCGCCAACGCCAACCTGGATCGTGAAGATCACGCCAAACCACATCGCCAGACGCCGGACAGCCGGGCGATCCCGCTCGGTGCGCCACGCGCCAAGCGCCGTCGCCCAGACAATGATCGCCACGACGGCCGCCACATACCGGTGGAGCGCATGGATTGCAAAGAGGCCACGAACGGTCGCATCGGCACCGGCGGGCGGCAGCGGGTTGACCGACCCATTCATCAGCGGCCAGTCCGGGAAGACAAGGCCCGCGCTGTTCGCCGTGACGTTGGCGCCAAACAGAAGCAGCGCGTATGTCGCGGCCGCGGCAAGCACCGCCAGCAGCGTGAACCGCTGGCTCGCCCCCCGTCCGCCGGCCCGCGCCGGGTAGCGGCTCCGGACCCAGACAAATACAAGGACGCCCAGCAGCGCCATCGCCGTCCCGAGGTGCGCCAGCACAGACTCGCCGGAGTTGTTGAGCCGGACGGTCTCCTTGCCCAGCCACGCCTGATAGAGCACCAGCACCACGGACACCACGGTGGGCACCGTGATTGAACGGCGGCTGCTGTGGTCGCGGAAGGCGAGGATGACCAGGCCCAGGATCTCAAAGCCGATGATCATCGCGATAAAGCGGTGGATCCACTCAAGCCATGGCTTGTAATCGGTCTCGGACGGGATCAGCTTGCCATTGCAGAGCGGCCAATCCGGGCAGCCCATACCAGAGCCCGTCGCGCGGACGATGACGCCCACCGTGACAAGCAGCACCGTCGTGATGACGGTGGCGAAGGCGAGCCTCTGGAAGCGGGTCACGACGCGGGGAAACCTCAGGGGGCGGTGCGCGGCACTGCTGCGCGGGCGCCATTCTACGCGAGCACGCGAGCGGGGCTACCCTCTGGCACATGCGCCGATCCCCTCGCCTCGCCCCCGTCATCGTTGTCGTCGCGGTTGCCCTCGCAGCCTGCTCGCCCAACTCCGGCGTCGCACCCACCGGGGCGCCCAGCGCCGGGCCTACGGCGGCGGCAAGCGGCGCGGGAGCCGCCTCGGTGGTCCCGGTGATCATCACGTCGCAGCTCGTGCTTGGCGAGAACCGCTTCCTGTTCTCGTTCCTCGACGCAAAGGGCAACACGCCTGTCGGGGCGCCCGATCGGCCGGCATCGGTTGCCTTCATCGCGCCTGGTGAGACGCAGGCCAGCGCCGCCGTCGCGGCCGAATTTGTCTGGGCCATCGACGGATCGCGCGGCGAGTACATCGCCCACGCCAGATTCGGCTCGGCCGGCGACTGGAAGGCCATCTTCGTCACGAATGCGCCAGGCAAGCCGCAGGAGGCGATCGGCGTTGCGTTCCAGGTGTGGGCCAAGGGCACCGTCATCGCGATTGGCGATGCAGCACCGGCCTCGCGGACGCCCACGTTCAAGGATGTCGGGGGCAGCCTGTTCCAGCTCTCCACCGACACCAACCCGGACCCGACGTTCTACCAAGTGTCCGTGGCGGACGCCCTGGCTGCCCACACGCCGTTTGTGCTGGTGTTTGCGACACCCGCCTTCTGCCAGAGCGCCCAGTGCGGCCCAACGCTGAACCGTGTGAAGGCCGTGGCAGCCACGTCGCCAAAGGGCGTGGTGTTTATCAATGTGGAGCCATACGTGCTCAAGTGGGACGGCTCGCGGCTCCAGCCCGTGCTTGATGCAAACAACCAGCTCCAGCCGGTGGCGTCGGTGAACGAGTGGGGCCTGCTGTCGGAGCCCTGGATCTTCACGGTCGACGCAACCGGGATCGTGCGCGGCTCGTTTGAGGGCGTTGCGTCCGAGGCGGAGCTCAAGGCGGCCATCGCGGCGATCGGCGGGTCCTGACCTTCGGAGTTCCCCCGCGGTCCCGCGTTTTCACCGGGTGCACCAACGGTTTCGTGAGGGGACCGGGCGTGCACCACGCGCAACGCCTGATGCGCGCAGACCACCCGCCACGTATCAGGCGCGACGCCCCGTGCACGAAACAGCGCAGCCCGGGACCGTTCGTTCGCCCGGTGCAAGACCGCGAGGCTACATCGCGTCCCGCCGTCACGGCGTCAGGGCGTCAGGCCGTCAGGCGGTGAGCACGCCCAGCAGCTCGTCCCAGCCGGCAACGTAGGCGTCAACATCCACGTCCTGCGCCGGCACGGAGCACACCGGTCCCGCCCCCACGATCGCCTCCCACACGCCGCGGTTTGCAAGCCAGACGCGGATCAACCGGGCCAGGAGATCGTCGGCGGCGGCCCTGCCCTCGGCGCCGCTGCGGATAGGCGCGGGCTGAAACGTGTACCCGGAGCGCGGGCCAAGCTCGTGGATGTGCCACGGCAGCGCATGGCGCTCAACGGAGGCGCGCATCCCAGCGGCGAGGCGAGCGCCAAGCCGTGCGGTGTGCGCATAGGCCTCCGGCGTGAGGATCTCCGTCATCACCGCGCGTGCGGCCGCCATCGCCAGCGCGTTGCCAAAGATGGTGCCGCCCGTGGCGACCAGGTGTGACCGCTCGCCATCGGGCCCCTTGTGCTGCTCAAGAACGGCCGAGATCTCATCGGTCATGCCCCAGGCGCCAAACGGCAGCCCGCCGGCAATCGACTTGCCCATCGTCACCAGGTCCGGCGCGAGACCCCAGCGCGCGGTCAGCCCGCCGGGCCCCACTACTTGCGTGTGCGTCTCGTCGATCGCCAGCAGCGTCCCGGTCTCGCGGGTGAGGCGGCGCACATCGGCGTGAAAGCCCTCAGCGGGGAGGAGCAGGCCGACGTTGTTGGTGATCGCGGGCTCCGTCATCACGACCGCCACGTCACGCCGCTCCAGCGCCAGGGCCAGCGCCGCCGGATCGTTGAAGGGGACCATCGCCGTACCCACCACCGTGTCGCGCGGGATGCCGCGCTCGCCCGGCACCAGACGCCCATCGGCGTCCAGTTCAACAAGCGCCTCGTCGAGGTGCCCGTGGTACATCCCGTCAAACAGGAGCACCTTGTCGCGGCCGGTAACCACGCGGGCAACCCTGATGGCCTCGGTGTTTGCGTGGGTTGCGGAGCTTGTGTACTGCCACTTCGGCAGACCAAAGCGACGTCCCAGCTCCTCCGAGACGACGATCGCGTCCTCGGTCGGCAACAGAAACTGGTTGCCGCGGGCCATGCGATTGCTCACGGCGCGGACCAGAGGCTCCGGCGCATACCCGCAAAACATCGACATGTCCGCGATGTTGAAGTCGGCGTACTCGTGGCCGTCAACATCGGTGAAGCGGGCGCCGAAACCCTCGTCCACCCACATCGGCAGGTGGTGGTAGCTCCCGCGAAGCCAGGCCATCGGCACGCCGTTTGGCATCACCGCGCGGCCACGCTCCATGAGCGCCGCCGACTTTGGGTGCGCCGCCACAAAGCGCGCGTCTTCGGCGTTCTTGAGCGAGCGGACCCTGTCGCGGTCTACACCCGAGCGGCTGGGCAGCGTGTTCATCGGTGTCGAGTCTACGGGCCAAGCCTCCGGATGTGCGGCTCCGCACGTGTGGCTTCGCACGTGCGGTCTTGCGCCCCACGCACCAACGGTTCAGCGGCGGGACGGGGTGTGCACCCCGCGCAACGTCTGATGCGCGCGGACCACCCGGCACGTATCAGACGCACCACCCGGTGCACGAAACAGCGCGGCACCGAACCGTTCGTTCGCCCGGTGCAAGGTTGTTGCCCGGGCGCGCGTTAGGGCGCGTCCTCAATCCGGTAGACCACGCGGTCAACCCCATCAGGGCGGAAGAACACCTTCACCGGCGATGAACTCGCCATGTGCTCCGCAAGGTGTCCGGGCGGGAACGTCGCCCCGTTCTCAAGGATGCCGATGCGGAACGCAGCCTCGGTGCCGTCCGCAAAGCGGAGCGTGAACCCCTTGACGTCGGCCAGCCCCACCGCGTCGATGTGCACAAGCACGCCGGTCACGGGCGAGACGAGCGGGACAGCCGATGCCGGGGGCCCCGCCGAAGCCGACGCCGACGCGCCACAGCCGATAACCGCCGCGCCGATCACCCACGCCAGCGCGACGCCCGCGAGTCCGCGGACCGCTCTCACTTGGGCGCCACGCCGGTCCCGCTGCTGCCGGGCTTCACGACTGGCTCCCCGGTGGCGCACCGCGGGCAGGTGGCCGCGCCGGGCTCGTACGTCGGCAGCTGCAGCGACCAGAGCGCCCGCAGCGGATAGACCCGCCCGGTCACCGGCGACGTCAGCGTCGTCATGCCGCCGGACCGGTCGACGATGACGGCGCACTCGACAATCTCGCCGCCCAAAGCCTCAACCGCGGGGATCATCGCCAGCAGCGAGCCGCCCGTGGTAAGGATGTCGTCAACCAGCAGCACACGCTCGCCCGGGGTGATGGTGAAGCCGCGGCGGAACTCGCGCCGGGCGGATTCGCCCTCACCGCCCCCAACCTCCTCGGCAAAGATCGCTCGGGTCCCCAGCTGGCGCCCCGTCTCAAACGCCAGCATCACGCCGCCCGTCGTGGGCCCGGCAACCAGGTCCACCGTGGCGGCGCCGGCAGCGTCGCGGCAGCCCGCAGCCCAGAACCCGCACAACTCGCTTGTGGCGGCCGGGTCCTGCAACACCTGGAACTTCTCCAGATAGGCGTCCGAGTGGCGGCCGCTCTTGAGCTGGAAGTGGCCCTCGCGCAGCGCGCCGCTCGAGCGGAACAGCATCTCGGTGCGGGCGGCAATGACCGCGCGGGCGGCAAGATCGGCAGTGCGTCGCAGGGTGGTCATGGCGGGAGTCTAGCCGAGCCTCCCAGGAGCGGGATCTGGCGACCGGTAGCGGACAGCGGTGTACTCGGCTAGCCGCCGTGCCCAGGTCTCGATGGTCGGCGCTGCAAAGTGCGAGGCATCCCAGGCAGCCACAATGGGGATTGCGAGGGTATCGCCGCCTGCCTCGATCGTCATCGATCCCAGCCCATACCGAGCATCGTCGGACACAATCGCGACGCCGGCCCCCCCGCTCGCAAGCGTTTGCGCGACGGCCGACAAGTCCGCCTCGGCAGCTGCGTGGTAGCTGAGCCCCGCCGCCGCCACCTCCTGGTCAAACACGCGCCGCGTACCGTGCTCGGCCGTCACGAGGACGAGCGGCTCCGTGACAAGCTCCTCCAGCGCAATCCGCGTCCGGCCATACCAGCGGTGGCCAACAGGGACCTGCGCAAGGATGGAGAAGCGTGAGACGGGCAGCGACGCCAGTTCGCCAGGGGGTGGCCCAACCGACACGCCGAGATCCGCATCGCCGGAACGGATTACGCGGAACACGGTGAGCGACGGCGCATCGCGGACCCGGACCTTGAGCGCCTCGGCGCCGAGCGTGGCGAGATATGGCCCGATGACATCCACGATGGTGATGTGCGGCGCAACCAGCGACAGGCTTGTGCCGCGGCTCGGCTCGCCGCCCCGCATCGCCGCCTCCACGGCGTCGGCGCGCGCCACGAGGTCGCGGGCCATCGGCGCCAGCTCCAGCCCAGCCGCAGTGAGCCGCAGGCGCCCGTCCCGCCGGTCAAACAGCTCGCGACCGAGCGACGCCTCGAGGCCCCGTATCTGACGCGAGATTGACGGCTGGGCCACCCGCAGGATCGCCGACGCGCGCGTGATCGATGTCTCGTCCACCACCGCCAAGAAGTACCGGAGCAGCCGTATGTCCAAGGGGCAGACCTCTTGCTGCATGCCTGTGAGGCATGGCCTCTGAGCATGGAAGTATTGGACGCGCACGACCCTGCTGGCAAGACTGCAGGGTATGGTCGGGTGCCGGCGTGATGGCCGGCATGGAGGAGACCCCGCGCAACGAGTGAGGAAGCACATGCACGCGAACTCGTCCCGGCAACATGCCGGAGCTAGGCGGTTCCTGGTCCTGTTCGCGGTAGCCGCGCTGGCGGTCGGAGCCTGCGGCTCAGCTGCAACGCCGGCGCCCACCGCGGCCCCAACGCCGGCGCCCACCGCGGCGCCCACGCCGGTCTCTACGCCGGTGCCGACACCGGCCGGACCGGTCGTCCTCAAGGTCGCCGCGACGGCGAACATCACGACATGGGACCCGGTCCAGTCATTCTCGACCGAGGCCCTGTACTTGGCGAACATCTACGAGCCGCTGCTGCGGATCAACCCTCCGAACTCTGCCGACAAGTACACCCCGGTCCTCGCGAAGAGCTGGACGACGAGCGCGGACGGCCTCACATGGACGTTCAAGCTCCGTGACGGCGTCACGTTCCATGACGGCGAGAAGCTGACCGCCGACGCCGTTAAGCAGTCGGTCGAGGCGGGCGCCAAGGGCGGCGCCGGGTTCATCTGGGGAGCGCTCGCCAGCATCACCGCGGTTGATCCGCTCACGGTCGAAATGAAGCTCAAGTACGCCGCGGCGATGGACCTCGTCGCGTCCTCGCTCTACGGCGCCTGGATCGTCAGCCCCAAGGCGCTCGCCGCGGTGACCGCCGATCCGAAGTACTTCGAGAAGGGCATCGACGCGGGCACCGGCCCGTACATGATCGAGTCCTACACGCCCGACAAGGAAGTGCTGCTAAAGAAGTACGACGGGTACTGGGGCGGCTGGACCGACATCACCCACTACGACAAGGTGCTGATCACGATCGCGCCTGAGGCCGCGGTCCAGCAGCAGATGCTCGACGGTGGCACGGTGGACCTCGCCCTGAACCTCCCGCTCGAGAACATCGCCGCCTACAAGACGAACCCGGACTTCACGTTTGTGGACGAGCCGTCGTTCTTCAACTACGTCGGCCTGTTCAACACCGCCCGCAAACCGTTCAATAACGTCTTGGTCCGCCAGGCGCTGTCCTACGCGATCCCGTACGCGGACATCATCACCGTGGGCGCCCAAGGCTACGGTACGCAGTCCCGGGGCCCCGTTCCGGCCGGCGTCTTCCCCTGGTCGTCCGACACCCCGCAGTACACGCAGGACCTTGCCAAGGCGAAGGATCTGCTCACGCAGGCGGGCTACCCCGACGGCGGGTTCAAGATGAACCTCACCTACGCCGCCGAGAACCAGAACGAGGCCCGCTTTGCGCCCCTCCTCAAGGAGGCGTACGGCAAACTGGGCATCGACGTCACCATCACCCCCATCGCGTTCAACCAGCAGTGGGAGCAGGCGAAGGGCGACGCGGCGGGGCGCCAGGACATGTTCCTGCTGCTCTACTGGCCAACCTACAGCGATGCGGGCTCGGACAACCTCTGGTCGCTGTTCCACAGCAGCGCCAAGCCGTTCTTCAACCTCTCCTACTGGAATAGCCCCGCCTACGACAAGCTCGTAGACGACGCCGGAGGCCTGACCGCCACGGCTCGCGATCAGGCGCAGGCGAAGTACTCCGAGGCCATGAATCTGCTCGTGGACCAGGCGCCGGGCGTCTTCTTCTACGACACCCAGTTCGTCACCGCCATCCCGAAGCATGTGCTCGGGTTCCAGTACAACCTGAACTACCCGTTCGCACAGTTCTTCTACCCGCTGCACCCGGCGGGCTGAGACTCGGAACTCCGCGGCGCCGGGCCGGAACCTCCGTGCCTGGCGCCGCTTCTTCCCCCACGATCTGACAATGCTCCGGTTCATCCTGCGCAGGCTCGCCGGCTCCGTCGCCGTGCTGTTTGGCCTGTCCCTCATCACGTTTGCCCTTGCGCGTCTGGTGCCTTCAAACGCAGCCGCGGTCTACATTGGCCCCAAGGCACGGCCCGAGGAGATTGCCCGGGTTGCGCACCAGTTGGGCCTCGACCAGCCGCTTCCCGTTCAGTACTTCACCTACATGCGCGACATGCTCACGGGCGACTGGGGCACCTCGATCGGTACCAAGCAGCCCGTCCTAGGCGACATTCTGGGCCGACTTCCCGCGACGATTGAACTGATAGGCGCGGCGATGCTGTTGGCGGTCCCGCTGGGGATCTTGCTGGGCGTTCTCTCAGCACGATGGCAGCGCAAGGCCCCCGACATCCTGGTGCGGCTCATCTCGATCGTCGGCGTGTCGCTCCCAGCCTTCTGGCTGGGGCTGCTGCTCCAGGTCTTGTTCTTCCGCGACCTCCACCTGCTGCCTCTCACCGGGCGCGTAGACGCAAACCTGCGGTTCTCCTCCCCCATCGCGGCAACTACGGGGCTGTATGTGGTGGACACGATCCTCAGCGGCAACTGGACTGCGCTGCGCGACGTCGCGCTCCACCTGGTACTGCCGGCGCTGACGCTTGCGGCCTACCCCATCGGGCTGATTGCGCGGATGACGCGCGCCTCGATGCTGGAGGCCTTGAGCCAGGACTATGTCCGCGCGGCGCGCGCCGCCGGCCTCAGCGAGCGGCTGATCACATACAAGCTTGCCCTCAAGAACGCGCTGATCCCGGTAACCACGGTGATCGGCCTGACGCTCGCCTACTCGCTCACCGGGACGTTCTTCGTTGAGGTTGTCTACAACTGGCCGGGCCTCGGGACACTCACCGTGAAGGGCCTGCTCAACCTGGACTATCCCGTTGTCATGGGCGTCACGCTCTTTGGCGCGCTTGGCTACGTGGTGATCAACCTCCTGGTTGACCTCGCCCAGTCGTGGCTCGATCCGCGGACGAGGCTCGCCTGATGGCAGCCGAGGTGCTCCGGTCCGCCACATCGGTGGCACGGGCAGGCATCCTGCGCCGGTTCCGGCGGGCCGTCCTGGCGGACCCGCTTGCCTTGACGGGCGTGACGATCATCACGCTGCTGGTGCTGCTGGCCGTGTTTGGTCCGTGGATCGCCCCGTATCCGGCTCAGGGCCAGGGCGAGAGCAACGTGGCGGCCCGCATGCTGCCGCCCAGCGCCACGCACCTGTTCGGCACCGACGGCCTCGGCCGCGACATGCTGAGCCGCGTGATGGTCGGGGCTCGACCGGCGCTTGCCGTCTCCGTGTTGGTCGTGCTGCTCGCGATGCTGATCGGCGTGCCGCTCGGTGCGCTTGCCGGGTATCGGCGCGGGCGCCTCGACGCGCTGATCATGCGGGTGACGGACCTCTTCCTCGCCTTTCCGCCGCTCCTCCTCGCGATGGCAATCGTCGCCGCACTGGGACCGGGTCTGGATCATGCCGCACTGGCCCTCGCGATCTCGTGGTGGCCCTGGTACGCACGCCTCGCCCGGGGCACGGCGACATCGCTCCGGGAGCGCTCGTTTGTGGAGGCGGCCCGCTCGATGGGGGTCAGCGAGGTCCAGATCCTCCGCCGCCACATCATCCCCAACTCGATCACGCCGATCCTCGTGCAGGCCACGATCGACATCGGCACCGTCATCCTGGCGGCGGGCTCGCTCGCGTTCCTTGGACTGGGCGCGGCTCCGCCCACGCCGGACTGGGGCCTCATGGTTGCTGACGGCCGGACATACATCCTGGACCAGTGGTGGCTGTCCGCCTTCCCGGGTCTGGCGATCTTCGTGGCGGTGCTCGCGTTCAACCTCGTGGGCGACCTGCTGGTGGACCTGCTCGACCCGAGGAGCACGCGGTGAGCGCGCCGATGCTGTCGGTCCGAGACCTTGCCGTGTCGTTTGTCACACCCGACGGGACCACAACCGGCCTCGACGGCGTCAGCCTTGATGTCGGCGAGGGCGAGATTGTGGGGCTCGTTGGGGAGACCGGCTGCGGCAAGACAATCACGGGGCTGTCGGTGCTGGGATTGCTGCCCCGTACCGCCCGGATCACCCGCGGCTCCATCGATCTCGATGGCCGGAACCTCGTGGGGCTGTCGGAGTCTGACCTGCGGCGCGTCCGCGGCGGCGATATCGGCATGGTCTTCCAGAACCCTGCGTCGGCATTCAACCCGGTGTTCTCCATCGGCGCCCAGATGCGGATGGCCCTCGGCGCGCATGAGCGCCTGCCGCACGCGGAGGGGTCGGCGCGGATCCGCGACATGCTGGCCGAGGTGGGGCTGCCCGAGCCGGATCGCGTGCTGCGCTCGTACCCCCACCAGCTCTCGGGCGGCATGCTCCAGCGGGCGATGATCGCGAGCGCGTTGCTCTGCCGTCCTCGGCTGCTCATTGCCGATGAGCCAACGACTGCGCTGGACGTGACGATCGAGGCCCAGATCCTGCGGCTCATTCGCGGCCTGCAGGAGTCGCGCGGCTTCAGCGTGCTGTTCATCACGCACGATCTGGGCGTGGTGCGCTCGGTGAGCGACCGGGTCGTGGTGCTGTACGCCGGCCGCGTCGCCGAGGCGGCCGCCACAGCCGCGCTGTTCGCGCAGCCGTCGCACCCGTACACCCGCGGGCTGATCGCTGCGGCCCCCCATCCTGCAGCGAGGCGCCTGGCGCTGGCATCCATCCCGGGCCACGTACCAGCCGATGTGGGGATCGTTGCAGGCTGCGCCTTCACCGACCGGTGCGCCATGGCCATCGACCGCTGCGCGACGGAGCGACCCGCGCTCCGCGACCTCGGAGCAGGACATCTGGCAGCCTGCCATCTCGCCCCGACTGCGGGAGTGGGCGCATGACCGCGGCGCGGTCGCCCGCCACACTCGAGACGCCGTCGGCTGCGCCGCTCCTGCGCGTACGGGCCCTCGAAAAGGTCTTCCACAGTGGGGGCCGCGCGGTTAGGGCCGTGGCGGGGGTCGACATGGACATCCACGCAGGCGAGGTGCATGCGCTCGTCGGTGAGTCGGGCTCCGGCAAGACCACGCTTGCCCGCTGCATCCTGCGGCTGGTGGAACCGACCGCGGGCACGATCGAGGTGGCGGGGCGCAACGTGGCCGCCCTTGGCGGGAGCGGACTTCGCGACTTCCGGCGCGAGATGCAGTTGGTATTCCAGGATCCGCAGGGATCGCTGGATCCGCGGATGAGCGTGCTGGACCTTGTGGCCGAGCCCATCCGGACCCACCTCCGCCCCGCCCGAGGCAGCCTCGAGCCCACGGTCATCGAGCTGCTCGACAGCGTTGGCCTCGCTCGTCGCCACCTCGACCGACGGCCGCATGAGCTCTCGGGCGGCCAGTGCCAGCGGGTCGCCATCGCCCGCGCCATGTCGATGCGCCCGGCCGTGATCCTCGCCGACGAGCCGACCGGCAACCTCGACCGCCATACCGGCCAGGAAGTGATCGGCGTACTCGAGCAGCTCCACGCCGCCGGCAGCACCCTGGTCATCGTCACCCACGACGCCGAAATCGGCGGCCGCGCCAAGCGGCGCATCCGCATCGTCGACGGCCAGATCGTGGCGGACGAAAGCTGAACTGCAGGAGCCACCATGACGCAATCCCCGCACCGCAACCTTGTTCTGCTTGATGCCATTCGCGCGCTGGACAAGGCGATCAACGCCCATACGCTGTGGCTGAACGACTTTCACCGCACCGTGATCTGCCGCACCGAACCCGACCCCACCGTCGTGGCGACCGACAGTCACCGGCACTGCGTCTTCGGCCGCTGGCTTGACCG
>Ga0315268_10004278_pt1 | contig 15506 bp, 18 predicted proteins | sample C1_top_MG_FD_204535 | JGI IMG/M metagenome (GOLD analysis project Ga0315268, IMG submission 204535) | Sediment microbial communities from Yellowstone Lake, YNP, Wyoming, USA - C1_top | ecosystem: Environmental > Aquatic > Freshwater > Lake > Sediment | place: USA: Wyoming | collected 2017-08-01
TGCTGGTCGTGTGTCACCCGTTTCGGGATTTTCGGTGAGAAAGTGAACTCTGGCGGTGTCGAGTTGTGCCACTGCTGAACCATTGCAGCGGAGGGCGCGCGGTAGAAGGTCGAATCTATCTCGACGCAGTCGAACACGTGAGAGTAGAGGCTGAGATACTCTTGCGGTTTTGCCTCCTTGGGATAGAAAGGCCCCAGCCAGTCAGCGTATGACCAGCCGCTGCAACCCACCCTCATACTCAAAACTATCTGAGGAAGTAATCGATCTTCCGTCTACAAAAGCCTACGCCAAAAGTACCCACGGCGGGCTCACACGACTTATGGCGAACTCAACGCAAGTCCGAATCTGAACGGTCTGAACCAGCAAACTTTACTCTAGGTTCAGGCTTGCAGGGCGAGAAAGAAGATGGCCAGAACATCGACCGCCGTGCAACTGCCCTCTAAGCGCGCAAGGGCATCTGAGAGCGAAAGTGGCAGGACGTTCAGGAAGACCGTGCAGATCGCCACCATCGGAGAGGATTCTGGAGGCGTACTTTCCGGCGTTAGAAATGCGCCCGCCAATAAGCTGATTCTCATCTGCTACGAGAAGGACAAGGAAATTGCTCGCCGCCTTTCTTTGAGCATTATGGACACGTTGAAGACAGAGGTTGAAGTCCATGGCACTATTAGACCCGAGAATTGTTACAAGGATATCATGCAAGTCTTTTCACAAATTGTGGAGGGTCATCAATCGAATTATGACGATTTCTTGCTTAACGTTAGCAGCGGCGATAAGATGATCTGCATTGCAGCAGCGGTAACCTCATTCATTCTCGGGTTCAAAGCGTTCTTCTGTAAAGGCGACGAGTGCGTCATGCTCCCCCCTATGAAACTCAGTTACACAGAGATGGTGTCAGAGGTGAAGTTGAGCATTCTGAGGGCCTTGGATAAGGCAGGAGGAGAGGTTGAGAGCCTCGACGAACTGAGTAAGCTCACGGACTATGGAAAACCTCTGCTAAGTTACCACATCCATGGATCAGAAGATGCACGAGGCCTCATCGACCTAGGCTTGGCCGAAGCCACCAGACACTCACGTGGAAAGACCAAGGTCACCTTGACTACACTTGGAAAGATGTTGCTAGTTGAAAAGATCGAAAAATCCTAGGTCATGAGTTTCTGCTGGCTGGCCAATCCCTGGGATCGGCGAGCTCCTTTCCTCCGTGCTTGGCACGACACGATGGACGACGTATAGATCAGAGGGTGTCGAACAGATTCTGCTACGAGTGATGCTCAGGTCTGAAGACTATCTCAATCTCGCCAATCGGCTCAATAATGGCCGCGACAATATCCAGAAGTTTTCTACGCATTTCCTCAGCCTTGGTGATCGTAAGATTCTCGTCAACGAGCACTGAGATTATTCCTCTCACAAATGGGCCGGATGGGCGCAGCCGAATGCTGCCCACGCCGCGGACGCCATCAACGGCGGTTATAGCCAGAGTCAACTCGGAAGTCATCTCTGGACTCTCAGCCGCGTCCAGAAGAACCAGAGACGATTCTTTGATGGCAGTATAAGCGACGCCAAAGATGTAAACGGCGATGATCATTCCGCCAACGGCGTCCAATTGACGAATTCCCAACATCGAAGCGCCAAGCACGTTCGCGAACGCGATGAAGGAAGATGTGCCATCCTTTATCGAATTGCTGGCATCAGTTCTCAAAGAGAGCAGACCGTACTTGTTGGCGATGGCTCTCATTTGGAAAGCTCTATAGAGCGAGATTGTTCCCGCAGTGAGCAAAGCGGCCAGAGCTACCTGCGGGTAAACAATCTCTCGAGGGATGACGAATGTCAAGTACGCATTGTAGAGAATGTAGCTTGCTATCGCGATCATTCCGATCGAGACGAGAAGCGCCGAGAGGCTTTCGACCTTGTGATAGCCAAAGTGAAAACGGGAATCCGGCCTTCTTCGGGAAAAGTGCAGACCCACCCAGACAATTAGGGAGATGAACGAATCCGAGATAGAATCGATCCCGTCCGCCGTTAGCGCAAGACTCCCTGTCCAGAAGCCGACGGCGATCTCGCCAACGCCTATGCTAACGAGTGTGAAAACGGAGAGCTTGGCAATCTTCTCGCCTGCTGTGAAGGCTTCCGTAGATCTCGATGACACGTGATCTAACTAAGCTAGTTCACTTATTAAACCGGTCTCGTCAATCAGCGTCCGATCGATCATTCCACGTGTTCTCAGATTGAGAAGTCTTCAGCGTTCGAGAATCAGGGACTCTCCCACTGTATGGATGGCTGCGATTCTGATTTTCGTCTATCTGGCTCTCGGAATTGCGGGAGGCGATCTTCTCTCGCTGAATTACGATGTGGCATATCCGCTGGCGCAGGTAAATGAGGCCGTGTGGCATGGCGCAATTTGGATGTTCTTAACCTCCATGTTTCTTCACGCTAATCCAGCTCATCTCTTCGGAAACATCCTGTTCCTACTGATCTTCGGAACGTCTCTGGAAGAGCAGGTGTCGACGAGATCCTGGTTGGAAACATATTTCTCAAGCGGCTTGGTCGGCAACGTCGTGTTTCTATTTCTTGGCGGAGATGCGATTGGCGTTGGTGCATCTGGAGCTGTATGGGGGTTGCTGGGAGCAGCTGGTGGGTTGAGAGGCCTCGTCGGGATGGTTTTCTACGTGGGACTTGATCTCTTCGCGGGAGGCGGCTTTCTGGCCCACGCGGGAGGATTGCTTGCAGGTTTGGCGCTGCGATACCTCTGGTTCAGAAAGCCAACAAAAGCTGGAGCATGAGCCTTCATATAGCGCTCCTACTGGCTCGTAGAATCCATGGGCTTCGAGCCACGCATGCGCGGCAGACGATTTGGTCGCCCCGCGGCAAAGAAATCATCTCTGAAAAGCAAACGCGAGACTTCGGAGTCCACAGTATTCTATGAGGAATCTGTTCCCGCTGATCCAGCAGAGATACGCTCCGACACATTGAACTCGCTTAAGCATCTTGGAGAGCAGCGCTTCGCACTTCCACCATTCTCCGAGCACTTCCAACGCTGGGTTAAGGACGTTCGAGCAGTGCTGACTGAATTCGAGCTGGCACTACCCACGGCACTGGACCAGTCGGGCAAACAGCTCGTTGAGAACACTCTTTCCAACCTGCAGGCCGCTCTGGACGAGCTGACGGCCACTGAGCACAAGGCATCAGGTGAGGCGGCCGAGATTCAACGTGACTTGGAGGCACACGAGCATGAGCTCTCCAGACTCGAACATGCCTACAAAGCCACGACAAGTCAACTTAGAAGGCGGAGCGAACAGTCGTTCGAGAAGATGCAGAGCGAAATTGCTGCACTAGATAGGCAGAGGTCGAGGATGCTTCACGCGAAACCCACCTTGCTGCAAAGGCTGTTTCGCAAGCCAGAAACAAAACTGGAGGCGAAAACGAATTCGCTCCGGTCCCGGAAGAAGGATCTGATGGGACGCAAGGAGTGGCTCACGCAAGAGCTTGAGAAGCATAGAATCGAGTATGAACGCAGCCGAGCCGAGCTGGTGCAGAAAATCGGCACGCTGAAGGAGAAGGTCAAGGAAACTAAGGGTCAAGCCTTGGATGACGCTGTCGAAATCCGTCGGAAAACATGCGACGAGCTCAGTCGGATTGTGCAGGACGCGGTGGACAAGCTTCTTCAAGACGACCTGACAGCGATCGACGGTACAGGTAAAACGGTGTGATTGATCGGTAGGTTGGAGATGTGGCTCCTCGCGAGATCAAACTGACTGAACTGGAGGGGTATTACGATTCGTTAGTGCGCGATCTCATGAAGGATCATGAGAGACGCTTCACGGATCGAATCAGGTCGGTTCGAGATGCAGCGAATGGCCTAGGGAACGCATCGAACAGGCTTGCCACAGGGGTCAAGAACGCATGGGGCAATCTCGACAAGCAGACCTCTGAATACGCCATGCGCTTAGCTCAAACGATACAAGACAGTGCCCAGAAACTCGCCACAAACCCACCATCGTACGACTTCCACCCAACCGAGACCTTTCATCAACAAGGCGTAGACGTTTTAAACGACATCATTCTCACGGTCAGGAAGTACGTGCCGAAGATTCCGAAGACCCTCAGACTAGAGATGACCATTCTCAACAGCTCCCTAATGAGACTTGAGAAGGCTGTGAAGGATCTTGGGGAAGCTCTTGACGCTTCCCCCGGTGCGAAGTTGGATTCTCTTCAAAGAGAGATAAAGAGCATCCTTGGCAAACACACGGAGCTCCTAGAACTAGGATTGCAGCAGCAGGAGGTCGAAGCAGCTCTCGGAGAGGTGCTCAGCCGAGAGAAGCAGCTCGCGTCCGAGCGCGATTCGATTGTGTCTACATCGGAATTCGTGGAGTTGTACGGTTACGAGGATTCACTGAAGCGCAAGGAGGATGAGATTCGCCAGTTCCTCCAACCTCTGTCAAAACCCCTCCTGAAACTGGAAAGAGCGAGGGCGACGAAGAAAGGAGGGGCAGTAGACGTTAAGACGTTGAGGGATTTGGTGGAAAGGCCGCTGGAGACTGTGGTGGCGGGTCAGCTGTTCGCCATACGCCAGCTCCTCTCAAACTTGGGAAAAGCGCTTGACAGTGGGGAACTTGGTCTGGACGAAAGGAAGCGCCGGAAGGCTGAGGATGTTATTGCTGCGGTTGGAGGCAACGAGCTGGAAAAGTTGCGTTCAGAGTACTTGGCTCTTCAGGCGAACACGCAAGAGAGCTTGCGACAGCTGAAGTCGAAGGGCACTTTGGAGAAGAAAGAAGCACTGGAACAAGAACTCGCGCGCATCCATTCCCAGATTGAGCTGATTGGTGGAAGACAGAGAGAACTGCAGAGAAAGAGCGAGGAAATCAGTAGGTCACAGTCCAAACTGAAAGCATCGATCGAAGCTCACGTAGCAAAGATCGCGCGGCAAACTCTGTCGATAACCATCGAGTGAGGGGTGTCAGCCTCTTCGCATGCTGAATCCGCTGTAGAGCATGGCGGCACCCGACAAGATCATTAAGACTCCGGAAGCCATCGACGCCTGCATCATCATCAAGCCAAGCATGCCAGTGAACATGGCCATCCCCAGAATCAGCATGACAACGCCGTAAAGGATCATCAAGACCCCGAGAAGCGACCGATTCCTCATCATAGATGCGCTAAACACGTACATGCCCGAAACGAGCACTATCACGCCAAGCAGCAAGAGGAAGAATCCAACTCCCGCTCCAGAATTCATCATTCCCATTATTCCAGAGTTCATGAATCCTCGGAGTAATAGAGCGCCAACAACGATGTCTAGTACGCCGCCAACAACTCCGATGCTACCTGAAACTCTCTGATCCATGTTGCATCCCCAAGGAATCGGCGACTATTAGGCATAAATTGCTGTCGGGGTGGACTCACAATTGCCTACACTTGTGGCGGAAATAGTGAGAGGGCCATGACAAGAGTGAAGCCGAGTGCCATGGAAAGGACTACGAGAAAACTCCGCGCTTGGTGCTGCAGCTCAGGGACAAGGTCGGACGCGGACACGTAGATGAAGGTGCCCGCCGACAGTCCTAGACCCAGCGGGATCATGAAGGTCCCCAACCCCACAAATAGCAGACCTATGGCGATACCAATTGGCGTATCCACGGCGGTGGTGATGACGTAGAGCAACGCCTGCTTCTTGCTGCTTGTGCTCCCAAGAGCCAATGAAAGGGCGGCGAACGAGTCCGGAATTTGATGAATCGCCACAGCCATTGTAACAATGAACCCCACCTCCGCTCCAGCGGAAAATCCTATTGGGATCACGAATCCGTCCATGAAACCATGAAACGTGAGAGCACTGACTCCCATTAGACCGTGGTTTGGGTCGAGGGGTCTGTCGTGAATGTGAAAGTGGCCTCCATGAATCTCCTCGGTTGACAGGAGATATCTCTCAACGGACAAGAGGACAAGGAATCCGAATCCGATTCCCGCCGGCACGTAGACGGAGCCTAGGCCCATTTCTCTTGCCGCGTCGAAAGCCTCGGGAAGTATGTCGACAAACGTCACCCCACCGAGGATGCCCGCGCTGAATCCTAGCATGAGGTGAAGGACGCGTTCGCTTATCTTGACCTTCATGAACGGCAAAATTGCAATGATTAGAGGGGTTGCGAAAGTAATCAGGGCCCAGTAAGCCATGTCCAACAGGACGATCAAGAAGGGTGCACCCCTCAAGCGCGTACAGCCCCAATGTGTCGTAAAAAGCTCGTGCTCACGAAGCCGGCAAAGCCAAGGTGCATTTTATCAAGTCACAAGTTTCAACCGTCATAGTAGTGGATTCTCTTGAGCGAGCGAGACGGGTTCATTGACGTCCACGTGCATCCACCCACGAAGGAGTTTCTGATCGATGCCGGCGGAGAACATGTAGCAGCAGCCGCGCGCAAGTTCGGTCACACAATTGAACTCAAATCAATCGACCAAATGCTCCAAGAGTACTCGCAAGCCGGAGTCGACCGTCTAGTGTTGTTCGCATGGGATGCTGAGACGGCCAGCCACCGGCGCCGTGTATCCAACGAGTTTGTGTCAAAGATCGTTGAAAGGCACCCAGATAGAATTGTGGGGTTCGCCTCTGTAGATCCTCACAAGAAGTCGGCTGCAAGGGAACTTTCGAATGCGGTCCGCGAGTTGAAGCTTCAGGGCTTGAAGCTTCATCCCCAAGCACAGGCTTTCGAACCTAACGATCCGAAGTACTATCCGATCTATTCGAAATGTGTGGAGTTGGGCGTTCCAATCACGTTCCATACAGGCTCAACCTACTGGGGCGCGGGGCTCGCCGGAGGTGGAGGGTTGAAGCTGAAGTTCTCGGATCCCATGCTGCTTGACGATGTTGCCGCGAACTTCCCAGATCTGAAGATCATAATGGCTCATCCGGGCTGGCCATGGCAAGATGAGCAACTCGCCATTGCCACTCACAAGAGTAATGTGTTCATAGATCTCTCCGGTTGGTCTCCGAAATACTTCCAACCCCTTCTCGTCACGTACATGACGAAGATGATCCCAGAAAAGTTCCTTTTCGGGACAGATTACCCCATGTTGACGCCAGAGCGGTGGCTTCGCGACTTCGGCGAGTTGAAGATCAGTAGTGAAGTGAGGCAGATGGTTCTGCGCGACAACGCGAAGAGACTACTGCGACTTTGAGGTGCCGAGGTGCAGAATGTCTCGGTAGGCGTCGATGTCCAAGAACCCGTGCCCGCTTATGTTGATTAGGATACACTTCTCCTCGCTTTTGGCCTCCGATGCCTTGGCCTCATCGATCGCGGCTCTGACCGCGTGAGCCGATTCTCCCGCAATGAGCCATCCCTCGCTCTCCAGGAACAACTTTGCAGCGGTAAAGGCTGAAACTTCATCGCGGGGAAGCGCCACAGCTCGTATGTGTCCTGCATGTTTGAGGGCGCTGATGATCGGGGCCGCTGCGTGATATCTCAGGCCATCAGATTTGATCGGTTGCATCACCGCTTCATGTCCCAACGTGTACATCATCAAGAGGGGCGTGTGACCTGCCGTGTCGCCAAAATCGTATCGGTATTCGCCCTTGATGAGGTTCGGGGCAGCTTCAGACTGGGCAGCAAGGAAATCGCACCGTCTCCTGCCAGCCAACACTTCACCGAGGAAGGGTAGCGCTATTCCCCCAAAGTTCGAACCTCCGCCAAGGCAGCCAACAATTAGGTCGGGGGAATCGTCGACGAGTTCGAATTGCTTGATGGCTTCCAGTCCAATTATCGATTGATGAATCAGGACATGGTTGAGAACCGAGCCTAGACAGTAAACGCGATCCGGCGAACCATCCACGTACTCAAGCCCTTCTGAAACGGCTATTCCTAGCGACCCTGGATGGTGCGCGTTCTCCGCCAGCAATTGCTTCCCGAATGATGTCTGGTCACTTGGTGAAGCGTGCACTTTCGCTCCGTACATCTCCATGAGGACTCTGCGTTCCATCTTCCAATCATAGACCGCCCTGACCCAGAACACAACGGTTGAGAGCTCCATCAGGCTCGCCGCGTAAGATAACGCAGTGCCCCATTGGCCTGCCCCCGTCTCGGTGACGAGCACCCTCTTGCCCTCTTTTGCGGCGTAGTATGCTTGGGCTAATGCGGTGTTGACCTTATGAGAACCGGTAGGGCTGAGGTCCTCCCTCTTGTAGTACAGTCGGACTTTCGTCAGTCCAAGTTTCTGCTCGAGCCGATAGGCCCTGTATAGAGGCCTAGGCCTCCCGGCTTGAATGTACAGCTCCCTCACAGGTTCGGGGATATCGATCCATCGAGAGTCAGATGATTCCTGTTTGAGACATTCGCCAATCATCCTTCGGCCCAGAGCTTGGATCCTAGATTCTCCTTCGCCGGGCTCCTTTGGCGCGGGAAGTCCGCCAGGGAGGTCGGGAATGATATTATACCACTTGGAAGGAAGTTCGTCAAGAGCGAGTGGAATCTGTGCCTGTTTCAACCCAGACACAGCTCGCGGAAGCCTAGGTCTTTCTCCCGGCAGACTACACTTTCCGAACGGCGTGCGATAGTATCCAGACGCCTATGATTATGGCGACGAGGGCCCACCAAGAGATGGGCAGATTTATGTGGAATAGTTCTCCGAGCAGTGTGACCATCCCCCAAATGAGGACGAGGGCTCCAATCAGCAGCGGCCAGAAATGGAATCGCATCGCAATCACGGCGAAAGTGGTCCGTGGTGTTTCTTAAGAATTCTTGCGGTGATTCTCAGAAGTAAGGAACTGGTGGAGTCGTCATCGGACTTTGGGATATGCCAGCGTTCGGTTTAGAAAGAGCATTGTTGCCCAATTCAACAGGTAGTAAGTGGTCAGGTATGTGTATCCGTACTTCTTGATTCGGCGAAGCGAAGTGTACGCCACCAACTCAGGATTGAATAAGATTTTTCCCTGATGCCTAATTCTCAAGCTCAACATAATGTCCTCGGAGAGCTGTCGAGTTTCATCGAACCCACCAGCTTCCCAAAAAGCGTCTTTCCTGTACGCGCAATTAAAGCCCGCAACGTGAGGCAGTCCCAGTTTAAGCGAGAAACGTTGGAACCATCCCGTGGCGACACTGTAAACGCGCTCGTCCAACATGCTTCCCTCGTACGGAAGCGTTGGTCCAGTAACGCCCACGGCAGGAGGGTTCAATTCGAACGTGCGAGCAATCGCGTCGAGCCAGCTCTCGGAGGCCACGGTGTCTGCGTCGATGAAGGCCAGAATTCTCCGTGTCGCCTCCCTCGCGCCCGCGTTGCGGGCCGCGCCGACTGGTTGCCGTGATTTAACGAGGACCTTGTCCGCGTACTGCTCCGCGATCTCCACGGTCTTGTCTGTGCTTCCTCCGTCAACCACTATGATCTCTGAGGACTTGTTCCCACATTGTTTCCTGAGCGACCTCAGGCAGCGGGGGAGGTATTTCTCTTCGTTCCATGTCGGAACAATCACTGATATATCTACGACCGCCGCGACAAGTATGTACCTGAATCTCGAGCCAATTGTCAGATGCCGAGGATTGATCTCAAGGGTCATCCATTCTCCGGACGTTAACAGTCTTTGCGAGAAATTCTCAAGAGCCAGATGCTCATGCCATCGAAGAGCCAGAATGGCATCGATGCTAGACCGTATCGCGGGGGACTGACCCCACCTCGACAACTCGGAGAGGATCAGGGTGGTGAGCTCAGGCGCTTTGACCGTTGCCGCGACAACAACGGAAACGGCAACTATCACAGGAATTACAGAAATTGCGAATTTCTGACCGTTTTCGACTCGACATCGAATGTGCTGCAATCCCCGCTCCCTTCAGATGGAGGATTGGGAGCCACATTAAGAAATGGCATTAAAGATTTCCGCATTAACGGGAGGGGGTAATGGGGAGTACGTGTCGTGCCAGTTATCGGAGCTGGATCAGGGAGCGATTCGCAAACGCTATTTCCGGCATGGGTTCGGTGACTCCCATCAGCTCCTGCCAGATGAGCGTGACTGAATGAGCACATCAGTGATGCGCGACAAAGTTTGCGCAGTGACCGGCGCTAACTCTGGAATAGGCAAAGCGACAGCCAGAGGACTCGCCGAGATGAGCGCAAACGTTATCATGATTTGCAGAAGCAGAGAAAGGGGCCAGAAGGCACGGGCTGAGATCATTGATAAAACGGGAAACCGGAATATTGACTTGCTGATCGCCGACCTTTCATCCCAGAGAGCGATCCGCCATCTCGCAGAGGAATTCAAGAGGAACTATGCGAGGTTAGATGTTTTGGTGAACAATGCTGGCGGTATTTTCAGTCCTCGGCGAGAGAGCGTGGATGGGATCGAGTACACATTTGCATTGAACCACTTGGCGTACTTTTTGCTGACGAACTTATTGATGGGTGTGCTTAAGGCAAGCGGGCATTCACGTGTGGTCAACGTATCTTCAGACGCTCACAGCGCAGGGCACATCAACTTCGAGGATTTGGAAGGGAGGAAGAGATACTTTGCTCAGCGGGCGTATAGCCAATCGAAGTTGGCGAATGTGTTGTTCACATACGAGCTTGCGAGGCGAATCCGAGGAGACAACGTGGCGGTGAACGCGGTTCATCCGGGCGTGGTCAGAACAAGGTTCGGTAGCACAGCGTCGGCCCCGTTTCGCGTTGTCGTTACGATCGCGCGGCCCTTTATGAGGAGCCCAGAGAAGGGAGCTGAGACAGTGGTCTACCTCGCCTCATCGAGTGAAGTCGAGGGAGTGACTGGCAAGTACTTCTACGATAAGAAAGAGATGCGTTCCACGAAGGAATCATACGACTTGAACGTCGCCAAAAGATTGTGGGAAATCAGTGAGGAAATGACAGGGAACTCTGTCAGTTCATGAATCAGACATTCTCAACCGCGGCATGATCGACCATGCAAACAACTTCTGACAGAGTTACATTGACGATTCGAGTGAAGGCGCAAAGCAAGGAAAACAAGCTCATATTCGAATCCGACGGAAGCCTCATCATGTATGTCGCGGCACCACGGACGAAGGGAAAAGCAAACAGGGAAATGATGAAATGGTTGGCGAAGGTCCTCCGCAAGCCGACTTCGAATGTGCGATTGGTGTCAGGGGTTCATTCAGACGTGAAACTGGTTATGATCCTAGGGCTGACGCAGGCGGAAGTCGCGTCTAGGCTGGCGATACCACTTGCCGTGCTACGGTCATAGAGACTCCCACAGACAACGTTTGACTGTGCTGAGGACATTCTGGTGGACAGGGCGGGACTCGCGCCGCTAGCGGCGAAATCTGCAGGTTCGGGAAACTAGCCTGCTCTGGACGTATTGGCGGGCCCGCGGGTACTCGACCCTAGTAAGGTACGAATATCGCGGATTCTAGGTTTGGGAGCTTGAGCCGGGTTGGTGGGCTCCACACAAAGGGTCGGGTAGTCAAAGCTCGAATATGACGCTGCGCTGCCCGCTGCGGTTAAGCGCTCTTCAGCAGCTCTTGACGACCGCTCCTTGCGGGCCTGCAAAGATGACGGTGCTGTGACTCTTAATCAGTTCCGAGTATAGCTCCACCATTCCCTCGGCTGCTGTCAGGTTCGAGTCGTAGGCGCAGATGGCTGTCATTGGAAATTCCAGCACCCTATGCAATGACTTCTCATATTCGAGAAGCTCTCTCGCCATTCCCTTCTGGAAGAAGCACGCAGTCTCACCTGTGACCCTGAGACCCTTGAAGCCTTCCGCCGTGACCTCCTCGTAGAGATCCCTCCAAAACTTCATAGTCCGCGGTATGCTAAATGTGCCACCTTTGAAGTACCACTTCGTATAGGGCACGACGCGCAAAGCACCGGATCTCTCTAGCCTGTCGACGTCGATGCCGAACCGCTTCATGGCAGCTCTGATTTCGTCTGGCGATTCTTGCGTTTCGACGTATGCAGCAGCCTCATCTTGGTCGAGTCCAGCTTTCAGATACGTGAAGAGCACCAACTGCTTGTCCTCAGAGTTCGAGTAGAAGAGGATCACGTGATCGGTCGGCCTCATACGTTTGACGAACTCAAGAACTTCCTGCTTCTCCATTGCATTCTTCACCCAGCAAGGCAGTCACGCCCTCACCATCGATGCAGTCGAACTGGGATCAACATGGCGGTGTCATCTACTGGACAACGATGCCTTCTCCTGTCACGTCAAAGCGCATGATCTTGTCCTCGTGAGGCCCCCTCGATTTCACGACCATGATCTCTCTCACCATCTTACCCTCCAGTTCACGATACCGCATAACTACGATATCGTCGACGAAGGTTGAAGCTCCAGATCGCAGCTCAGTCCAACGTTTTCCTGTACTAGATACTACGACGACCGTCAGCTCCTTTTCCTTGCAGAGTAGTTGCAGGTACCGCATGAAGGTTATGAAGTCGTCCGAGGTCATCGTATGCTTCATGGCGGTTAGGCTGTCGATCGCGAGCACAGTCGGCGTGCGGGTTTCGAGGATGTCTCTGAGTAGCTTGTAGTAGTGGCGGGGACTCAAGGCTTCGGGAACGTACGCGTCCACATTGAAATTGCCGCCGAGCTTCTCATAGTCCATCCCGTAGGCCTGGAGCATCCGCTTTATCTGCCCGATGGGTTCCTCGAAGGTTATGAAGAGCGCTCTCTCGCCCTTCTTAGCATTCGAGAACAGGCACTGTAAGCATAAAGTCGTTTTTCCGGAACCCTCAGGCCCTTCCACCAACGTAATTGAACGTCTGAAGACTCCTCCATTCAGCATCTTGTCAAGTCCCTCCACGCCTGTCGTGAGTCTCTCGACCGGCGCAACTTCTATCGCTGCCCTGGTTGGTAACGTGATGACGCTTAGTCCGCCATACTTCTCATCGATGAGAAACTCGAATCTCATACGACTCATCGCGGTTCCTCTCATCTTCGAGATCCATAACTCTCTCTTCTCCACGTTCCCTTCCGTCATATGTTCTAGAATGATCACTCCGTCGGCGACGAACTCCTCGGGTCCGCTGGGGTCAGAACTCGACGACTTCTCCACGATCAGCAACGTGGTGAGGCCGAGGCTGCCGAGGCGGGTCATCCTTCCTGGGACAGTGTGCAGTGTCCCGCGAATCTCCACCTTCTCAGTGAGGCCTTGAGTGAGAGCCGTCAACGAATCTATGACCAGCCTCTCTGCCTTCGACGAGTCTATTTCTTGCAAGATCTCGGTCAAGAGCTCGCCTACGGCCGGCGCCTTCACCGTCATGAAACCCAGAAAAGTGAACTTCCCCGTCCGCTCGTACTTCTCGAAGTCCATTCCGAACCTTTTCATGTTCCTGACAAAGACATCGCGGTCCTCGGCAAAGGAGACATAGACGCCGGGCTCATCATGCTCCAACCCAAAGTAGAGGTACTGTGCCGCGAAGATTGTCTTGCCGGAACCTGGCCTCCCAGCCACGACGACAAGGCTTCCCCTCGGGATCCCGCCTTCTGTGAGACTGTCGAAGCCCTCAATCCCTGTCGGAACCCGCTCCTTGATCAATTCCAAACCTTCTCACCAATTACTATGTCTGCACTTCTTGCCTCTGTAAGCCAGCCTTCTTCTCGTACCTGCGCTTGCATTCTTCAACATACGTCTGGAAGTTGCAGTCGCTTCTTTGATAATACGGAATCTCGAGTTTACGAGATAAATTGCGAACAATGATGCGGATGATTACAGGAGCTGATCTTCGACCGAAGAGGTCCACGAGTCCCCTCTCGAAATCCCCCAGTCTGCGAGGGATCTCTTCACGCCGGAGGCCTAGGTGCTTCTCCAGAGAGTAGAACATTGCTTGGAGCGGCCCCTCGCCCAGAACGCCGCGTACGCTTTCATCAATGGATTCTAGGAGCAGAGAGTCGAACTTCTCGGCCAAGAGATAGTCGTCCCCAATCGCCCCTTTCTTCGGGGGGGGGGGGGGGAACTCATAAGTATGATGTAACCGCATTTTTTCCTCTGGAAGTTCTAGTCAAGTCTTGCAATCAGGTTCCTCGTAGTTGGTCACAATTTCACGGTTCTGCGTACGTCGAACGCCAAGCAGGTACGACCGGATCTCCTACGTCTGCAAGGTGAAAGACCGAGTAGCCCGCCGGTAGCCCTGGGATGACGGAAGACATCTCCGTTAGCAACATTCTCGCGATTGTCCTCAGGTCTCCGTCATATTTGGTCCTGAAGAGAATACTCATATTCATAACAGAGATCATCGCGGGGTCAAAATCGCTGATCTTCTGCGAAACCATGAAACCTACGCCTTTCTTCCTGAGTAACCTGACTGCGCTGTCCAGAAACCGCACGGCGTCTTTCGGCCCCTCCTTTGTGGTCTAAAGATGGGCCTCTTCCACGACAATCAGCAATCTCAGACTATCAGAATCTTCTTGGAATTGGAAATGTCCAAGCAGCTTGTCAAGTGTTTGCGCCACTTGTCCTCCTCTCTCGGCGCTGTCGCAAGTATCTGAGAGATCGACTACTGTGACGCCTTCAGAGGTCAGCAAGCCATCCAAACGCGCCCCTAGGACCCCTTTCGGATTTTGTCTCATACCAAACTCAGCATAGCGGTCAGGCATCTCCTCGTTCGAGTTCTTTTCCAGTAACCGCTCCCATCGGCTAGTGTGTTCAAAAACTAGAACGGGCACCTTATCCTCTAGCAATTCCTCGACAATGACTTTAGCCGCATCATCTGACAGAGAAAAACTCAATTCTTTCGGCTGGTGGTTTGCCTCGCGAAAATTCAGTTCAGATTGGAAACTCAAACAACCCTTATCGGTGCTTCAAAGCGTTGGTCGCACAGAAGCAGATCATCAGGTGATCAATCGCCTCAAAGACCTATCTTCACAGTCTCCGAAGTTGACAGTCGACTGCCTTGCAGTTGCGTTCGGGAGCAAGGACGCATCACTGGTTTTTCTTGCGTGGCGCGAGCAACTGCATGATATTCTTAACACAGCCATTCGCAGTGGAAATCCAAAGGCACTCGAAAAGGCCGTCAGCCTAATCAATCGACTGACTTCACTCGGACACACGGAACTTCGTACCTTACTACGCAACAATAGCTGAATTCAAATCCAACCAGAATTTCCCGAACCCACAGTAGTAACCATTAGAGTGGTGGACCGGGCGGGATTTGAACCCGCGGCCTTCCGGTTTTTCTCGGAAGATGCGAACCGGACGTTCTTTGGCCCCGTATGCTTCTTGGGAATACCAGGCTGAACTACCGGCCCACCTTTCAGCAGCTTTCAGCCAACCGCCTAAAAACCTTCGGAAACTCAAGAAGAATTCAAGCAATAATCCCGCAGAACATTTCACAACGACTTCGCGAAAAGAAATTCAACGGGCGCCGACGGAAAGTTGGCTAGTAATATTCTTCCGCTAGAAATACGTTCAACTTATTCTAGTGTAGGATACGGTATCATGACGCAAGGAGCGCTATTCCCGCTAGACGTACGTGTTGCTGTTACTAACCGCCGTGGATTAGGCTTGGTGGGCAGTGCATGCAGTAGTCGTAGGGGTTTGCTCCGCAAATCGTGCAGGGGGTGCAGTCGTCACCGTAGC
>Ga0315268_10004280_pt1 | contig 15506 bp, 15 predicted proteins | sample C1_top_MG_FD_204535 | JGI IMG/M metagenome (GOLD analysis project Ga0315268, IMG submission 204535) | Sediment microbial communities from Yellowstone Lake, YNP, Wyoming, USA - C1_top | ecosystem: Environmental > Aquatic > Freshwater > Lake > Sediment | place: USA: Wyoming | collected 2017-08-01
AGCTGACCTCAGTCCCTCTCACGATTATTATCCCCGAGCCTCTTGCCTCTTCACGTGCGGAAAGCGCTCCTTTGATCGAATTATGATCGGTTATCGCCGCAGCGGCGATGTCCTTCGCCTTCAGAACGGCCAGTATTTCCGATATCGATAGCCTGCCGTCCTCCGAGATCCGAGAATGGATATGAAAATCGACCTTCATCGGATCCTCGCTCCGGGCGGGACATCTTTGTCGGACAGCAACACGGTGCCATCGGCGCACTTGAGAGGAAGCGCCTTTCCATTCTCCACGATGAACGCGATTTTCTTACGTTCCGGGACATCGTTGCATGAGGCGCAAGCAATCTTCTGTCCGATGTCCGCCATCTTGTCCAGGGTCTGTCCGATCACAAGCTGTATCTTCTGGAATTCCTGGAACGATATTCGTTTTTCGGATTGGGGGTACCCGCTACTCACGGGCGTGCCTGGCGGGACCTCTTTCTCCGTCAGGATTATGGATACCGTATCCTTATGCTCAGCGGCGAGCAACATCCCTTCGGATTTGATTCCCCGGAACACTGCAGGTTCGAGGTTGCAAACGACCACGATGTTTCTCCCCATTAGCTCATCTGCTGAGTATATCCCTCGAAGACCGGTCACTATCGTGATCCTCTTCCCGATGTCGACCGTGAGCAGATATAGCTTGTCCGCCTTCGGGTGGTTCGAGACCTCGAGTATCTTGCCAACCCTCAGGTTCAATCTTGAAAGGCTCGGAAAGTCGGATTGCTCTCCTGCCCCGAGCTTGATTTCGATCTTCTTGAACAACGGCTTCGGCGCGACGGGCAGCTTGCGTCCTATAGGGAGTTCGGAACCAAGAGATGATATCCCGATTCTCTCTATCGGTTCCTCATATCCCAAATATTCCCAGATTTCGCTCGACGAGAACGGGAGATAAGGATATGCCATGACGGCCAGTGCCCGGACTATCTTCAATCCCAGATTCATCACCGAGCCACACTTCTCCTTGTTCTTGCGGACCAATGCCCATGGCTCGGCGGAGTCTATGAATTGATTCCCATATCTTGCCAAGTCCATGAAGGCCTTTAGGCCGTCCTTGAAATTGCAGGCCGAAACCCCAGTCTCGTATATGCTGACAGATTCCGATATCTGTCTTTCAACCTCGGTTCTGAGCTCACCAGGAGCGTTATCCGCTCCCGGTATCTCGCCGAAGTTCTTGTACGTGAACGAGAGCACCCTGTGAACGAAATTCCCGTAGGCCGCCATGAGCTCGTTGTTCACCTTCGAGACGAAATCGTCCCATGAGAACTCGGTGTCCTTGAGCTCAGGCATGTTGACAGACAGATAATATCTGATCGCGTCCGGCTGGAACTTCGAGAGCATGTCCGGCAGGTCTATCGATACGCCAGCGCTCTTGGAGAACTTCTGTCCGCCGAGGTTCATGAACTCGTTCGCCGGCACGTCGTACGGGAGATTCAGGCCGCCGTATCCTATCAGTATCGCCGGCCAGATTATCGTGTGGAAGATGATGTTGTCTTTGCCGAGGAAGTAATAGCTCCTGCAAGCGGTGTCTTCCCAGTATGACCTCCAATCGTCGGGTCTGCCGCTCCTCGTGGCCCATTCCTTAGAGGCGGAAAGATATCCAATGACGGCCTCGAACCAGACATAGATGCGCTTCTCCTCGAACCCCTCCACCGGGACCGGGACGCCCCACGAGATGTCCCGCGTTATCGCCCTGTCCTGGAGTCCCTCATCCAGGATGTTCTCCGTGAAGCTCTTCACTCGCGGTCTCCAATAAACCTTATCGGCAAGGAATCGCTTCAATGACTCTTCGAACACCGTCAGCTTGAGAAAGAAATGCTCCGTCTCCCTCAGGGTCGGTGCCTGCCCGCACAGCTGGCATTTCGCGTCCTTCAGCTCATCGGCATTGAGGGCCTTCCCGCAATTGTCGCATTGGTCCCCTCTTGCCTTTTCGTAGCCGCAATGAGGGCAGCGCCCTTCGACATATCTGTCCGGGAGGAACCGTTGGCATCGGTCGCAATAGTATTGAGGAGTGGTCCTCTTCTCGAGATAGCCTCTCTCCAAAAGCCTGAGGAAGACATCGTGAACCGTCCTGGTGTGATTCTCTGTATGCGTGTGCGTGTATATGTCGAACGAAGCCCCGATGCCTTCCAAAGCCTTCGCGTTCATCTCATGATATCTGAAGGCGATCTTCTCAGGGGTGGATTCCTCCCTGTCGGCGCGGACCGCGATCGGCGCGCCGTGCATATCCGACCCGGAGACCATGAGGACGTCGTCGCCCATCATCCGGTGGTATCTAGCGAATATATCCGCGGGCATTATCGAACCCGCCATATGGCCGAGATGCAATGCGCCGTTCGCATACGGCCAAGCAACGCAGACGAGTATCCTCTTGCCAGCCATTGCGGCGGGCATTGTCAGCGAATCTATTAAACCTAGCTAATCCCCCAAAGGCGGCGCTGTCGCATAATAGGGTTTTATAAGGCCGAGGCTTTTTCACAGCCCAGATGCGAATCGCGGTGTTACTCAGGGATCGATGTCAGCCGAAGCGATGCAACCTTGAATGCGTCCGGTACTGTCCGCCGGTCAGAACAGGCACAGAAACGATTGCAATGGATGAGGAGCTCGGAAAGCCCGTGATATCCGAGCAACTGTGTGTCGGATGCGGGATATGCGTCCACAAGTGCCCGTTCGAGGCCATCAAGATAATCGGATTGCCGGAAGAGCTGGAAGAGAAGATAGTGCACAGGTTCGGGCAGAACTCCTTCAGGCTCTACGGCCTTCCGGTCCCGAAGAAAGGGCAGGTGGTCGGCGTTATCGGGCCGAACGGCATCGGAAAGACGACGGCGATAGGCATCCTGTCAGGGAGCATGCTGCCCAATCTGGGCAGGTACGAGTCGCCTCCGGATAGACAAGAAATACTGGATCACTACTCGGGCTCGGAGATACATGACTATTTCGAGAAGCTCTTCAACGGAGAGCTGAGGACGGCGGTCAAGCCGCAATATGTCGATAAGCTGGCGGACCTGAACGAGGGCAGGGTCGAAAAGCTGCTCTCGAACGTCGACGACCTTGGAAAGCTCGATTCCATCGCTCGGGAGCTGTCGATCGAGAACATTCTCGATAGGGAAATCGAGACTCTCTCCGGAGGAGAGCTGCAGAGAGTTGCGATTGCTGCGACCCTTCTCAAGGATGCGGATGCATACTTCTTCGATGAACCTTCATCCTATCTTGACATATACCAAAGGCTGAAGGTCGCAGAGATAATACAGCGCATCTCTTCCGAAAAATATGTTCTCGTGATAGAGCATGACCTGGCGGTTATGGACTTTCTTTCGGAGCTCGCCTACCTCATGTACGGTTCCGAGGGAGCCTATGGCATAGTCTCTCAGCCGAGGGTCGTGAGAGTGGCAATAAATGTCTATCTTGACGGATACTTGCGCGAGGAGAACATCAGGTTCCGGGATACCGAGATACGGTTCTTTCCCAAGCCTCCGAGAGATGAGTGGAACCGCGCAGGTTTGGTCAGATTCGGGAAGCTGTCGAAGTCACTCGACGGTTTCACGCTCTCTGTAGACGGCGGGGAGATTCACGTTGCCGAGGTCGTCGGGGCCGTCGGACCGAATGCCATCGGCAAGACCACGTTTGTCAAGATGCTTGCTGGGGAGATTCAGCCGGATGCTGGCACGATAGATACCACCGCAAGGGTGAGCTACAAGCCGCAATACATTCGCCCGACGTTCGATGGCACCGTCAGGGAATTGTTCATCGAATCAGTAGGTCCTGACTTCGAATCCGGTTTCTTCAATTCGGAAATCGCGCATCCGATGAGCCTCAAATTCCTGTTCGATCGGGAGCTCAAGTCCCTCTCAGGCGGCGAGCTCCAGAGGGTCGCAATCTCCCTTTGCCTCGCAAGGGATGCCGACGTATACCTGCTCGACGAGCCATCCGCGTATCTCGATTCGACTCAGAGGATGGCGGCCGCAAAAACCATCAGGTCTGTTATCGAGAAATCCGCAAGGACGGCGATGGTCGTCGACCATGATGTGTACATGATAGACATGATATCCGATTCGCTCCTGGTCTTCTCGGGCGAGCCATCGAAGCGGGGGAGGGCGGTCGGGCCATTGCCGATGAGGGACGGCATGAACCTCTTCTTGAAGCAGATGGACATCACGTTCAGGAGGGATGCGGACTCCAAGAGGCCGAGGATCAACAAGAAGGATTCAAAGCTGGATAGAGAGCAGCGCGCGAAGGGAGAATACTATTATTCCGTCTGACCCGGGAAGCACCTATTCCGAACCTCTTTCGCATTTCAGATCCGCACGGTAGTCCCTTATCAGATAGACCACGATCAAGATGACCGCGATTATCACAACGATATCCAACCACTGGAAAATGCCGGCGAGGCTGTCCCAGTTCTCTCCCAGCAGGAAGCCCGAATAGGCCAATGCGAGGTTCCAAGGAATGGACCCGATCATCGTGTAAAACACGAACCTCTTGAAGTTCATTCTCGCGATGCCTGCCGGAAGGGATATGAACGTCCTGATAACAGGAAGCATTCTCGAAAAAAAGGTCGTTATCTCGCCGTACTTGCAGAACCACGAGTCCGCGATGTCGAGGTGTTTCTTCCTCAGGAGAATATATTTTCCATATCTCAGGACGAAAGGTCTGCCTGCCTTGAACCCCACCCAATACGCCGCAATCGATCCGATGAGGTTCCCGATTGTGGCAGCTATCGTGAGCCCCATGATGTCGAAGGTCCCGTCTCTTACCGCGACGAAACCCGCAAAAGGCATGACAATCTCGCTGGGGACCGGCATGCAGGCGCTTTCCAAAGCCATCAGGAATACTATCCCGGGATATCCGAGGATGGTTATGATGGAGACGATTATCCCGGTGCCCCATTCAACCAGGCTCATTGGCTGGCGATAATTGCCTTCATTAAAAAGCTTTGCCGGGGAATCATCGCGTTTCCTCAGATTGTGACCGTCTTCCCGCGTATGTTTCTGATTATGAGGTCGCCGCATGCGGTGTCGAGCTCGACCGTTCTGCCGATGTTTCCGCCAATGTCTTCGGCCATCAGGCGGATGTGCATCTCCTTCAGCGATTTCTTTACTGCCTTGACGTTCTCCATTCCGATGTCTTTCATGTCCGGGCTCACGTTCCTGAACATGTTCGCCCCGCCTGCGATTTTTGCGACGGTGACATATTGATTCGCACCGTGCATCTTCATCTCTTCGATTATCGCCCTCGAGGCGGTGTCTGCGTATTTTCCTGGCAATACCCCGCTCTTGCTAATGCATAGTTTCGAATCTGGAAGCATGATATGGACCATCCCCCCTATCTTGGTCGATGAGTCCCAGAGAGCGAGAGCGACACAGCTGCCTAGTCCGACGCAAACCAGCCTGGCCGGGCTGCGCGCGACGCGCAACTGTCCGATTCCGACATGTATCAGTATGTACTCCATTTATCCTACACCGAGCTTGGCCGCGAGCAATTTCTGCGATTCTGGCTCGAGCATCATGAGAAATATGCCCTGAATGGCGTTGATTTCACCTTGGAAATCCGTGAGGATGAGCAGCGCTTTATCCGACACCTTTCCGAGCTGGATCAATGATAGGTCAATCACGGCTCCTGCCATATCATAAGCGCAGACCGGGACCGAGGGTATCAGCTCGAGGTCGGTCATCTTGGATATCGCCGAGAGATACCAGCAAAGGCATATGTTGCCCACTTCGGATAGAAGGGATTCCTGGAACTCGTTGATGCATCTGTCCTCGATCTCACATTTTCCCAGCACTCTCATGAGCGTGGCCGCACTTTCCTCCGGGAACATCATCAGGATGCCTCCCTGGAGACCCCCGCTGAACGTCGCGTATATTCCGGCCACAACCTTGTCAGCCCCGCCCAGCGCATCCGGGACCCTATCCAGGGTGACTAGTACCGACTTAGTCGATCTGTTCATCACGTTCTCTTTCAGCAGCTTCGAAAGCGAGGTTGCCGCGTGCCCGGCGCCGATATTGCCGGCTTCCGTAAGTGCATCTATCTCAATGGCTCCGATCGAATCATTATCCAGCTCGAGCATTCTGATCCCCTTTTTCGGTATCTTCGGTGCTCTCCATTGTCGGGCCGACCCTCATGCGTTCCTTGGCATAGGTCATGAGCCCGTTCACATCCAAAATCAGAGCAACCTCCCCGGAACCGAGAATGGTTGCGCCGCCGAGGAACTGCAGCTTTCTCAGGAACTTGTCCAAGGGCTTGACGACGATTTCCTGCTGGCCCAGCAGTTCCTGGACGACCAATCCGGTCTTCTTCTGCCCCGACTCCACGATTACGACTTCGTGGCCGAGCTCCTCATCTGAAATGTCCAAAATCTTTGATAGGTAAATCAGGGGCACTATCTCGTTGCGGTATTTTACCACCTTCATGCCGCCGATGGTACGGATGTCGGAATCCTTCACAGATATGGTCTCGATTATTGGATCGACAGATATCGCAAAGGTTTCTTTCCCGATTCTGATGAGCATCGCGAGTATTATCGCCAAGGTCAGTGGGAGCCTGATGATCACCTTCGTCCCCTGTCCCTTGACAGATTCGATGGTCATCTGCCCGCCGAGCGATTCGACTCCTGATTTCACGGCGTCCAGCCCTACCCCCCGTCCGGATATCTCCGTGACCTTCTCCGCCGTGCTGAACCCCGGTGTTGCCAGAAGGTTCATGACCTCGTCGTCTCCCATGGCATTCAATTCCTCAGGCGTGAGGATCCCCTTTTCGAGCGCCTTCTTTCTCAGCTTCTCGGGGTCTATCCCGCGTCCGTCGTCCTCTACCTTTATCATGACCCTGTTCTGCTCCTGAGAGGCCGAGATCCTTAGAATGCCGACTGTGCGCTTTCCGGCCTTTTCTCTTTCCTCAGGAGATTCGATGCCGTGGTCGACGCTGTTTCTCAATAGATGGACAAGCAGGTCCCCGAGCTTGTCTATCACTGTCCTATCGAGCTCGATCTCCTGCCCCTCCATGACGAACTCCAGTTCCTTCCCCATCTGTTTGGCCAGATCCCTGATCATGCGAGGGAATCTCGAGAACACCGTTTCGATCGGCACCATTCGTATCCGCAGGACGTTGTATTGGAGTTCCCCGGTCAGTCTATCCAGGATCCGAAGCGATTCTGCCAGCTTCGGGTCGTTGATGTTCTTGCCGATTTCCAGCAGGCTGATTTTGTTGATTGCAAGCTCGCCTACTGTGTCGAGCAAATCGTCCAATCTGTCCATCTTGACTCTCACGCTGGCTATTTCGGGCATCGGCTTCTTCGCGGCTGGCGATGGAACGGCCTGGCCGGGCCTTTGCTCGACCTTTTCTTCGGCCTTCCTCTCCGAGGAGATGACTTTCTGTACCCCTTTCAGTGCTGATATGGCCTTGGCAATCGCCTTTTCATCCTCATCGGTTTCGATCCTGACCGAGAAATCTCTGCCAAACTTCTCGGATTCGATCGCTTCGATCGGGGGATTCAATTCAAGGATTCTTCCTGCCTTCTCGAGACGTTTTATCACAAGGATGGCCCTCGCCGAAGGCATATCGAGAGCCTGATTGAGTTGTATCCTGAACTCCAATATTCGTCTTCTCTTCTCGGGCGTTGTACCCACTGCTGCTTCCTTTGCCTTTTCTTCCCTTGCTACCGTTACGGGCTTTTCTTCGGCCTCTGTTTCCTCGGCCTTCTTGCCGGCTTGAGCCTCCTTTTTCTCCTCAGGCGTCTTCTCGGCCTCGGGCTCTTCCTCCTCAGGCCTTATCTCTTCCAGTTTCTTCTTTATCATGGCCATCAGGTCAGGGACCTCCGGCTCCGGATTCTTGTCCTTGACCTTCTCGGTCATCATCTCCATCGCATCGACGCACTGGAATAGGAGGTCTATCACGCCGGGGTCGGCCTCGAGACGTTTCGACCTTACTCCATCCAGGATGCTTTCCATGGAGTGCGCTATTTCCCCCGTTCTCTCGAACATCATCGTCCTTGCCATTCCTTTGATCGTATGGGCCAGTCTGAAACACTCATTGATGGTGTCCTGGTCCTGCGGGTTCTTCTCGAGCTCGAGGAGCTTGTCGCTCAGGTTCTGGAACGCTTCTTTGGAATGCGTGACGTACATGTCGAGATACTTCGAGAGGTCTATCCTCCCACCCCCGTGAGGATGGCCCTCGGTATGTCCTTTAGCGGCAGCACCTCATCGACAACCCCCAAGCGGATGGCGGCATGGGGCATGCTCCAGACAAGCGAGGTTTCCTCGTCCTGTGCGATCGTCTTGCCGCCCACCTCTCTGATCCTCTTTATCCCTCTCGCTCCATCGCTCCCCATGCCCGTCAGGATCACGCCTATCGCGTTCTTTCCCACAGCATCAGCAACGGAAGAGAGCAGGAGATCGACCGATGGTCTTCCCCCTCTCAATCTCTCTCCCTCACTCAACTTTACTTCTAGTTTTCCGCCAGAATCGACGATTTCCATATGTCGTTCGCCGGGCGCGATGTAGGTATGGCAGGGAGAAAGTACCATCCCCTCCTTGGCCTCGATGACGGGTATCTTGCACATCTTCGAAAGCCGCTCAGAGAACGATTCGGTGAACGCCTTAGGCATGTGTTGTGCGATGACTATCGGTGCCGGAAGTTTCGGGGGCATGCTTCCGAGTATGTATCTGAGAGCCACTGGGCCGCCCGTAGAGGCTCCTATCGCCACCACGGGGCCTTTCTTCGTCGAAGGGCATTTGGCATCAACTTTTCGGACGGGGAGCGACAGTATCTCCTCTTTCTCAAGAATCCTCTTCCCGCCGCTCTTGAAAGCGAGCTTGATCTTCGTGATTATCTCCCATTTCAGCCTGAGGATGTCCGTGCTGCTAGTGCTCGCGGGCTTCATGACGAAATCGAACGCCCCCAGGTCTAGGCTCTTCATGATAGCGTCGGCGCTCGCGCGGTCGGCGGCGCTGAGCATTATCACGGACGTGTTCGGTTCGGTCTGTGCGATCTTCTCGAGCGCTTGGAGTCCGTCGAGTCTCGGCATAACGAGATCCATCGTCACGATGTTCGGCTTTTCCTTCTTGACGAGCTCTATCGCGTCCAGTCCGTCCTTCGCGGTCCCGATGACTTCTATCTCGGGATCGGTGGACAGCATGTCCGATAGTATCGTCCTCACGAAGAGAGAATCATCGACTACCGCGACTTTGATCTTGTCGACCACTCGATTTCCTCCGTCAGGGGCGGATAGCGATTCGGCCAAGCCCTCAGCTCTTCAGAGTATTGTTCACTGCTTCGATGACAGCCGCGGAGTCGAAAGGCTTTACAATGAAGTCTCTTGCACCCGCACGCAATGCTCTCAGGACAAGCGTCTTGTGCGCAAGGGCCGTGATCATGATTATCTTCGCATCTGGGTCGAATTTCATTATCTCTTTGACGGCGGTGACGCCATCCATATTTGGCATCACGATATCCATCGTGACGAGATCGAATTTCGACTCCCTGTATCTCTTCACAGCGACGTCCCCATCCGGCGCTTCCTGGACTTCGAATCCCTCGTCTTCCAGGATTCGCTTGAGCATCGTGCGCATGAACGCTGCGTCGTCAACCACGAGTATCTTCGTCATTCAGATTCACTCCTCTTGCTCCTCTGGCCCGACAATGCCGACCTCTTCGTCTATCAGCACGTTTTCAAGATCCAATATCACAATCAATCGGTCTTTCATCTTCGCAATGCCTAGGATGTATTTCGAATCTATCTTCCCGGCGGACATCGGGGGCGGGGGCTCGATTTGGCTCTCTAGCACTCTGCTCACCTCGACGACCTGATCGACCATCATCCCCAGGACTCCACCCTTGATGTCCGAAACGATGATTTTCGATTTTTCCAAAGGCTGCGTCCGCTGAAAGCCGAGCCTTTCGTGGAGATCGACGACAGTCACGAGCTTTCCGCGCAGGTTTATAACGCCGAAAATGAACCTTGGAGCGGAAGGCACCTTCGTGATCCTGTCAATAGAGATTATCTCTCTGACCTGCGTGATCTCGGCTGCGAATTCCTCAGAACCCAGGCTGAAGATCACCAGCTGAATCTCGTCCTCAGCATCCTTCTTCAGGCGCTCCGTATCGACCATACAATGCATCCTCTTCGTCGCGGAGGCAATCGAAGGATCAGCGTTCCTCGGATCCTTCCTCCGCCTCTTTCTCCTTCTTCTTTGCCTTTTTCGGTTTCTTGAACTTGGATTTCTTTTCTTCCTTGCTCATCGCGGGCTTCTCAGGCGCAGGAGGAGGGAGCTCGGCTTCCTTCTCCTTCATCTCTACTGCGGCCGCCTCCGCAGCGGATTTCTCTCTCTTGAGTATCTCAGGAGGCGGCAATATGAATCTCTCCACAGAATTCTGCATCAGACCGGATAATCTTGCAAGTTCCTGAGCTGAGGATGTCATTTCTTGCATGCTCGCGGTCAGGCTCTCGGTCGATATCGCGGTCTCCTCGGAGGCTGCAGACGTATCCTCTGCAATCTTCGCGACCTCGTCGACAGCCCTCACAATCTTCTCGGCCGAGGCTTTCTGTTCCTCGGTCGCCGCGGTGATCTCCTGAACCATTGCCGCGGTCTCCTCGATTGTCGCTGCGATATCTTCCAGGGATGCCAATGCGCTGTCGATGACAGTGGCGCCGGTCGATACATCCTTCGCACCGCTTTCCATCTGATCCACAGCCTTCCGCGTCTCTGTGTCTATCTGGTCCACGAGGACGGATATCTGTGCGGCGGCTCTTCCGGAGCCTTCCGCCAGCTTCCTGACCTCGTCTGCGACGACCGCGAACCCACGGCCGTGTTCTCCCGCCCTCGCGGCCTCGATGGCTGCATTCAACGCGAGAAGGTTGGTCTGCTGTGCGATGTTCGTAATCACGTTCACAATCTGGTGTATCTCCTTCGTTCTCTCTCCGAGCTTCCTGACAATTTCCGTGGCGCCGTCCACGACCGCCTGGATTTCTCTCATCTTCTGCAACGCGATCTGTGCCGAGTCGCCTCCTTTCTGTGCGACCTCACTTGCCTTCGTCGATGCGTCTGCAGCCGACTCAGAGCTCGAGACGACCTGCTCCACGGAAGTCAGTTGATCGCCGACAACCTTGACGATTTCCTTGATTTTTTCCGCCTGGTGCTGGGCTCCTGCAGCGATTTTCTGAATCGCGGTCGAGACCTCCTCGGTAGTGGCGTTCATCTCTTCGGAGATCGATGCGAGATTATCCGATGTCGATGACACCAGCGATGATGTTTCTCTGACGTCGGAAACAATCTCTCTCAGGCTATTGAGCATCATCTCGAAGGAAACGACGAGCTTCTGTATGTCTCCCTTCGCCTCAAGAGCGATGTCCTTAGACAAATCTCCCATTGCCACAGTTTCGGCGGTCGTCTTCAATTGATGTATCGGAGCGAAGGTGGTGTCGACCATCTTCTTGAATGATCCGATCACCTGGCCTACCTCATCTGGCCCCTCTTCGAGATCTATCTTAGGAGAAAGATTGCCCTTCTGAATGTCCTCTGCTATCGAGGCAATTGCGATCAATGGCTCTGCTGTCTTTTTCGCGATTATGAAAGCAGCGATGATTATGGCGGCGGCGATAATTGCAACGCCTACCAGGATCCCGAGAATGTTCTGCTCATATATCGAAGCGGCCTCCAGGGTCGCAAGACGTGCCACCTCTGTCCTTATCGACATTACTTCCTCAATTGCAGCCGCGCAATAGGAGTAATTCTTGGAGGCGCTATATGCAAAGGCGAAGATCGTGCTGTTGCTAATGCCAGGCGTCGTTGCTGCGTTTTTCGCAGCCGTTCTTTGGCTGTCGTATAGATAGAAATAATCTTCTACATCCGCCAGGGCTTTCAGCTCATCATCGATCAGATCCTCTCCGTGTTGAGCTCTGAGGACATTGGTAAGAATGGTATCATTCTCGAGCGTCAATTCATAGTATTGAAGGAGTTTTGAAACGAAACTCTGTCTGCTCGCATCCATTGCGGATAAATCCTGAGCCAACAGACTGACAGACCTGTTGAGGTATCCCCCAAAGATGAAGTCGTTGAAATGGAGGTTCATCTCGATGAGGTCTCCCTTCATGTCATCGAGCTTTTTCATCGTCATGACATTGTGATCGTACAATTGCTGCGATTGAGCATTGAGAGTGCTCAGATTATCAATCGATGCCCAGGATACTATCCCTACTGGCACGAGGCAGACGGTCAGGAAAATTACCATCAGCTTAGTCCGAAGACCCCATTTGAGCTTCATAGTATACCTTTCCCTTGATGCTTGCAGTCAATAGCTGCCGCAAGCCAATCCTCTTTTCCTATTGCCCTAATTCTCATCACGGACGCGTTTCTCTCAGGCAGCGAGTCCTGTCCTAGTGGATTTCCAAGATGCTGTCCGATTAGTGGAAATTAGCCACCCTGGTTTTAAAGCAAATAGGTCATGGATATCAAGGATGATAACAGTTTCTGGTAATAACAATATCGAATTCCCGCTCGATGCCAGACGAGGGGATTTCAATCATGATTTCTCAAAGGTTGTCCTTTTAAGGGGAGCTATCGATTCGGGGGCGTGGAAAATACCGACCTGGAAGAATTGCTTCAGATCATCAGGAACGATAGGGGCCTCGACCTGAGCGGGTACAAGGAATCCTTCTTGATGAGAAGGCTGAGTAGCAGGCTGCGAGTCCTGGGCATTCACGATCTCAAGGACTATTCCAGTTTCCTGAGGCACAACCCTGCGGAATATGCCAAATTGATAGACGTTCTTGCTATCAATGTTACCGAATTCTTCCGCGATGTATCGATGTATCGACAATTCTCTGAGAAGATATTGCCTGAGCTGATAGAATCACGACTCCGAACGAGCGCGAGGATTCTGAGATTCCTTTCGGCAGGGGGTGCTACAGGCGAAGAGGCATACAGCATCGCGATACTGTGCAGGGAGGCGCTTAGGGAGCGGACAAAGGATATCACGGTCTCGATCATGCTCATCGACATAGACCCAGACGCTATCAGGAAGGCTAAGGCGGGCGTCTACTCGCCAGACAGGCTCAAGAACGTTCCTCCCGAGCTCTTATCGAGGTACTTCGTTCGCGAGGAAGGAGGGAACATGTATCGCGTCGTCCCGGATATTCGTAACATGGTCACGATGTCTCGGCTCGATCTCCTGACCTGTAGGCTTCCCAGATTCTTCGATGTCATATTCTGCAGAAACGTGTTGATATATTTCTCGAGAGATGCGCACTCTGACCTCTTCATGAGGCTCTACAAGTCCCTTGTGATGGACGGGTATCTTATTCTGGGAAGGACCGAGACTTTGCTGGGCGCAAACAAGAACCTTTTCGAAACCGTCGATGCGAGGGAGCGGATCTACCGAAAGAGACAGATTAGCGCAATCTGAGACACGCAATCATTGCGACTCCGACGCAACCATGGTCTCGTCCTTGGGGGAGCTTTCGGACATCCTCATCACGGAGACATCGGCGAAATTGATCGATTCGAGTTGCTCTCTCTTTTTCCTCAGGTTTTCTCTGACCCGCTCCTGCATCAGATCGAGCTTCTCCCTGTCCGCACAAAGCAGATTCGCACCGATGGCCTGGTACTCGCCTTCAGCTTCAGTCATGAAGTCAGAGATGTCGGCCCTAAGCGAATCAAGCTGCATCTTGATATTAAGCTCGAGCGAGGCAAGCTTGTCTCCTCTGTACGTGTGCCTAATATAATCCGCCAGGCTCAATCCCCTTCGATCCGCTGCAGAATATATCTCCTCGACTATTGACATGCTCCCATCCCTTAAGTTGTCAGACATTATGTCTGCTCGGATATATATATATTTTCATCTTGACCGGGAAAGATGATGTTTTGTCGGACCGCGCGGAAATCCAAGAGGTAGCAATCTTGCGATTGCGATTTTTCTGTGCTTTATCCTCAGATATCGAAAATATCCTCAGCAATTCCCCTTAGCTGGTCCTTGATATCCGCTAGTTCATTATCGTCTATGCAATCAGGATCGACGCATTCCGTGATGTCCAATAGTTGCTTTATCCTATCGCGATTCTCTCTCAATTTGAGAAAGACCCTCATGTCCTCCCATCTGGAAAGCAGTTCTGGCTGAAGCTTGCATCTTCTGGCAAAGACGATTGTCGGGAACTCTGCAATGGGCTCAATCTGTTCTGACTCTGCTAAGCTCATGTCCCATCCCTTTGTCAGACATGAAGTCAGACAAATACTTGAAGATTTCGACTATGTCTCATTTCATCTATCGTCGGGGCAGGGATGCGCGCGTCGAGATTGTTCTTTGTCCAACCTATCCATGGTTCAGACTCGATCGGACGCCAATTTCCCGGCATCGCCCCAATTGTCTTTCGGAATCTCGTTCAGGATGACCGTCACAGCGTCTCTGGGAATTTTCTCGGCCTCAAAGACCCTTGTGATCCCTTGGACGATCCTTCTCTTCGTATCTATGTCCCTGCCGGCATACATGTTCACAAGCACAACTGGCATGTTTCACTCCTCCCTTTCAATTGACATCTATCATGACATCTATCGGTATCCCGCTCTTAATGCTCTGTGATATAGTGCAATACTTCTCAAAGATTGTCCTACATCTCTCAATATTCGCCTTCTCGTTCTCGGGTATCTCAACATTCAGTCGGAGTTCGATTCTTGCAATTCTGAGTCGCTTGTCCTCGTTTCGGCCGAAATATGCCTTTGCTCTCACGTTGAGGCCCTTCACATCTATCCTCGATTTCTCGAGACAGAAAAGCAGGCTCGAAGCCATGCAATGCGCGGCTGCCGCCGCAAGCAACCTTGAAGGGTCTGGACCGCTATTATTTCCCAGCGGAGGATCCTCATCGACTTCGAGCGGATGAGCCTTCGGCAATCCGAAGTCAACAATGAATCTGTATTTCTCTTGCTGTTGCAATTCTACACTTACGCTCATCTCATCTGCGCACATGAGGAGGCGATTGTCAAACGGTCTATTTGTATTCCGATGATGCGTTGGGTAGATTCATAGGCCAGTCAGATATCTCAGGCGTTCTTCCTTATTCTTGAGCGCCCTTTCTTCTCCGACCGAGACCTTTTCTTTGTCAAACAATAACTCTATGGCCTTTACCAGCGCGTCTCTTGCCGGTTCTCTGATATTGAACCCAGCATCTCTGAAGACGATGGCACACGTCTCAATGGCAGTATCCTTGTTGTCCTGTTGCTCGCAGTAGTGTGCTATTATCGCATCCGCGGCCATATGGAGGTTCTCGATGATCGCCGTCTGGGTCATCGGCGTCTCCTTCTGGAAATGCTTCTCCAACACCTCATTTCCCACTTTCGAGAATGCATCCTCGACTCCTGCTCCCGTCTTCGCGCTGCATAATTGCGTCGGCAGCAAGAGTATTCCCGAGACTGCCTTCAGCAGCGAGATGCCGTCAGATCCCTCCTGCACCAGGTCGCTCTTGTTTCCAATGATCATCATCGGGATTT
>Ga0315268_10004281_pt1 | contig 15504 bp, 36 predicted proteins | sample C1_top_MG_FD_204535 | JGI IMG/M metagenome (GOLD analysis project Ga0315268, IMG submission 204535) | Sediment microbial communities from Yellowstone Lake, YNP, Wyoming, USA - C1_top | ecosystem: Environmental > Aquatic > Freshwater > Lake > Sediment | place: USA: Wyoming | collected 2017-08-01
TCTTTGATTTTGTGGGCGTCCTATTTGTGCTCTCCGCATACGTTTTGGGTTGTCATTTCGAGAGTGTAAGGTGATTAAGTTGAGTGATTTAAGAAAAAACAACAAGGGATGTATCAACAATCTTGTAGGTACGAGGCTCGCTCTTTCGATGAGTGCGTGGCGAAAGCATCAGATTCGGATGCTGTGTAAAGAGGTTGTGTACTTGCGGAATCGGGTTGCGTATCTTGATTCGTTGAAGGGTGCGAATGTCAAAGTGACGTATCAGAAAGTGGTGCAGAAATGGAGTGTTTTGTCGGTGCAAGAAGAGTTTGAGAAGCGAATGCCACTTGAGACTTTTCAAAAGTGCAATGAGTGAAAAATATATAGTTATATACAAAATCATTAAATAGTAGTTATGTATTACCTATGGAGTGACAAAATGGAACAAACACTGTATGACCAAGTTGAACGAGAATACTTTGCGGGATACGCACGAATTGCTCGAGAGTATGGATTGCCTGAGTTGGTGCACTCATTGGAGAGCCTACACCAAGCAAGCAAGCCACTCGTTGAATACTTGTCTTTGGATGCGCAGAGAACTCAGGAAGAGAATACCAGATTATCTGGGGGTGGTGTGTGATGGGAGAGGTTTTTTACAAGTTCTTCATGTTTTCGCTCACAGTATTCAGCGTGGTTTTGCTGGTAACTTCGGTTGCGTTTGTGATTAAGGCATTTGGTCGTCCTGAGAATGTTCCTGAGTGTGTTCCAGCTAAGAGTTTGGTGAACATCAGTGATTACAAGAATTATTCGTGCGTATTGAAACAAGTGAATGTTTCGTGCAATGGTTCGAGCAAAACGTATTATGAGGTGGGATGAGATGAGTCAAAGCCAGCAAGTAGGGAGCTACGATAAGCTCGTGGAAGAATACAAGTTATGCAAAGCCAAGAACAGCCCAACAGACTACATATTCGAATACTGCTAAAAAAATGGTCAAAACCAAGTGCGAAGGGTGCGGAGAGTATTATGATGAGTTCCTGAGTTTTCCCACTCATTCGTTATGCAACAAGTGTTTGCGTTCAGCGTTTGGATTTCGGCTACCCGAGATTCGCCCCTGCTCGAAGTGCGGCGAAAAGCATCGACCAATGTATGACAAAGAGAATATGTGCTTGCGCTGCATTAGGCAACTAATGAGTGCTAACAAAAAAATAGTGATTTATAATCGATAATAAGGTGTTCAGATATGGTTATGTGTCATTTTTGTGGTGTTGAGAGGTAATGAAAGATGTTTGATGATGTATACTGCCAAGAATGGTCGCAAGAACAGCGATGGGAGCATCAGCAATACGTTGGTGATGAGACTGTTGACAGAGTCAGAGACTCGTTTAAAGGCAAAGAATACTATGTGTCGGTACACATCAACCATAATGGTTTAGAGTGTTCGCACTACGAAGAAGTAATGCGTAACCCATGGGAGTAAACAATGAAACCTTCAAAAACTCGGTCTGAGAAAATAACATCATTGTTGAGGGGAATTATTATTTATATAACTTTGAGCGTAGTATTTTTGATTCCGATGGCGGGAATTATTCTTCATTTACAAAACCAAAAAATAGAACAGTTGCAGGATGAGATTAGTTGGCTTCAGAGTGGTAACGATAAGTTCAACGAGAATATGTTTGGGTATCAGAATGGTATAGTTTGGTCAAAAATCGTGGAGCAACAAGCATCTCCAATCTTATATTGCCCAAACAGCACAATCAACATAGAGCACAAAAACCCTATTTTTGGAAACGAATCAGCAAGAATTTGTTACCTGATTGCACAATGGGACTACAATGATTCAAGATTTACTTGGTGACCAAAAATGATGAGGAGTGAAGAAGAAATAAGAAAAGAGCTTAATGCTATCTCATTTGAGCGTAATGATAATACGAAGCCTTCTTTTTATTTAAATAAAGGCTTCAAAGCCGCCTTGAAGTGGGTTTTGTGTGACCAAAAATGATGTGCAAAACTTGTGAAGTTGAAGGCGAATATTTTGTGTATGCCTTAGACCAATGTAGAGACTGTTTTTATAAGGAAAAGTGGAGTGACCAAAAATGAGATGTGATTGTGGGCGCGAATTTGCGGATTGTCCGTATACTGGATATTGTCCTTATAAAGACGAAGCTTCAATAAAGTATTTAGATGATTGTCAAGAGCGTGACCAAAAATGAGTCATAATTGGATTGTATTTAAGTACGATGTTCAACCTAACGAAATGATGTGTGAGCGATGTGGTCATAGCGCATTAGCTCCTATGCCTTGTGGTTTTAAAGAGGCAATAGCTATGATGGAAGTGTTTGCTAAGATTCATAGGAAGTGCCAAGAGCGTGACCAGTGACCTCTGTAACAAGGTATGTTCCAAGTTGCTGGTTCGCTGGCAAAAAACGATTTGAGGTAATGAATGATGAAGGAATTTGAACTACGAATGATTGAGGACATGTTAGTTTGTCTGAATGGACGCAGAATAAATTACGCTATTTTGAATAGTATTGAATCAAAGTATTTGCAGTCATCCACATTGGTTGATAAGGAAACTTTCAACGTTTTTTCTAAGCTCACTTCATACCCACATAGTTCTTTGGGTGTTAGTCAGATAGATGAATGGATGCTTATGTTGGAAAAGCGAAAGCTCGAATTGCTCGGTGAAAAACATGGATGATTTTTTGGAGCACATCATTGCTTCTTTTCCGAATCCTTTGGATGAGAAGCCTGGTTTAGTGTCTAAACAGCCTTTCCAGTTTGGTTATGATTTGCCTGAGACTCGCACTCAGTTTCACTTTCATGGTCCTGATGATGACCATTTGACGTATGGTAAGCTTGTTGATTATGATAGGAATTTGTTGTTTGAGGAAAAAGATAGTTTTGCGCTCGCAATGGATGACCTAATGCTGAGTAGTGGTGGATTTAGTAGGTTTCCTGTGAGGGGGGATACGATGAACATACTGCCTTTGATTGGAGTTGAGGAAGAAGCACCTATCAACTTGTATGGTACACAGCCTATCCTGCCAGTTGGTTTTGGCAGAGCACAAGAAGTTAATTATTTTGGTGGAAGTGGAATAGTGTTTCCAACCCCAGAACCAGAAATCTTTGTTCCAAGAATTGAACCTTTGAATTATGCAGCAGAACCAATCATAGATGCGTCCCTTATTGGCAGACCAGTTTACGAGTCACCAATATATGTCTCACCGCAATTCGATGAACCATTCAGACCGATTCTTACACCAGAGCATGATTCTCTGAGCATTGATTTATGCGTAGCTCCAGTTGAACACTATGCTCACACCAGTTACGAACCCATCATTCCTGTTGGGTATGAGCGTGCACAAGAAGTTGGTTATTATGGTGGTGGCAGTGTTTTGCCGAGGCAAGACCTCGAAGCAATGGTTAGCTACCAGCCAAAAGTAGAAATAAATCTTGCTCTGGATGTGGTGAGGGATTCTGGGTATAGTGGTGGATTTAAGGATTTTGGAAGCGTTCAAGCCTACCAGCCAGAGCCAGATGTTAACTTCGGGATGAGTTTCGCTCAAGAGCCAGAAACAGCCAGTTTTGGGTATCAACCAGAACAAGCCAATCTTGGTAACGTGATTGAGAGTTTCATGCCTACTGACCCAGGGATTAGCTACGAGCGACTTCCTGACCCAATGCCAGACTCGATGCTTGAACCAATCATGCCTCAGCCGTGGGAAACTTCAGTTCCTGATTATGGGGCTTGCGGTATTATTGACGCTGGCGACTTTATGATGGACTCTTTTTAGAAACATTTTTATTATCTTTTATTTCCTGATTGACAACAAGGTGTGAATCAATGCTTCGCTACTACAATTTTTTCAAGATTTTCATTCAAACAATGATTCGGATATGGCAGAAAAGGTGAAGTTATGGTAACAGAGTTGATGATGCAGGTTGGAGACAAGCTCTGGGCGTGTGACACTTGCAAAGCAGTGTACGCAACAGGTTTTGCAGCACGACAGTGCCAAGCGAGCCACACACATGGTTGAGAAAATCATCTTGTTTTCTGAGGGAGTTGTTGAAGTCATCACTCCAAAAGCAGTAATTGGTGTTGGTATCGCTGGTCAGCTTTCTAAACACTTCGAGACCTACGGTGTTGCTCTAGCGGAAATGCACAAAAAGAAAAAGGTCTGAAAAAAATGAACGAACGACTGAACAGTCTGCATGACCGGGTCTGCGAGGGGCTTATTTCAGATTATGTTGTGTACGAACTGATCAAAAAGGCCTTTAATGCCCCGAAATTGACATTTTATGACTTCGGGATAATCAAGCAGACAATCGAAAGAACACTTAAACAAAAGGGCTATTAGTGGCTTTACGGCCTTGATCACGGTTTCTCTTTCAACAATTCTTTTTGTATCTTTGTTCCACGTTCCGTTAACGAATACAAGCGACCATATGGTTCAGCTGGAGTTAAGCACTTCATTAATCCTTTTTTGGTAAATGAAGTGAAGTGCCTTGAAATCTCCCTTAAGCTTAACTGCTTCTTTGAAAGCAGCTTAGCATTGAGCTTTTTTCTGAATTCCTGTGCCGTTACTGGTCTGTCTGTCAATTCGGTGATTACTGTAGTCCTTTGCTTTCCGCGCGTGATCCAGCCATATTCTCGCCAAAACGAGTCCTTCTCGGTCATAGGATAATGTCTAGCTGGTGTCTACATTTATTTGAGATTGACAATAGGTAGACAAAAAGGAATATTTATATATCCAGAATCACAAGGAATAAGCAAACGAGGTGAAATAGTGGTAAAAACAGAAGGAGACCAAGCAAAACCCATAGTCGGACCAAAAGGAGAAGGACTCACTATAAATATTCAACAAACTAACACCAATCAAGGCGGTCAAGGGTCGATAAAAAGAAGCTGGATTGTAGCATTGGTGTTATCCATCTTGTTTGGTTATGTTGGTGTAGACAGATTCTACTTGGGCCAAGGAGGTGTGGGCTTCCTGAAGTTCATCACGCTGGGCGGTTGCGGTATATGGTATATCATAGACATTTTCATGATTGCCACAAAATCAATACGAGGAGTGGAGTGGACTTAGACATTCCTGTTCTGATTATTGAGATAGGCAAGGCCATCACCCTTGTTTATTAACTTGTCAGAAAGACGTCGTGTCCATCTTAGGACGTCCTATCACTCTCATTCAAAAACAAATGGCGACAAACCAGTCATTCATTAAGAGGACAATGTCAATATATGGTGAGCTGTACTATTGCTTTAGTGTCCATCATGAGTAATACTCTTTATATTTTTAATATATAGGACCAAAAAAATGATAACAAGAGATGCTCCCAGACCCCATTGAGACTTAGTTATCAAGTTCCAAGTAATCAAATATGCACCAACGGATAAAACAAGCCAAAGAAGCAGATGCTTCCATTCAAAGAGTCGCGACAATGTCCTTAACAGCTGAGTTATTATGTTCACATAGTCCTGACTCTTAAAACAGATATTTAAATGTTACTTTTGTGCATCCTCTTGAACTTCTGTGTTCGCATTTTTCTGCCATTTTATTCACTCCTCGACATATACGCAACCACTATCAAATCTTTTGTGTTTGTCGATTTTCTTGGCAACTTCTTTGGCTCGCTCGAATTGTTCTGGTGGAACGACCAAGTATCTTTTTCCCGCAAAAACATTTGATGTGTTACCAGTAGCACTTCTGACACAGAATCCTTCATCTTTAAGCATTTTTTTTGCAATCTTGATGTCTCTTTGAACGTCGTGGCTGTTGCAGGGGGAATCACTCCATGTTCCAGTATCTGTTGCTCCTATGACGGCGTATTTTGGTTTGTTGTATCCTCTCCACCCATCAATTTTGACGTACTCTTTTTGCATGCTTACCTTGCATTGTCCCATTTCATATCAGCCTCTCAAAATAATCATATTTTCTGACAAGTTTTTGTGATACTCCTTTTTCTTTGATTCCTTGTTGGAATGATACGTCGTTTAATACTTCTGAGTCAACTTTGACTGATTCTTGTCCGAGTTGTTTTGCTGCGCTCTTGCCCATCTTCTTGATGAAGGAGTAGTCAGATGTGATTGTGTTCTTGCAAATTTTGTTTTTCATTCCCATACAGTCTCTTGCGCTTTGCAATACCACATTTTCTTCGCACTGCAACTTTTTGTTTCCACCGACATAGCAGCCAAGGACTGCTGGTTGTATTGTGACTCCGCCGAAGTGGTTGCTCATTTGTTTAGCGTATCTTTGGTGAACTTTTTTGCTGATTGGTCTGTCAGAGTTATCTCTTTTGGGCAATACAATGCTGAATTGGGCTTCATTCATTGTACTGCAAGCCCCCATGCTTCTGCTTTCATTATTTTTTTGATGTCTTTGTTGGTTATTTCATCATCTGCTTTTTTGCTGAGATTGGCTCTCACAATGTCTTCTGCAATGAACACTTTTACTTTGTCGAAGTCTCTTGAGCCTGCTTTTTCAGAATAATGGTCAATTGCGTCTTCCATTCTCATTCCAAGTGCTCTCGAAAATACTTTTGCATCCTGCCCAAGCCAAAATTTCTTTTGTTGCTTTCCACAGGTTGCTACGAGAGTGTAGTTGTGACCAAAACCATAGCCTTCTCTTTCTGTTTCAAGCGTTACTTTGCATTGTGTCATTTTATATCATCTTGGTGAGCCAGTCGTTCTGCATTGCTCTGCACGAACAAATCATTTCTACTCCTATCTTGTTCGGCAAGTTGCCTTCTGGTTTCGCTATGAATTGTGTTGCTCTGCAAAAATAGTTTGACGAAAGAGGAGCGAATTGTCCGCTCAGTATTTGGAGGTTGAGTGCTTCGTTGCAGATTTGGTCTGGCGTGTACTTCGCCATTGAGTCGATGTCTCCTTTGCTTGCGAGGAATGTGACTTTGTTTCCTAAGAAGAGTTGTTCTTTTGCTGGCTGCACGCTGTTTTTGCCTGCCCAAAACGCAATAATGAATGTGGCGATGATGCCTGCGATGATGATTCCCATGTATTGGTTCTTAGAAATATTCATTGTAAGTCCTCCTCCATCTTCTTGATGACATGCCTACCCATAGCCTTAGCTCCTTCGTGGCAAGCTTGTCTGAGTTCAAGGTTTTGATACTGAGAACAATGCTTCTTCACTTCTGACTCAACTTGTGCTTCATCCATCTTATTTTTCTCCACAGATTGATACTTTGGCTATTCCTGCATTATCAACTATTACTTTGTCGTATTTTTTATAGAGCTTCCATTGGTATCTCTCTGCTGAAGATAAGCCTTTCTCGGAATCAATTTTGAAGATTTTTTTCTGGTGACAACTCATTTTCAGAATCCGTCCTTTTTGATGTTGTTGATTGCTTTTTCAAGCTCGGCTCGGAACTCTGCATTCGGCAGCCTGCCTTTTTTCATGGGGCATACTTCATTGAGGAGCTTGCCTGTGGTTTTGCTCCAGTCGTTCTCTGAGCACACTGTCTTGCCCATTCCTTCGTATTGTTTGAATGCGACTGGTGTCTCGTAAGAAAAGTAGATTTCGAGGTTGCCGATTGTGACCCGATTCTTGTTCACTGTTCCGAGATTTTTGAATGATACTTCCATGTTCATCACCTGAGTTGTTTGACTTTATAATTCTTTCTATTGTAAAGCGTTTTTGAGTTCTCCCAATAACTCTTTCTTGTTCAACAATAGTGCTGCTGCTGCCCCATAGATGAGGACGCCAGCAATGTAGGTAAAGTAATACATTGTTTTTGTTCCGTACTGTATTCCGATGTGGTTTCCAATCCACGAAATAAAGGTGTCATCTCCGCTCCTGCAACTCGCATTGTCTGCGGTGATTAACAAGTCGCCTTTTGGGGAGATACAGATTGGTGGAACTATGAGTAAGAACACGCTGAGTAGTACGACTGCTCCTATGCTGAATCTGAGTGAGAACTCCGTGTTTTTGAAGAAGAACAGTGATGCTATGAATATTGTGGCAGCGTACACGCTTTCTTTGAGCACCCACCACAAGGGTATTGGCAGGTTCGGATGAGTTGCGAAGAGGTTGAGGAAGAGTGGGTTTATGATTATTGCCCATGCTGCTCCGAATCCGAGTCCTACGAGGATGAACTTCAAAATAAGGTTCTTCTTTTTTGCCATCGTCATTTCAGCCTAAACAGCTAACTGTTATATTCTTGCAAGTATTGAAAATATTTTGGAAGCTTCCACCAAGACATTCAAAATCGAGGGCTCGCACATCGTTGCATTGAATAAGCCATACACCATTAGCATAGCTGATGGTTCGGTCGTATGAATTGAAGCCGCATTGTTTGCAGGACTCGTTGAATTTATCAATCATGGTTTGGTGGGTATGATTAATGTAGAATACTGTAATCACTACGAGCACAACCATTCCAACCAAGATTATGTTTTGTGTTTTATTATTCTTCTTTTTTGCCATCAAAATCCACTCATCCTGAGCCAGATGCTCATTGTTTTCCTTTTCTTCCGTATGACAAGTTCGACCATCATATACCTCGCTCGTGCACGAGTTTCACTCGTACTTCGTAGGGATACCAATCAATGTGTTTCTTTTTTGCGTAGTCTCGTTCTGCGATGGTTGCGATGAAGTGTGCGTCTTCATCGTCCATCTTGTAGTGTCCCTCAACGTATTTCTCCACAGTTTCATGCACAGCAACCAACACCATTTCGTGCGGCTTAATCATGTCGTTATCCATGAAGACGTGCTTGTCTTTTGGATGAATCCATCCGCCAACGTAGCCTTTGAGTTCTTTGATTATTACTTTGTTTGAGTGCTTCTTGCCATCAAATCTGAGAGAAATCTTTGTGTCCTTGTAGCCATTCGGCTTGAAATTAACGTCTGAGACCGTCTTTTTTGTCAAGCAAAGGAAGCGGTCTTCTTTGTTCTTGATGCGTGCGCAGTCCATTGTAGGGGGTTTTCTGCTTGTTTTGGAGATGCCAAAGTATTTAATTGTTTCGATTTTTTATTGCTTCAGGAATAAAGTAGTATCCGTCTTTGTCTTTTAAATAAAACCGTTTCTTTCTGGGAATCTCCTCGTCAGAAAATAGCTCCCAATTACCGTAGCCAGCATTGAAAACGATAGTCATGGGATATTTTCCGTGACCACAGCAGCACGCAAGAACCTTATAATTCTTGGCATAGCTTTCAAGAACACCGAGAATTGGCTTCATGCACTTGTCAATCTTTCTCGGACTATGAGCTTTGCACATCAAGACCACAAATTCTTCAGCATCGGGTTCGGCGGAATCTTCGAGTAATCAGTCCTGCCTTCTTCGAGTATCTTTGGTTTGTATCCGTTCTTCTCGCCGATTCTAAGCCTCAAAAAGCCCTTGTATTTGAGTTGTTCCAAGAACTTTGCATCACACTTGCTCCCCTCAGCAATTCTCAAAATTTGCCTCCAATCAAGCCAGTCCTGATAATAAACGACGTGGTAATGCTTTGGGCTGCTCTCAACAATCAAGTAGTTGCCGAGCTTGTAGAACTCGGCGAGGTCAGAAGCAAGCTCCCTTACCTGCGCAAGTGGTTTGTCATCATAATCTAAGGCGAGTGTGCACTCCTTGCTGCCCTTCTTAGCAAGAATTATGCCGACAGTTGCATCATCGCTCATTTTATTCTTCCATACTCGTTCTTCATTGAAAGCAAGGTATGCAAGTTGTTTTCTAATTCTGCAAGACCTTCAAACTGCCAAACTTCGTCGCCAATGATGATTTGCCACTTGTCCTGATACATTTTGATTGAAATCATTTTTTCTCCAAAGCTTTTGTCAATCTTTCAATGAGTGTGCACAAATCAGCAAGACTAACATCTATTGCTGACAGATTATGATTCATTGCGTGAAGCTCACCTAAAATATCTTGTTCAAATTCTTCTCTCATTTTTCCCTCCAATGTTCCCACCCCACACGCACAATTCGCACATCCCCTCTTTGTTCTTGTAAAAAGAGCACGTCTTGCATCGCTTCTTGATGCGCTTATTGAGCTTACGCTCCTCGTCCCCACTGCGAGCAGTCGTCTTCTTTAGCACACTTTTTGCAGATGTATTCGCCTTCTTTTTTGGTTTTGCGCTTGCATCTGCCACAGATAACTTTTTTCTCTTTACCAGAAATGCGACGTACTCGCTGCTTTTCCAGACGCTTACTCTGCTTTTTCTTGCCATTCTTGACCTCAACGATTTTGTGTCCAATTAATGTGATATGATTTCCGTCCCGTGTCGAAAAACGTATCTTTACGGGAACAATCTTTGTCTTAACCTCGGTGAAACGATTGAGCTTGCGTATTCTGATTACTGCCATCTTTTCTTCCACAAATCAGAATAACTGACTGCTTGGTTGCAATACACGCACCTCGTGAAGCCCAAATAATCAACGCTGATACCAACTATTTTTCCCCTGCACTTGTCACAGTCGTGAATATTTGAAAGTTCCATCAAAGTGCTACCACCCTGCTTGTGTTCAATCGCTTTATCTCACATCTTACTTCATCGATGCAGCTTGCGCTCAAGTAGCAGCCAGGATTGAGAAATAAACACCAGCTCAGCCACTGACCAACTCGAACCTTTCTCAACACACCCAAATGCTCTTGCTTATTGTTGATGATTTCGTACTCGCACTTACCTTCAACAACTTCGGCACTGAAAATCAGATATTCTTCTTTTTTGTCTCCCATTTGAATTCACCACACCACCAGTTTTTGCCAACACTAATTGCCGTAGGGTATCGTCTACAAGTATCATTTCTCCAAAACTTGCAATCTTCGCATTTATCGTGTAGCATCTCTCCTCAAAACCCCACCCGAAGATGGCAAAGAATCGCTGCCAACACTCCACACAAAGTTATCGTACACGGGGACGAATGCGAGGTCTTTTTCTGCCATCGCATCCATGAGTCGCTCAACAATAACATCGCTTTCTCGCTCAACATCAGCCCTGATGCGATTATTAAGATTTCGCCAAAAATATTCGTCATCAAGACCGTGCGGTGTCTCTGAGCCAACCCTGACAATTTTCAAGCCATCAATCCGAATCCGTCTTTGCAGCCTACGATTCTTGAAATACTCTCCAGACGCATACACGGAGTATTCGAGGTCAACCACCGAAATGCTCCTGCGAGCACCCTCAAGCTGGTGAATCAAGCGATTAATATCAATGAAGAGCTTGGAGAAAGAAGAATAATACTTTGTGTCGCCCCAATTCTTTGAAAGCTCACGCAAAATATTTGAAACAAGATTAATCTTGTCTCGCTCAATTCGAGACTGATGCGCAAGCGTTGCTTCGCCAGCAACCATTTCCAAAGCATTGTTTGCCTGCAACAACTTCATGACTGCTTCTCGCTGCTTCAAAATCATGTTTCTCAGAGATGCGAAGCGAGTATTCTTTGTTCTGGCATAAGCTCCACCATAACCGCCAGCAGCTCGCCTCATATATGTTTCGGCATCCCTCAATTCTTTTGCATCAGCACGATTCACTCTGCGAATAATGTCTAAGTCGTAGAAATCGAGTCTGCGACCATTCTGAATGTATCCACGACTAAGCCACTCGGACAAATAATTATTAAGAATTCGTGCTCGAGTTCCATACGAATCAGAGTTAGCCATTTTTAATCAGCCTCATCAGTTCTTCTTTTTCTTTTTTTGACAACTTGTTAATCCTGCGAGCCAAGATGTCCACTGCGTCCAGTGCTGGCTTGATTGCTTGTCGCTCTATTGGCTTGTATTCTGAGCTGAACGACTTAATTAATTTATCTAAATTACCCTCTCTTTTGTAGTCCAGAGGGGTTTTCTCATAGTTTTTTGGTAAGTTATCAAGCAGCCATTCTGGGTCAACAATGCCCAATTCAAAGCCAGAAAATTCGTTAACTGTTAGTGGCTTGCATACCTTCAAGCTCTTAGGATTCAAGGACCAAAGACACCTGATGAGGTCTCTTCCACTACCAAGAACACCAGTATCTACGAGTTTTGCACCGCTTTCACGAACAATGAACAGTGCAAGCTCTCTGTTCGCAACACCATAGTCTTCCACTGTGAAATATTGTCGCAAATCATTCCACAATATACGAATATGAAAGCCAGCATTCCCAGAGAATGAAACAACATAGGTTGCATCTATTTTATTCAAATAATCGGTGATTTTTGTTGCCTCAAAGTATGATTCTTCCATTCTTTCTTTGAGAGTTTCTTTCTTTGAGTCAATGTCAATTATTGTGTCGAAGCCGAATTTTGCTTTTTCAAAATCAGCGTTTAAATCAAGCTTTTTTCCGTCATCACCACAGAATCGTAGCAATGCTATTGAGTGAAAAAAGTGCCAGTACAGTATATGCTCTTCAAAGAATCTCTTTTGCACTTGTCCGCACAAGAATCCGAATGTTCCGATGCTGTAAAATCGTTGCGCACTTTTGAACAGGTTGTCTTGCTCTGCAAACCTTTCTCTGCAAAGCACGAAATCAGTGCTCCTATGCCTGACTTGTTTAAGGAGTTCCCACAGAATGAAGTTTCTCACTATTGCATTCTTATTCCAATACCAATGCCTAATGATTTCTGCTTCTTCCATCAGCTCTCCAGTATTAGTTGGTCTATGAAGCCAGACTTGTTGTTTATTGTTTTGAGCTTTTCGATTGCTGCTAGTGAGAGTGTGAGACAAACTTTTCTTTTTTGGTCAGGATAAGTACCAAGTCTATCGTAATCTTCTAAGTATTTGTAAGCTTCATCCAAATTTTTTTCTTGTTGCATTGTTAATCATCTCTACTATTTTGTTTAAGTCTGTTACGCTTTCTTTGCTGATTTTGATTATTATTCTTGCCAACATTCGTTGGTCTGGTACTTCTTTGTATTGGTTGACTAGCCAAAGAGCGGTTCTTTTGTTGCCGTCTGTGAAACTGTGGTCTACGATGATTGCTCTGAGCCAGACAGCCATCTGTTTATCTTTTCCTACTGTGATGTTTGTTTGGCTTTCTGCGAATTTGAGGCTTGATTCTGTGCGGATGTTTCCGTTAAACTCTTTGTTTTTCAAAACCAAATCTTTCGTTGAAATCATACATACTCAGAATACAGAACAACTATTTAAACTTTATGGTGTATGGGTTATCCCACAAAAGAAAAGAAAAAAAAATTATTCTTTCTTGGGCTTGAAGTTACCATCAACAGTGCCATTCACGTCCTTAGCAATCTGTTGCAGCTTCGACTTCGGAATCTCGCAAGTACCATCCCTGAATTCTCCACCCACATTCTTGCACTTGTAGTCGTCGAACTGGATTTTGCATTCGCCTGCACTGTTGACTTTCCCACCCATACTTTCACACTTTTGTTTGTTTACCACTCTGACATCCTCCGCTCTCATTTTTGGTCGCCCCCCTCAAAACTTGTTGATGTGCTTGAGAAGCTTTGTTACTGTTTCGTCCCTGCATCCACCATCATTGACGAGCTTCGCTCCCTTCCGAGGATGAAGCTGTATCTCCACATCCTTTGGGCATCGGAAAGGAACGCCATCTGACTCATCTGTTGGTCGGCAGTACAACGTGACTGCTCCATCAAGGCTTTCGTCCTTTTGGACTCGACAATGCGGTCTAAACTCCCCCATAGTGCTCACACTCCCTGTTTTTTGTCTTCATCACAGCAAGCATCACTGGTTGCTTGTTTCATCGCTGTTCTGAATTTATCGCCCAAGTTATCAAATAGTCCCACAATAATCACCTTTGTACGTTGAGGTTGGCTTTGTCGAATTTAGTGCCATCCCGTATCCTGATTGTGCCATTCATATTTTCGCCAACTTTGATGTCAATTGCACAGAATTCTCCTTCCATTCTGCCACCAACGTCCTTACAGGTCTTTTTGTCCATCTTTTCCATTTTGAGTCCCCTCCTTTGATGAGTTTAAATAGTAGAATAGTGCGGTGAGTTCCTTGCTATCCTCAAGCATTATTTTTGAAGTATTTATATCTTTCGCATCCTGCCACTTGGAAGCACACTCTTTCAAACGATATGTGACTGCGCAGAGATGCTTACCAATACACCACAAATTTCCTTCAGTATTTGTCATAAGCATTTTGAGGTATTTTGCTCTGAGCTTTCTTATTGATTGGTGCATTACAAGGTACTCTTCTTTGCCTGTTTCCATAGCTGTCTGATATAAGTGGTCTTCAATGTTTGTGAGATGTTGCACTGCTGCGAACAACTCTTGGAACTTGCCGAGGTCAGAATCACTATTTTTACCCGAATCATTTATATTGTTTTTCATCGTATCAATAATGTCCACAGAATCACCGCCACAACCAACAAAAAGAACACGAGGTAGGCTTTGATTGCCAACTCGTTTTTGTTCTCAGGATTATTCTTGTACTTATATTTCTTGATGAGATTCGACACATTGGTCGCAAAAAAGTAGATAATCATTCCGACAAGCATGGCAATAACATAGTCAGGAGCAATAGGGCTATGCCATTGACGAGTCACCAAAAAAACTATTGCCAAAATAGTTATTGTCTGACAAGTCGGACACCCTATCGGCGTATGACCACCCATGAACCACAGTATTCTGAGCAGCATGAGTGCTCCGTAAATTCCGAAAATCCACAAAATCAAGATGAGAAAGTTCACTTTTTTGCTTCTCCGAACTCATAATCATATACTTCTTCGATGTCATCAAAGGCGACGTCATCCTTCGCATAATACACGCACTTCGTGAGTATGTCTTCGGGGTTCTCAAAAAATGCGACTTCGTACTCATCATCAACATCATTGATGTCGAGCCTGTATCCATTCTTCTTCTCCCACCCTTTTTCAGCCAACGCTTTATCCATCTGTTGTTTGCTTAATTTTTTCCCCATGTTCCCACCTCTACGGTATATCCAAAAACTCTTTCAAAAAGTGAAAGTTGTATTCGGCATCCATTGTGCCGACGATGATTGCTTTGAGTTCCTGCTTTTTTTGCCATCCACCAAATTTTTTGCCCATGACTTCTTTTTCGACAACGAGAGCTGGTGTTACCCAGTCTTCCTTGAATATTGCTTGCATTCTGAAGAGGTCTGGGTTGCTGCTCTTGGTTTGCACGACTTCCAGTTGGTTTCTGAGTCCAGCCTCACAATTGAAGAGTGCTGATGCTAAGGTGGCTGTGTTGCAATAATTGCATCCCCTACTGATGAATAGTTTACTTGACATTATTGTTACTCCTTGGAATTCTTGCAATACTTTTCCCAAAACTCTTGTCTTAATTTTACTCCTTTTTCTGACAACATTTCGTGGTCACTGAGCCATTCGAGCAGGTCTTCGACCCAAAAAGCGTCAAACTCGTCTACTCCACCGAGCCAATTCGCTAAGTCTTCTGGTTCGTCACTCATATGTTGTTTGCTCCACATCGTTTACAAATGATTCTGCACACATGCTTGACTCCATACCACGTCGAGCTTTTCATTCTGAGTTTTGGAAAACCACAGGCTTTGCACTTTGGCTTTTCTCTTTGTGCCTTATACATCTTTTTCATCTTGTTACCTCTCAGAAGATGTGTGCTACTGC
>Ga0315268_10004284_pt1 | contig 15502 bp, 13 predicted proteins | sample C1_top_MG_FD_204535 | JGI IMG/M metagenome (GOLD analysis project Ga0315268, IMG submission 204535) | Sediment microbial communities from Yellowstone Lake, YNP, Wyoming, USA - C1_top | ecosystem: Environmental > Aquatic > Freshwater > Lake > Sediment | place: USA: Wyoming | collected 2017-08-01
AGAATTACGGACTGCCTTCCACCCTCGACTTATACGCAGTGTATATGCTCAAACAAACTACCGATCCTTCCTCGCTTGGCGGGTCAGTTTGCCTTCCATCTCAGGTAGCATACGGGATTCCTCCTTGGATACAGCAAAATCCAGGTAACACCGTTATTGCTTATCCGGGTGGGAAATTCACGGGGGGCTACACATACTCCTATGCCGTATCTCCAATAAATGTGCGGCAGGGCGGAGTCTTTCAACTTAATGTAAAGTGCGTTGGGGATTATCCTATTAGAGTCGTTTCTCTAAATGCCCAAACCGATCTGGGTCGAAGCCTCACACCAAGCGAATCATTGCCACAGGAACTTGAACCGGGCAACCAAGCGCAGTTCACCTTCCAGCTTCAAGGATCGGATACAAGTTCCATGGGAACACATTCGATAGCTTTTCAATTGGGTTTCCAATTGCTTACAACCGAAGGATGGTCATCTCAGACCAACTACAAAGCACTCTCTGCCGATTACGAAGTAATCTCAACGCCGCCTCCTCAGCCCATTCAGACTTACAATCCCGAGACGACAAACTACAGCCCTCAAAATTCGCCCATCCCCCTCGTTGTGGGAGCAGTAATCGTATTTGTTATCCTAGGCTTCATAGTAAATTCAGCCACAAAAAAGCCAAAGCCTAGAGCACGGTCGTCGTTGAAAGCATACTGCATTTACTGTGGAGCCGAAAATCCCATCTCATTCAGTTATTGCGGAAAATGCGGAGAAAAACTCGTAGCTCTTGATGCCTGAATCAGCATCTCGCAGATGATCTCTAGTCTGGGCGCGTCCACGGATCGGGCGTAACTCTTCCAAGCTGGCAGCCTTGGCTGCGACATCGAAACATGGCCGGGCAGAATCGTTATTTCATGTGAACGCCTAGCCTTCTCGGAGGCCTAAATGATGGCATTATACTTGCTGGATAGCCCCGTACTTACCAGCTACGGCACATACCCTGATGCTGTAGCGGTTCCGCAAGCTCTTGAGTGCCTTCTGGCAGAAAAAGAAAGCAGACCAGTGTCGTGGTGTGCAAATGCACTAACACAATTGCTAGGTAAATAATTCCTCCTCAATGAGCTTCATGTATTTTGGAGAAGACGAGAAGAAGGCTTTAGACATGTCCCGATGGTTAACAACCGTAAGAATCGCTCAGATATCACAGTTCTGTTGACTTGTCGAATTTTCGGGTTGTTACTTCGTCGGATGCTCTAAATGCGACATTAACCAGTCATACACACGGTCATTTGGAATGACGGCTTTTCCCGATGCGCATGACTTCGTGCCTACCCTTGCATTTAGCAAGTACGAGCAGTATTACCCGTGTGAACTGTTCTTCGACGAGAGGAGAGACGTCATCACAAACAAAGAGCGTTATGATGGGAAAACAGATAGCGAAAAGTCGGAAATGATCTGCTGCTACTATGCGGTGTTTTCAGGGCTGCAGTATTATGTTTACGAGTATTGGTTTTACTACGCATTCAACCCCTACGCAATAGTCGACATTTCCAAGAATATCGCATTGGTCGATAATCATGAACATGATTTCGAGTCGGCTTATGTGTACGTTAATAAGGAGACGCTTCGACCGGAGAGAATTGTGCTGAACCAGCATTTCTGGCATAACGTAGAGGAATCTAGCGGCGGCCAAATCAAGGTGTTCGTTGAAAGAGGTGGTCATGGAATGTTCGGCACCAGAAATCATTGGCTGACATGGCTTATGGACAAACTGAAAATGCTGAAATGGGATCCCGGGGGCCCGGAGATCAAACCGAGCAGAATGATTGCAGTCGACGAACTAAGAAAGGTGGTAATGCAAGATCCGGGCAGTGTCTTGGATACGTCAGGGAAGATCATTGGAAACGATTATGATTCGTCAAGGATTGGGAAAATGTTTGGTCCGTCAGTACCTTGGTGGCGGCCTCACTACTATCTTCCGGAGATTCTGCTAAGAGGATTAGATAGAGTTGTTCCAGACAGAGTTGCCTTGGCTTTCAAGCTTCCAAGTACACCGCCTCTATCCATGTTCGGGTCTGTGAGTCTGCCGCAGGGTTACGAGAGTTTGGAACAAGCCGCCAGAAGGGCTTTGGAGGTCGGCATGCTCACCGCTGCTCAATTCAGAGAACTGGGAAAGCGAGGGCTTCTGGGCCTGCCGGGACGCCGCATTACTACGGGGCGCGTTGAGACGAGTGCTTCGAGGAAAAAGCACCGAGACTTGAGGGCCGCATAAGGTGGAAGAGCCCAAGACTCGCATGGCAGGATTCGTAGATGATTATCTGAAGACATCGGGCACCCATTTCGGCAAATACGATCCGCTACTGTTTCTTCTTTCATTCGGGCGCGGCCCACTTTACTCGCCTGCTAGCTTCATGAGGCTAAGACAGGCAGATCGGTTCTCGCCTGATCATGTGCAACACGCACTGAACACGGCGGGATACTATCATGAGTACAGGCATGTATGGGACGTGTTCACAACCCTGAGCTGCCTCCACCGCGCGTTAGAGGCAGTTAAACTCAATTGGGAATTTGCGGATCTCGTCCTCTCGTTTATGCAGAAAGGAAGGCAAATAGGACTACCTCTGATTTCACGAAGTGACCCGGAACTCCGAAAACACTTACAGAAAGCAAAACGTCAAACGCTTTTGGAGGTGGTGTCCAATGGATTCAGCAGATTGGAAAACCCAGCCCTATTTGTTCGGCTATCCACGCACCCAGAAGAGTTTTTTCCAGAAGACACAACGCTTCCCGCTGTAGGAGAGTATGTTCTCGGTGCTAGGTCAATACTAGAGACCTTGGGACAACTGTGGGCCGTATCCGCCTTGACCTTTGACCCCGAGTTGGTCAACACGCTCATGGAAAGAATTTGGTGGGCCAAGGAAGCTTTTCGAGAGTCGTGGCCGTACGTTCTCATTCTGTCAGGATTCAAGAACGCCTTGCGAGAAGTCGGAGAGAAAGTCGAGTACGGAGGTACAATCGCGATTCTAGATCTGGCTTTGCAAAGCGAAACCGAGCACCCAGGCGTTAGACTCTTGAAAATTCTCGGCGCAATCAAAAATGAACAGATCGGCCCCTTTCCCAACCCCGCTCAATTTCAAGAAGACCTCTGCGAAAAACTTGGATGGGAGACACCACAGGCTGCGCTTTCGAAGTTTCTTGCAAAACTCGAAAGTGAGACCCAGAAGCCATCAGACCACTATGGAACAATCTTTCTCAATGACGCAGCTGAAGCCATTCGCCTAAGACTATCTCAGCCTGATACCGTGTTCAAACCATCAGTTTGGGAAGAAGGACTGCTATCGGCTGGAATTCAACGAATACTGATCGAAATGCCCTCCTTCTACTCCCAAGAAAGGGTCCAAGTTCTCTATGCCAGCCCGAGTCCCCGCACTAAATCTTACTTAGAATATGTGATGGTCGATCATATCAGGAAGCAGTCGTATTACGAGAGACGTATTCGTTGTCCTTGGGCAGAGAAGCGTCATCCCGTGAACGCCCAACCCTATGATTGCAGCGAAAAGAAACTGACACGGTGTTCAGTTTCGAACAGTGGTAGCAGCAGAACAGAATGTCTGTTCTTTGATGTATGCGAGCACTTGGGATTCTATACTCCAGCTGCGACGTGAGAATGCCAAGTCAGGAACTTCAAAACGCTGTCGCCTCAGCGTGCAACAGGTACCATCTGCACCTTCAATTGAGGGATCGAGATGTCGCAAGACCGTTCGTCTTAACCTACTCGATTCACAATCTTGACGTGCCCAAGAAATACGAACTCTCCGTCGTCGGACACGAACTGTGGCATTTAACAGGAACATCGGCCACCGGACCAAAAAGGGAGCTATTGCTCAATGCTCTGAGAGATGAGCTGAACCAAAGTGCGAGCAGAGAGTCTGTTGAGGAATTCAATCGAAGCTATGCATTATTATGGGAGGCTCTGGCTTACGATGCCCAACTACGACTCGACAGCACATCAGTGGAACTAGCCGACCAGATTCGGACAACCATTGAAAGTGACAAGGCCCTTGCCGAGACAGTTTCCTCAGTTCGTCAGTTGACCAATCTCGCGATCCCGCTCGTCAAACAGCCTTCCGTTTCACCAGTAGACCTAGTCGTTGGTTACCTACATGAATGTATAGACTTGTTGGGTAGGTTGAATGTTCCTTCAAGAGATATTCTGGCTGCTTTCAAATTCAGTCCGAAAACATTCGAGACGCACTTGTCAGATCTAGAGCAATCGAGCTGGACTGCTGTAACGTTTAACTCGATACTCTCCAGCCTTCCGACGGACCTACAGCAACCGGGAGGGTTTTTCAAGTTAGTGGATGTCTCGGATCCCCAAAATGTTCAAGCATTTTCGCTATCTGGAATCCGATCAGCATTCAATCACGACTTCTTCATCCAAGATCTTCGATTCCACGAAATCCTTCTCGATTTAGTCAAAACTGACACTTCGGAACGCTTAGCGAAATATGTGGGAGCCATGTTGGATGAATACGGAGTCACATCGCCCGTCGCATATCGAACAGTGGATTCTCTTGAAACAGCAACTCCCAGAGTGATTCGAACCTACGTGCAAAATCCCCCGCGCGAAGCTACCTTTCGTCGCTTGCAGGAGCGGATTACGCTTGGCGAAACGTATGCCGAAAAGTGGAAGGTGAGATTGGAGCGTGCGCTCCTGACGCACGAATCAGGGAGATACATACGCTTCTTACAGTCACTTTACAGCCTTTCGGACGCTCTAGTTTGTCCAGACAATCGTGACATTGAGAACTACAGACGCGCCCTCTATTCCAAGCTGCGCGAAATGATTGTAAGCTAAGAAAAGATAAGTCTGCCAATTCTATGCATAAAGCGACACGAAATTGCTCCTATGTCCGTTTGAGTTCCACTACTGGGAGAAAACTATGTCTTGCACGAAGATGATAGGCTGCGATACGCTTCCCGTTCCCGTACAAAAATAGACGCTGAACGTAGCCTCTAGAAACTAACCAATTCAATGTTCTTTTGAATTGGTCGTCTAATACTCTGGATAATACGATTCCGCCATTGCTCACGACTGGGTTCAAGGTCTTTGGGCGCAAGGAAAAGTTCAATTCCGCTCAAATATGCGAGCTCTTTTTTCAAACGGCCGGCTAGAATCTTGTCCTTGGTGGAATAGCTTAGAAACGCCTGTAACCTTTCCGTCAACTCTACAGCTTTATTCCGGTTCTTTCCCATGGCTGCACCTCACTAGAGCAGACACCAAATATCTACCATGGTCGTCGCTCGTAAAGAAGTCGGAAGTATCCAACGCCGCCAACTTGAATGCTTTCTAGTTGAGAGTTCTAGTAATTACAAATCGACTTGAGGAAAAAAGAAATCATAAGCAGCTCAATAGCGGAAATTCCAGAGGCTGCGGCGCGAGCTTTTTTCATAGCGAAACCCGTCTTGGAGGTTGTGCCTTCTGGAAAAACAATATTCCTCGATAATCCTGTCGCAATTTGTCGTAAAGATCCGGTAGACCTGGTCACCCCTCCTTGGGTCAGACAAGAGCGAAAGCAACTGGTCATATAGTTTGAAGCGTGAGTACGCTTTTGCTTTGAATTGATAGACTTCAAATAAAGCATTCTGCAGTTTTTGTCGAAGAGAACGGCAAAGCCCATTGAGCGATCTTTCGCTAAGGCTGACAGGGTTACCACTGACTTCTCCATCGAGGACGCAATACTGTGTTTGGAAAAACGTCCACAAGATCGATTGTCTGAAGAGCACCTTCGATATCCTGTGCACTCATTGCAGCGCTACCTTTTAGAGACAAGACTGAAGGAATCAAATCGTAAAGCAAATCGCGTTCTTGTCCGTCGATCAGTCGTTTCAATTTGGAAGTAAGTTCAGGCATAGTTGGATATCCAAAAGGAGCCGACGCGCCTGCTCCCAAGAAAATAATCGTTCGAGGGCCAACAACGGGGGGTAACGATCTATTTGAGACGTCATCATCGAATTTCATTGAGCAATACCCTTGTCGTCCCTACCTCTCGAGGATAGAGAAATAGGAGCTAAGAGGCAGGAGACAATAGAGAATTATTTCATACGATTGACAAAATGGGCGCTTGGCGAATACGAATACGAATACGAACTGACATTACTGATTTTTCGTAGTGAAGAACGTCTACAGAACCCACTCCTTGAACCCGGCACAGTAGGACGGCATCCCCTGAGGCGGCGTGAAATAGTCGAGAATCATTGCATGTCAAGAGGCGTAGGCGACGCTCACGTAATCAACCTAACGGCGCCGCGACGTCAATCTGAAGTCAGGGTTCGCTGCTCGTACCTGAACACGTCTAGGTCTGAGAACTCGCTCGGTTCCAGGCTCTTGAACTCCTGCTGCGGAACCTTCAGGTACTGCCACTTCGTCTCCGTCAGATCGGTCGCGTAGTCGCACCAGAGCTTCGCGGCCCTGTCCTTGTGGAGAACATCAACGTCTTCACGCCCTTTCGTCTCGATCAGGTAATGCTCCCCGTTCTCCAGAACCGCGACGAAGTCGGGCTCGTAGTACCTTAGGTTGGCGACGGCGTCCGTGTACTCGATCGAGAAACCGAAGCGTGACGGCAGCTTGGAGAACCTGTCCACGTCCTTCGACGATTGCAGGAACTTGGCGAACTCCACCTCGAACTCGTTATCACAGGGCACCCGATTGAAGACACACTTGGAGGCCTGATATGTCGGTCTTGAAAACGCGAACGGTTCCGTCTGAGAGAGCTTTCGCGGCGGCGCTTCAATCTTCGGGATACGCTGCTCGATGATCAGCGCTCTCAACGCCTGGACAAAAGTCCGCACGACAACGTACTGGCTGATGTTGCTGCTAATCGCCTTCAGAATCACAGGGTCGTCAAGATCGACCTTCTCCCCGAACGCCCGCTCCTCCAAGAACTGCCGAATCTTGGGCACCAGGTATGCGAACTGGGATGGAAGCTTCACCTCCCGCGCGATCTCCTTCGCGTAGTAAGAGATCACCTCCTGCGAGGTCTGAGCCTGAGGGAGCTTGTACTTGCGTTCGACCTCCTTCTTGAGCGTGAGGAAATCAAAGCCTTCATACCGGAAGGTCTCCGCCTCTCTGTCGGTCTCCTTCTTCGGCAACCTCGGACACGACAGGCTGTGAACGTCCAGAGACGAAATCTCCTCTGAGAGAGACTTCTTGCGGACTAGAATCGGGCTGAGGACGGGGATGTCGATGTCCTTGCTTGCCTTCTCAGGGTCGACCATGATAGTGACGATCTGAAGCTTGTCCTTGCCCAGCTCGAACGTGCCGAACTTCAGTCCTTCCTCCTTTTCGAGGTCTTCGACGAAGTTGATGAACGCCTTGTTACCGATGACGTCAAGCCTCTCGGTGTACTGGCCGACGAGGTCGCGGAACATCAAGCGTAGCCCTCTGCCGATCGTCTGCTCCGGGAGAATGTTGGCTTTTGACGTGTAGGGTCTGAGGCCGACGACGACGGTCACGTTCTGGACATCCCAACCTTCACGCAGCATCAGCACGCTCACAATGCAGTTGACCGGACTCGTCTCATAGTCAACCTGCCTTGCGAGTTCTCTGGCCTTCTCCAAGTCCTTCTTTGAGACTTCACCCTTCTTGTCCGTGTGAATCACAAGCAGCTTGCCTTCGCCGAATTCTGCTGGGTAATGCTTCTCCAGATAGTCCGAGACCTCGTCAGCATCGTCGGTGCTATTCATCATTATGAACAGGACAGGCTTCTTCTTCAGCGGCTTGAGCTGCTCCCGGTACTCCCTCCACCTTTCAACTCCAGCGGTGAGGTATGCTCTGAACTTCGTGCTCGCAATGTCAGACCGCGCCTCCGTCATCCCGGAAGCTATTCCCTTCAGCGGGCGCTTCACAATACCATCCAGGATCGCGCGCTTCAGCGGATAATCGTAGACCGTCCAGGTGAAGAGAGAGCCCTGACTGAATCGGGGAGTAGCGGAGAAGTCAAACTGAGCTCCGACGCCTCCCTGCATTTTGTTGTGTAAGTCGCGGATGAAGTCGTTCCACTTCAACTCCTCGTCATGCGTGTGGTGCGCTTCGTCATTTATGACCGATACCGGCCCGTTTCTCCTGAGTATCCGTGGTAGAAAATCCTCAACCTCGACCGGAGCGGGTTTGTGGCCGAGAACGTTTGATATTTCCACAGGCTCGGCATCATCAGGCTGCAGTCGCTCGTATAACTGCTGGATATTGGTGAGGTACAGCGCTCCGCTTGACTGCGCGCGCTCAGCCTCCCCCCTCACATAGCACTCGAAATCCCACATGTTCATGAACTCTGGCGGTATGACCGGGTCTGCACGAAATATCTTTCCGCCCTGAAAGTCCAGCCGTAGTCGATCGAAGACGATTACGTTGGGGGCGATGACGAGGAAGGTCTTCGAATTGCCGGGCGTCTTCTCGAGTAGGGCGTTGAAGTACTGCCACGCAACAATGAGAGACATGACCTTCGTTTTGCCGGAGCCTGTCGCCATCTTGAAGCAGTACCTTGGGAAGTCATCGTGCTGGAGAAGCTCCAGCGGCTTTGACGGAATCGCATACCGTTCGAGCATGGTTCGTTGCCTGAACACTTTTGCGACTTCAAAAAGACAGATTATCGTCTGCATTGCCTCACGCTGCGCGTCATTGTACGCGAACGTGGCACCGGTCGGCAGTCGATGGTCGGAGTGGAACCAGTAGTTCAGCAGAAGCTTGCTGGTCTCGGTGCATCCCTCAGGCTTCGAGTAGCTGCTGCTGACCCATTCCCTAACTGCAGTTCGTATTGCGGGAACACAGGGCGCAGTGCCGACCTCCTGCATGACAAGCTTGAGCTCCCCGTCTTCAGCGGCAAGCCTCGTCTGCGAATTCTTCCTCGCCATCAGACCTTCACCGTCAACATCTTCGTCGTATCGTTACCAAGAATGTCGATGACCTTGACGAGAACACGGTACTCTCCATGGTTGTCGTATGTCTTTGAAGCTGAGGTCGCCAGTTTCGGCTTCTCAGCGGTACGGTACTCCTGCCACTCATTGTGAAAGGTGTCGTTCTTATTGTCCCAGTCCATTGCCCAGTAGTCGATCCACTGCGACCAATGCTTAACGGTCTTCTGAACGTCAGCGGGCACGTCGTCGAGAGGAATGACAAAATCGTTTATGCTGACGCTGGTCTTCTTTCCACTTGTCTTGGTTCCGACGTCTAATGAAGCCAGTTCGAAGAAATGAACATCTCCTTGCTCGACAGCTCTCTTGTCCAGCACCTCGGTCGGAATCCGGAAGAAGCGGACATCAACGCCAGCCTTATCGGCCTGCTGCCTCGCCAGCTCGTTCATCTCAAACGCGAAGTCCCACCCGAGAACATCTACGCCGTTTGTTCTCGGAGCCTCCCTTCCCACGCCAACGGAACGCTTGAATTCAGCAACGATCTGGCCGACGTCCAGAGCGGATATTGGGGAGTCAACCGAACCTACGTGAACGAGCCGATTTCTCTTCTTCCCATGGAGCCATTCGTAGCCGACCAACGGTTGAGCACTATAGAGCGCTAGGATGAAGTTGGTGTAAGAGTGGATTCGTGCATCCCTTTCGTCCCCAAACTCCGCGGTCTGCCAAACTTGGCGCTCATACTTGCCCAAGTTCTGAATGACGAACGGCTTGACATTCTCCACTCCAAGGAGACGCTTGCGAGTAGTGTGAACGGCGAACCGACTCAGATCGCACGCTATCCACCGACGTCCAGTCTTTTCAGCCACGACCGCAGCGGTGCCAGAACCACAGAAGCAGTCGAGCACCAAATCGCCCGGCTTCGACGAGGCATCAATAATCCGCTTTAGCAACGCCTCCGGTTTCTGAGTTGGAAACCCCGTACGCTCCTTCGCCTGGGAATTCACACCCGGAATGTCCGTCCAGATCGAGTGGACGGTCGGGCCCGCCTTCTCGTCAAGATACCTCTTCACCCGGGGCCTCCCGGTGCTTGTGATGACAATCTTCCCTTCCTTCAACATTTGATCGACGTAGCTTTGGTCTGCCCATCGCCACATCGTACCTTTTGGTGGAGCCAGCAACTTTCCACCGAACCGCATTGGCTTGCCGGTCGAACCGTGACTAGGAGCCGTTGGATTGTCCAATGTATAGAGTCGTCCGTCTTTGTCCTTCATGAAATGGGACTTGACGTACTTCTCGCCCCACTCACCATACTGGGGCACATAGGTGTACTGGTCGCTCTTGGAGTACCAAAGCAGGGTGTCATGCACCATTCCGAAACGCTTTGCGTCTGAGTGGAAAAGAAACCGCTGCCAAATGATCTCGCTCCTGAAGTTCTCCCGCCCAAACACCTCGTCAGCGATCACCTTGGCGTACTGAGCAACATGCCAGTCCAAGTGAATGTATATGCTGCCCGTGGGCTTCAACAATTTCGAGAGCAAAATGAGCGTCTCGTAGAACCACTTGAGGTAGGAATCGAGATGGGTCGAAGCATCCCCCCACGTGTCCCGGTACGCTTTCTGCTCAATCACACTGGGCAGCTTCGTGAAAGAAGCAACCGCCTCACCATGATCAGGAACCTCCACCGGGTAGGAGAAGTCTGCGCCAGTATCAAACGGCGGATCAATATAGATGAGATCGACCGCATTAGCGAACTCAGGCAGAAGACTGGGGAGGACGTATTTTTTGTCCCCCCAAATCAGACGATTCCTCCACTCGGCACCCTCTCGACCCGAAACAAAGGACTCGATCGACTTCTGACGCTGCTGAGAAGACTCGTTGATGGTCTCTATTGTCTGAAATGGGAGAGCAACCGACACTGGCGCGGTCTTGTTGTGGGACTGATCGTACTTCTTTTCCCAGGTCAGTTCGACCAAAAGGGCACCACGATTCTACTCCTGACCAGATTAAGATAAAACACTATCACCCAGCTCCCCTAGCGATAAATCAGGAAGAGAACACGAGGCACGCACAGATGAAATGTCAGGTGAGCATCGTCAATCTCGTAGCAACAGCAGAACTCGGCCAGGCTAGGAGAGGAACGATCGCTCAAACGAGCACAGATCGTCATTGAAAAATTGAAGAATGACATCTTACTCCAAGTCCCGTTTGACCGGGGTGCGGCATGTGGCTAGGAAAGGGCGACAAAGACTATACCAGAGTTACACCCCCAGATTTGCCGGCGTTCGTCCAACCTCGATTTCAATCGCGGGACGTACCTTTATCTTAGGTACGTGGCGAGACGTCTTGTTGAGAACATGCGATTATGTCCAAGGCAGAAAACCATCCGAATTCTCCAAAATACTTGAACTAAGAGGCTCTAAGAGACTTTGGTTCTCACGCAAAGCGAAGGAACTCCACGATCCAATCAGAATTCACGGAACTGACATATTCGCTGAATGCAATGTAAACGCAAACGGCTTGGTGCTGCGAAGCCTTCATGTCCTGAACCTATTCGGACTCGAACCAAGAATTGACATAGCGATAAAGAAGTAGATAACGCCCCTACCTTGCAGAAAAGCTCCTAGGTTGACTCATTCCTAGCGATTTATCTTTAGAGATGCTGTGCTCTAAATGATAAGACGGACATCATGTAGCTCATCCAGCCAAGCACAGGCACTACGACGGGACTCTCATCTATCTTTCCAGCCACATTTTTCGCACTGTGAAACATAGGGATTCGGCTCCAAGTCGGCTTCATACCCAACATGGATAGAAGAGGAACCGCATTTCGGGCACCGATTGGGTGCTTTGCTAGCAAACTTCATGAAACCACTTCCATAGAGATTAACGACGTTTGCGGTAGCCTCTAGGGCGAAGCGGGCATCATGCCGTCCCGCATTTCCGTAATGCGTGAGCCAATTAACGACAGACCAAGTGGATTTTGAAGTTGTCTTCAAATAAGCACGAATGCTTTGATTCGAATCGCCTGGGGCTATCGAGTCTGCAATCAATTCAGACCATGCAATAAAGTCTGCTTGTTTAGGCTGTGGTTGTCCTTTAGGAACGATTTCTGGTGTTCCGAGCGATTTTGCAAGCTGAATTAGACATTCGCGACACTTCATCCCCACACTCTGGAAATCTTCGATTTCTTCTCCTTCGTCACTAGAAGAAGCAGCATCTTCCCACTTGCGCCAAACAAGGCCAAGTGCGGATTTTTGATCTTGATCGATAGCTCCTCGATTTCGAGACATGAGCCGAACCAAGACACCAAGATGAAAGGACAGAGTGTAGTCGAGACTTGGAAAGTATAACTGGTCGTATAGATTGGTTGGATTGGTTATTACCCAATAGCGGCTTTTGTTTGTATGTACGTCCCAGCATTCATGCTGTTCACCGAGGACATATTCACTCTTCACTTTTTCTAAATGTTGGACGACTTCGTCTGAGGCTTGTGTCTCTACGTACTCTTTTACTTCTCTCTTGCTAATTGGGTTAGAAAGAACCCAACTATCGAGCATATGTTTTGCCGGGGCAGTAGGAATTACGTGATCGCTATCGGCCATGAATGTCACGAACGCAGAATAGTAACCGCTCTACCAGAAAGGATGTCCCCTGTCCTAATGTCATCCAATACTTGTACGAATTCTTCCAAATCCTCCCCTCGTGGTTCGGGGACACTTGGTGGTTAAGGCCAATTGCCATGTTGCATCAGCATAATTTTACGAAGTATTTGCTTCTAAGGATGCTGCCGCTCCCTTTGAATTTCTGAACGCGCCTCGACCGCCGCGCAAACACTAAGAGGGAGTTCGCCTATATGGTCGGTCAAGCAGTGATGCCTTGCTCATGAATAACCGACGTCAACTGAGCAAGACCCACCACGTATACGCAGTGAGTCCCTTCGGCCCCACCATATCGTCGAGTCGATTTCCGTTTGTTGCACGTTGGACACGTCGGGTTTGATGAACCAACTCAGCAAAACCTGGTCAACAGCCAGATCCATACAATCACGAAGCGAGACATGCAATAGCTCAAGTACATGCGCGGTACTGAATGGTTCTGGAAGAAGAATTGGCGTAAATGAAGTCGTGACTTCTGTTTGAGAATCGTCGTAATTTCCGACGTTCATTTGGGGTATCATGACTCAGATACAACCGCGTTCTCCCAATTCCTAGACTCTCAACTCAAGGATAAGCCCGACCAAGTAATACTCCTAGGCGACATGTTCGATTTCTGGCGTAGATCCGACGCTGATCTTCTCTTACAGAGTCAGAGCATCGTAGAAAAACTGTTTCAACTTCCGATAGTTTACGTGCGGGGAAATCATGACTTTTCAATGGCAAAACTGTTTCAGAGATACCCACAACTCCCTGTTTTCAATGTCGAACCCAAGGTGACGCTGCAGAATCAGAAGTCCACTTTCTATCTTTGTCACGGATATGAACTGGAAGTTTTCACGTCGATGGAGACAATAGGGATCGATGCGTACGAAGCTTTCGCTGAAGCTATGTGCCATGCTGGAGAAACCGGTGGCGCAACCGCCAGCTTCCTGTGGTCGATCTACCAGAAACTGTCAAGAGGTTATCTTAGTGACAAACATAAGCTTCTGAAGACAATCGGCGACACTCCCGCAGAAATCAGAACAACTCTGCAGAAGGTTGACACTTTCGCGAAGTCTGTTGCACGCTCTGTTCCCTTGGGGCTCAAGCCGAGTGATGTTCTGATTTTTGGGCATACGCACCGACCATTCATTGACAGGACGACGCGGACTGTCAACACGGGTTCCTGGATCGTTGACGAAAATAAACAAGAGCACACGTACGCGGAAATAACTGACAATACATTTGATCTAAGAACTTGGCCGGTCTCACGTACCCAGCGTGCGGCTGTGTACGCTCCTCAGCAGGTAACCCAGCCAAAACAGCTGCCTCCTAGGGCTATTGATGAGATATTGATCAGGTTCTAGCGGAAGCCTCGTAGCCCGACATTAGGCAAGTGGTCACTGACTTGGCTCTATGGCACGAAGTCGTCCATCGTAAAGACAAAATAATCTGCACTCAACAGACTATGACTAAGACTCGGGTACGCAAGAACTCTTTATGCTCGAGGCTTGCCCTAGCTATTCTCGTCGTTCTGTTGTTGTCGCTACTGCTCCCCATTGGCCTGAAAGCGCAGAATCTTCCCCTTCGAGATTAAGTTACCAAGCGAAATCCAAAAGTATCCGATGAGTCAAAGATGAGGGAAGATGATGTATCCATTAAGTGCAGAGCACCAATCAGCCGGTGCAGTGATGTTTCGACGGGCAGACTGATTCATCATCTCCCGTCGACCAACCAAACCAACCATAGCGGATTTGGAACCACTATTAGTGGACGGAGTGTGGGGAGTCCTATGACCATCATCCCGAGCCGGGTAACGGATAGTTGTCGTCACCCACGCTCATTTTGGGGAACTGGATAAAACCGTCACCTGATCTTGATTGTTGAATGGGGGAGGCGTCAAGTCGATTAAATATCACCGTTACGCTCCTTCGTAGCGTCGCCTCGAAACTCAAGATAGCCATGTTCGGATTACCTGTTTTGACATGTGATTGGATTGAATCGAGACCTCGTGGTTCTGGGTCTTGTTGGTTTCGTTACTTCGTTTGGGGCGCATTCTGTGGCTGTGAATCTACCGATCTACGCTCAAGAAGTTGGTGTTGGAACTCTTACGATTGGATTGTTGATTGCCGTTTACGATTTCGCTGAAGTAATCGCCAAACCCCTCTTCGGTTATCTGGCAGACAGACGTGGACAAGTCAAAACATTATGGACGGGTCTAGGGCTGTTCTCCGTTGCCTCAGTAATTTTCCCCATTATTGACCCTCGATTGCTCTTGGCAATCCGATTTCTGCAAGGATTAGGCGCAGCCGCTTTCTCAGTTATCTCCGTTGCTTTGGTTGCAGCCTATTTTCCGAAGTCGCGGGGTGAAGCGATTGGCAAGTACAATGCGCTAAAAGGGGCAGGTTACGTTATCGCTCCCGCAATTGGCGGATTTGTAGTCGCCACCGTGAACTTCGCTGGGTTGTTCAATGTGACGGCTTGCGTTGGCTTCGTTGTTCTCGTATTGGCTCTTACTTTGAAAGAACCTAGTCAGCCTGTTGACATTGAGGATGATGAAAAGTTCAGCTTACATGATTTCTTGGCACCCTTCTCTGACCCTCGAATGATGCCTTGGTATGTTGTAATCGTGGTCAACATGTTCCTTGTGGGTATACTGTTCGGGTTCGTGCCCGTATACCTCAACAGGGTTGGCTTTGACCCTTTCAAAGCCGGAATAGTTCTGAGTGCAGGTACGCTGGCGTATTTGGTTGTTCAGCCGCCTGCTGGTCGTTTGGCTGATCGCTACGGTGGGAAGACCACGATCATTGTCGGATTAGTGCTTTCTTCATTGAGTACGTTGTTCCTTGTTTTCACTCAAGGTGCCCTGCTTGTGGCATTGATCGTACTTGGAGGGTTAGGGATTGGAGTTGTGTGGACGAATACGGACACGATAGTGAGTAATCTTGCGAAGTCAGGGAAGCTCTCTACGAG
>Ga0315268_10004285_pt1 | contig 15500 bp, 12 predicted proteins | sample C1_top_MG_FD_204535 | JGI IMG/M metagenome (GOLD analysis project Ga0315268, IMG submission 204535) | Sediment microbial communities from Yellowstone Lake, YNP, Wyoming, USA - C1_top | ecosystem: Environmental > Aquatic > Freshwater > Lake > Sediment | place: USA: Wyoming | collected 2017-08-01
CGGCCATCCCCGTCGGCTCCGGCGTCCACGAGATCACCGCCGCCTACAGTGGGGATGGCAACTTCAACGGCTCCAGCGGGACCCTCGTCGGCCGCCAGGCGGTGGCCAAGGCGACCCTGACCGTCGCCGCCGACCCAGCGATCCGCGAGTATGGGCAGGCGGACCCGGCCTTCAGCGCGACGATCTCCGGCTTCGTCAACGGCGAGACGCTCGAGACCTCGGGCGTGACCGGCAGCCCGGCCCTGGCGACGGAGGCCACGCCGGCCAGCCCGGTCTCCGGCAGCCCGTACCCGATCACGGCGACCGCCGGGACCCTGGCCGCCGCCAACTACAACTTCTCGTTCGTCCCCGGCAACCTCACCGTCGTCCCGGCGACGGTCACGGTCAGCCTCGTCTCGACCGTCAACCCCGCCCCGCCCAGCCAGCCGGTGACGCTGACGGCGACGGTAAGCGGGCCGCCGACGCCCGGCGGGACGGTCGAGTTCCAGGCCTGGGACGGGTCGGCGTTCGTCACCTTCGACAGCCAGACCCTGACGACCTTCAGCGCGACGACCCCCGTCACCCTGCCCGCGGAGTACGGCGACCACCAGTACCAGGCGGTGTACACCAGCGCCGACCCCAACTACGCGAACGCCACCGACGTCCTCGTCCAGAGCATCGGCCAGTCCGAGGTGACGGTGACGGTCGAGGCCTCCCGGCCGAAATGGGAGACGAACGTCCCGCTCACCTTCACCGCCACGATCACGCCGAACGCAACCGGGGTGACGGTGCCGATCACGGGGACGGTGGAGTTCAGCATCGACGACGTGGCGCAACCGGCAGTCCCGGTCGTCGGCGGCGTCGCGACCCTGCCCGGGAGGATGCTCGCCCTCGGCCCGCACACGGTGACCGCCAGCTACTCCGGCGACGTGAGCTTCGTGGGCGCCGCGGCGACGCCAGTCACCCAGACCGTGACGACGAACGTGGTCGAGGCCACCGGGGTCGGCGTCAGCCGCACCTCGATCTACCCCTACCGCGACGACTGGCGCGACACGGTCACGATCAGCGGCATCCGCAACGAGCCGCTGAGCGTCACCATCACCTTCTACAAGCCGTCCGGCGCACGCCTCAGCACGCGGACCGTGAAGCTCGGGACCGGCCTCTACTCGACGACCTGGACGGGCCGCACGAGCAGCGGCTCGATGCTCCCGGCCGGCAAGTACAAGATCGTCCAGGTGCTCACCGACCCGTCGGGCAACCCCGACCTGACGAAGAAGTGGACCTCGTACGTCACCCTCTCGACGAGGCGGATGGTCTGGCGGACGGTCACCTACTACGCATCCGCGGGGCCGCGCCACTGGCAGTACGGCTGGGCGCCCGCGGGCTCGTCGATCAGCGCGAGCAGCTCCTCGTCCACCAGGCCCCTGGTGCTCAAGACCCCGGACGGCGGCTGGTTGGGCGTCGGCTACCAGTTCACCGTGCCGAGCGCCACGACCTACAGGTCGATCTCGTTCCAGGTCCAGGGCTCCTGGACCGGGTCTGTCGCGCCGAAGGTCGGGCTCAACGACTGGACGATCTCGACGACCTGGGGCGGCGGGGCGTTCAGCATGGCCCGACCGCGTACCGACGTCGGCACCTCGGCCACGACCTGGTACAGGCAGACGCAGACCTCCGGCAGCCGCTTCGTCCGGAGCCGGGTCGTGCGCGCCTTCATCGACACTGGGTACTACTTCGAGGGGACACTCAACTGCAGCGTGACGAAGGTCCGGCTCGTCGTCACCTACGGCGTCCTCCAGTAGCCGCCTGCGCCGGATCGTCCCGGCCTCGCAACAGAAGCCGGCAGGGGCTACGCTCCTGACGTGACGCTGCGGCGAGCGACGATCCGGACCTCGGCGCCGTCCTGGGGGAAGTGCTCGATCTGGCCACGCCCTGACCAGGCCGGGACTGCTCAGCCGGCCACGGGTGTTCCCGCCAGTCCCAGCGTCTCGGCGATCCTGGCGCGGACCTGGCGCAGTGTGTCCCCGAGGACAGTCCCGCGGTAGCGCGCGCCTGTCAGCTCGACCTTGTCCAGGACGAACACCAGGTCCGTCTGGGCGATGGAATCCCGCTGGATTCCCCCGTCGGGGCGGCGGACGAGCACATCGTTTCGCCCGGCGCACTCGACCTGCGCGCTCAGGAGCACCACGACCGCCGTCTCGTGACGGCGGTCCGACAGTCGGTCTCGTTCGAGACGATCAGCACCCAGCGGTGATCGCGTGATGCAGGACTCGTCTGGCGGACCCGTTGTGGAGGCTCGGCCAGCGGTGCCGGGATCTCGAGCACCCCACCTGGCTCGATCATCCCCGAGCGCGGTGCAGGGCAGCTTCCGGCAGGTCTGCGATCCTCGATCGCTCGGCACGTTTGAAGGCAACGACAGCCTCGGGGGTCTCGCCCGACAAGTCCGGTGTGGCCGCTTCCGCTACCAAGCCATCGTTCAGATCGAAGGGTATCTCCGTGTCCAATAGCGTGTGTCCGGCATCGCGTTCGATGCGCTGGAGCACCCGCATCGGCGCCGTGTTGTAGGCGAGGGCGATCACCTCTCGCGCCGTGAGGTTCCTGGTGAGCGCGATTACACGATCCAGGGTCTGGCGCTCTTCCGGAGCAAGGTCAGGACGGAACCGGGGCGATGGCCCAGGCCGGTACATCCGGGCTTCGTAGGGGCCCGCGGGCTCCGCGTCCACGGTGATCTCGTGCCCATCCATCAGTCCCGTCGATGGAACGAGCGCCTTGGCCATGGGGCCGTGGGTGTACCGGACCCACCTGGCCCCCGTCATCGTCGTGCCGGTCTCCACGAAGTGCTCCAGGTCTGCGAGGTACAGCACCTTCTGGAGCTTGGTCACGTTGACCTCGCCGAGGGCCTCGACGACGTAGAGGAGGACTCTCCGAAACCGGCTGGGGAGGACGGACGCGGACCTTGTCACGTGCCTCAGCGGACCCCCTACGGCTGCACGCGCACCTACTTCCCGCGGAGCTGCCAGGACTTGCCCTCGGTGGCGATCGCCGGGGCGTAGACGATCTCGACCCGCTGCATCTCGCGGATCGTCCGCGCGCCGAGCGCGGCCATGGCCTGGCGCAGGGCGCCGACGAGGTTCTCCGTCCCGTCGGTCACGCCCGACGGCCCGAAGAGGACCCGCTCGAGGGGTCCGACCGTCCCGACCCGGATCCGGGTGCCACGCGGCAGGACCGGTGACGGGGCGGCCATGCCCCAGCTCGTGCCCCGGCCGGGCGCCTCCTCGGCCCGGGCGAGGGGCGAGCCGAGCATGAGCGCGTCCGCCCCGGCGGCGATCGCCTTGGCCAGGTCACCGCCCTTCTTCATCCCGCCGTCGGCCACGACCGGCACGTAGCGGCCAGTCTCGGCCAGGAACGCGTCGCGGGCCGCGGCCACGTCGGCGATCGCGGTTACCTGGGGGACGCCGATCCCGAGCACCTCGCGGGTCGTGCAGGCGGCGCCCGGGCCGACGCCGACGAAGACGGCCGCCGCCCCCTGCTCCATGAGCGCGAACGCCGCCCCGGCGTTCGTCGTGTTCCCGACCGCGACCGGGATCGGCATGGAGCGGCTGAACTCGGCCAGGGACAACGGCTCGTAGCCGCTCGCGAGGTGGCGGGCCGAGCTGACCTGGCTCTGGACGAGGAAGGCGTCCGCGCCGTGCTCGGCGCAGAGCGGGCCGAAGCGGCGGGCCGCGGCCGGCGTGGCGGCGACGATCGCCGGCGAGCCGGCGGCGTGGATCTCGGCGATCCGGCGGACGATCAGGTCGTCGCGGATCGGGGCGGCGTAGGCCTCGGCCAGGACGTCGTGGACCCGGTCGTCGGGGGCGGCCACGATCCGCTCGAAGACCGGGCCGGGATCCTCGTGGCGGCCCTGCACGCCCTCGAGGTTGAGGACGGCGAGGCCGCCCAGCCGGGCCAGGACGCCGGCGAAGGCCGGATCGACCACGGCGTCCATCGCCGCCGCCAGCACGGGCACGCGGAGCAGCAGCCCGCAGAAGACCTGCGCCAGGTCGACGTCGGCCGGCTCGACCGTGTCAGTCCCGGGGGCGAGTGAGACATCGTCGAAGCCGTACGTGGACCGGATCGCGTCGGCCTTGCTGCGGAAGACGCGCCGGGCGGCAGGAGCAGCGGCGACGGTCGGTGCGGGATGCTCGGGCACGCGGACCTCCTCCGCCGCGGGAACCTCGGCTGCGGCGACGCGTCGACGCGGCGGGGCGCGGCGCCCGGTTGGCGGCGATTCTACCCGCCCGCCGGCCGTGCGCCGGATGGCCCGCCCGCCCGCGGCGACCGGGCGAGCCGCCGGCCGGCGCGGTCGAGCTCGAACCAGCGCGCCCGGTCGGGCTCCACCAGGTGCGACGCGATCGCGTGGAGCGTCCCCGGGTACGACGGCCAGGTCACCTCGCCGAGCGCCTCGTCGAGCGCCACCCAGCGCAGGGCGTCGTGCTCATCCGAGAGGTGCAGGGCGGCGTCCGGCCGGACACGGAGGGCGAACACCGCCGCGCTCGTGATCCCGTCCGGGTCCTCGTCGTAGAAGAGGCGGACCTCGTCAAGGTCGTAGAACGCGTCCGTCTCCGCCGGCCCGATGCCAACCTCCTCGGCAACCTCGCGGAGGGCGGCGAGCGGTGCCCGCTCGTCCGGCTCGATGCGACCGGTCACCGGCTGCCAGAGCCCGGGCCAGATCGAAGGCGCGGCGCGCCGCAGGAGGAGGACCTCCGGCCGGCCGACGACCGGTAGCCGGAACACCCAGCACTCGACGAGGTCGGGGCGGAACGGGCTCATCGGCGCCTCGGTGGCCCTCGGCAGGTGGTCAGATGCGCTCGGAGCGCTCGACCGGGAGGACGAACACCGTCGCCCCGCCGACCTCCACCTCGAGCGGGTACGGGAGGAAGAACTCGCCCGGCTCCATGATCGGCGGCATCGGGTTGACGAGCTGGGTCCGCGAATGGCACTGGTCGCTGACGATCGCCAGCACCGCCTCGACCTGGTCGTCCTCGGCGCCGACGATGATCGTGGCGTTGGACTGCTTGAGGAACCCGCCCGAGCTGTGGAGCCGGGTCGCCCGGAACTCCCGCTCCAGGAGCGTGTCGACGAGGGCGGACGCGTCCTCCGTGTGGACGATCGCGACGACCAGCTTCACGGGCGGAGTATAGGCGGCGCGCGGCGCTGGACGGCCGGGGATTCGCCGCCGGGGAAGTTCCCTCGGCGCCCGGCCGCGCGTATCATCCTGCCGCGACTGCCGCCATCGCCGGGCCGCCGAGGGGACGGCCAGCGAGGCGGCACCCGCCCGGAGGGATCGTGACGACCGACCGACCACTGCCCGCCGATCCGGCCGCCGGGCTGGCGACAGTCGCCCGCGCGATGGCCCGCGGCGCCTCGCCCGACGTCGGGCTCGACGCGATCATCGAGCAGGCGGCCGCCGACCGGGGCGCCGACGCCGCCGTCCTGGCTGCCGTCGACGACGACCGGACGCGGCTCCATCACCTGCGCAGCCTCGGCCTCGGCCCGGACGCGATCGCGGCGGTGGAGCCTACGACGGCCGACCTCGCCGACCCGCTCGTCATCGCGGCCGTGGAGCGGCGGCCGGTGGTGTCACCCGCCGCCGGCGAGCCGGTGGCGGCCGGCGCGCTCGCCCTCGGGGCGGGGCTGGCCCGGGTCGAGGCCCGCCCGCTCGTGGTCGGCCGGGGCGGGATCGACCACACCGTGGGAGTGCTCCTCCTCGGCTGGCGGCCGGGTTCGATCCCGGCCGGCGGCTCACCCGGCGTCCTCGACGCCCTCGTCGACCTGGCGGCGGTGGCAGTCGACCGGCTGCGCCAGGCGGCGACGCTCGCCGAACGCTCCGAGTGGCTCGAGCGCCTGGCCCATGTCGACCCGCTGACCGGGCTGGCGAACCGGCGCACCTTCGACCGGGTGCTCGAGCTGGAGATCGCCCGGGCAAGCCGGCTGGGGTCGGAGGTCTCGGTCGCGGTCTTCGACGTGGACGCCTTCCGCGCGACGAACGAGGCAGGCGGCACGGGCGCCGGCGACGACGTCCTGCGGGCGGTGGCCGCCGTCCTGGCCGAGTCCGTCCGGCTCGTCGACACCGTCGCCCGGATCGGCGGCGACGAGTTCGTCGTCATCGCCCCCGGGGCCGGCGGGGTGGCGGTCGCCGGGCGGATCATCGCCGGGCTGGCGGCGGGCCAGGTCGCCGGGCGACCGGTCAGCGTGTCTGCCGGGGTGGCCCGCTTCCCGGCCGACGCGACGAGCGGCGAGGAGCTCCTGGGGCGGGCCCTCGTCGCCCTCGACGCGGCCCGAGCCGGCGGCCACGGCTCGCTCGTCGAGGCGTCCTCGGCGGCCGCGAACGCCGGCTAGCTCGGGGGCTCGCCGCTCCCGGCCGCGAGGCGCGCGCCGAGGTCGGGCAGGCGCGCCGCGACGATCGCCAGCACGGCCGCGAAGACCTCGTCCGGCGGCGTCGTGGCATCCACCACCGCGTAGCGCTCGGGCTGGGCGGCGGCAATCGCCAGGTAACCCGCCCGGACGCGGCGGTGGAAGGCGAGCGCGAAGTCGGCCTCGAACCGCGTCGTCTCCTCGGCCGACTTGCGGCCGAGGCCGATCTCGGCCGGGATGTCGAGGACGATCGTCAGGTCCGGCCGCGTCTCGCCGACGGCGAAGCGCTCGACCGGCCGGAGCTCGTCCAGCGGCAGCCCGCTGCCGTGGCCCTGGTAGGCGAGAGTCGAATCGGCGAAGCGGGCGGCGACCACGGTCTCGCCGCCGGCCAGCGCCGGGCGGATGACCTCGGCCACGAGCTGGGCGCGGGCCGCATAGAAGAGGAGCGCGTCGGTCCGGGCGTCGTGGGCGACCGAGCCTGGCGAGCGGTCGAGGAGGATCGCCCGCACCCGCTCCCCGGTCTCCGTGCCGCCCGGCTCCCGGACGAGGCGGACGGGCACGCCGGCCGCGGCCAGGGTGTCCGCCAGCCGGGCCGCCTGGCTGGTCTTGCCGGAGCCGTCGGGGCCCTCGAGGCAGACGAACCGGCCGCGCGCGGCCACGGGCGCGGGTGCGGCGGCAGGCGGGAGATCGGCGCTCACGGAGGCGAGTGTATGCCCGCCGGCCCGCGGCGCGCCCGTGGCTCCGCGGTCCCCCGGGACGGCGGCGCGGCCGGAGCCGGCGGGCCGACCGGCATCGCGGCACGCACCGCCCTGTCAGGCCCGCGAGCGGCCGGGTCGCCGCGGATCAGCGCCAGGCGCGGGCTTCGTCCGGGTAGAGCCGGACCCGCCGGTACGGCTCGCGCCCCCGGGACCGGCTGACGATGTTGGCCCGCTCGGCCAGCTGGTGCTGGAGCCGCCGGACGTAGGCGTTCTGGGGCGAGAGCTCGACTGCCTCGGAATGGGCCAGGACGAGCCCGATCGCCTCCTCCGTCTCGCGCAGCGCCGCCTCGCGGGGATCGACCTCCAGGCTGTAGAGCGAGGTCAGGCTGGCCTGCATCTGGACGATCGTGTTCGACTTGAGGACATAGACGGGCAGGGCGCGCTCCTCCGCCTCGCGGATCGCGGCGCCCTTCTGACGGTACTCGCTGCGCAGGGTCATGACGACGTCGGCCTCGTCCACGTCACGGGCGACGATGACCGGCAGCTGCAGCTCGCGCACGGCCTGCTCCAGCCGCTTGCGGCTGATCCCGTGGGGCAGGACGCGGATCGACGGGAGGGCCGTCCCCTCGACCCGGAGGACCGGGCCTTCGTCGTCCTCGGCCGCGGCCCGGGCGCGGTCCGCGAGGGCCTCGTCGTCGGCGCCGAGGTCGGCCGCGTTCACCGGGCCCGTCCCTTCCTCGGCCTTGAACGCCTCGAGCGCCCGCGTGGCTTGCACGCGCCACTCGCGTTGCCGCTCGTGCTCGCGGGCGTCCCGGGCCCGGACGTCCACGGCGGCGGGTGCCGTGGTGGGCCCGCCGGGCCCGCGCTCGATCGGCCCGCGGTCGGCGATCTCGCCGGCCACGAAGGGGGCGTCGCCGGTCCGGCCTGAGCGGGCCGGGCCCGTGCCGCTGCCAGGGTTCCCGCGCTCCGCTCCGCCGGGCTCCTCAAACCTGGCGAGCCGCTCCCCGGGCAGGACCCGGCCCGGTCGGGTCGTGGTCCCCGGGCCGCGGCCCTGGCGCCAGCCGCCCGACACGCCCGGCCGGTAGTCGGGCCGAGCGCCGCGCTCCTCCCAGGGAACAGCCCGGTAGGGCTCCGTGCCGCGCCAGCCCGGCTCGGGACGCCAGCCACCCGCGCCCACCCCGACGAGGCCGGCGAAGCGCTGCGGGACGAGCTGCTCGCGGGGCGACGGCCGCGGCCGCGACTGCGTCCGATGGACCCCGCCCTCGTCCCGCCAGCGGAGCTCGGGCGCGATCGGGTCGCCGCGGAGGAGGGCGTCGACCGTGTCGGCGACGTCGGCGTGGACGATGACCCGCTCGCGGTCCTGGATCTCCACGATGACGTCGAAGGTCGGCGGCGCCTTGCGCTCGAGGACGCTCTTCTGGGACCGGCGGCGGCGTGCCTCCTCGTCACCCAGGGTCACCGTCTGGATCCCGCCGATCAGGTCCGAGAGGGTAGGGTTGAGCATGAGGTTGTCGAGCGTGTTGCCGTGAGCCGTCCCGATGAGCTGGACGCCGCGCTCGGCGATCGTCCGCGCCGCCTGGGCCTCCAGCTCGGTGCCGATCTCGTCGATGACGATGACCTGGGGCATGTGGTTCTCCACCGCCTCGATCATCACCTCGTGCTGGAGCGAGGGCGTCCGGACCTGCATCCGCCGCGCCTTGCCGATCGCCGGGTGGGGGATGTCGCCGTCGCCGGCGATCTCGTTGCTCGTGTCCACGACCACGACCCGCTTGCCGAAATCGTCGGCCAGGACGCGCGCCGCCTCGCGGAGCATCGTCGTCTTGCCGATCCCGGGCCGGCCCATGATGAGGATCGACTTGCCCGACTCGACGAGGTCCTCGACGATCTCGATCGTGCCGAAGACGGCGCGCCCGATCCGGCAGGTCAGGCCGACGATCTTGCCCGTCCGGTTGCGGATGGCGCTGATCCGGTGGAGGGTCCGCTCGATCCCGGCCCGGTTGTCGTCGCCGAACGACCCGATCTTGTCGACGACCGCGGCGATGTCCGCCTCGGTCACCTCGCGCTCGAGGAGGATGACCTCGCGCTCGGGGAAGCGCGCCTCCGGTCGGCGCCCGAGGTCGAGCACGACCTCGATCAGCTCGGCCCGGTCGGGCAGGGTATGGATGGCGTCCACCACCTCGAACGGGAGGGCGCCGAGCAGCGCGTCGAGGTCGTCGATCGCGTCGCGGTTCGGTCGGCCGGTCACGCGGGCACCCCTAGCGGATCGCCGGCACCAGGGCCGGCTCGGCGACGCGAACGAGCGTCTCCTTCATCAGCAGCGTCACCGCCGCCACCGACTCGAAGCCCTCGTCCTCGAGCTGGTGCTCCAGCGGCGACTCGTAGGTGCGAACCGGCGCCAGCACGCCCCGGTCGCCCCGGCCGTCGCGGCGCTGGCCGCGGGCGGCGATGACCCCCAGCCCGAAGCGGACCAGGTCGCCGGCGTCGGTGCCGGGCCGGACGAGGACGCGCAGGTAGTCGGGCTGGTCCTCCTTGGCCACGCCCACCTGGACGAAGCCGTCCAGCTCCGTCCCGTCCCGGCCGCCGCCGGGGGCCGGGCGGACGAACGCGTCTACGTCAGCGAAGCGGAGGATCGGGGTCAGCGACGACCGCGGCACCCGCCACTGGTGCCCCTGCCGCTCCCAGTCGACGAGCCGGTAGGCCTCCAGCCGCTGGACCGGCACCGGCGTCGACGTCGCGTACAGCCGGGCGAGGGCGAGGGCGTCGGTCGGCTCGGCCGGGCGGATCCCGCCGGCGGCCGCGGCCACTTCGTCGACCGGGGGCAGGTCCCGATCGGGCGGCCAGTAGAGGATCACCTCCTGGCCATAGCGGCCGAAGCCGGCCTGCATGAACAGGTCGACGTTGCCGACGGCATCGGCACAGGCGACGTGGAAGCGGGCCGCGCCGCGGCGCTGCCCATCCCGGAGGCAGTGCTGGACGAGGCGGAAGCGGATGTCACCGGCCTCGGCCGGCCCGATCCCGTCGAGCTCGACGATCGTCCACTCGTCGCGGGGCGCCTCGCGCTCGACCCGCAGCAGCCCGGCCAGCCTGCCCTCGGCCTCGAACACGTAGAGGAGGTCGTGGGGTCGGAGGCCGCCGAGCGGGAAGCGGAACAGGCTGAACATCCCGATCGGCGGGCCGGAGACCGGCAGGCCGAGGGAGCGGGTCCCGGCACCGTCCGCCTGGCACAGGCGAGACAGCTCGCCGAGCGCTGCCAGGTCCGTCAGCCGGGCCGGCCGCACCTTGCCGGCATGGCCGGCCGCGGCGCCCGGGCGCGCGCTCACGGTGCCCCTCCCGACCGGCGCGTCGGGTACGGCCGCCGGCCCACCCCTTCGCCGGGGTGGAGGTGGGCGGCGGCCATCGTCGCCAGGAGACGGTGGAAGCGGGTCTCGCCGGCAAGCTCGGGGTGGAACGCGGTGGCCAGGACGTTCCGCTCGCGCACGGCCACGATCCGGCCGTCGTCAAGCCGGGCGAGGACGTCCACCCCGGGGCCCACGTCCTCGACGATCGGCGCCCGGATAAAGATGGCGTGGACCGGCTGGTCACCGAGCACGGGCACGTCAACGTCGGCCTCGAACGAGTCGAGCTGGCGGCCGAAGGCGTTGCGGTGGACGACCACGTCGAGGAGCGGCAGGACGGGCTCTTCGCCGCCGGCGATCGCCTTCGCCAGGACGATCATGCCGGCGCAGGTGCCCAGGACCGGGGCTCCACGCTCGGCCAGGTCGAGCAGCGGCCGACGGAGTCCCCAGCGCTCCACGAGGTGCCGCATCGTCGTGCTCTCGCCGCCCGGGACCACGAGGCCGGCCAGCCCGTCAACGTCCTCGGGCAGGCGCACGCGAACGCCCTCGACGCCGATCGACTCGAGCGCGCGAAGGTGCTCGACGAACGACCCCTGGAGGGCGAGGACCCCGATCCGCACGGCGCCGACTCCCGGGCCGCTACCAGCCCCGGACGGCGAGCCGCTCCTGCTCCGGGATCGCCTCGAGGGCCAGGCCGCGCATCGGCACGCCGATGCCCTTGGACACCTCGGCGATGATCTTCGGGTTGTCGTAGTGGGTCGTCGCCTGGACGATGGCGTTGGCCATCCTGGCCGGATCCTCGCTCTTGAAGATGCCCGATCCGACGAACACGCCGTCCGCGCCGAGCTGCATCGCCAGTGCCGCGTCGGCCGGGGTGGCGATCCCCCCGGCGACGAAGTTGACCACGGGCAGGGCGGCGTCGCGGGCGACCCCGCGAACGAGCTCGAGGGGGGCGCGGAGCTCCTTGGCCGCGGCGGGCAGCTCGTCCCCGCGCATGCCGGCCAGGCGGCGGATCCCGGCGTTCACCGCCCTGATGTGGCGGACGGCCTCGACGATGTTGCCGGTGCCGGCCTCGCCCTTCGTGCGCAGCATCGCCGCGCCCTCGGCAAGGCGGCGGAGGCCCTCGCCCAGGTCCCGGCAACCGCAGACGAACGGGATCTTGAAGGCGTGCTTGTCGATGTGGTGCTCCTCGTCCGCCGGGGTGAGCACCTCCGACTCGTCGACGTAGTCGACGCCGAGCGCCTCGAGGACCTGCGCCTCGACGAAGTGGCCGATCCGGGCCTTGGCCATCACCGGGATCGAGACCGCGGCCATGATCGCCTCGATCAGCGCCGGGTCGCTCATCCGGGCCACCCCGCCCATCGCCCGGATGTCGGCCGGGACCCGCTCGAGGGCCATCACGGCGACGGCTCCGGCGTCCTCGGCGATCTTCGCCTGGTCGGGGGTGACGACGTCCATGATGACGCCGCCCTTGAGCATCTGGGCGAGGCCCTTCTTCGTCGCCCAGGTGGAGGTCTCGACGGACATGTCTCGTGTGAATCCCTGAGTGAACGGACGGGTTCCGGGCGCGACCGGCTGCGGGGTCATGCCCGCACGGGCCGCGCCGTCGCCCGCGTGAACCCGAGTATACGGCAGGGGGCTGGACCGCCCTCGCCGGGACGGCCGGCTGCCTGCGGCGACGGGCTGCCTGCGGCGACGGGCTGCCTGCGGCCAGCGGCTGCCTGCGGCGACGGGCCGACGCCGTCGTGCCTACCATGACATTCCATGGCCGGCCCGCAGGATCACCCACCGGAGGCGGCAGCGGACGACCCGCTGGCGGCGCTGACCGCGGAGATCGTCGCCTGCCGCGCCTGCCCGCGCCTCGTCGCCTGGCGAGAGGCCGCGGCCGCGGCGCCGCCCCGCCGCTATGCCGGCCAGCCCTACTGGGCGCGGCCCGTCCCGGGATTCGGCGATCCTGCGGCCCGGATCCTGCTCCTCGGCCTCGCCCCTGCGGCCCATGGTGGCAACCGCACCGGCCGGGTCTTCACCGGCGACCGCTCCGGCGACTTCCTCTTCGCCGCCCTCGACCGCGCCGGCCTTGCCTCGCGGCCCTGGAGCACGGCCGCGGACGATGGGCTGGCCCTGCGGGGGGCGTACCTGGCGGCGGCCGTCCGCTGCGCGCCGCCCGGCAACGCCCCGCTGCCCGACGAGCGCGATCGCTGCGCTCCGTTCCTGGCCCGGGAGCTGGCGCTCCTGCCCGGGGTGCGGGTGATCGTGGCCCTCGGCGCGTACGCCTGGGCAGCCGCGCTGCGGGCCATCGCTGCCGACGGCAGCATCGTTCCCCGGCCGACGCCCCGCTTCGGTCATGGTGCCGAGGCACGGGTCGGGGAGCTTCACCTCCTCGGCAGCTTTCATCCAAGCCAGCAGAACACCTTCACCAGGCGCCTCACGGCGGCGATGCTCGACGAGGTGCTGGCCCGGGCCGTGAGCCTGGCGGGCTGCTGACGGCGCGTGCCACGCGCGGGTGATCGGGCGCGCCGGCCGGTGCCGTCAGCCCTCCTCGGCTGCGAGCCCGAGCCGGACGGCGATCGCCGCGGCTTCCACCCGGTTCGCCGCCCCGAGCTTGGCCAGGATGTTGGAGACGTGGACGCTGGCCGTCTTCTCGCTCATGAACAGGGCGGCGGCGATCTCGCGGTTTGTCCGCCCGAGCGCCACCAGCCCGAGCACCTCGCGTTCTCGCGGGGTCAGCCCGAGCCCGGCGGCCGCCCCCGCCGGCGCCCCCGCTCCCGCGGCCGTCGGCCGCGCCGCCGGTCCCGGCTCGGGCGCCGCCGCGGCGAGGTCCAGCCTGAGCCGCCGGGCGAGGAGGTCCACTGCCCGGAGGAGCGGCATCGCCCCCAGGGGCTCGGCCAGGGCCCTGGCCCGGGCCAGCGCCCCGGCCACCGCCGCGCGCGGGGCGCCGGCGGCGACGAGCGCCTCGGCCTGGCGCAGCCGGGCATAGGCGGCGTCGTACGGCCGGAGCGGGACCTCCCATGCCTCGGCAGCGACCGCCCACGCCGCAGGATCGCCGGGCCCGCCGAGGCGGCTCGCCTCGGCCCGGCAGAGGAGCAGGCGCGACAGCCAGGGCCCGCCCGGCCGGCCGGCCGCGCCCTCGGCCAGCGACAGCAGCCGCGCGCCCGCCCGAAGCGCCACGTCGAGGACCCCGGGACTGCGGAGGGCGCGGGCTCGCTCGGCCTCGTCGGCCGCCGCCCGGATGCCGAGGGCGCACAGCCCGAGGGCGGCCAGGTCGAGGGGCGCGGCGGCCGCGCACGAAGCACCGGCAGCCGGGGCCGGTGGCGCCGCAGCCGGGGCCGGTGGCGCCGCTGCCGGGGCCGGTGGCGCCGCTGCTGGGGCCGGTGGCGCCGCAGCCGGGGCCACGCCAACCCCCGGTGCGAACGGCTCGAGCGCCCGCTCGACCGCCAGCCGGGCCTCGTCCGGCCTGCCCGACCAGAGCGCCAGCTCGGCGTCGGCCGCGGCCACCCGGAGGCGGTGATCGGCGACGTTCGCCCGGGCCGCCGCGGCGCGGGCAACGTCGAGGAGCGGTGCGGCCGCGTCGAGCCGACCGCGCCCCACCAGCAGGCGGCCACGAGTCGCGTGGAGCAGGGTGGCCTCGGTGCCGCCTGGCTCGCGGCTCAGCGCGTCAGCGGTCAGGCGGTCGGCCTCGTCCCAGTCGCCGAGCGCCAGGAGGACGCTGGCGGCCCCCGCCTGGAGGGCACTCCCGTACGTCCGCTCCAGCCCGAAGGCGCGGGCCCGCTCGACGGCGCCGCGGGCGACCGCGAGGGCCTCCTCGAGCCGGCCCACCTTCTCCAGGATGCCGACGTAGTTCGTCGCGGCCATGGCCGCCCCCTCGGCCCGCGGGTAGGCCTCCGCGATCGGTCGGGCCTCCTCCATGAGCGCCAGCGCGCGCTCCTCGTCCCCGAGCGCGACGAGGTCCCAGGCGATGACCCCGAGCGCCAGGCTCACCTCGGGCGGGTCGCTGACGAGGCGGGCGATCGCCAGCGCCTCCTCGGCCAGGGGCAGCGACTGCGCCGGTCGACCGCCGAGCATGAGCAGGCCGGCCTTGTGGGCGAGCACGCGGGCGCGCGCCTGCGAGGGAGGTGCCGGCGGGATGACGGCCAGGGCCGCGTCCACCTCGGCCGCGGCCGCCGCCCCGTCGCCCGCCTGCCAGAGCGTCCAGCGCAGCCGGTCATGGTACGTGGCGGCCCGGAGAGGATCGGCGGCGCTGTTGACGACCCGGAGCGCGTCGCGCCAGCGGCCGACCGCCCGCTCGTAGTCGCCGGCGAGGGCCGCCGTGTCGGCCGCCCGGTCCAGCAGGTCCGCCAGGTCGGCGAGGGCCGGGCGGATCTCGACCGGCACGCGATCCCAGAGCACGAGCGCCCGCTCGTAGTGGCGGCTGGCGTCGGCGAAGGCGAACACGTCCTCGGCCGCCTGCCCGGCGGCGATCGCGGCCGGAAGGGCCTGCTCGGGCCGGCCCGCCCCCTCCCAGTGATGGAGGAGCGCGGCCGTTCGCTCGGTGGTCCCGTCGCCGATCTCGGGGTGCGCGACAAGCGCCTCCGCGTAGCGGGCGTGGAGCGCGGCCCGCTCGGCCGGGAACAGCTCGGCCGCGACCGCTTCGCGGATGAGGCTATGGGTGAAGGCGATCGCCCCGCCGGACGGCCCCGGCACGGTGGCCAGCACCCGCCGGGCGACGGCGTCGCGGAGGGCGGCGAAGAGCTCCCGCTCTGGCCGATCGGCGACGAGGGCGAGGAGCCGGTCGTCGACCCGGGGCCCGGCCAGGGCGGCGATGCGAAGGACCTCGCGGGTCGCCTCCGGGAGGGCTGCAACGCGGGCGCCGATGATGTCGCGCAGCCGGGGCGGCATTGCCGGCAACGGCAGCTCCGCGCCCGGTGGCTCCGCGCCACGCGCCTCACCCTCGCCACGCGCCTCACCCTCGCCCGGCCGCGCCCGGTGGCCGGGTCGCTCCAAGGGCTGGCCAGTGCCGCGTGCGCCCCCGAACCCGGCAGCGGCCAGCCCCTCGGCGAGCAGCTCGGCGTAGAACGGGTTGCCCTCCGAGCGGGCGAGGACCCGCTCGACGATCGCGGGG
>Ga0315268_10004286_pt1 | contig 15498 bp, 14 predicted proteins | sample C1_top_MG_FD_204535 | JGI IMG/M metagenome (GOLD analysis project Ga0315268, IMG submission 204535) | Sediment microbial communities from Yellowstone Lake, YNP, Wyoming, USA - C1_top | ecosystem: Environmental > Aquatic > Freshwater > Lake > Sediment | place: USA: Wyoming | collected 2017-08-01
CTTCTCAATCTTGCCAACGCTCTTTCGGTGGCAGACTGGGCATATGGCTCTCGGAGGGAAGAAATGACGGCCGCAGCTGTTGCATTTGATGCCAACCAGGTTGTATCTGCTCGGGTTCTCTCTCCAGAATCTCGGTGCCGTGGCCATCTCAACCCCTCCTAAACAGGTGAACGACCACAGTCGCACCGGTTCCGCCAACGTTGTGGGTGAGCCCGACAGTGGCGTCCTTGACCTGTCTCTTGTCCGCCTTTCCTCTCAGCTGAGCCACTATCTCGACTGCTTGGGCCAGACCGGTCGCACCAATCGGGTCTCCGCGAGCCTTGAGCCCTCCAGATGAGTTGACCGCGACCTCGCCAGTCAAGGAGGTCAGGCCAGCTTCCGTGGCCCTGCCGCCCTCACCCTTCTTGAAGAATCCGAGGTCCTCGATCGCAAGGATCTCACTTATGGTGAAGTTATCGTGCACTTCTGCGACATCGACGTCCTTCTGGGTTAGGTTCGCCATTTCGAAGGCTCGCTTTGCGGCGACCTTCGTCGCCTCCATGGTGCATATGTCCTTTCTGTCATGCAAGGATAGGGAGTCGCTTGCCTGGCCGGTGCCGATTATTTCTATCGGCATCTCCGTGTACTTCTTTGCCGCCTCCAACGGGCACAAGACGACCGCAGCCGCCCCGTCCGAGCTCGGGGCACAGTCAAACACCCTGAGCGGCGAGGAGACGAGCGGAGAAGACATGACTGTCTCCCTGGTGATCTCCCTCTGGAACTGGGCTTTCGGATTGAGCGACCCGTTCTTGTGGTTCTTCACGGCGACATCGGCCAGCTGCTCTCTCGTGGTCCCGTGCTGATGCATGTGCCTGTGGGCGATCAGAGCGTGCAAAGCTGGGAAGGTTGCTCCTAAGACCGTCTCCCACTCCTGGTCCGCAGCCGATGATTGGATCATCGCGGATTCAACGTCGCTAACGTCTGTCATCTTCTCAGCGCCTCCGACCACCACGATGTCATGAAGGCCAGATGCAACCGCAAGGAATCCCTGTCTCAGCGCCAAGCCACCGGAGGCGCCAGCAGCTTCGACCCTAGTGGCCGGGACGTGATCTCGCGCAAGGCCTGCGTAGTCTGCTATCAAGGCGCCGATGTGCTCCTGCTCTATGAACCTGCCAGCAGACATGTTGCCCACATACAACGCATCTATCTTGTCGGCAGTGATGTTCGCGTCCGCGACTGCAGCAAGCCCTGCCTGGATGCCGATATCCCTGAAGGAGTAGTCCCACAGCTCACCGAACTCCGTGTCGCCTACGCCAATTATCGCCACGCGCCTCATCGTCACTCACTCCCCAGGATGATCTTGCCTCTGAACTTCGCATAGATAGCATAGTCGAGGAACTTCAGGTTAGTATTGAGCTCCTTGACCGTGGGAGCTTTGTGTCTCGCATACTTCTCCATCTCATCCGTGACATGAATGTCGAATGCGTCCGAGCCCGCTCCCGAGCCATATGCGACCGCGAATATCCTGTCCCCCGCCTTTGCTTCATCGAGAATCGCTGCGAGTCCTAGCGGGACCGCTCCGGAATACGTGTTGCCAATGAGCGGCGCGAGCAAGCCAGTCTTGATCTGCGGATCCGTGAACCCGAGCTGCTTGGCCACCCTCGTGGGGAACTTGCCGTTCGGCTGGTGGAATACTGCATATGTGTAGTCCTTCGCAGTGGAGCCTGTCCTTTCCATCAGCCCTTTGGCGCCGTTGAGGACATGTTTGAAGTATGCTGGTTCTCCAGTGAATCTGCCGCCGTGTCGGGGGTACATCTCCCCCTCCCTCCTCCAGAAGTCTGGAGTATCGGTCGTGTAGGAGTATGTGCGGTCTATGGTCGCGATCATCTTCTCCGCGCCGATCAAGAATGCTGCCCCGCCAGCAGATGCTGAGTACTCCAGAGCGTCGCCGGGCGCGCCCTGCGAAGTGTCGGCACCTATCGCAACTCCGTACTTCACCATGCCCGAGCCGACGAGCCCCATGCACGTCTGGATTGCCGCGGTCCCCGCCTTGCACGCGAACTCGTAGTCGGCGACAGTGAGGTGAGGAGATGCCTCGATGGCCTCAGCGACTATGGTTCCGCTCGGCTTGACCGCATAGGGGTGAGATTCCGAACCGACATACAACGCGCCTATATCCTGAGGATTCACTTCGCACCGCCTCATCATGTTCCTGGCAGCCTCGACGGCGATCGTGATCGTGTCCTCATCGGGTGACGGGACGGACTTGCAGTTGATCATAAGTCCTTTGCTCATCGACTTGCCGTCCACTCCCCAGACCTTCCCGATCTCCTCTGGCGTTATCCTGTAGCGCGGCACATACGCTCCGTAACTCACTATTCCGACTTTCATAGAGACATCCCCTGACACTTCTCATCCAAGTGATTGGAGCCCCTCCACGAGGTCTCCGATTGCCATCTGGGTACGTATGAGTGGAATTCCCTCGAGCTCGGCAAGACGAATCGCAAGTTCGTCGACCTGCTCGGGCTTCTGGTAGACGACCATCGCAGGCTTCAGCGGATGGGCTCTGATTGCAATCATCGGGGATCTGCCGAAGGTCACGCCTGTGAATATGAGTGCTCTCTGGCTGCTCCAACCGTATATCTTGAGGTAGTCGAAGGAACTCAGCGATGTGATCGCCCTGAGGCTGTCGATCACGGTGTAGCCATGGATGTGCTTGTCAAGCGATATCGCAGGCGTCAGGCTCTCGCCTTCGATCTTGTTCACGAGGTCCGAAGCGAGGATCTCGACCGCGAATTCCTTTATCGAGATAATCGAGTCGGTCTTGGCAGCGAGAGAATACTGCTTCAGAATCGTTCCACCGGTCTTCTCGTCGATGTCCAGGAACGCATCCACTATCTTCCTGACCGTGACGATGCCGGGAGATTTCCTCCTGCCCGCTTCATAATCACTAATCACCGATGGTGAAACGCCAAGATGCTTGGAGAGTTCTTGCTGAGAAATATCGAACTGCTCACGCCACTTCCGAATCGTCTTTCCCGGCTCTTCAGAGAGGCAGATCTCACCCGCAATCTTCTCTCTTACCTGGTCCCGCATGCTGTTAGGAGACAATTGTCGATATTTATATTTGTCGTATCTCGAAATCGGCAAAAGACGAATGCATCTGGCTAAGGCGGAATGAGGGTTTGCGTGTCAAGATCCCGGACAAGCGGCGAGGCTGTTCTTCCTTCAGAATCTGCGCGAAATCCAGAGGACAACAAGTCTGCAAATCAATTGCGGGAGACATGCACTATGGATAAATACGAATGCCCGTCTATCCCCAATCGCCTCGACACCATGGGGTAGTGGTCTAGCTTGGTATGATCCGTGGTTCGGGACCACGTGACCGTCGGTTCAAATCCGGCCTACCCCACGGAATCCATTTCGATTTCTGAATAATAATAGTCACATCCAGTTCTCGGAAGAGCCTATACGGGAGAAAAGGCGAAAAGGAAGAGGTTTGTTCGGGTATGTTCTACTTCATGGAGCAATCAGCATCATTGTCCCTGACGCGGTTATCACTTCTCCGGGTACGGCCGCGCCCCTGAAGTGGACCTCGTATCCAACAAGCCACTGCCAGTCCGGAGAACTCACACCGGTTACCACGCCGCCGGCCGTGAACCTCCATGACTTGAAGCTGATGACCCCCAAATCATGTATGTTGATGACGACTCCCTCTGTCGTAGTTATCACAGTGTTCTCGTCGAAGTGTTCAGTCTGTCCCACGTATGTAGCCGGATTCTCCGTGATGGCTATGGACCCTGTGATATCCCCAGCAACAGTCCCTGCCCAGCTAGTCGGCGATGTAAGATCCAATGCTATCGCACATTCAAGCGGCCTGTCCGCACGGACCGCGGGGACGGAGAGCATCGATACAAAAACGAACATGCAGGTCACTAGCGTTGCGACTATCATCCTTCTCGTTCTCTCACCCCCTCCTCGAACCACTCTCAAGGCGTTCTTTTCGTGCCCTTCCTCTCTGGGCGTTTGGGCCCGGACACGATCCACCAGATATCGATAACCTTCGTCATATGCGCAAGTCAAGAGGAGGATTACATTGGAGGCGCAAACGGACGGCGGCCTGACCTTTCAGTCAAGTCCCGATTGATAGGACGGACATTGGCCAATTCGAGGATAGGGTGCTGAGCCTGTTGCCCAGGATTATCTTGTCTTGGCCCCGGGATGCGATTGGTGCTTCTTGGCTTTCTCAGAGGGGCGAGTAAGGACTGCCAGCAATTTATGATCCCAGGTCGTATATGAGCGTTCAAAATAGAGGAGATTAGGCGTCATGGACAGGACATCTTCATCCTCGCCAATTTTCCCGAGAATCTTGCGTATCTCACTCATCTTATCCGAGCAAATAAGGCCAATGAGGAAACTTGGGAGGTTGCTGAATGACCTCATGTAGATGAGGTGAATCGGATCCTTCGAGAGTAGCCTCCTAGCGGCTCTCACTTTGTCAGCACCGCTCTTGAGGTTCACATATAACAATGTAAACATATCTTCGCCTGAGGTGAGGTCCCAGGGTGAGTAGAAATCCAGCGAACCATTGGACACCATGTTCTCCAGGTGTCGCCTGACCGTCTTGGCCGATACTCCGATGCTATTGGCTATTTCCGCTGTTGGTTTGCGCGCGTCGTCCTGAAGCGAAGCGATGATCTTGAGGTCGAGGGGAGAGAGATCCTTGTAGGTCTGCTTCCGCTTCCCTCCATCATAATAGTCAGGATTGATACCGTCGCCAAAACACATTATGCCTACAGTCGGCTCAGGCATTTCCGCTGCTCGTTTCACGAATTCGACATAGCTGTCGAGTTCGGACACGTTTCTTAGACCACCCATGACGAATAGTTCGTTACCACCGGCGACGCGAACGCTACTGGTGAATTCGCTTTCCCCCAATTTGTCCATGACCTCCTCGACCGAGGCTGCCTTGAATCTACCCCAGACCCCCACAATAACTGCATCGAGGTAATGAAAGGAGATTTCCGCCTTTAAGCTCTTGAATACGCCGATCTTCGTCAAAACCCGCATTCGATGGTGAACCGCTTGCCTGGAAATCCCGAGTCTCTTCGCAAGCTCCCGGGAATTCATCCTCGGATTCTCACTTATCAGGACCATTAGCTTCCTGTCTGTATCGTCCATTTCCTCAGAACGCAGAAACCATGCGAAGTATTGAACCTTTCTCATTGATACCTGGATGCATGACAGACATCGAAGAGAGTTGTGCAGCGCGCCCGCAGAATCTTCTCGTTCCCAGGAGATGAGAAAGAACGCAGCCTAACCCGTTTTTATTCTTCCATCTGAATTGTAATTGGGCGCCATCGATTTCGCAAGAGAATGATGGCGATATCCATCAGGAAAAGCCCATAGGGGAGGAGGGCGATTCCGATTCGGGGATTGTTGTGGTGGACATACTACAGGTGCTGGAAGGGCTAGCGTATGTGGGATTCATCGCCGGCGCGATCTTCGCGGTCGTGGAGCTGCGATCTATGGGCAAGGACAGGGAGACAGATTTTCTCATGCGGTTGAACGACTACTGGAGCTCCAGGGACTTCACAGGGGCGCTCGTCAAGGTGAGGGAGTTGCCCGAGACCGATGACCCCCACGAAATAGAGGACAAGTGCGGCAAACTGGCCCTTTATTCGTTAATCGGATATCTCGAAGGAATTTCCATGATGGCTGAGAACAAATTGCTGAACAAGAAGTTCGTGCTTTACATAGCCGATTGGAGTGGCATATGGACCAAGCTGGAGCCTTGGATAGATTATGTTCGGCGAAACGAGCAGACTGGATTCGCCGATAGTTTCGAGTGGCTTGTGGCAGAAGACGTACATGAGATTGCAGGTCTAGATGTCTCCGGCTGACGTCACCCGTTGAATCGGACACGCGAGAACAGAAAATGAAAGGGGTCTAGTGCATTCCCCGGATTCCTCAGACTAGATTTCGAGCAAGCAGGTCCGGAAACAAATCCGGCCTACCCCGCCATCGCCGTTACGAATCTCCTGTCAATCATCGAAGACGAAAAGCTGGTCGATGGTCGTCTTCAACGTCTTTGCAATCTGATGAGCTAGATTCAGCGATGGGTTGTACTCCCCTTTCTCGATAAAGAGTATCGTTTCCCGTCTGACTCCAACCTTCTTGGCAAGATCCTCCTGAGTCAGATCGTATCTAGCGCGCAGCTCCTTGATCTTGGTCTTCATCCGGGAACACCTTTTCTCTTGAGATAGGCGTTCAGAACCAGGAATATCGACCCCATTGCAGCAACGTAGATCATGAGCCATTCAGATGTGGGGAGTGACGAAACCTGGTTGTCCTCGAGTATGGCATGAAAGAAGCCCATCCCGAAAATGAAGTACAGACTGATGTAGAAAGCAAGATAGCCAGCACGCATCCTGATTGCAGTTGACCTCTCGTCTTCGCTTGGAATCCCACTTCTCAACTCCTTCTTCTTCCTTAGGGCGACAATGACAGCGATTGCTGCCAAGCTGACCAAGATTGCTACGGACATCAGCGTCGCCCAGTTGTCAGTACTGGAATTCGCAAATACAATGACGAAAACTGCCCCCGCAACCAGCACAGCGATCACTATTCCGACAAACCTCCGAAATCTCGCATTCTCATCCATGTTCTCCCGCTCCTGCACACCCTTTTGTTATTCTATGCGAACATTTTGTTCGCTTAACACCACTTTATGTTAGCTATAACGCACATCATCTAGATAAAGCCTTTGACAGAATGTCTACGAGAATCGGATCTGGACATCTGAGATTTGGAACTGGTCACAGTGCGACTCAAGAAGGACAGAGGAGGCTCTCGACGCCGCTGATTCTTGTTCCAGATAGAGCTCGGCTCTTTGACAAACACGTATTTATCAAGGAACGTGCTTCACAACAACGAGCAGGTGTAATCTAGCTGGTTAGGATTTTGGCCTTCCAACTCTTCCAGAAAAGAATATAAAATTGGAGAGGGACGAAAGCCAACGGCCCGGGTTCAAATCCCGGCACCTGCACTTTCGTTCCTTTGAGTTTAAGTTTAGCCCTTCTCGCAATTCTGCAATCGGTCTAAGCCTCGTTCTCGTTCTCTCCGAGCACAGGGGTGTGCGCCAAGGCATACATTTCGTCGAACTGCCTCGACTCCGCCAGTGCTAATGGCTGGACGAAGCAGTGCGGGTGGAAACCGACAACCTTCGATCTCGTGTAGCTGTCGGTGAATTCCTCGTCTTCCGTCATCTTCTTTGGCTTGGCCTTTCTCAGTCGTACCATTTCAAACACCTATCCTGCGATTTCACTCGCCTCGGGCTCTAGAGAAACGCTCATATCGGCCTGCAGACTCCGATCTATCTCAGACAGATCATTCAGGAGCTGTGAGATGTCCGTAACATCTTCTCCAAGGCTCGACATCTCGTTCACGAGATCCTCGAGGTCCTGAAGCGTGTGGGTTTTCGCCCACTGTATCGCTTGGACATTTCGGACTGCTGCCTTGTACGCGTCCCCGTGCTTCATTGCATCCCATCCTAATCGGTTTTGTCTGACGATTTGTCAGCTGTTCCACCGTATATCGCTCACATCTATTTATACATTGCCTGAATGACGCAATCATCGGCCAGATTTGTCTGACTCTAAGATGGATCACTTACTAGAAATCTCTAAGAGATTTCTGAAACTGGATTCGTCGACTTCGGCATCGAACGACAAATCCGTGAATAACTCTTGTCCGACATTGCTCGCGCACTTCTGAATTCGTTCTCGAATCAGTCAGATGAGATGCTGGAAACTCTTTTATCAAGCCATGCGCATTAAGTCGCAATCAGCCAGGTGGAGTGATTTGGGCCTACTCGACACCCTATTGAACAAAGAGAAGAAGCTTCTTGAGAGATCCAAGAAGGAGCTGGCAAGAGCTGATTCGCTCGATGTGAGCGGAAGGCCCCACGATGCTCTCGCGGAACTCGAGAAGACCAGCGCGCTTCTCAAAGAGAACATGCTCTTCATTGGGAAGATGAGACTGGACTTCTCCAAGGTATTCACGCAGCTGGGCGACGGCTACCTTGCCCATGACAGGGCGCAGATGGCGCAGGACGCAGCGAAGGTCGCGCTTCAGCTGGATCCGAAGAACGCAGCGGCTATGGGCGTGGAGGGGCGTTCGGCGCTCAGGCTCGGCATGAGCGAGCAGGCTCTGGCATCGCTAAGGAACGCAGTTGCAGCATCGCCCGATGCTGAAAGCCTTTGGTCAGCGCTTGGGGAGGCACAGGATGCAGTTGGCGATTTCGTCGGTGCAATCGAGAGCTACAAGCGCGCACTCGCAATCAACCCTCTTGGCATTCGGCATATTGACAAGATGCTCGCGCACTCGCCCAACGATCTGGATTTGATCAAGAAGAAAGGGTCCACACTGAGCAAGTTGCAGAGGTACGACGAGGCCGTTGGCACATTCCAGTCGGGAATCGACATCGAGCCAAAGGACAAGGACCTGTGGATAGGTATGGCGGCTGCGCTCAACTACGCGGGGAAGAGCAAGCAGGCCATCGATGCTCTCAATTCTGCCCTCAAGATCGACCCCAACGACGTCTACTGCCTGGACAACCTCGGCAGGATCCTTCACAAGCAGGGTATGCGCGAGGAGGCGCTGGGAAAGTTCACGAGGGCCTCCGAGATCGATCGGGGGAACAAGGTCGTCTGGAACGAGCTCGGAGTGGTTCAGGAGGAGCTTGATCTGCACGACAAGGCTCTGGAATCCTTCGACCAAGCGTTGAGGATCGACCCAAACGACATCAATGTCCTCAGCAACAAGAAGAAGACTCTGATGAAGATCGCGCGCTACGCGGACCTGATAGCCGTATGCGACAAGATACTCATGGTCAACCCCCAGGACCACGATTCTCTCTTGGACAAGGCGAAGGCACTGTACGCGTTGAAGCGATACGATGAGGCGCTGACATTCTCTGATGCAACCCTCAACCTGGCGCCGAAACAGAAAGATGCGATGATACTGAAGAAGGAATGCCTGATCATGTTGGGCAGGCAGGGCGATGTCATCGCTTGGTCAACCAGGATCCTCGAGGTCGACCCAAACGACTACGCAACAATGCATGACAAGGGCGTCGCGCAGCTGAAATCAGACCGCGCGCAGGAAGCCATCAAGACCTTCGAGAAGGCTTTGAAGAATGCCCCGAACCCGCTGCCGTTGCTCGAGAGTCTGAAGGATGCCTACAAGAGGCTGCAGAAGGACGACCAGGTGGTGCACACCTGCGACAGGATAATCGCCGTTGACGAGAACAACAAGGTCGCACACCTCGACAAGGCGGTCGCCTTGGACCGAGCGGACAAGTTCGAGGAGAGCCAGGCGGCGTACAGGATCGCGCTGAAGCACGACCCCAAGAATCCAGAGATATTCTTCAACATGGCTGCACTCTTCCTCAGGTCCAGCAAGCCAAAAGAAGCCATGGACTACTCGAAGCAGGGACTTCAGGTGACCCCGACGAATCACGCATTGTGGAAGATCAGGGGCGATGCCAGCTTCACTGCGAAGGACTATGAGGAGGCTGTAGTGGCCTACTCGAAAGCGGTGGAGATTGATCCGAAGGATCAAGCGAGCTTCTCCAGACTCGGCCGGTCGTTCATCGAGCTGAAGCGGTACGAACAGGGCCTTATGGCATACGAGCATGCGCTTCAGTTGGACCCGAAAGAGGCGGACGTGTGGTTCCTGAGGGCAGTGGCGCTTGACTGGCTCGACAGAAGCCAGGACGCCCTCTCCTCAGTCCAAGAGGCGATCAAGCTCAAAGGCACGATGCCGGAGTTCAGAGTCAAGGAAGGCGTGATGTTCACAAAGCTTGGCAAACCGAACGACGCGCTTCGGTCCTACGACGAAGCCCTGAGACTGTCCCCAAGGGACCTGACCGTCTTGAATTCGAAGAAACATCTGCTGAAATCACTCAAGAGGAACGAAGAGGTCATCTCGGTCTGCAATGAGATACTCCAGTTGGCACCCAAGGATAGAGACGCTCTGATTGACAAGGGCAGTGCCGCGCTGTTCCTGAAGCGAACGAACGAAGCGCTCGTCTGCTTCAACAAGGCTCTTGAGCGCGACGCGGACAACCTCGACACTCTTGAGCTGAAGAAGATGGCGCTGATTGCGCTCGATGACCCTGAGCCTGTGGTCGCGGTCGCTGACCACATCCTGCGACTCAGTCCGAAGAACAAGAACGCCTTGGCGGACAGGGCGAACGCGTTGGAGAAGTTGGGGAGGGCAGACGAGGCCATCAGAAGCTACGAGACTGCTCTCACTCTCGACCCGAAGGACGTATTCCTTTGGAACAGGAAGGGGCTCCTGCTGTTGGGTGCCGGCAACCCCGCTCAGGCAGCGGAGGCGTTCGACTACGCGATCAAGCTAGACTCCAACCAACCATTCGTGTTGAACAACAGGGGAAAGGCGTACCTCGAGCTCCGAAGGTTCGAGGAATCGCTTGCGGATTTCAAGAAGGCAATCAAGATTCTGCCCAACGTTGCCGAGTTCCATACGAACCTAGGCAGGGCGCTCGCCAGCCTCGGCAGGTTCGATGACAGCATTGTATCCTTCAACGAGGCGCGGACGCTAGCCCCAAAGGATGCGTCGACCTTCAAGTACATGGGAATGGCGTTGCTCAAGCTCAATAGGGTCTCAGAAGCGCTCGGAGCATTCGACGAGGCGATCAAGCTCGGCTCGAACGACAAGGATGTCTGGAAGAGCAGAGCGAAAGGCTTCGAGGCTATGGGCGACAAGGAGGAAGCAGTGAGATCCTACATGAAGGCCCTGGAGGCCGACCCCGGAGACCAGCCGGCTTGGTACAGGCTCGGCCTGTTGCACCTTGAGATCGGAAGGTTCTCGGACGCGAACGCCTGCTTTGACAAGGCGCTAGACATCGAGAGCAGCAGCCCGAAGATATGGATGAGCAAAGGATTCGCGATGGAGAAGCAGGGCCTTCTGGAAGAGGCGGTGGGATCATACGACCGGGCAATCGGTCTGGACTCGAACGACAAAGAGGCTTGGAAGAGCAAGGGGCAGGTCCTGCTGGCCCTCGGCCGGGCAGAACCAGCCCTGCGATGCTTCGACCATGCGCTCAGCATCGACCCGTACTTCGAGGCCGCGTCTGAGGGCAGGAAGCAGGCTGAGGAAGACATCCGAAAGAACAAGATCGAGGACTATGCGCGCTCCGTACTCGAGTTCGAATACGGCCATGGCCGGCCGGTGACAAAGGAGGAGGCGTTCAAGGTCTGCGGGATCCCGTATGCGTTCCTTGGGGACGTCCTCGAATTCCTGAGCGGCAAGGAGAACATCAGCCTAACTGGCACGACGCGGGAGGAGTCGGACAGGTACGAGAAGATGTCCAGGGAGGTCCTCGTGAACACGATGGACAAGCGCGACCTTGCAGAGCACGGTCTAAGGCTCTGCGACATCACGGTCAACTTCCCGGACATCCGGATATCGAGCGCCAAGAAGATCCTCAGCTACATCCAGGCCGTAGAGGAACACGAGTTCAGCACGAAATCGACCGATCCACAGACCGAGGCGCTGCTGAGACAGGCGCTCGAGCTGCCGAACGACCAGAAGAACGTCCTCGGGCTGATAAGGAACCTCGGCATCGGGGCCTACTGGGCAAGGCAGATTGTCACGATTCTGCAGACTTTCGAAGGAGCAGGGTTCGCAACGCCTACCGTGGCACTGAGATCCATCGTCAGCGAGAGCTACGGACACTATTCCCCGTATGATGAGCGTGCGGCCAGGCGCGAAATACCTTTGACTGAGGAGCCTTCCTACCCACCGGAGCGAAGGAGAGAGAGACGCAGGGAAGAGGCACGGCCCGAGGAGAGATACGAGGAAGAGCGTGAGCCAAGAGCAGCCCAGAGATACAGCCGCGAGACTGAGGTGCCCAGGGAGAGACCGCGTCAGAAGCCATCGAGGGAACGGCCAGCGAAGGAATCCGAGCGAGCGCCCCAGGAAGTGCAGTCAGACCTGGTCGGGCGCAGATGCCTGTTCCATGGAGGCATTGCAGTTGCGAGGTGCGGCAAGTGCAAGGCGGTGCTCTGCAAGGAATGCATCCGAGGATCCGACAGATGTCCGAGATGCAACACGCCTCTACATGCGGTAGAGGAGGCAGGGGACAGGAGCCGCTCCCGAGGCCGTGAGCCCGAGGAGGAACCTGATGAGGAGACTGAAGAGGAACAGGATGAGCGGCCTCGCAGAAAGTACAAAGAGACTCAGAAACCCGCTCGGAAGAAGCCTGATGAGGACGATGAACTAAGTAGACTCTGAAAGAGGGCACCTTGAGCGCACGCTGCACGGATACCCCCAAGTGATTTTATGTACCGGCACGGGAATCTCCGCCTGAAGACATAGGGGCAGGGGACATGGGACGCATTGGACGAGGCTGGAAGCTAGCCAAGATGAGCTTGCGCGTAATACGAAAGGACAAGGAGATCCTGATATTCCCGCTCTTGTCTGGATTGATCACGCTGCTGATTCTGGCCAGCTTCTTCGTAGGGGCATTTTTCACATGGGGTTTCGACGGTCTCACCTCCACTGCGAACCAGTGGGTGTTCTACGTGTTCTTCGCTGTCTTCTACTTCGTGAGCTTCTTCATTTCAATATTCTTCAACGCCGCCGTCATAGGCTGCGCGACGATCAGATTGAACGGAGGAGATCCTACGGTTGCGGACGGCTTCAGAATCGCAGGTCAGAACCTCAAGCAGATCATCCTCTGGGCGATATTCGCGGCCACCGTCGGGTTGATATTGAGGGCGATCCAAGAGAGGGTCGGGTTCATCGGGAAGATGCTGGTTGGGGCACTCGGAGCCGCTTTCACGATTGCGACGTATTTCGTGGTCCCCGTGTTCATCTACGAGAAGCTGGGCCCATGGGCCTCGCTCAAGAGGAGCGTCTCGATCCTGAAGAACACTTGGGGAGAGGCGCTCGTAGGCAACCTGGGATTGGGGGCGATCTTCTTCCTGATGGGGCTCGCGGGCCTCATACCCATCATCGTAGGACTCTTGATCATGACCACATGGTCGATCGTAATCGGCATCGTGATCACCATAGTCTACTGGCTTGTACTGGGACTTGTCGCGTCGGCAGCACAATCAGTGTTGGTCGCGGCGCTCTACAGATACGCTACCACCGGCAAAGTATCCGAGGAGTTCGAAGGGCTTTCGTTCCAGGACCCCTGGGCCGTGCCCAAGCGGATCTGAAGGTTCAGGTGTGAAGCTTCTTGGTGAGCTTCGCAACGCGCCTGCCGTACCTGACGCAGACAGCCTCTGCCCTCTTGTCCGGCTTCTCAATCGCCACGGGCCCGTAGTGATCGCCCAAGGAATCGCCGCAGACTATCATGCCATGGATCAGCAGGCTCTGCAGGATCGCAATAATGGTCGTCTCATTCCCGCCGCCAACATTGGCGCTTGACGAGAACGCTCCGCCGACTTTGTCCTGCAGTTTCCCATGGTACTTGATGCTCTTGTCAAGCAGGTCCTTTATCGGTGCTGCCGGCCCTCCATAGTACGTGGGTGAGCCGATGATTATCCCATCGTATTGCCGGAGGTCGTCCACCTTGACTTCCTTGACGTTCTTCGTGTCTACATCGACACCTTCATCCATGACCCCTTTCTGGATCAGGTAGGCCATCTTCTTCGTGTTCCCTGAACGGGAGTAGTAGCATATCAGTATCTTCGCCACGATTGTTACCTCCTATTGGAACGGCATCGCCCGCGGATGCCTTAAACAATGGCCCGATAACGTTCGACCAGAGGTCGCAGTATTCTCTGCAATGCAATACGAACTTTGATGTAAGGATACTGGATTTACGGCATCGAAAGGGGAGGCCTCGACCTGCGTGTTTGTCATAGGTGCAGAAAAGAGACAGAGAACATGTTCTGTCCCACATGCCACGTGTTGACCTATCCCCCAAGAGCGGCCGGTACGGCCCCCACATCAGCCACTGGGGACACATTCGATTGCACGATCTGGCAGGGCCCCAATCGTTCCAGGGGCATTGAGGTTCCACCGAGCGAGAGAGAAAAATTCTTCTCGAAAAGGCACGAGATGGTGGTGCTCCACATCGAAGGCAAGAGAACTGTGGCCCCTCTCGGACCACAGTTCTGGAAGAAGCCAGCTGTGATCAAGAAATCTCTTGATGATTCTGGGAGGGACCAACTAGTCAAGTTCTTCGAGAAGCATCACCTGCTTCCTCCCCAACAGTCAATCAAGGAGAAAGGGATAGTCGACACCATCGTGTTCGAAGTCGTCACTCCGATGGAGGAGTTCAAGATCGGGGTGACGGAAAGGCAGGAGGAAGAAGGCAAGAACGAGCGGGACTAGATCAGCTTCAGTTCCTTTCCTACCTTCTCGAACGCGCCAAGCGCCTCGTCGAGGTCCTTCTTCGTCAGCGCCGCGTTCATGATGGTTCGTATCCTCGCCTTGTCCTTCGAGACCATCGGAAACACTATAGGCAGCGCGAACACGCCGAGCTCGAACAGTCTCGAGCTGAACATCTTCGCAGTCCCGCTCTCCCCCACCATGACAGGGATGATCGGTGTCTGACTCTTTCCGGTGTCGAACCCCAGCCCACGAATTCCCTTCCTGAAGTAGTCGGTGTTCGTCCAGAGATTCCGAACATGCTTTGGTTCGGTCTCAAGGACGTCTATTGAAGCGATGCATGCGGCTACCACTGCCGGCGGATGCGACCCACTGAGAAGCCAAGTCCTTGATTTGTTGTATGCGAAGTTGATGAGGTCTCGGGCACCCGAGACATGACCCCCGACCACGCCGAACGCCTTCGAGAATGTGCCCATCTCGACATGGACATCATCCCTTGCTAGTCTGAAGTGCGACACGATGCCCCTGCCACCATCACCCAGTACGCCCTCTCCGTGAGCGTCGTCCACGTAGACCATTGCACCGTGATCGTGCGCAGCTGGCGCTATCTTGTCGACGGGAGCGATGTCTCCGTCCATACTGAAAACGCCATCCGTGATTATCAATATCCTTCTGTAGGCAGGGACGTGTTCCTCGGTTTTCTTGAGGACGACTCTGAGGTCCTCGACATCGCAATGCTTGTACACAGCTCGGTCTGCCTTCGACAACCTGACACCGTCGATTATGCTCCCATGGTTCAGCTCGTCGCTGACAATAATGTCCCCGGTGTCAGCTAGCTGCGGGATCAAACCCGCATTCGCCGCGAAGCCTGTCTGGTACACCAGCGACGCTTCAGCGTCTTTGAACTTCGCGAGACGACGCTCAAGTTCCATGTGAAGGTCCATGTTCCCGGCTATCGGCCGCACCGACCCGGACCCGGCGCCGTGAGTTCTGACCGCCTCGATAGCGGCCTTCTTCAGCTTTGGGTGATTGCTGAGGCTGAGGTAGTTGTTCGAACAGAGCATCAGCACCTTCTTGCCGTCCACCACGCAGCGCGGGGTGCTAGGACCCTCGAGGACGCGGAGCTTCCAGTCGAGCTCTTTG
>Ga0315268_10004287_pt1 | contig 15498 bp, 10 predicted proteins | sample C1_top_MG_FD_204535 | JGI IMG/M metagenome (GOLD analysis project Ga0315268, IMG submission 204535) | Sediment microbial communities from Yellowstone Lake, YNP, Wyoming, USA - C1_top | ecosystem: Environmental > Aquatic > Freshwater > Lake > Sediment | place: USA: Wyoming | collected 2017-08-01
TGAAGAGAAACAAGAGGACGGAGCAACAGGTCGTGAGCACGATTTGGCTCCTTGAGGCAGTTGTGTGTCTGACAGTTGTGATGGTCGACATACTGCTCTAGCCGGCAATCCCAAGTTCTGGCGTCTGCTTCTGTCCTATGTCAGATGCGCAGAACACTATTGCATGATCTCCTGACGGTCCGCCAACGTACAAGACATCTGATCCGTGGAGAAGGTGCGAAACATAGGTCGAGTTCAAGACTGGATGTCCGTACGGATAGTCGTTTACCCCCTGGGTCATCCATTCGTCCTCCAGGAGATTGTACGCGGGCCGCCCCGGCAGTATCTCATGCTCCAATAGTCCTGGCAAGGCCGCTCTCTTCTCGTAGTCATACAGAGCGCGGGCATCATATGACAGGCGCTCATCACTTTGGATCACATATGACTCATTTCCGTAGGAGTTGATCCATCCTATCGCATCGACCTCATACTCCTGGGTGTCATGCCTTATGCCAGTGAGCACATTTGTCGCGTAGGAAAAGGGAAAGGAGAGAACGAGAGCGGCAACAAGTACGACGGTAAGCGCTTTCCTGAGCCGGATCCTGGGAACGAGCGAGGAGAAAGCGACAGCTATCCCAAGGGCCAACGAGATGTCGGCGAAATCTATTGTCCTGTAGAGCGTGTTATGGCTCGCAAGACTCAATCCAGACCGCATCGAAAACGCAATCACTGCAAGAGCAGGCATGAGCAGACAAATGGGGACTGCTCTGTATCTCGATCGCGACTCTATGATCTTCTCAAACCCGTACCACGCAACGGAGATCAGAAAGGCCGCGGACCCCCCAAGCAGCAGAGTGTAGTGAGGGATACCTGGAATATACGGGAACAACGGGTTGTAGTAGTCCCAGACAAAGAGGAGCATGAAGAGTGCGCCTGGAATTGGCGCGAACGTCCATTTCACGTGTCTGGTCCTGCTGAGAACTACGAAAACTAGCACGCAGAGCAACAGGAATACCGCGACCAATTCGAGGGCATCGGCGATGGAGTTCACATATGAAAGTCGATCCAGAGATCTGACAGAATAGTAGGAATACGTAAATACGATGGATGCAACCGCTATTATGGAATCGACGACGTGCCGTCTTTTGATATCCTTCCGCAATATCGCCAATGAAACAGACCAGAATGTCAGGAAAATCAGCCCGGAAAGAGCGATCACAGATATGAGGTGATGCACGAGAGGAAGAGTGGCGAGAACAGCGATTTCGACCGCCAACATCCGTTTCTGTGAGCGATTTATGTATGCAAAAACGAAGAACATCAGGAATGCGGCTCCCAATGACTCTTTCCAGACGGAGCCAGTGAGGAAGACAAAGGTCCCGAAGAGGGACAGGAACAGCACCGCCATTAGAGCGCTATCTACACGACCACCAATCCTCGATGCGACAAGGTAGCCGCCAACGACTGTTAGAACTGACAGGCCCGCAACCAGCAATTGTCCAACCGCAAACGTCGATACACCAAAGAAAGACGCCAGAAATGCGATCAGGACATCGAATGCTGGCGTAACAAGGCTGTGTGACCCTGAATATGAATGGCCATAAGGGAAGTCGAGATGTCTGCTGGCGACAATGTCAGATGCGATTCTACACTCAGTCATGCCATCATTGTTGAACGGGTTGGGAGATATGGCCAAAGGGAGCAGGCGAGTAGAGAACGCAAGCAGAGAAATGACGAGGAGCACTACAAGACGTGCTCTAATCTCTCTTCGAGTTCTAGCGCGGGCCAAAATCACACCCCCAGCCTACATGGCGAATATTGCGGGCGGTCAACAGTCTTTCCTGACTATTATCTTAACTGATGAGGCGCTGATGAGTCTAGCCCGGAGCACTATCGCGTACTGACTCTGCGGCCTGATTGAAGCTCGGCGAAGGGTAAGCTTCCTTTTCGAGATCCACGCACCTACCCTAAGAGGGTGTGCCGCCGTTGTGCCCCGGGTACTGCAGACCATCTAGCATCCACGACCACAGACTGTGACTGCAGCATCGAGCTTCTCTCTAGCGGGTTGAGTTCACAGCTGCGACCAGTCCTCAACCTTAGTCATGTTGCCGATCATGTAGTCCATCAAATTGCACGGATAGACGTCTCATCCGAGCGTTACGAAGAAGTATCTCTTGCCAGCTTGGCATCGAGAGTAGAATGACCCGCGGGCAGACGGGTCGATCATGCCATTCTTATGATACGCCCTGAGCTAGTCCTCGATCCTCCGGGACCTGAGCAGAGAGTCCACAACTAGCTTGATGGTGTCTTTGGCCACGATCTTCGTCATCGTGCCACGGATCATCCCGAATCTGAGAGCCAAGGGGATGGTCCGAAACTAGAACCGGAACCCTCCCTGTAGATAGTTGATATTATGCATCGTTGATATAGGCGATTGATTGGATGAGAATTGTCATCACCGGGCCGAAAACCTGTCCTCCTGAGATCGGTGGCATCGAGGTCTTCTCATTCGAGCTCGGGAAAAGGCTCTCGGCGAAAGAACTGGAGGTCTGGTTGATATGTGCGCGGAGGCCAGGTCAGACCAGTCACGAGGTCGTTGACGGTGTAAATGTTCGAAGGTGCCAGGCACTCTGGAACAGATACACTCTCAAGCTCTCGATGATTCCTGGCATCCGTTCCGGGATCGAAGAGATTAGACCCGATGTTGTTCATGCAAATGATGCCACGAGCTCTTGGACATCAACTACGCTCCTCGGCCACACTCCAACAGTAGTAACACTCCATGGGGTCGGTTTCTCAAGAGACGATTGGCCGACGCCCTTCAGACAAGGAATCAGATACATGCAGACTAGAGCCGTCAGGAAAGCGACGATAGTCGTGGCTACGGACACGCTGTCCGCAGAGGCCTTCAGCGATTGCAGAAATGATATCCACGTGATACCCCCAGGCGTTGACACGAAAGTGTTCAAGAGAGGCTGCTATCCAAGACCTGATGTGTTAGGGGAGGACAGACTCAACCTTCTATTCGTTGGAAGGCTGACGAGAGTCAAAGGCTTCGACTTACTAGTTGAATCTGTGAAATACCTGGATTCGTCCATCAAGAAGAACCTAAGAATCACGGTAATCGGAAACGGGCCACTAGATAGACTGGCAGAGAGAGCATCGCGAAACGGCGTACTGGTGAACTGCATCGGAGATATTCCTCATGAGAAGCTACCTCCCTATTTCACGAACGCAGATGCCCTGATCCTCCCCTCCCGATCAGAGGGACTCTCGATAACCTTGCTCGAGGCTATGGCGTCTGGACTCCCGGTCATTGCATCGTTTGTCGGAGGAATGAAGACATTGCTGAACTCTGACAACTCGACCACAATCACCTCGCTATCGAGCGAAGGAGTCGCTGAAGCGATTGGCAGGTCGTTATCGGATGACAAGGAGAGACGAGCAAGGACAGACAGCGCTTTGAGGCTTGTGGCCGAACGATACTCTTGGAGTGCCGTCACGGAGAAATACCTAGAGACATACAAATCGGCCTTCGATCATGGCAGCCTACTTCACTGAACGAAATGCGCCTTGACCTTGTTCTTGGCAACCCACAAACCAGCTTTCAAGGGATGCGAGATGATGAGGCTCCTGGTGTTGCAGACCATCCAGCAATCCTCGGTGCAATTCCTCACCTGTCTGGCTATTCTGTTTTCAACCTCCTGCGTGAACATGTCGTCCCAAGAATCAACATTCCTGAGGTTGCCAATGCGCTCGTTCATCACCATGCAGGGAAAGATATCTCCGTTTGGTGACACGAAGAGGTATCTCCTTCCGGCTTCACAGCGACTGGTAAACTCACTCCTTAGCTTCGGATCTAGGATGCCGTACATATGGTATGCTCTGAACCAGTCCTTAGCAGACCATGAGCGCAAGTGAGAGTTCAGAACGACTGAGACTGCATCGTACGCCGGCTCCTGGAGCTCTGGCGGAGTGTTGTCAGTCTTATGGAAGTATATCTCCGAGTTATGTGCGAATGTAGTGGTGAACTCAACCCCGAGCTCCTTGGACAGCTGGTAGACCCTTGCCGCCTCCCCAACATTATCCTTCACAAGAGTCATCCCAATCCTGAGATCTTTGAACCCAGAGGCTTTGAGCAGCTTAACTGTGGATATAGCGTTCCGGAATATCCCAGGAACACCCCTTATTCTGTCATGCGTCTCTTCCAGACCGTCAATGGACACTCCGACCCCAACCTCAGGGTGAAACTTGCGAATCTCCTTGAGACAATTCACAATCCTTTCCGAAGTCAATCCGTTTGTAGAGAACACAAAACGAGACGATGGAACCTTGGAGTCTATCGCTCTGACGACGTCCAAAATATCCTCTCTCATGAAGGGCTCCCCACCGGTTATGTTGATCGTCTTGAGAGAGGTCGGGAGCTTGGCATAGTGTCTCGGCTCGAGCTCGTCGCTCGTGCCGTTCTTCCAAATGTTACACATTACGCAACGAGCGTTGCAGCGGTATGTAACGGCCACGACGGCTTCCTTTGGCCTCACTGCCGCAATAAGGTGAATAAGGTCTATATATCTGTTCTGGGGTTCTAATTGAAGCCAGATTTAGATATGGAGGAGTAGTCCTGCGGACATCCGCGCACAGCACATATGCGTTGGGAGGAGCAATTTGGGAATACTAATGCTGACCTCTGAATTCCTGTCAGTGCGTGGAAGAATCGGCAAGCACGTGGTGGAACTAGCCAAGCGAATCCCGAACGAGCATGACTTGCACGTTGTAGCTCCCACGGGAAGGGTCACAAAGAATCGCTGAGACATCGTTTGACAATGAGGTGATACTGAGATGGAGACTCTGAAGATACTCATGGTGTCAACATACTATCCCCCGAATCATGTCGGCGGGGACGCGGTGATGGTCCAGTACCTTTCAAGGGAGCTCGCGAAACGCGGGCATGAGGTGGAGGTTTTCTGCAGTCCAGGAATTCGTGAGGTGGTTCACAAGCGAGAGATCGTGAAGACGAGACGCTCCAATGACTTGGTCAAGGTGCATGAGTACGCTGCACTTCTGAAAAGGAGCGAGCTCGCGCTAGCATATTCTCTGGGCGTCTGGGGGAGATCAAGGAATAGGCTTGAAGAGATCTCCTCGGATCTGAAGCCCGATGTCGTCAATTGGCATAACACAAAAGCTTTCATTGCACGGCCGATACGGTTGGGCACAGAGAGAATTGTGTACACAGCGCACGACTACTTCGCGGTTTGTCCGAAGACCCATCTGATAAGGCACGACGGCGAACTATGTGACCGTCCAAGGCAATGTCAACTATGCCTTCTCAGATCGCGGAAGTATCCCCAGATCTGGAGGGCCGGCAGCAGGAGGGTGTTTGATTTCCCCGCGAACAGCATCATCGTGTGTCCTAGTGAGTTCATGGAAAAGAGACTGCGAGCCGACGGGATCCGGAACACGCATGTAATCAGAAACTTCGCACCAGATCGGGGCACATTCGCAAATGATCGCACGACCCCCAAAGACACACTGACGTATGTGGGGATTATGGAAAAGCACAAAGGTCCGCACAGACTGCTGGGGGCATTTGCGGCCAGCAAAACCAATCATGGATTCAATCTCGCGCTAGTCGGAGAGGGATCTCTCAGAGCGGCGCTCCTAGATCGGAGCCATGCAGAGGGTATCGTTGACAGAGTCCATATCCCCGGTTTCGTGGATCAGGCTGAGCTCGATTCGATTCTTGGTCGAACCGCAGCAGTCGTTGTCCCATCGGAATGGTTTGAAAACTGCCCTCTAATCGTCCTTGAGGCATACTCCAGTTCGATACCTGTTGTCGCGTCATCCATCGGTGGGTTGCCGGAGATTGTCAGTGATGAATCGGGGTCCATTCTCTTCCAGGCAGGGAACGAAGAATCAATGGCAAGAGCCATTACGAAGTTGTGGGAGGAAAGGGAAAGATTAGGCGCGATGGGCAGCAGGGCGAGATGGGCTTTCGAAAAACTCTACTGCGCAGACAAGTACATAAGTGATTATCTCAAGGTAATCAATACCTGAGGCAGGACTGGCAGCAGTACGTTCACAAGCTCGAAAACGGAGACCAGATAATGAGCGAAATGAGTCCGAGAGTGACCCGAAGCAGTGCTTTGATACTCGCGGCAATGGTGACTGGGGGTACGATATCGCTGCTGATCTCCGTCTCAGTTGCTAGATTTGTCGGTGTGGAGGACTTTGGCATCTACTCGATACTTGTGAGCATGCAGAATATGATAGGAATCGTAGCAGGCTTAGAGATGAGGTCGGCGATTGCCAAATACATCTCGGAACACCAGCAGGATGACAGGGAGGCTGCGTCTGAGATTGCAAGAATAGGCATGAAGATCACCCTTGTATTCTCGACAGCCTGTGCAATAATCTACTTGAGCCTGGCCCAGATAATAGCGGAGGATTTCTACCATGTCCGGCTGATGATAGCCCTCATTCCAATCTCGGCTGTGGTTGTAATGACGAGCTCGATATATGCCGCGAGCATGGGAATTGCCCAAGGCTATCAGAGGATGCGCTTGATAGCACTAATGCAGATCCTCACCCCGACGATCTGTCTCGTTGGCGTCGTGACACTGGCACACGCGCTTTCGCTCAAGGGTGTACTTCTTGCATATCTAGTTGCACAGACAGTAGCCTCGGCAATCATACTCACCAGGATAAGGCAGAACAGCCCGCAGAGAACACGTTCGCGGGAGGGCAATCGGGCTCTGATCAGAAGAATCCTTGGCTTTGCGATTCCAGCTGTGATCGCAGCAGCTCTTGTCGTCCCGGTTTTCTGGATAGGGAACAGCGTTCTTGCCCTTAGCTCGGATTTCGAGGCCATGGGACACTTCGCTGTGGCCATCGTTGTATACAACTCTGTGCTGACGATTCCGCAGTCGATCGTCGTTCCTTTAATGCCGAAGATCTCAGAATCGTTCGCCAAATCCCGTGCCAGGGTCAGTAGCATGGTTGAGAGGTCGACCAAAGGAATGAGCGTGTTGCTCTTTCCATTGATATTCGCCGGAGCATTGTTCTCCCAGGAGTTGGTCAAGCTCGTCTTTGGTGTACGATATGCCGAGTCCGCTAATGCAGTATATCTCATTCTGATAGCGGTCTACCTCTCTGCCCAGGCTGCGATGATTGGAGCCATGATCGTTGGTACGGGCAGGATGTGGATAGGATTGGGCCTGAATGCAATATGGGCAGCCGCCTTCTTGACATTGGTCTTCATTCTGGTCCCCTCCAAGGGCATTGTGGGCTTGGGCGCGGCATTTGTGGGCTCCTATTCTGTTCACCTGATGACATCTTATTTCGTGTCGGCGAGGTATTTCCAAGTGGTTCTGACTAGAGTTTACTCCAAGACTCTGTTGGCCATCGGCTTCCTCATCGCCGGGTACATTGTGGTTGGGTGGCACATGCCATCAGACTGGATCGTTCGAGGAGTGCTCCTGGCTGTGGCTTCCTTGGTCATGATATGGAGGGAAAGCGATTTGATTTCGGAAGTCTCTCTCGAAATAAGGTCGCTGAGAGACGCGATGAAATGAATGACCGACGGATCCTGCGAGTACAGGCAGCATGGATTCACGGGATTAGCATAGAATCATCGATAACACCTCCATCGGAGGAGATCATGTGAAGAAGATCAAGCTCGCAATTGTCAACAATTTCCCAACTACGTACCGGATTCCGATTTTCGATGAGTTCGCAGAAGATTCAGCATTCAATACACGCATCTTCTTCACGGGGACGAAACGTCACACAAGAGGAACGTGGACCCTGGGCGATTCTAAGGCCAGAGAACACACAACCCAGCTGTCGGGGATTGGTATTCGGATCCACGATGAAAGCGCGGACAGGGTATTCTTCAATCCAGGCTTTTCCAGGATAACTTCTTGGGAACCGGATGTTGTCTTGATCTTTGGATACCAGGATATTACTAATTGGATTGTCGCCTTGATATGTTTCCTAAGGAAAATTCCCTACGTCCTTGTTGCTGATGTTACTTCGCAAGGAGGGAAGACAGTGAGCGGCCGTCTCTCGCTTCCCCTGGTCACGTGGATGGTGAATCATGCGTCGCACCTGATTCCGTCCAGCAAAACAGGTAGAGAGTTCTTCTTGAACCTTGGAGAGAGCCCTGATAGGATAACCGTCATTCCCTGCGTACCCGATATTGCTCGATTGTTCGAGATTTCTGATCAGACGCACGCGAAAGGAACTGAAACAAGAAGGGAATTCGGACTCACTGACAAATTCGTTGTATTCTTCGTGGGGCGGTTGGTCGAGTACAAAGGCATCCGCGAGCTGCTTTCTGCAATCGATACAGCATCGAGAATCGAGCAGAATCTCGAACTCTTGATAGTTGGAGACGGACCATTGAGATTCGAGGTCGAGGAGTTTTGCAGGAGTCATCCGCGGGGAGCGAAATTCGCTGGTCCTGTGGACCAGGAGACCCTGCACAGGTTGTATGCCGTTGCCGATGTCCATGTGATGCCGTCATACTCAGAAGCATTTGGTGTAGTATGCCCGGAGGCACTGGCATTCGGAGTCCCGTCAATCGTAACCAGAACTTCTGGGTGTGCAGACCTCATAGTAGACGGAGAAAACGGTCTCCTTGTCGAGCCGAGAGACGCTTCCAGCCTCTCGGATGCAATCCTCATGCTAGCATCCAATCACGCAATGTTGGAGAACATGAGAACCAACGCACCCAAGGCAGTTGCCAACCTAACGCTGAAGCAAGTCCAAGGCCAAATGAAGAGAATTGTGCTCGAGGCAGCCAACCAGATCGAGTCGTAGGGCTCCAAACATGGCAGCATCTCGTCAATCGATGGCCTTAGTTGGCGGGCATGCCCGCAATACGAACAATTCCAGGCGATCTGACTGCATCAGATGGACACAACTTCATTCAGAGCAGCGTCCAATCTCGCTCCGATGAGCCCCCAGTCGAATTCCTTTTCAGCAAGAATTCGTGCTTGTCTCCCCATCTGCTCCAGTTCACTCTTCGGCTTTGCAAGCATCTCCTGAAGCCCTTGAAGCAGCGCATCTGAAGTATCCTTCTGAACAACGATTCCGCACGAATACTTCCGAACTAAAGCGGCTGGATCCCCGACATCAGTCGTGAGTATTGGTTTGCCCATCGCGGCATATTCGGCGAACTTGGTTGGTGAGGCGACTTCAGTTGTGGCGTGTTTCGGCCTCGGCAATACTAGAACATCACAAGCTGAGTAGTAAGACGGGGTGGCTTCTCTCGGAACTGGTGGAAGGACATGGAGCCTCCCAACTGACTCGGACCCTGTCGACAATCCGACAAAAAGGAAGTCACATCTATCGTCCCTGAGTCTGTTCGCAGCGTCTACAAGCATATCTACTCCTTGCCATCTTGCATCCCCTCCCAGATATCCGAACACAAGCGATTGAGACATGCCAAGACTTTCCCGGATCTTCTTACGATCGAACGCGCGTGTGGGATTGTAGAAAGCAAGGTCTACTCCATTTGGAGCAAAGATGAGTTTGGACCTTCGAACACCCTGGCTGCTCAGGACTTCCATCATCTTGTTTGATCCGCACACAATCTTAGTCGAGGCACACCTCGACAAGAGATCAACGAGCCTCCACTTCGAGTACTCCAGCAAGACACTTGGAGAATAACTAGGAAGACGGAGCTGAATCCGAAACTCTGCGACGATGTCACCATGAAAATCCACTACCAGAGGTACATCCGCGATTCGACTCAGACAAGAATGAATTGCCGCAGTCTGCATGTTAGCAAACACCAACTGGTAAGTTCCCCTGGAAACGGCGCGAAGTTGCTTGAAAGGAATTACTAGTCTCGGGGCGACGATAAAAGTGTGTAAGCCCGCTGACTTCTGCAAACCTGGCCACTTGGGGTGCTCACGTCCGCCGTAGTGAACGAAGTCGATCTTATGTCCATATGACTCGAGCGCGCACGCAACATTGTCCATCCTCCACCAGCATGCCAAGCTGGGTTCTGTTCTGGGAATAACGCTCATCACGCGCATGTTGCTCACTCTGCGTCGGAGAACCCGAGTTTCAAGAGGTCAATTCATCCAGAAAGCGAAGAAAGGATTTTAGACTGTCGATGCACTCAAGCGCTTGCGGCTGCAGGGTTGTGTGCTTGAAACAATCGGAAATCTGTGTCTACTACTTTGGAGGATACCATCCAGTCAACGAATCGTTCATAAGGTCTCCGCCACCAGGCGTGAGAATCAAGACGAATGTCAAGCTTCAAGCCTTCGATGATTTCGGGAAACCGAAGGAATTCACGAGATCCTGGCAACGTCGCAGACAACTTGGCAAGATCATTGTCGACACCCTTGGGATCCCGAGAATGATGCCGATTGTGGGCAGGTTCGATCTCATACACACAAATTCGGCCGTCATACCCTTGAGCATCGCACCCTGGATCGGCAATTTGGAGAACCCGTCCGCATTCTTTGGCTTCAACGAAAAATGGCTCGGGAATCCAAGAATGAAGCGAAGACTCGCTAGACATCTCGTTTCAAGGAGATGTCGGAGCATCCACCCCTATTCCAACACTTCGCGGGACTACCTCTTCAGGAGCCTCGACGACTGGCAAGAGGAACTGAAAATCAAGACACGGGTCATCTATCCAGCGATAGATGACTATCTGATAGAGGAGTGCTCCAAGAGGGCGGCAACGAAACCCAGGGATGACACAGTGCGGTTTCTTTTCGTGGGAGATCATTTCTTCGACAAGGGTGGGCGGGAGATCCTGAGAGCTTTCCAACACGTCAGAGACAGCGCCAAGACGGAGTTGACGCTCGTAACGTCTGCTCCACAGCACCACCTGGGTGAATTTGCCGAATACAGGAGAATACTGAATAGAGAAAAAATGGTGAAGTTCTATGAGACCGGAATACGGAGAAGCACCCTGCTCGAGCTTTACGCTCAGGCAGATGTGTTCCTTTTTCCATCCTACATGGACCAGGTTCCTTTTGTGATTCTTGAAGCTATGGCGGCCAAGCTCCCGATAATCGGGTCTAACTGCTATGCCATTCCAGAAATGGTGCTCGACGGGGAGAACGGGTTCATCGTTGATTCCCCATGGGTGGCGTTTCCGGCCGATAGCCTTCGGACCGAAAAGCATCTGGAAGAGTACATGAGAGCCGTAGTAGAACCAAGCAACTTCGATTCGGTAGTCGATGAGCTAATCGACAAGATGTCAGTGTTGTGCGCGGATGAACGCCTACGAGAGCGGCTTGGGCAGAAGTCGCTCGAATTGGTCAAGGAGGGAAAGTTCTCGGTTGCCACGAGAAACAGACAGCTTGCCGAAAGCTATGGAAGGGCTGTTGAGAACACTTAGCTTAGTCGGCCGATTTCGATGACCTTGCCAAGAGAACCGGGTTCCTAGCATGAAGGAGATCGTCGCCAGTAATATCCGTCATGCCACAGGAAGACCGAGATAGAAATAGCTAACCCCACCGCTGCGATAAATCAGATAACTGTCAAGATAGTGTTCCCGGAAGCCTCCGGATATCTTTTGTTGCCAGCTAGCACTAAGAAGCTGGTCTGCGAGAATTGACGGTTGGATGCTCCATTGACCGATGTAGCTTGTCCCCCAGTTGTTGTCTATTATGATCACCAATCTAGAGTGTCTGGCATAAAAATCTGATGCGATTGTGCCCCCGATTTCCGCATTGTATGCAACCGAGACGCCTCTAATCATTAGGTTGTCCACCGCGGATTGGATGTACGAATCTTGCCGATACTCGTACCAAACGTAAATGTTCTGTGGAAAACCCACGGTCGACCTGGTGACATTGCTTCTGACCTGATCAGCCGTCACGTCTCCACTCAGAACCGACGTGATTCCTGATCCGAAGTTACTCGAACCGCTAATCGCCGCAAGCCTAAGAGACTGAACATCAACATTCGAAATGAAGTGTTGGTCAGCATCGTTGTACATCAAATATGCCCCATCATTGAAGACCTGATTCCCTACCGCAACTGTGTCGCCGCTGTGGTATTGTGTGTTGTTCCATCTCGCTGTGGACGCATAGGGCAGGGATATGGTGAAACAGACAAGGATCATGATCAGGAAGAAACGAATCGTCAGGCGTCTGCCCGACTTCGGCAATGACTCAAGCCAGGACGCGCCGAAGACCGCCACAATGGGCGGTAATGCCGTCGCAACGTAGACTGGGTTGCCGAATAGAGGAGACATGGATACAAGCAAGGCCAGGGGGAACAACACTCGGGGCTGCAAATGTGTAGCACGAAAGGCCATGATGATTCCTACTACAGCAAATGGCAGTATCAATCCGATCTGATGCGTGTAGGTTATACACAGGCTCAGGATGATCGAGACAATCCTAGGTTCGAAGGTCAGAACTCCTGATTCTCCAAACGTCGATTCCGCAGATCCAGCTAACAATCCAACAAAGAGGGCAGTACCGACCGCGACGAAGACTCCGATTGAAATGTACAGTTGGGTCACGCGTCGCCTTCTGCTCGTTTCGTTGATTTGGCGAAGATGCTGAGAGCCGAGCACCGATAGGATGAACGCAACACCAAACATGATCAGGAGGAGAGCCATATGGTGGGCTGCGAGGCAGCCAAACAACATCAGACCTGCGATCAGGTTCAGACTCGCTCTCTTTGTGCTATTTGCTCTGAAAGCCAGAAAAATGAACAACACGAGGAACACAACGAAGAGGCCTCTAGCGCTGCCAACCCAGTATGTCGTATCGACGAATCTGGGAGCCAGGCTCGCGCATAGTGCTGCGACCAAGGCATACTGAGTCCTTCTAAGGAACTCCCTTGCCAAACAGAAGGTCGCGAGGGCCAGCAGCACTCCAATCAGCATGCCAATGAGCAAAATCGAAAGCTCCACGCTCGTCCCCGCAAGCTCCGAAAATTCTCCGACAAGGAACGGAGCGCCCGACGGATAGGACAACGGATAATACCCGAGATAGGAGAGCGGCGTGAAAGTCCAGGCAGCGTATCCCCGTTCCACGATCGAACCAGAGAGCATATGGATATAGTACGAATCGGCCTGGTATCTCTCATGCTCAACAAGAGGATATCTCACTGCGATGGTGACCAGAAGTACCGCAACGAGGAGGCAGATTATGACTCGCCTTGACAGGATGTTCAACCTTGGTCACCGCGCCTCATCTAAACCGTTTTCGGTTTGCATCGGCGCTCGTGGTATTAATGGACTTCGGTGTTATTGGCATCAACCTGATGACGACCGGAAGAATATCTCAGAAGCACGTACCAGAACGCCGATGACCATCCCAGGAAGATCATCCAACCAACGTTTTCATGCGCCCACAGCAAAGACGATATTCCGTTGTAGTACCCAATCACGCCGATTATTATCATCCTCACCAAGTTCCCGAGGTACGCGATCAGCAAGCCGATGAGCATGACGATTATCAGGGTTCTCGTCCGGAGCCGCTCAAACACCAGAACAAACGCGAGGAAAGCGGAAAGGAAGATTGAAAACGAATAAAGGCCCGCGCAGTACGCAGATATGCCCAGCGTGTGAACCGACCCATCCTTGAAGGTGAGCGTCACCATGTCTCCCATGGAGTGAGCGGGGATGCCCATCAGGTCGAGAGCACCGGCGAATGGCGCTGCCAGCATGTAATGCACGTACCAATTCCCGACCGTCGTCGAACCCGTGTTTCCAGTCAGAGAAACAACAGCCTGTGGAACAACCAGCATTACCACGACGAATGCCACGAACAAGAGGGCGAAGCCTGCCTCTATCTTGAACCTCTCAGCTAGCACAGGATATGCAAGAAGGACGATGCCGAATAGGATTGACAACGTGTCGACATCGCCGTACTCCGATCTTGTCGAAACGAATCTGTTGTAGAGGACGACGAGCAAAACGATTGCTGCTCCGAGAATCATGACCACATAGTCCCCGCCAACGAGCTTGACCATGTATTCGACCAGTCTTATCCCCGGGTTATCCTTCTTGGATACCTCCTCGCTCGGTCTGCGATAGATCAGAGCGAGGAGAACGAAGCCGACCAAAACGGATACGGCGCCCAGCAGAGGACCGACGTAAGAGAACAACGCAAAAACTGATAACCCTTCTACTAGCAGTATGATTGCCAGGATCTGAAGCAGCTTCCTCCGGGGCGTGCCCTCGGGAGCGAACCTGTCGAAAAACGACCTCGCGCGTTCCAGAGCCTTGAACATCTCGTGAAGCAAAGCCACTTCGGTTTGATAAAGCTAACCACGGACTTAGCTCACTCCAGCACCTAGTTAATAGATGCAATGCCTTTCGGGCTGAACGAGGGCATCCACCCTTGACGTCCAAACTCGGCGAGGGCATCAGAGGCTTCGCGAAGACCAGCCAAGACGGCGCCCGCGAATCCATCAACTATTACTCGGAGAGCGGAAAGGATGAGCGCAGGCTGATCAAGGCCTCGTTCTTCATGGGTGTGACAGGAGCCGTCTTATGGTACATTCTCAGCCTCTACTGGCTCGCCCTCGGTTTCACATCAGTCGAGATAGGGATCATGGGCGGGATCGGCTCTGCCGTCAGCGTCGTGACTCTCGTCTTCAGCGGATTCCTCGCAGACTTGTTCGGAAGGAAGAGGCTCTTCCTCCTCGGACTTGTGGGCGACGCGCTTGGGATAGTCCTGTTCCTGTCCGAAAAGAACCTCGTCGTCTTCACAATCGCCTACTCGGTCGTGAACCTCAGCGGATCACTCGTACAGCCGTCGCTCATCGCGCTCCTGGCCACGAAAGCGGAACCGGGAAGGCTGAAGTTCCTGTTCGGGCTCCAATCGTTCTCCAATCAGATCGGCCTGACGCTGACGACCCTAACCGGCATCTACGCCCCCGGATTCCTCTTCGATGTCTATGGGACGGACCTCGCGAGAGGCTACTGGTACGTATTCATCGTGGCAGCTGCGTGCGCTTTTGTTCCGATCATGTTCGTGCTTACTGTGACAGAGTCTCCGGTAACAAAGCATAGCCTGCGCCTGAGCTTCGACGATCGGACCACGAGAATACTCGTCGTATACTCCCTGCAAAACGCGCTGATTGGCTTCGGGGCTGCGATGGCCATCCCCTGGATCCCAATGGTCTTCGAGTCGGGAATGAACGCCTCGACGACTCAGGTCTCGCTCATGCTCACGCTCTCAAACGTGGCGATAGCCATCGGATGGTTCGTCATACCGAAGTTCTCGGAGGCCAGGGGAGCGGTAGCGCTGATAACCGTCTGCCAGATCGCCTCGGTCGCGTTTCTCGTCCTGATTCCGTTCTCCCCGTACCTCGTTGTCGCGGCAATCCTCTACATGTTCAGGTCCCTGTTGATGCTGGTCCCGACGCCGATCCTGAACGCCTATGTCATGAACATCGTCCCTGAGGAGATTCGCGCGTCGTTCATCGCGATAAGCCAGCTGGCATGGACCCTTGCGTTCTCGGCGGCGTATGCGCTGTCGGGCTACGTTTGGGCGAACGACTACTCGAGCGCGACTCCGTTCT
>Ga0315268_10004288_pt1 | contig 15497 bp, 20 predicted proteins | sample C1_top_MG_FD_204535 | JGI IMG/M metagenome (GOLD analysis project Ga0315268, IMG submission 204535) | Sediment microbial communities from Yellowstone Lake, YNP, Wyoming, USA - C1_top | ecosystem: Environmental > Aquatic > Freshwater > Lake > Sediment | place: USA: Wyoming | collected 2017-08-01
GAAAGCACCATAATCAACCAATATATCGAACGTGTAATTTATGTGTTCCAGTTCTCTCATGGGTGAGTCATGTTTCCCCATTCTTTTCAAGAACTCATCTATAACTTTTTCTTTTTCTCTCCAATTCATTTTCTTAATTAAACTTTTTATCTGATTATAAGGATACTTGGAATAACGATACAGCAAAGCAGTCACCAATTTATCTTCTGCATCAGGATCAAACTCTACTAAAGTCACTGGTCGGTTCTCAACATTATCAAACTTTACAATCTTTTCTGTCAATTTTTCCATTGTTTCATTTGTTTCAATCATATAAGAATTGTAATCAGCATACTTGACCAATGTTGGAATTATTTTGAGTACTTCTTCTTTCATTAATTTTCCAATATCTCTCATCTCATCCAACGGATGTGATAATAATTTACTGATAGCATGTTCCAAAGTTCTTGCATTCGCAGTCATAGCTAAGTTTGTCAATGTAGCAGTAGGTAGAACGTATCTGCTGATATCACAAGCTCTGGCCTTACTTATACTCTCATAAAACTTTTCATCCATATCTTTTGTCCTCGGATAGTTTTCTTTAACAAACTCTATCATCTTTGGGGCAATTTCATTGTAAATATCAAAAAAATGATTGCAAGTTTTCTCGAACAATTTACTATGAGAAGAATCCATTATTTTTTTTGGTTTATAGTATCTATTCCTGTCAAATATCTGATAGCGTGTGGATTTTTCAGTATAAGAAGCCAATCTATTATCTTCGATGACTTTAGTGGCAAGTATAGAAACGTCCTCTATCGCGATCGAAGCAACCGCATGTTCAGCGACTGAAGAATGTCCATAACCAACGATCCATTTTTCATGAAATTGTTTGGCTTTTTCTTTTGCTTCTGAATAATCAAACCTCTGGCTTCCGAATAAATCAATTAATCTTCCCATATCCAATTCTTTCCCTTTGATAAGTTTCAACAAATTTTCCCTGAAACTTAAAGGATTTCTGCTAACATAACCAAATAGAACAGCTATGACTTCTGGTGGCAGGTTGTAGATGATATAGATGTTTTTGTCTATGTTTGAGACATGCTTGTTCAAAAGAGTAATTTCTTCGTTGGTAAATTTCATTACTGAAACTCCTCCCTAAAGAATTATTGTTATTAAAATTTAAGTTTAGATTTTTATTCCATTTTTTTAAAATAATTTTCAATAATCGAAAGTATTTCTCTATGTATCTCTACTGGATTTCTTTCATCTCCAACTATCACATGTGTATTCTTATGATAATTCTTTAAATCAAGATAGTTTTTCCTTATTTTTTCTAATTTATCAGCGGTCTCAAATATCTCGAAACTGAACCTCGACCTTGCTATCCTCTCAGCACATACTTTACCTGGGACGTTAAGTATAAAAGTCAAATCGGGTTCAGGAAATTTCAAATTAATTTTTTTTAACCATTCCAAATCTTCTTCTAGTGAACCAAAAGCTAATGTAGACAAAACGTAACGGTCTGATATCACATTAATTCCTCTGTTCAAGAAAGGTATAATCTCAGTTTGCAAATGGTATGCCCTATCGGCTGCAAAAAGCAACTGTAAAGTCTTCATATCAACTTGCCATTCCTTCTTCAGGACAGACCTGATTATTCCGCCAATCATACTGTTAGTCGGTTCTTTCGTCATTAAAACTTTATCATTCTTTTTCTTAAACCATCTTGCCAATAATTCAGTTTGAGTAGATTGTCCAGAACCATCGGGTCCCTCTATAACAATAAAAAGACCTTTCCCCATTATGACCACTCAGAAAAAATATTGAATCTTCTCTTCCTCTTTTTCTCCATAGCTTTCATTTTTTTGATGTTTTCTTTTATCACTTTGTTACTTTTTTCAATATCTTTTCTATTATTTCCGATGCCAGAAGTATTGCCGACACCGACAACGATTATCTTTCCTTTTTCTGTAGTCCTTTCTATAGTCTCATTCAACGCATTCATAACCTTTGGTAAGGAATCAAATATAGACCTTTTCATAGGCATTATTGCCTCTTCCTGACCCATCTTTATTATGATGGTATCTAACGGCAGTTTTTTCTTGATGGCAACTTCTTCTACATAAGATTTATCCACGCCAATACCGCCTATTGCAACCCCCACACCCTCTGCAATGCTTCCTGTTTTTTCTCCTTCTAACTTTAAAGCTGCATCAATCGTGATTATTTTTGCAACCTTTTCTTTCTTGCATATTTCATTCAAGATTTTTCCCGGGTTTCCTGTCCTACCACCAGGGCCTTTTGCCTTGATTATTATTAAATCCTTATTCTTGTATTTCTTTCTTGCAATAACAGTCTCATCATCAGCTTCCACTACTTTTGCATCGCCTATTAAATCTGCCGCTACATAAGCTCCGATTGTATCTCCGATGGGCCAGCCGTTGGTCAATGCTTCAGTTCCCCTGAGTAAAGCCTTTCCAAGCATTTCTACCAAAGGCAACTGCATCTGCAGCATCATAGCCAAGTTTATACTCTTCGTCTTTTTTATCAATTCCACAAAATGTCTCAGGACCTTTGCTAGTTGATACAGACTCATTGCACCAGAAAGACCCATGGTAAGGTTTGCCTTTGTTTCAGAATCGAATTTAGGGGCTATCTGGTCAACAAAATAATTAAATCGTTCCTTTTCAAGGTCAATTAAATGTTCTAATTTCCTCATGATACCATAAGGATCTATGTCTACCGGTGAAATAACAAAGAATTCTAAAAAATTCTTAACACTATTTTTCAATTTTTTGTCCCGTTTCTTGCTGATTTTTTTCAATACAGTCATTTCTGCTTTAGTTGATATTCCTTCAAGAAATTCCGCACTTTTTTCCAGTTTGAAGAGTATCTGGGTGACCATTATCCTCTGGTAGAAGAATATGAATACAAAAAATAGCACTATGCTTATCACTTGTCCCCAAATGCTATCCCCCAATCCTGCCAAGGTTTCACCTTATGCTTAAATTTATCATCTAACATTATAAATATAGATATGATATGAACTGGAAAATTATACTTGCATTATTCATCATTATTGGAATAACAGGTTTATTAATCTTTTCAGAAAAAGGAAGCAGTTTTAGACAGCAATACTTGGATAAATACATAAAGACTGTTGGCAGTTTTTTCAGTGGAATAACTAGTAAGTTTAAAATCAACAAACCATACCCGAACAACACTTTTGAATTTAGTTTGACAGCCAATCCCGATATTTTAAACGGTCAAAATTTTGATCTTACATCGGTAAATTTTGATGGAACTTTAGAGTATAATTCCATCGTAATAAATAACCAAAACATAAACATGAAAGAAGAGAAGAATATAGCTTTTAAGACTAATAACATGGTTGGAACTATCTCTATAGATTCAAACAACATCATTACTATCTTGGGTCAATCTGCATATGTTGAATTGAATGGATTAATCTTTTCCCCGAAGGATGGAGAAAAAGTTATTGGCTTTTCCGTATCAGGAAAACCAGTTAAATACGTGATGAGTAACGTTTACAAAGAAAATATAGGTTTTACTGGGGCATCTGGATTAATTAAACTGAAAGACTTGTCACCAATGGAACTAAAAAACGATAATTTGATTTTAATGAACTTTCTTGGTCAAATTAGTCAAGATAAAGATTCACTTACTATGATTGGCAAGATCCAAAAGGCACGTTTGAACGGTATTGATTTGGTTTTGGGTGTTTGAGCTAGAAAGGTCTCATATCTCTTCTCATCTTGAATAAAGTAGACACATTTCCAAGTCTTACTACCAAGTCTGAATAGAACATTTCCAAATCTTTTTCTGACAATCTTGCTCTTTGGTCAGCTTCTATCAAAACAGACGGCATTCCATAACCTGAATGCCCACTCATTTGCATCAACACAGCCGATAGTTTATCTACAACTTCCAAAACATCTTTAAAACATAGCAAATCTACTCTCAAAGGTCGGTCAAAATCTACTGTTTTAAAGTAGAAACTATAAAAGAAATTGCTCATATTCTCAAATTCTTTTAATACAGGATGGACCATTGGATTCTGTGAGTAGTTGAATACGCAACTCCTCTCTCCTTTTTCTAAGACGTAGTACAATAAATTAGTGTCTTTTGTTTTTTCAAGGATCAATTTCAATTCTTTTGCGTTTTCTGATTTAACTTGTGTCATAACTCTTCTATTTAGTATATCGCAAAATTTTATTCCCCTACTATCCTCTATGGCTCCAGCCAATATGATGTTTTTTTCTCTTGAAACTTCGAACATAGATTTGTAAATATCTATGAGATTTTTGTAATATTCTCTTAGAACAGGATTATCTGGGGGCTGAACATAATGTGGAATAATCGAGCCATCTAAGAGTGTAATATCTGGTTCAAATTTTTTCATAGCTTCTATAACTGTCAATATCTCCATGATTTGGCGTTCAAAGTTGTAGCATGAATTCAATTCGATATCAGAAAAAGAATCAAAGATGATTTTTGGATTGGGCAATGGGTTTGCTTCTGGGTAATAATAAACATTCCCTAATTTTCCATCTACGTATTCAAAATTAACTCCTACGGATCTCATGAGCATTACATCCAACCCATGGTAGCTGTGTTTGACGATTCCCCCATCAACACCCAAAACCTTCATTTTTTTGAATTCTCTGACAGGAACTTTGTTGATGATTTTAGAGTCAGGGATTTCTTCATTAGGTCCGATCTTGAATGAATCGTTTATTTCTTTTAGAAAGTTCCCCATTTTTATTCTTCTCGATTCCAAATAACCTATTTTGTCAATGATCTCATCGAGTCTTTCCTGGAAATTTTCCATACTATTTTATTTTGAATGAATACATTTATTAAACATCAATTCAAATTCAATCATGGTGGTAAATATCGGGGAAATTGGGAAAACATGCCCAAAATGTGGTAAATTTTTTATTGGAAATGAATGCCCAAATTGCGGATGGAGAGTGTTAGAAGAGATGCAGAAACCAATAAATAAAGAGCAACGAATGAAAAAAGTAAAAAGATTGTTTCGTTAACGAATTTACCTCAATCTTTTTTTTAATTACTTATCAAGAGAAGATTAAAACTTATAAAATACATATAAGATAAAAGTATTGACCTCAAACCAAGTGAATGAATTGAAGAAAAAAATAATAATAACTTCCGCTCTCCCATATGCGAATGGTGAGATTCATCTAGGCCATGTTACATCGACTTATCTACCTGCTGATACGTTCACAAGATTTCATAGGTTAAAGGGTAATGATGTCATTCATGTTTGTGCAACAGATGATTTTGGCACTCCAATCCTAATAAAAGCAGAAAAGGAAGGTAAAACACCCGAACAAATAGTTGCTCATTGGAATAAAGCAGATAAAAGAGATTTCAAAGATTTTGGTATTTCTTTTGATATTTTCTACAAGACTAGTTCTAGAGAGAACATTGAATTGACGCAATATTTTTTTACGAAACTATTTGAGAAAGGTGACATATTCAAACAAAAAATAATGCAGCCTTTTTGTGAAAAATGTAAGAGATACCTTTCAGATCGGTATATTAAAGGAAAATGTCCATATTGTAAATCTACAGAACAGTATTCAGACGGATGTGAGAACTGCGGTAAAATCTTTCAATACGGTGAAATTTTAGAACCCCACTGTGCGACATGTGGATCAACGCCTGTAATGAGAGAGAGTGAACATTATTTTTTGAAATTATCGAATTTCTCTAGTGATTTGGATAAATGGTTAAATTTGAACAAGAATTTACAGACAGAGGTAAAGAACTACGTTTTGAAGTGGATTGAACAAGGTCTAAAAGATTGGGATATTACTAGGGATATACCATGGGGCGTTCCTGTTCCCTTAAAAGAAGCAATGGGCAAGGTTTTTTATGGTTGGTTTGATAATCATTTGTGTTACATTTCAACAGCATTGAAATATCTATCAGAAAAAAAGATAGACGGTAAAACTTTTTGGAACTCTTCTGAAATCTATCATTTTATAGGTAAAGACATAGTTTATCATCATTATCTGTTCTTACCAGCGATGAGGATGGGTGTTGGGGATTTCAAACTACCAGACTTTATTCCAACTAGAGGCCATTTGATTTTACAAGGTCAGAAATTCTCTAAGAGTAGAGGATGGTACATAAGCCTAAGAGGCTTTCTTAATGAATTTCCGCCAGACTATCTCAGGTACTATCTTTCCATCATAACACCATATGAGCAGACAGACGTTAATTTTGATTGGGATGAATTTTGTTCGAGAATAAACAATGAATTGGTCGCGAACATCGGAAACTTTGTTCATCGAACCCTGAGCTTTATTTGGTCAAAGTTTAATGGTGTAGTTCCAGAAACGAAAGAAGAATACAACGATTCGGATATATCCTTTGAGAAGATAATTTGGGATATCGAAGACGATGTAGGAGATCTTATAGAAAAAATAGAGTTGGATAGAGCATTAAAAAAAATCTTGGATTTTTCCGGTGATTGTAACAAATATTTCCAGAAAAATGAACCGTGGGCCAATGAAGTAAGAGCTACAAATTGTTTGTATTTGTGCGTAAATGCTGTGAGGGCTCTATCGATATTAATTGAACCTTTCTTACCTTTTTCTTCAGAAAAAATATGGAAACAGTTAAACATTAGTGAAAGTATTCATAGCCATGGTTGGGATTCAATCTCAAAATTCATGATAAAACCTGGTCACAAGATTAATAAACCAGAAATTTTGTTCAAGAAGATTGAGTCTGAAGATATTAAAAGACAGAACGATAAATTGAAGATTTGAGGAGATTGTATGATAAGCTTCAACGATTTTAAGAAATTAGAGATGAAAGTTGGAACCATAAAAAAAGTTTTGGAAATACCTAATTCAAAAAAATTGATAAAAATGCAAGTGGACATAGGCGGAACGTTAAAACAAGTTATAGCAGGAATTAAAGGATACTATAAACCTGAAGAACTAGAAGGAAAACAATTCATTTTTGTCACGAACCTTGAACCAACAAAATTAATGGGGGAATTATCAGAAATAATGGTACTAGCGGCTGTTGAAGGAGATAAAGTTGTTCTGATTAAACCGGAAAAAGAGATAAGTAATGGTGCAATTATTGAATGATTAATCTTTTATTTTTAAGAATCAAATCTAAACTATGAAAACAGTAAAAGACTTTATGAATAAGAATGTCATATACCTGTCTCCTGAAGATACAATTTTTGATGCTGCAAAGAAACTTTCACAATCAAACATTGCTGGGGCGCCAGTAGTGGAAAACGATAAACTTGTGGGGGTAATCAGCACCTCTGACATAATTAAATTCATAGATATAAAAATAGGAAAACTCCCACGAATAGATTCACCAGGTTTATCAACACTTTTGTTCGCATTAATTCATATTCAAAAAATAAGGTCAGATTTTAAAGATGAACTAAAGAAAATATCTGCAACCAAAATTAGAGATTTAATGACTAAGAATGTAATAACTGTATCTCCTTCTGCGTCATTAGTTGAAGTTGCTGAATTGATAGAAAAACATGATGTTAATAGATTACCAGTTGTGAGTGAAGGAAAACTTGTAGGAATAGTTGCTAGAGCAGATCTAATTAAAGCTCTCATAGATTAATTTTTTAGAAAAAATAAAAACTATTTGAATTTTCTCACATTTTTTGTTTTATGAAACCAAATAAAAATTACCATTCCTCAGAGTCTTCTAAGGCTTCTCCCTCACTACCTTCTTCCAAATCATCATCTTCTTCATCGTCCCAATCTTCGTCATCCCACTCTGTCATATTACACCTCTTAAAGATTTTTAAACACTCGTAATATATTTCATTAATATATCATTAATATATAAAGATATCGTTTAACAATACCTGTGCATGATTAGATTTTTCAAAAAGTTTTGATGAAAAAACTTATAATTTTGTTTCTGAATATCTCTTTTGGTAATTATACGCTCACTAAAGAAAAATTACGTACAGAATTCGGAAAAGATTGGGAAAAATATTATAAGACCGAATTCTTAGTTAAACAAGGTTTTATCAGAAAAATTTGCCCAAAATGCGGTAAAGGATTCTGGACTATGGATACGGAAAGAGAACATTGTCCAGATCAACCATGCCAATTCTATGAATTCTTAGGAAACCCACCAACGGCAAAAAGATTCGATTATGTTCAAAGTTGGAGAGTCATTGAAGATTTTTTTAAAAAAAATGGTCATGCTAGCATCAGACGTTATCCAATAGTTTGTAGATGGAGACCAGACCTTTTCTTCACTATTGCCTCTATAATAGATTTTCAAAGAGTGGAAAAGAATGGAGTATCTTTTCAATTTCCAGAGAATCCTTTGATCGTTCCGCAATTCTGTTTAAGGTTCAACGACATACCTAACGTTGGCATAACTGGTAGACATTACAGTTGTTTTTGCATGGTCGGTCAACACGCACTCTACGATGGAACTAAAGGTTATTGGAAAGATAGATGTGTTGAACTAGATTTCAAACTTCTATCAGGTCCATTCGGCATACCGCCAGAAGAGATTATTTTTGTAGAAGACCTTTGGGTTGGTCCTGGTGCTTTCGGTTCATCTTTAGAATACTTTGTTAGAGGTTTAGAGATTGGTAATGCTGTTTTCACTCAATTCAAACAAACTGATTCTGGAATGACTGAGATGAATGAAAAAGTGATAGACATGGGAGCTGGATTGGAAAGATTCGCCTGGATCACACAAGGAACACCAACCTCTTACGATGTCACATTCGAACCAATACTGAGATATTTGAGAAAACAAACTGGAATAAAATACGACATAGAATTCTTCTTAAAATATTCTAAATTCGCTGGTTCATTGAACTTGGATGAAGTGAAGAATATAAACAGAATAAGAGAATCGATAGCTATACAATTAGGAGTTACCCCAGAATTACTGAATGAAAAAATTAGACCTTTAGAAGCTTTATATACAATCTCAGATCATACTATGGGATTGACTTTTGCTATATCAGATGGTTTATTGCCTTCGAATGTCGGTGGTGGTTATAACCTACGTGTAATTCTAAGAAGAGCTCTAAGTTTCATCGATGATTTCAGATGGGACATTGATTTGATCGATCTTTGTGATTTGCATGCAAAACATCTAAACCCAATCTGTCCTGAACTTTCCGAAAATTTAAACGAGATTCAAAGAGTATTGGACATAGAGAAAAAAAGATTTCATAATGCAAAATTGAGAACTCAAAGAACCGTTGAGGCCATAACACAGAAAGGTGAAATTATAGACGAAGAAAAACTCATCAACCTCTATGATTCAGAAGGTATAACACCAGAGCTTGTTCAAGATTATGTCCCTGACTTGAAAATACCGATTGATTTTTATGTAAAGGTGACTGAAAAGCACATGAGCGAGACTAAAATATCAATTCAAGAAACGATAGATGTCGATGATTTGTCTGCCACAGAATTGTTAGTTTATGAAGACCCTAAAAAAATGGAATTTCAAGCAAAAGTTTTGAAAACGATAAACGACAAATATGTTGTTCTTGACAAAACTTACTTCTATCCTGAGGGTGGTGGACAAAAATCTGATGTCGGTTTTATCGACAATAATCCAGTATCTGACGTACAAAAAGTTGGTGATGTTATAGTCCACAGAATAATAGGAAACGTGCAAGAAGGCAAGGTTGTTGATTGCAGCATTAACCAGTACAGAAGAGACATATTGCGAAAACACCATACAGGAACACACATAGTCAACGTTGCTGCTCGTCAAGTTCTCGGTAACCATGTTTGGCAGCACGGTGCAGAAAAAACTTCAGAAAAAGCTAGGCTCGATATAACTCATTATGATAACTTGACAGAGGATGAAGTTGAAAAAATTGAAAATACAGCGAATGATATCATCAGAAAAAATCTTGCTGTAAAAATAGAGTTGTTGCCAAGGAGTGAAGCAGAAAAAAAATATGGATTCAGGATATATCAAGGTGGTGTTGTACCAGCCGATAAATTAAGGATTGTTTCGATAGGTAGTATTGACCATGAAGCATGCGGAGGATTACATTGTGAAAAAACTGGAGAAGTTGAACTAATTACGATACTTAAAACAAGCAGAATACAAGATGGTATTGATAGGATTGAATTTGCTGCTGGACCTGTTGCGATCAATTATCTCAAAGAAGGAGAAAAATTACTCAAAGAAACTTCTCAATTATTAAAAGTGAACGAAGAAAAAGTTCCAGAAGCTGTTAAAGAATTATTTGAATCATGGAAAACAAAAAGAAAAGAATTGAAGAAATTTAAAAAGTGAGTATATGATTTCAGAACAGGAATTGAAGAATTTGAAGAATAAAAAAAAGTTACTCAATCAAGCTGCTGAAATTTTAAAAGTGCAAGAAAAAGATTTGCCTAGAGTTGTCAAAAGATTTTTGGATGAAATGAAAGAATTTGATGAAAAAATAAAGGGTTTGAATAAAAATTAAATTGCGCTAGTTATGCACCAAAGTGATTTTTTTATCAATAAATCACAGACAGATGTTTCTGCCTCTTTAATCGTGGGGTTGTTTATAGTTTTTCCACCATTCAAGCTTAAAATGGTGAGTTTAGATACTTCTCCTGAATTTGTTAACTCTTGTAAATATACTTGATCGTCAGAAATTTGAGTGGTTTTCTCGAGATCCTTTTTTACGTCTATGCATTCTAAGCAACCTGTAGGATAGGAATATTCAAGTAGTGTATAACCCTTTGACAATAAATATTGTTTCTGTTGTTCATTCAATGCATAGCTCAATATCTTATCTTGTGGTATCTGTACCTCTGTGTTCTTTTCTCCAAAAGCATTCAATAAAGCATAAGTAAACGTTGAACCAAACATCAATAAAATAAACACTAAAGCAATCATCTTCATTTGTTTATCTTTCATATTTACCAAGTCTTGATTAAGTTACAGTTTGTATCTACTTCAACAAAGTGATGTGCATTCCCTTCTATATAAGCGCTACATTGGTTCCCCGAATCATTATCAACTGCCTCTCGCGGTTCATGAACAACATCACAAACCCAATCTGGGAAGTTACTCATGGGATTCATCAAACACGGACCACTATTTAAATCTGTGCCTTTTTCAAGGTTATTGCTACATTCATTTATGCATGCTAATTCTGCTTTTTCTTTTTCAGACGTTCCAGATGATTTTTGATTGATACAACCTGAAGATAAAACAATTCCTGCCAACACTAACAATAATATTATTTTTTTATCCATAAACATAATCTTTATTCTCAGAAATAAATTTTTTCCCTTTATTCGATTTAGTGTGATATTAATGGAAATCTTATTTTTGTACCTGTACTTGTTGTGCTTCTCCTCTGTATATTTTTGCAAAGGGTGGTGTTAATATTAAATAGTCTTCATCTATACCGATTATATCACCGTTCATTGCCATGGAAGTTTTTCTGAGTCTTTCGATTGATCTCTTTAATTCTCCTATGTCTCTTTCTTTTAATTTTTTCATCCTCAAAAATATGATGTTTCCTTCTCTCAAAAGTTTTTGAACTTCTTCCACGTCTCTGTAATCGTTCAAGTTTTCTATCCTTACACTAATTCTTCTTCTATCGTCCCCTTCAGTCTCTACTTCTATGAATTCCTCTCCTTCCCCTTTTGGTTCATCTTTTCTAAAAATAGACTCAAACACCATAATTTTCACCTAATTTGCATTTGATACTCAAATTTAAATACTTATAATTCTCTCTTGGTGGCTTCTAACATGCTTACGACATTCCATATCTGTGTTCTCGTGTAAATGGGCATGTTGGGGTCGTTGATTATTTCATCGAGAACTGATATGGCTGAACTCAGTCTTATATCCCAACCGCTATCGCTTTTTTCTGTTAAATTTTTTTTTGCTTCTTCAGCAGCAGCCCTTATATTTCTAGGCACAGTCCTGTCTTCTATTATGACTGTCAACAACTTGATTATCGGTTCTAAGTTTTTCATAGGATCAACTTTTTATTTATTTCAATTTTGGTTCCATTTCTTTTAAACTGTTCGTTATTCTATTTTCTGCTTTTTCTAGCGTTTTTATTCTTAGGTTGTAATTCTCTTTCCTTTCTTTTAACTCAGTTTTTAAATCTTCAGAATTTTTCTTTATCATTATAGGTCCAAGAATTTTGTATGCTTGTTTCTCTTTACTCAATTCCAATTCTTCTAGAGCTCTGTCTATCTCGAATATCTGCAATTTTAGGTTCTCTTTCTGTATCATTATTCCTTGAAGTTGTTGCTGATAAGATTGAAATTGTTCGACTATTTTCTTTTCTTCTTCAGTGGGCATATAAATCCTCCAGTTCTTTTAAAGTTTTGACAAGAGATAAATATGAATTGATAACAGCTTTTAAATAACTTATCTTTTCGGATTCTATTTCTATCATTAGATTATTTCTATCAGTTCTCAGACTAATCTTTAAATCCTTTTTTTCTTTTATATCAGGTAATAAACTTTTTTTGATTATTTCTGGGTTCTTACACTCTATCTTTAAGATTGCTTGCATTATCTCAGTTAATAATTATAGAAAAAATGAATTTAATTATCTAGCCCTTACTCTTTTGATTACATTAGCTCTAGATTTTACGAATATTCTATAGCCACAGTAAGGACATCTAATTCTTTCTTCTAATTCCTCGATTACATTCTTGCATTTCAAACATTTGAACGCCATTTAATCACTTCACACTTCAGTCGTTGGGGAATATGCTCCACCAGCGAATTTTTTTTGGCATTTCATACATTGCCAGATGCCAACTGAAACTCTCTTAACAGTTAATCTTTTACAATATGGGCACTTGTATTTTAATTTTTGCTTTCTTTCTATTTCTTCATAAGTGACTTTAACTCCTCTCCCATACCTTGGTCCAAACTTTCCTGTTATCCCAACTTTTTTAGTTTTTACCATTTTGATCACTTGAGTATTTTAAACTTTGGTTTCTGTGTTATAGAGTCCAAAATTTTTCGCAATTGAGTATCATCAATAATATTTTTTATTTGACCAGATTGGTACAGTTGTATTAAATAAACTTCTAACTCTGTGGCCAGTTCAGGTTTAACCAACCTTATCCTTCCTAATCTTTCTATCGCATCCTTTGTCATTAATTTTCTCATCACAATTTTCTTCATCTTCTCGAATTCTTCCAATTGTTGCATTTGTTCAGGTGTTATATTATTCATTTTTTTGCCTCTTGTATAATTTTACTAATGAATTTTTTTCCATCTTCACTGATTATCCTACCTTTCTTTTTAGTCTTTTGACTTTTTTGTATAAAACCAGCTGATTCCAATTGTTGCAAGCATTCTCTTATTATACTGCCACCGCCAGTTCTAAATCTTTGTGGTTTGTGCCCCCTTTCTTTTCTCCCGCCGTAGTATGTCTTCAACCTTTGAACCCCGACTGGTCCATCTAAGTAAATTCTTCTTAGTATTGATGCCGCTCTAGTATACCACCAATCTTTTTGTTGGGGAGGAAATTTCCTACTCATTCCAGTCTTTGCAAAACTTGCCCAGCTAGGTGGTTTTACAGTTTCAACCTTTCTCAATTCCTCTTTACAAACTTTGATGAATTTTTTTGGGTCCACATCTTTCATGCTAAACACTTGCACTTCTAGTTATCATTATATAAGCAGTTATGTTTATTACCATTATCAAACCGCCAGCAACCAACAAAATCATGAGTATGATGACTGGTAATGAACCTAATGTACATATTTTAAAGTTTTTATTTTTTTCGCATAAGCTCCATATTTTTGCCAAGTTGTCGAATATGTAAAAAAGAACAAATGCCGCAATAAAAACTACTATTAAACTGATGCCGATAAGTCTTCGGTTCAATGGCAAATTATTACCCCTTATCCTGAGAATATTTGTATATATAACCGCAATTTATACACTTAATATTTATGAGGTTTTTTCTCGAATCAGTTCTGATTTCTGAAGTTTTATTTGGGATTAACAATTGATTGCATTTCTTGCAGAAACCCCTCTTTTGTTCTTTTGTGAACCTAACGTTATACTTTTTGCCTATTTTCCTGGCAAATTCTACGTATTTTTTGCTTCTTTCAGGATGATTTTTAAACTCATCCTTAGCCAAATTAAGCAGTATTTCTATCCTTTCTTTCGCTATTCTTGTCTGAAAAGCCGGTTTTCCCATCCTTTTTCTCATTTTATCCCTATTTTTGTTTTTACTATAAAGTAGCGAAAGGTTTAAATACTTTACTGTAATATTCATCAGTATGCCTATGAACAAGTATGTTTTAATATTAATTTTATTAGTTTCGCTATTAGTTTTTATCCCTAATTTTGTTAAGGCCGATTCAGAACAATATTGTCCTACGACTATAACTGTCATAGATGAAGATACACGAGCTACTATTGAAGGAGCTACGGTAACATGGAGTGGAGGTCAACTTACGACAGATTCAAATGGACATGTTACTTTAAACCTTGTTGTTATCTCAGATAACAGGATTACCGCATCTGCTGACGGGTATGAAACCGACTCAATATGGGTTTATTGCAGGACATGTGGCCAATCCATTAGTGAAGTAATATACCTAAAAAGAATTGCTCAACCACCACAGCCACAATTCTGTACTCTTGATATATATATTAAAGATCAGAACGGCAACGCTATAGATGGTAATATATATGTAGATGGTTCATTCCAACGCTATGATGATCATTCGAGTGTTAGTGTTCAAATCGGTACTCATACTGTTGAGGTCAGAAAGGATGGATACAATTCTGATTCTACTTCAATTACTTGCACATGTACTGAGACTAAGAGAGTAGATTTGACACTCAGGATAATAGAAGAGGGTGTAAAATTAAGCTTATCGGATTTTGATGTTAATCCAGACACTATTTGCGACGATAGGTATGAACCCTATTATAGCAATGAAAATATAGAATTATCAGTTCGTGTGTACTTAGAGCAAGGACATGATAACACTTTTGTAACAACTAAATTCTACATTGAAGATAATGATGGAAATTGGCATTACATTGGAAAAGACGATGGATATTTGGACAGAGGCCAGAGTAAAACCTTCAGTGTAGATTTTGATTATTACAATGAATTTTTGAATGAAGGAGTACATGATCTTAGAGTAAGAGTAGAGGCTGAAGGAGTAATCGAGAACATTTATTCTGACTTGGATGTTAGATGCAGATATGATAGACAAACTATTGAAGTAGGTTCTATAAGCTTAGACAATGAATTTCCAAATTTAGGCGATGTAATCGTTGTTTCAGCACCCATAACATTAAATTATGCCTATTATCATGAGACAGTTTATGTCAAGGGTTATTTGGACAACATTTTAATCCGTTCTGAAGACATGAAATTCTACGGAACTGATACACAGACATTCCAATTTACTATTGACACTGGTAAATATTCTACAGGTCCTCATACTGTAAGAGTAAAGGCTGAATATAGT
>Ga0315268_10004289_pt1 | contig 15490 bp, 13 predicted proteins | sample C1_top_MG_FD_204535 | JGI IMG/M metagenome (GOLD analysis project Ga0315268, IMG submission 204535) | Sediment microbial communities from Yellowstone Lake, YNP, Wyoming, USA - C1_top | ecosystem: Environmental > Aquatic > Freshwater > Lake > Sediment | place: USA: Wyoming | collected 2017-08-01
ACGAAGATGTCGCCCCCGGGGAATACCGCGCCCACGCCGCGGCGCTCGTTGCCGCGGCGGAGGCGGCCGGCGACGCTCCAGGCAGCGCAGCCCTGCGCGACGAAGCGCGTCGCCACGGGGAGCTGGCCGCCGCGTACGGGCGCTACCAGCAGCTGCTTGCCGAGGCCGGGGCGATCGATTTCGGCGACCAGGTGCGCCTGGCCCTCACCCTCCTGCGCGAGCACCCGGCCGCTCGGCGTGGTCTCCAGGAGCGGTTCCGGTACGTGCTGGTCGACGAGTTCCAGGATGTGAACCGAGCCCAGGCGCAGCTCGTGGAGCTCATCGCCGAGCCGCACCGCAACGTCACCGTGGTGGGCGACGACGACCAGTCGATCTACCGCTTCCGCGGTGCCGCCACCGGCGCGATCGTCGATTTTCTGGAGCACTTCCGACGCGCCCGAACGGTCGTGCTGCGACGGAACTACCGGTCGCGGGCGCCGATCCTCGATGCCTCGTACCGGCTGATCCGGTTCAACGACCCCGACCGCCTGGAGATCTCTCGCGGGCTCGCCAAGCGGCTGGTGCCGGACCGCCGGGGGGTCGGGTCCGCGCCCGTGCGGCAGCTCGCCTTTGCCACCGGCACGGACGAGGCGGACTGGGTGGCCGCCGAGATCGAGCGGCGGATTCGTGGCGGGGCAGCGCCGCGGGACCATGCGGTGCTGGTTCGGGCGAACGCGGACGCGGACGCGATCCTGCGCTCCCTGAACGTCGCTGGTGTCCCCTGGCGTTTCTCGGGCGTTTCGGGGCTCTACAGCCGTCCCGAGGTGCGGCTGCTTCTCGCCTTCCTGCGCGCGCTCGCGAACCCGCACAGCTCCGTGGACGTGTTCGCGCTCGCGGCGTCCGATCTCTACGGCATCGCCGGCGATGACCTCGCGGCGCTGACGAACCGCGCGCGGCGAACGAACCGGAGCCTGCGCGAGACGCTCGAGGAGCTCGAAAGCCAGCCGGGCCTGCTTCGCCTGAGCCCCGCCACGAGGACGTCGCTGGCACGGCTCGTGGCCGACCTGCGCCGCTACGGCGAGCTTGGGAACCGGCACCCGGCCGGTGAAGTGCTGTACGAGTTCCTGACGGGGTCCGGTTGGCTCCGCCGCCTCGCGGAGGCCGGCACGCCGGCGGCGGAAGAGGCCCTGGGCAACGTGGCGCGGTTCTTCGAGATCGTGCGGGCGCAGTCCGACCTCCTTGCCGACGATCGCGCCGCCTTCCTGGCGCCGCACCTGGAGACCCTCATCGAGGCGGGGGACGACCCCGCGACGGCGGACCTCGATCCCGACGCCGACGCGGTCGCGGTTGTCACGATCCACAAGGCAAAGGGCCTGGAGTGGCCGGTCGTCTTCCTGGTCGGGCTGGTGGACGGCCGATTCCCGGCGCGTGGCCGGCGCGAGCAGCTCGGGGTTCCCGATGCGCTCCTCCGCGGGACGTTCCCGGCCGGCGACGCGCAGGTCCAGGAAGAGCGGCGGCTGTTCTACGTGGGCATGACGCGGGCGCGCGACGAGCTGATGCTGAGCCACGCGCTCGACTACGGGGGGAAACGAACGCGGCGCGTTTCGCCGTTCGTGCTCGAGGCGCTGGATCTGCCGGCCGGCGTCGCGCCCGCGACGCGCCGGGCAGACCCGCTTGAGCGCCTGGGCGCGTTCGAGGCGCCGGCGGTCGCGCAACCGGCCCCGGCGAGCGGATGGACGCGGGAACCCCTGGTCCTCAGCTTCTACCAAGTCGACGCATACCTGGCCTGTCCGCTCCGGTACAAGTACGCGCACGTGCTGCGGGTCCCGACCGCCCCGAACCATGCGATCGTGTACGGGTCCGCGCTCCACCTCGCCGTCCAGGATTTCCACAGGCGCCATGCGCGCGGCGTCGTGATGAGCGAGCCTGAGCTGATCACCGCGTTCGAGCGAGCATGGTCCACGGAGGGATTCGTTTCCCGCGAGCACGAAGAGGCGCGCCTGGAAGCCGGCCGCACGGCGCTTCGACGATTCCGGCGCACCCAGCTCGAGCCGGGGGCGGTCGTCCCCGCCTACGTGGAGCGCGAGTTCGCCTTCACCCTGGACGGGGACCGGGTTCGCGGCCGGATGGATCGCGTCGACGTGATCCCGCTCGCGGGGCCGGCCGGCGATGGCCGTACCGACGGGCTCGATGGTGCCGTGGCGGTCGCCGACGCAGCCGACGTCGTGGAGCCCGCCCTGCCCCTCCTGCACGAGCGCGTGGTGATCACCGACTACAAGAGCTCGGATGTCCGCGAGCCCGCGAAGGCACGCGAGCGGGCGCGCGACTCGCTTCAGCTCACGATCTACGCGATGGCCTGGCAGGCCGAGACAGGGCGCCTGCCGGATGCCGTGGCGCTCCACTTCCTGGACTCCGGGCTGGTCGGGACGGCCGAGGTCGACGCGACCCGGGTCGAGCGCGGCGTCGCCGACATCCGCGCGGCGGCGACCGGGATCCGGGCCGCCCGGTTCGAGGCCCGGCCGTCGTACTCGGCCTGCTCGTGGTGTTCTTTCCGGAACATCTGCCCGTCCAGCGTGGCGCGCTAGACTCCCGGACGTGGAGGCGCGCGACCGACTTGCCAACCTCGGGACGTTCGCGGCGGCGGCCGCTTCATGGGTGCTCGTGGGACTCCTGGTCCTGACCCGCGACCCGCGCGAAGATCCCGCCGCGGGGATCGTCGGTGCGGCGCTCATGGGCCTTGCGGTTGGCCTGACCACCATCCCGCTCTTCTGGCTGGCGGCCTTCGGACGCCACCGCCGCATCGCCTATCGCGGTGACTGGTTCCGCGCCGCGCGTCGCGGGCTGTGGGTGGGGCTGGTGGTGGGGCTGTTCGTGGCCCTGCGCCTGCAGGCGATCCTGAGCCTGCCCATCGCCGTCTTCGTGGTCGTCCTCGTCGTCTTCGCCGAGCTGACCCTCTCCATCGAGCGCTGAACCACGCTCGTCACATCCACCCGTGGAGGTCCGCATGCCCGCCCCGTCCGACCTGAAGGCCCGTGCTGCAGCCGCCGTCGAGGCGAACCGGGACGAGATCCTGGCGCTCTCGCGGGCGATCCATGCCGACCCGGAGCCCGCGTTCGAGGAGCATCGCGCTGCGGCTCGTGTCGCCGCGGCAATCGCCGGTCATGGCTACGCGGTGGAGCATCCGGCCGGTCGGCTCGCGACTGCCGTCCGCGGCCGGGTCACCGGAGGCCTCGGGCCGGGCGGGCCGCGCATCGGCGTCCTGGCCGAGTACGACGCGCTGCCGGGCCTGGGTCACGGCTGCGGCCATAACACCATGGCGGGGTCGGGGGTTGGGGCCGCGATCGCCCTGGCGGCCGTCCGGGACTCGTTCGCCGGCGAGGTCGTCTTCCTGGGCACTCCGGCCGAGGAACGGGGCAGCGGCAAGCAGTTCATGCTTGACGACGGGCTCTTCGAGGGTCTCGACGCGGCGCTCCTCTTCCACCCGGCCGACCGCGACATGGTCAGCTGCATGCTCCTCGCCAGCGAGGACATCGACGTCACGTTCGTCGGCAAGGCGGCACACGCTGCCAGCGAGCCGTGGGAGGGCAGGAACGCGCTCGACGCGGCGACCCTCCTGTTGTCGGGGATCGGGCTCTGGCGCCAGCAGCTGCCGCGCCATGCCAGGGTCCACGGCATCGTCCTCGAGGGCGGTACGGCAGCGAACATCATCCCGGACCGGGCAACTGCCCGCTTCATGATTCGCAGCACCGACCAGGCGTACTTCGAGTCGATGCGCCAGCGCTTCTGGGCCCTCGTGGACGGCTCCGCGATGATGGCCGACGTGGAGGCTGACCTGGTGTTCTCGGGTGGGTCCACGACGATGAAGGACAGCCTGACCCTGGGCGGGCTCTGGCGCGCAAACATGGAGGCGGCGGGGCTCAGGGACGAAGGACCGGACCCGGAGCACATCGGGAGCTCGGACATGGGGAACGTCTCGCGCGTGCTCCCGACGATCCACCCCTCTCTCGCGATCTGCGACCAGGGCGTGCCCTGGCACTCGCTCGAATCGCTCCGCGCGGCGGCCACGCCCCGGGCGGAGAGGACGACCCTCGTCGCGGCATCGCTCGTGGCCCAGACGGCACTCGACCTGCTGGCGGACTCATCCCTCGTCGAGGCTGCCTGGCGGGAGTTCCGCGGCGAGGGGTAGGAGCCGGGCGTCCCGAGCGCTATCATCCGCGGGCGCCCCGCCGGACGGCGGATACGAACCGGCGGCGCCGACAACCCACGGTCCGCGTCCCCATCGCACGCCTTCGCGGGCGTTCCGACGACGCTCGCGGCCCGAGAGGAGCCTCGCGTGACCGACGTGATCGATCCGGGGATGGCGCCGGGGACCGGGACGCCGGAGCCGGGCGGCCTGCTGGCCCGCGAACTGCTCCGGGCCATCCGCCGGGCCGTGGGGGCCGTGGAGCTCGCCGGGATGGACATCGTGGAGGTCTCGCCACCGTACGACCATGCCGAGGTGACGGCGATGGCGGCCAACCGGTGCGCGATGGAGGCGATTTCCGCGCTCGCCGCCAGGCAGTCCGCCGGGACGCCGGTCCGCTTCGCCGGCCCCGGGACGCGACCGGCGTGACCCCCCTGGCCCAGGCGCCCGAACCGGAGGAGCTCCCGGACGCGCTCGCGCGCCTCTACGACCTGGACCTGACCGACGACCCCGGAGACGTGGACCTGTGGCTTGCGCTGGCTGAGAAGGCCGGGGGCCCGATCCTCGAGTTGATGGCCGGGACCGGCCGCCTGGCGGTCCCGCTCGCCGAGGCTGGACACCGGGTCACAGCCGTGGACCTGGACCCGGCCATGCTCCGGCGAGCCGCGCGCCGCGCGGCCGCCGCCGCCGACGCCGACGAGGTCGCTGCGCGCCTCGAGCTCGTGCTCGGGGATGTTGTGGGCCTGGAGCTGCCCGGCGCCGGCACGTTCGGGCTCGGCTTCGTGGCCCTCAACTCGATGCTGCTCCTCCGCTCCCGCGAGGCCCAGCAGGCCGCCTGGACGGCGCTTGCCGCGCACCTCGCACCCGGCGGTCTGGCGGCCATCGACGTCTGGCTGCCCGACGCGGCCGACCTGGCCCGCTACGACGGGCGGCTCCATCACGAGTACCTTCGCCGGGACCCCGAGCGCGGAACCTGGGTCACGAAGACGGCCGCCGCGCAGCACGACGGGGCGACGGGAACGGTCGCCCTCACGACGTTCTTCGACGAAGGGGATCCGGGCCAATCGCCCGTCCGGTGGTTTCGCCGCGACGTCGTCCGCCTGACCTCCGCCGACGAGCAGCGGGCGCTGGCCGAGTTCGCAGGCCTCGACGTGGAGCTCATCTCCGGGGGCTACGACCTGGAACCGCTGGGCCCACACGATGAGCGCCTGATTCTCCTGGCGCGAAGGCCCGGTCCCCCGGCCTGAGTCTGGTATCGTCGGCGTCGATGTCAGATCCCTCCAGCCAGATCCGCCTCATGCTCGTGGAGGACGTCCCGCAGGTTGCGCAGTATGTGCGCGGCCTCCTCAACGCCCAGCAGGCCATCAAGCTGATCGATGTCGTCGCCGACGGGGCCCGCGCGGCGGCGCAGGTCCAGCAGCTGCGCCCGGACGTTGTCATCGTCGACTGGCTGCTGCAGGGTCGCACGAAGGGTCGGCGCGTCGTGGAGACCATCCGCGACGGCGGGCTGCACATCCCCGTGATCGCCCTCACGGTTCCCCAGAGCCCGCTGGATCCCGACCCGGCCGCGGGCATCACCGCGGTCATCTCCATGCCGTTCTCCGGCTTCGAGCTGGTCAACGTCGTCAACGCGGTCCATCGGGCGGCCTCGACCGGCGACGGGACCGGCCGGTCCCGCGTGATCGCCGTCTTCGCGCCGAAGGGCGGCGTCGGGAAGACGACCATCGCCTTCAACCTCGCGGTCGCGCTCGCGGTGCAGGGCCACCGCACCTGCCTCGTGGACGCGTGCCTCCAGTTCGGCGACCTCCGGTCGCTCCTCAAGGTGCCCGGCGACGCCCCGTCGATCCTGGACCTGCCCACCGACAGGATCGGCGAGGCCGACCTGGCGGACGTGCTCTGGCGCGACCCCTCCGGGATCGACATCCTCCTGGCGCCGCCCCGCGTGGAGCTCGCCGAGATGGTGAACGTCCGCGACGTCGAGAAGATCCTGTCGCTGCTGCGTCGGGTCTACGAGGTGGTGGTGGTCGACATGCCGGCGGCCCTCGGCGACGTCTCGCTCGCGATCCTCGACGCCACGGACACCATCCTCGAGATCGTCACGTACGACTCCACGACCATCCATAACACGCTCGCGGTTGCCGATGCGTTCCGGGCGATCGGCTATCCGGCCGGCAAGATCCGGTACGTCGTGAACCGGGCGGATTCTCCCGGCGGAATGCTGCCCGACGACCTGGCCCGCGCCCTTGGCCGGGCGCCCGACCACGGGGTCGTGTCGGACGGAAGGCTCGTGGTGCAGTCCAACAACGAGGGCGTGCCGTTCGTGCTCGCGAACCCGGACGCCCAGATCAGCCGCGACGTCGTGACGCTCGCCGCGGCGCTCCTCGAGGCACCGGCGCCGGCCGCTGCCCGGCGCTGAGCCGATGTCCGACCCTCGCCCCATCGGCGTCTTCGACTCCGGCGTCGGCGGGCTGACCGTCTTCCGCGAGATCCTGCGGAGGACGCCACAGGAGAGCCTCGTCTACCTGGGCGACAACGCCCGGGCGCCGTACGGGACACGGCCGGACGCCGAGGTGCGCCGCTTCTCGATCGAGTGCCTCGATCGCCTCGTGGAGCAGGACGTGAAGGCGCTCGTGGTTGCCTGCAACACCTCCACGGCGGTGGCGCTGGGCGAGTATCGCCGCCGCTACGACATCCCGGTCCTGGGGGTGATCCGGCCGGGCGCCCAGGCGGCGGCGCTCGCGACGCGGACCCGCCGGGTGGGCGTGATCGCCACGCCGGCCACGATCCGATCGCACGCCTACTTCGACGCGATCAAGGAGGAGAACCCGGCGGTCGAGGTGTACGAGCACGCAACACCGACGCTCGTGCCTCTGGTCGAGGCCGGCATCCTCGCCGGCGATGCGGCGATCGCCGCGGTCGCCGAGGCGCTGGGGCCGCTCCTTGGCCGGCGCGACGAGCGGGGCGAGTTCATCCACCCGCTGCCCCTGTCGGCGAAGGTCGACACGCTGCTCCTCGGGTGCACGCATTACCCGCTCCTCCGGCCGATCCTCCAGTCGGCGGTGGGGGACGGCGTCGCGATCGTCGACAGCGCCACGGCGACGGCCGGGGCCCTCGCCGAGCTGCTCTCGGTCAACGGCCTCGAAGCCCCCGGGACGACGCGCGGGACGGCGGCCGACGCCGGCCGCGCCGGCCACGACGCACCCTCGGAGCGTGCCGCGTCTCCGACGCGCCGCCTGCTGACCACCGGGAACCTGGAGGCGTTCCAGGCTCTCGCCAACCGCCTTTTCGGCGCCGACGTCCCGACGGCCGAGTCGGTGGCGGTCGGCGCGGACGTGGCCTGAGGCCGGAGCGGGTGGGAACGCGACAGGGTGGAGCGAGACACCCGACGGGGCGGCCGCCGGGCGGCACATGGCAGGCCGGCTTCCTGGTAGGCACGGCGCTCGGCGCCGCCGCCACGGTGCTGGGTCGCCGGGCGGAGGACAGGGCGCGCTCCGGCCTTGTGGACTGGCGCGCGGTGGCGCACCTGGCCGAGGCCCGTCTTCGACGTGCCCCCGGCCGACTCACTCGCCTGGAGATCGCTGCCACCGAGCCGGCCTACGGCGCGGCCATGGCGCGTGTCGTTCCGGCTCTGGAGGAAGCGCTGGGCGCCCCGCTTCCGGGAATCGTGGACCGCGTCGCCGTCGTCGATCGTGCCGGGTGGGTCGAGGCGAACCTCGTCACGTTCGCGGCGCTCTTCGGGAAGCTGGAGGGCGAGCTCCTGGACCAGCTGGTCCCGCAGGGCGCCGGCCTTGTCAAGGCGTCAATGGCGCTGGCGAACCGCTGGATCACCACCCGCCAGTTCGGGTTCCTGCTCGGCTTCATGGGCCAGCGCGTCCTCGGCCAGTACGACCTGGCGCTTCTCTCGGCTGAAGCGGAGCCCGGCCAGCTGCTCTTCGTGGAGGAGAACATCCGCGCCACAGCGGCCTCGCTCGGCGTGGACGTGGCGGCATTCCGGACCTGGATCGCCCTCCATGAGACCACCCACGCCTTCGAGTTCGAGGCGCACCCGTGGCTTCGGCCGTACCTGGCAGAACGCCTGGAGCGGCAGCTGGGCGCGTTCTCGAGGACCACCTCGTCGCTGCGCGGCGACGCGGCCCGGGCGGTGGGACGGGCGCTCCGCGGCGGCGACGGCCACTGGCTGGAGCGCCTCATGTCCGATGAGCAGCGTCTGCTCTTCCGCGAGACCCAGGCGGTGATGAGCCTGCTGGAGGGGTTCGGAGACCACGTCATGGACACGGTCGGCAGGGACCTGGTGCCCGGCGTCGAGACGATCTCGGCCCGGTTCCATGCCCGGCGGGCCTCGCGGACGCCGATGGAGCGGGCAGTCCTCCGCGTCACGGGCCTCGATCTCAAGATGGAGCAGTACGCGCGCGGCGAGCGTTTCGTCGCCGGGATCGAGCGGATCGGCGGTCCGATGGCCCTCCGCAGGCTGTGGGACAGCCCGGAGACGCTGGCGCGCGACGACGAGCTGGAGCACCCCGAGCGCTGGGTCCGGCGCGTCCTCGGGACGGCCGCATGACCGGGCAGCGATCCGCGGGCAGCCCGGGGCCCGGAGGTGGCCCGGGCGGCGTGCCCCGCGCCATCGCACTCTCGCCGATCCTCTCCGCGCGCTATCGGCCGGAGGACCTTGCCCGGATCGCCGCTGCGGCGCCGGGCGCGCGGCTCGTCATGCTCTCCCACGAGGGGCTGGCCGACGGCCCGGTCGACGACGTCGAGGTCCTGCTCCACGGGTTCCTCGCCGCCGGCGCATATGAGCGGCTCCTGGCACGCGCGCCCTCGCTGCGCTGGGTCCACTCGGCGGCGGTGGGCGTGGAGCGCCTCCTGACCCCGGCGGCGCGGGCGCGCGGGCTCTCGATCACGAACGCGCGCGGCGTCTTCAGTGGCCCCATCGCGGAGTACGTCCTGATGATGGTGCTGGCCGTGAGCCGCCGCCTCCCGCAGCTCCTCGAGCTCCAGGCGGAGCGGACCTGGCAGCCGCTTGAAGGGCGCGAGCTGCGGGACGTCACGCTGGGGCTCGTCGGCTTCGGGAGCATCGGGCGGGCCGTGGCGGAGCTCGCGGCGCCGTTCGGGCCACGAGTGATCGCGATGCGCCGCGACCCGGAGCCCCGGCCGGACGAGCCGCCCCTTCCCGCAGGCGTGGAGCTGCACGGTCCGGGGGCCTTCGGCGACCTGCTGGCGGCCTCGGACTTCGTCGTCCTGGCGCTGCCGCTGACCGTCGAGACGGAGGACCTCGTCGACGATCGAGCCCTGGCGCTCATGAAGCGGACGGCGTGGCTGGTCAACGTGGCGCGCGGCCGCCTGATCGTGGAGCAGGCCCTCCTGCGAGCCCTGCGGGAAGGCCGGCTGGGAGGTGCCGTGCTCGACGCGTTCCGTGACGAGCCCCTTCCGTCCTCCTCGCCGTTCTACGACCTGCCGAACGTCATCCTGACGCCGCACACGTCGTGGTCGAGCGGCCGGGTCCTGGACCGGAGCGTGGAGCTCTTCGCCGACAATCTCCACCGCTTCGCCGCCGGGGAGCCGCTCCGCAACAGCGTGGACGCCGGGGCCGGATACTGACGGCATGCAGATCGCAATCGTGGGCCTCGCCGGGTCGGGCAAGACCACCGTCTTCAACACGCTGACTCGGGGCAACGTCCAGACCGGCGGCTTCGGCGGGATGGAGCTCCACGTCGGCGTCGTCAAGGTCCCGGATCCGCGGCTGGACCGGCTGGCCGAGATCTTCCACCCCAAGAAGATCGTCCACGCGGACGTCACGTACGTGGACCTGCCTGCGCCGCCCGCCTCTTCGGAGGGCCACGTTGGAACGGAGGAGCTCCCGGCGGAGCACCTCGCGCGGCTTCGCGACGCCGACGCGCTGCTCCACGTGGTCCGCGCCTGGGACGACCCGGCATTGCCGCACCCGGCCGGCTCGGTGGACGCCTGGCGGGACGTGGAGCAGCTGGATCTCGAGTTCGTGCTCGCGGATCTCGCGGTCGTGGACCGCCGGCTGGAGCGGCTGCGGGGTGCCGGCCGGCACGGACCCGCGGCGGAGCGGGAGGCGAACGAACGCGAGGCGCTGCTCCTGGACCGGCTCCGGGCGCGGCTCGTGGAGGGCCACCCGATCCGCGATGAGGCCCTCGACCCGGAGGACGAGAAACGCCTTCGCGGCTTCCGGTTCCTGACCCAGAAGCCCGTGCTGATCCTGTTCAACGTGGGCGAAGGCGAGCTGGCGGCGGCGCCGGCCCTGGTGGCCGAGGTCGGGTCACGCTACGCCCACCGCCACGCGCTCATCGATGCCCTGTCCGCCCGGATCGAGATGGAGCTGGGCCAGTTGGACCCGGAGGAGGCCGCCGTCTTCGGCGCGGAGCTCGGCATCACCGAGTCCTCGCTCGATCGCGTCATCGGGCTCTCCTACCGGCTCCTCGGGCTGATCTCGTTCCTGACCTCGGGGCCCGACGAGGTCAGGGCCTGGCCCATCCCGGATGGCTCCACGGCCGTCGATGCGGCGGCCGCGATCCACACGGACCTCGCGAAGGGCTTCATCCGCGCCGAGACCGTGCTGTACGAAGACCTCGTGGCGCTGGGGTCCATGGCGGAGGCCCGCCGGCACGGCAAGCTGCGGTCCGAAGGCAAGACGTACCGCGTCCGCGACGGCGACGTCCTCGAGGTCCTCTTCTCGAAGTGAGCGGCCGGCCGGAGAACCCCGGCCGCGGCGCCGGCGCCGGCCCCGCCGAGCCCCAGGTCGTGATCGTGGGCGCCGCGAGCCGCGATCTCGCCCCGGATGATCCGCGCGGCTGGCGGCTGGGCGGCGGCGTCACCTACGCGGCGCTGACGAGCGCGCGCCTCGGGGTCCGGACGGCCGCGGTGATGGGCCTGGACCCGCAGGCACGCGACGCGCCGGAGCTGGAGCTGCTTGCCGCGGCCGGCGTGATCCTGCTCCGCGTGCCCCTGCCCCATGGCCCCGTGTTCCGCAATCTCGAATCGTCGCGAGGCCGGGTCCAGGCATGCGTCGATCCAGGACGCCCGCTGCCCCTGGTGGTCATGCCGGGCGCGTGGCGAGTGGCGCGAGCCTGGATCCTGGCGCCGGTCGCGGGAGAGCTGGACGAAGCCTGGGCGGACGCGATCCTCGCCGACGCATACGTCGGGCTTGGATGGCAGGGCCTGCTCCGGGTGCTCCGGGCGGGCGCGGACGTCACCCGACTGGCACCGTCCGCGGGACGCCTCGTTCAGCGGGCCGACGTGGTCTCGCTCAGCGAGCACGACGTGGCGCCGGGGACGCGACCGGAGGAGCTCGCCCGCTTCCTCCATCCCGGCGCGCTGCTCGTCGTCACGCGCGGCGCCGCTGGCGGCCAGGTCGCCGAGGTGACGGGCAGGGGTATCGGGAGGGTCGTGGGCTACCCGGCGGTCGCGGCCGCGCGCGAGGTCGACGCCACGGGTGCCGGCGACACGTTCCTGGCCGCGCTCGTCGCGAGCGTGGTGCACAGGAAGCAGGGCGCGGCCCCGACCCCGGCCCCGGCCGGCGGGATGAAGGTGGCCGGAGGCGCCTGGCCCGCGCCGGACCTGCGCTTCGCTGCGGCGGCCGCGTCCTTCACCGTGGAAGGACCCGGGTTGCAGGCGGTCCCGGATCGCGCGGCCGTCATGCGCCGGCTCGCCGGCCAGGCCGGTCAGCCGTTCTCGGAGCCGCCATCCTCGTCGACATACTCAGCGAAGGCGCCGCGGTAGTCGGCGTTCGACAGGCCGAGCGCGCCGAACTCGTCATCGGTCGCGATCAGGAAGTTCTCGTCCTCCTCCACGGACACGTTGACGGCCGCAGTGATGCGCTCGTCGGAGATGAACACGAAGGCGTGGTTTCGCTCCAGCTCCACCGCGATCGCCTCGATCAGCGTGTCCTCCTCGTGGTGTTCCTGGACCTGCTTCCGGATCCCCTGGACGAGGTCGAAGAAGTCATCCGCGGGCATCTCCTCCTCGCGGGCGAGGAGGACGTCGGCGTAGAGCTCGTCGTCGCCCTCGTGGAGCTCGTAGAAGTGCACCGCATCTCCTTCGCCTGGGTTGGGCCCGGATTCTAGCGGGCCGAGGAGCGCGACCCGGCCGGCGCCCCGGCGGCGAGGTGCGCGAGGGCTTCGAGCGTCCGATCGACCTCCGCAGCGGTGGAGTAGTGGACCAGTCCCAGCCGGAGCACACCGCCGCGTTCGTAGAGGCCCAGCCGTTCGATGAGCGCGCGTGCGTAGAAGTCCCCGTCCCAGGTGAAGATCCCCGACCGGCCGAGCTCCGCCGCGGCGTCGGCGGGCGATATCCCGGCGAGCGTGATCGCGAACGTGGGCGTCCGCTCGCGGATCCGGGCCGGATCCGCGATCCCCCAGACGCGCACGCCCGGGATCGCCTGCAGGCCTTCCAGCATCCGGCTGCCGAGCGAGCGCTCGTAGTCGGCGATGGCCCGCATCGCCGCCACCAGCTCGCCGCGGATCTCGCCGGAGGCCGCGCCGTCCGCGGCGCTGCCGTACGCCCGCCCCAGGTCGCGGAGGTAGTGGACCGCGGCGAGGGTCCCGGCGTACGCCTCGAACGATGGCGTCCCCGTCTCGTAGCGGTCGTGGGCCGGCCGGACCTTGTAGGCGGGAAGGCGATCGAGGACGTCGGCCTTCCCGTAGAGCGCCCCGAGGTGGGGCCCGAACCACTTGTAGGCCGAGCAGACCAGGAAGTCCGTGTCGAGCGCGCGAACGTCGATCGAGCCGTGGGGGGCGAAGTGGACCGCGTCCACGTACGTGAGCGCACCCGCCGCATGGGCGCGCCGGACGATCTCCTCGACGGGGTTGATGGTGCCCAGCGCGTTGGACGCGTACCCGAATGCGACGAGCCGCGTGCGGGCGCCCAGGGCGGCGTCGAGCGACTCGAGATCGAGGGTGCCGTCCTCCGGGTGGATGTCCACGGTACGGACCACCAGGCCGCGGTCCGCCGCGACCGCCCGCCACGGCGACACGTTCGCCTCGTGGTCGAGCGTGGTGACCACGATCTCATCGCCCGCCGCGAACGTCGCAGCGATGGCACGACTGACATGGAACGTCAGCGTGGTCATGTTGTACCCGAACTTGACCTCGTCGGGGGCGGCCGCGCCCAGGAGGTCCGCGACCGCGGCATGGGCCGCGTCGGCCATCGCGTCACTGGCCTGGCTTGTCACGAAGGAGCCGCCGCTGTTCGCGTTCATCGTCCGGTAGTAGCCGGTGACGGCGTCGATCACCGGGTCCGGGACCTGCGTCCCGCCCGGACCGTCAAGGAAGACGACCGGCCTGCCGTCCTGTTCCCTGCGGAGTGCCGGGAACCGGGCGCGGATCGCGTCGACGTCGAAGGCGGGCATGCGGACTCCTGGTTGCGGCGGATTCTCCCGCGAGCCTATCACCGGGAACCGGCGCGGGCGTCGTGGGGGCGGGCGTCGTCCCGCGCGCGTTGGAGCCGGCCGCCAAGCCGCCGGCGACGAAGGGCAAGGGCGGGCTCGAGGGTCGGGCAGGGGATCCCGAGGAGCCGGGAACGCTCGGCGGCGCGCTCCGCGGCAGCAGTCGCCGCAAGCGCTCCGGCATGATCCCCGAGCGCATGCTCCCGGACCTTGGCAACCTCCACCCAGGCGTGGGCGGTGCCGGGCCCGCCCGCGACCGCGAGCGTCTCCCAGGCGGTGGCCGCGTCCGCCGGACGCCCGAGACGGCGCAGCGTTCGGGCACGCTCGGCCCGGATTCGTTCGCGCGAGACGGTGATGAAGGGCGACAAAGCTCCGTTCGGCGACAGGTTGGACCCGTGGGCGGGAAGCCCCCAGCCGGCGTCCGCCTCGTCGAGGCACTCCAGCGCCACGTGATGGCGCCGCTCCCGCGTGTAGCCACGGGCGAGCGCCACCAGATCGCCGGCGGGCGCCAGCCGGCGTCGATCGGGGTCCGCGTAGCGCCGGTCCAGGTGGACGAGCAGCCGGCCGAGCGACCGCACGTCCTCGGCGTTGTGGGTGACCACCGGGGCCAGGGGTGCCGCGCTCCCGCCGTGGACGAACGCAAGGTACCGCTCCGGGATCTCCGGGCCCCCGACGTCTCCATCCCGTCGCACGCCCAGCAGCTCACGCTCGACGGTGGCGAGGCGCGCGTCCCCCAGGCGGTGCCGGAACAGGCGCCGGACGTGCGGCAGGAGGTCGAGCATCCCGGCGTGGACGGGCGCCGCCCGTCGGATGAGCCGGTAGCGGGTCACGAGGAGCGGCCAGTCGAACCCGCGGCCGTTGTAGGTCACGAGCCACGAATCGGGCGGGATGGCCGCCTCAACGGCGGCGAGGAGGGCGGCCTCGTCGCCGTGGTCCGGGCAGAGAAGCTGGACCTGGCGGAAGAGGTCTCCCTCCCACCAGCCCAGGCCGACGAGGAACGCGAGCGTCCCCGCGGCCGTGCCGAGCCCGGTCGTCTCCGTGTCGAGGCAGACGAGGCGTGCGTCGGCGGGTGGCTGTCCCGGCAGCGAGGCGAGGCGCAGGCGCTCCAGTGGCAGCACGATGGTCTCCGGCTCGACGCGAACGACGTGGCCGGCCGGCCCCGCGAGCCACTCGCCGCCGACCGCCGCAGCGAGCCGCTCCGCCCGTGCCGCGCCCGCCGGCCTGCCAGTGGACGTACCGGGGTCAGGCCGCGGTGACGGGAGGGGCCCCCGTGCGGCGCGAAATGCGGCAAGACGGCGGGCGAGCAGCGCGGTGTCGGTCATCGTGGGACCGGGAGGGTGACCGCAACCGGGGTCCGCGCTCGACCGTGACGCTCGGCAGCGTGTCCGGCGGACCGCGACCCGTCCCGGGCATCCCAAGGCACGTGCGCGCCCAGCGCGGCGAGGAGCCGGAGGACGAGGTCTTTCGCGTCCACCTGGTCGTCGACGCCGGGAGGACGCGGACCCGTGCAGGACGGGCAGCCGCTCTCGCAGCCGCACGCCGCGACGAGCTCCGCGGCCCCACCGACCAGCTCCGCGTGCCGTGCCCAGAGCCGCTCCGCGAGCCCGACGCCGCCCGGCACGGCCTCGTAGAGGTAGATGGTGGGTGCCTCGGCGTGCGGAGAGCGGACCTGCGTGACCAGACCAAGGTCACGAGGATCCACCATCAGGAGGACGCTGGCGACGGCCTGGAGCGCGCGCCCGGTCCCTGCGAGCGCGACGTCGAGCTCCGCGCGGCGCCAACCGGCGGCCGCGCCATCCAGCGTGGCCCAGTAGGCCGTGGTCTGGAGCTCCAGCTCGGGAAGGTGGATCTTGCCCCAGCCAAGGTTCTCGTTCGTCACGAACTTGAGCTTCTTGTAGATCGTGGCGCGGCTCGCGACCATCACC
>Ga0315268_10004290_pt1 | contig 15490 bp, 9 predicted proteins | sample C1_top_MG_FD_204535 | JGI IMG/M metagenome (GOLD analysis project Ga0315268, IMG submission 204535) | Sediment microbial communities from Yellowstone Lake, YNP, Wyoming, USA - C1_top | ecosystem: Environmental > Aquatic > Freshwater > Lake > Sediment | place: USA: Wyoming | collected 2017-08-01
TCCCGACGGCGAGGTCTATTCCTGCCCGGTGAAAAATTCCATCAATGGCGTGATTCAATACAACACGCCAACGATTTATTCCGGCACCAAGTTCGAAAATGTCCGGCTCGAGTTCAAAGACGGCAAGGCCGTCAAAGCCACGGCGAACAACACCAAGCGACTCAATGAAATTCTCGACACCGACGTGGGGGCGCGTTACGTGGGCGAATTCTCGCTGGGGTTCAATCCCTACATCTTGAACCCGATGTGCGACATTTTGTTCGACGAAAAAATCGCCGGTTCGCTGCACTTCACGCCCGGCCAGGCGTATGAGGATTGCGACAACGGCAATCGGAGCGCGGTACACTGGGACATGGTGCTCATCCAGCGCAAGGAATGGGGCGGCGGCGAGGTGTGGTTCGACGGCGAATTGATCCGCAAAAACGGAATCTTCCTGCCGCGCGATTTGAAGCCGCTCAATCCGCAGAATTTGAAATAACCTTCCCGCATGGCGATCTCTCCACCTCAGCGCCTCTCTGGCAAATCAAATCCGTGTCCATCCGTGTTCATCCGTGGTTTCAAACCCGGCGTTTTCCCGGTTTCGATGGCATGCCAGTAATCAGCCTTCACCGCCTCGTAAATGCTGAATAGTCCACGCGCGTCGCGGTCGCGGTCCACGGAGATCCAGTGGTCAGGTTTCCATGCGGGCTTGGACGACTTGAGAAATCGTCCGCCCTGCTCGCGGATGACCTTCGTTACCGGTCGGTCGGTGCCGTCCGGGTTGATGATCCCGAAATCGCTCTGCTCGTTCAGCCGGTAGCCGCCCGGATACCACCAGAAGAAAATACCGTCGGCGCCGGATTCGGTCATCATGCGGTAGAAGTCCCTGAAGTAACGGGCTTGGAACTCCAGCTTATCCGAGGCCGGCGACATGTGGTGGTTGTCCCACACGGAGTAGCCCATCTCCGCCCACATGACCGGCTTGGTCGCATCGCACAGCCGCGCGTAATCGGCGGTGAAGCGGCCCGGCTTCACCTTTTCCCAATCACCGATGCGCCCGTAGGCTTCCGGCTCCCAAATATCCACCGCGCTGGCCAGGCCGTGGAAGTCGTAGGGCAGGAACGCGTCCCAGTTGAACGTCGAATCGCCGGCATGTTGCATGCGGAAGCTCACGGCGTGGTTGGGATCAATGGACTTTACCAATCGCCGCGCCTCGGAATATTTCTCACGGAGCAAGTCATCGAGAAAGAGCCGATAGTCCGCGATGAGTCTCCGCCACGGGCCGTCCCGGGTGAACCATTGCATCGGCGGAGCAGGCACGGATTTCAAATCTGTAATCTCAAATTTGAAGTCGTCTTCGCCAATGGCCCAAGCCCTCCGCGTGGCATCCTCGGTACCGTAGCGCTTCTCCACCCAGGCTGGCCAGAGCTTCGCGTAATCTGTTTGCAGCGCTTGGGGTTCATGGCGCGGTTCCCAAGCCAGATCGTAAGCGAACACCGTGTCGTTCTTCGCCAGCCGCAGCGTTTCGATCATCTCCTTCATTTCGCTCCAGCGAAAATCCAACGGCGTGCCGGGTCGCAGCGAGAGATTCACGTGTAGGCCGTGCGCTTCGCAGCGCCGGAGAAAATCCAGCATGTGCTGCGTTCCGAGCGACTCGTAATAGATGAACACGCTCACCGCGTTCATGTTCATGGCCTGGATGCGGCGCAAATCGCGTTCGATCACTTCTGGATCGTATGCGCCGCGCCCGACCCAGTGCTCGAAGTGTCGCCAATCCGCCAATCCGATTCCGCTAGATGGCATGTAATTCACGCCATTCGCCTTCCACGGTTTGCCGCGCAGCCAGAAGCCGCCACCACGTGCCGTGATGAATTCCGGTTTCGCCTTCGGTCGCCACACCCCGATTTCATGGTGCAACGAATCCAGAACCTCGTTCCCTGCGCGTAGCACAACAGAGACGTGCTTTTCCGTTGGGCTCAAGGAATGAACTGTTGCTTCACCAACTGCAATCTCCCCGGCTGGCAGAGCGATCTCGGCGCGGCCCGCTGCGCGGTGCACACTGCCACGATCCGTCCGGAGTTCAATCGAGATGGCGAGGTTGTTTGCGGTGGCACTTCCAAAGTTCACAACGCGGGCGCCGACTTTGACGGCTTGATCCGGAAACGTCGTGAAAAACTCCGCCCCGCCCTCGACGAGAAAGACGCCGCGCCGCATGCGAGCCAGCGTTTTCCGAAGCGACTCCTGCACGACAGACTGCCGGTAGAACGCCGGATCCGACGGTGTGAACACTGCCCATACGCCGCCGCGAAACGGCGGCTTCACGTGAACGAGCAACGCCGCCACCGCGTTGCGGTAGTCGCTGTCGGATGTGCCATTCGCCGCGAGCAACGGCTCCCAGCGGTAAGCGCGGTCCTGATTGAAACCCACGCCGCGCGGTCGCGGATGGATGCCCTGCAAGATTTGCGTAGCCGCGTTCGCAAGAATGTGGACGGGCATCGCGGGCCGCTTGTCCCCCGCGTCACGCGCACTCATGAGCGAGGCTGCATCCTCTGTCGGAGCGACCGTTGCCGGCGTTGTGATTGGGAAGAACTGGTAATCCGGTGAAACCGATTCGAGATGCGGTGGCTTGAATTCACCCGGCAGGCGAGCGTTGCCAAATGGACTTGATGCGGTGCCCAGGTCAGCGAACCAATACTCCTGCTGTGCTCCTTCGACTGCCGTGTGCGAGTGTGCCAGACCCACCACGAAACGGGCCGCGTTCTGCGGACGGAATCCATCGTTCTTGCCACTTCGCGTCGGAGGTGGCTCCCACGCCTTGAACGCTTCCGGTGGCAACGCGTAGCTCTTCCAGTCGGGCGTCAAGTCCACCGTGGCGATCCAGCGTGAGCCATCGCGCTCGGTCCACTCGAGCGCGAGCTGTTTGGTGTGCGGCGTGCCTCGGGCCCGAAAGCACGTCAGCGTGTGCCCGGTCGGAAAGGGGTTGGTCAGCGGCGGGCTCATGAATGTGTCCCAGCCGGTGAGTTTCTCGATTGCGACGTGCAGCGCCTTGCCGCCAACGGCGGGAACGATTTCATGCCGCGTCGTTATTCGGGCGTCGTCACTCGTGCGCTGCCACTGGTGCAAGTCGGCATTGGCGAAGTCAAAGAGCAAATGCTCTGCGCGCTGAGCGGCGATGGCCGCGTCGAAGCTCGCCCGCGAAACCCATTGCCCGTTCATTTCAAACAGCGCGGATTCCCACGCAGGCAAGCCTAGCGCCAGCAGGTCGCCGCCGTGTTTTAGATAGCTTTCCACCGCTGGCGCGGACACTGCGGGTAGCCCACGCGCCTCCGGCAACACCAATAACTCAAACCGCTCCGCCGACAACGCATCCGCATTCGTCAGCGTATTAATGCCGATAAACTCGACCGCGTAGCCGCTGGCCGAAACCTGCTTGGCAATCTCCCTCGCGAAGTTGCCGTCCAGTCCCGGCAGCCGATCTGCAAACACGGCGGCGCGGGGCAAAGCCGGGGCGGCACACAAGTCGCTCGTAAGGACGAAAAGTAACAACAAAGACCAGAACGCAGCAGAGGCGGTCCTTGCAGCAAAACTCGGGCGAAGGCGGTAGGTGGATCGGGGCGGAGGAGTTGTCGCGGAAGGCTGATGGTTGGCAGGCATGACGGGAAATCTTTGGCCGAGATTCGCGGGTCATGCACGCAAATTGTGCGTTGGCGGCGGGATTGACTTGAGAAGTCATCGAACAAAATTCTTTGCTAATCCGTCTCTCTTGCTAGTTTTTGCCGGTCGGAAAAAACCCTTGCGCTCGATTTATGAAAGTTGAATCAACTCGTCCCAATGAATCGGTTGAAACCCGCCGCTCGTTCATCGGCAAAGCTGCGACCGCCGCCGCCGCCGTCTCGGCCGTTGGCGTGTTCAGAACGCCCGTCTATGGACAAAACCAGGCGCCCTCGGCCAACGTCACCGGCGCCAACAACCGCATCGCCATCGGCTACATCGGCACCGGCAAACAGGGCATGGAGCACGTCCGTTCGCAGAAAAAGTTCGCCTCAGAAAACAACATCGCGCAAGTCGCCGTGTGCGACCTTTACGAAAAACACCTCAACGCCGCGAAGAAATTTACCGGTTTGAATGACGCCGATGGCTTTGCCGACCACCGCAAGCTGCTCGAACGAAAGGACGTTGACGCGGTGGTCATTGCGACGGTGGATAACTGGCACGCGCAGTGTTCGATTGACGCGCTGGAAGCCGGCAAGCATGTGTTCTGCGAGAAGCCGATGACGCGCTACCTCGGCGAGGCGTGGCAGGTCTATGACGCGGTCAAGAAGACCGGCCGGGTTTACGTCATCGGCTCGCAGGGTTGCATGGACCCGAAGTGGCACAAGGCGGCGGAGTGGATCAAAGCCGGCAAGCTCGGCCCGCTGGTTTGGGGGCAGGGTTCGTATTGCCGCAATAACAAGAGCAACAACGAGTGGGATTTTCCCGTTGACGCGGACGCGACCGAAAAGAATCTCGACTGGTATCGCTGGCTCGGCAAGGCGCCGAAGATTCCGTTCAACCCGAAGCACTTTTTCTCCTGGCACAAGTATTACCTCTACAACTCCGGCATCATCGGCAACCTGCTGCCACACCGTTTTCATCCGATGATGCTCGCGACGGGTAATCCGGAATACCCGCGCCGCGTCGTCTGCACCGGCACGAGAAAGATTTCCACTGATCGCGAAATTACGGACACCACGCATTTGCTGGCTGAATTTCCAAGCGGCCTGACGCTCGTGGCCGCCGGGACGACGGTCAACCAGGTGGGCCTGCCGGACATGCTGCGCGGGCAAAAGGCGACGCTGCATTTTGCCTCGCAAGGCAACAAGGTCGAGCTGAAGCCCGAAGCCATCTTCACGGATGAACTGGACGCCGAGGAATTCAACGATTCAGCTCCAACCGAAAGCATTCCGCGGCTGGAAAAAAATTTCTTCGATTGCATCCGCTCCGGCAAACCGGCCGTGGCCAACGTTGAACTGGCCATCCGCGCGCACACCGTGCTGTGCATGGCCGAAATGTCCGAACGCGTCGGCTTGGCGTTGTTCTACGACGAGAAATCCCGCTCACTCAAGGCGTGCGATGGGAAGACGGTTCAGCCGATCAGCTACGACACTGTCATTCCGCCAATGAGTTGACCGCCGATTCGAACGATCACAACATGCGGCGCTTCACTTGGTGGCTGCGGTGAGACGGCGCGGAGTGGGCGCAGTGCGATTGCGAGCAGCCACGCAGGATTTCCCACGTCGCGGTGTAATGGTTGAAAACACAATCGCAGGCCAAGCGCGTTACAAAAATGACCGCAGGAGAATCGCATGAAAAACATGAGCCTGTCTGCTTTCGTTCCGAACATGGTTGGTAGAGCGCGCCACTCCGTGCGCGCCGGGGCAGAACGTCGAAGAAGCGCCGCGCACAGTGGCGATGCTGTTTGCGGCATTCGGTGGGGCGAGCGTCCTCGCGAGCCGGCTCGTCGGGAGCCTCGCCCCACCAAACTGGGCGGCGCGCAGGGCGTGACACGCCCCACTTGGTTCCTACGCGCGGCAATCCTCCTCGCGATTCAATGCGCAATGCTTGCTGTCGGGCAAGACCTGCCAGCGCTCCGCCCGCCCGCCGTGCCGCTGGTCACGCACGACCCGTATTTCAGCATCTGGTCGCCGGCGGACAAACTGACCGACGCGGACACCGTCCACTGGACCGGCAAGCCGCATCGGCTCACGAGCCTGGTGCGGATTGACGGCAAGGCTTTTCGCGTGATGGGCAAGGAACCCGCCAACGTGCCCGCGCTGCCACAAACGAATCTCGAAGTGCTGCCGACGCGGACGATTTACACGTTCGAAGGCGAAGGCGTGCGGCTGACGCTCATGTTCATGACGCCAGCGTTGCCGGAGGATGTCGAAATTCTCTCGCGACCGGTGACTTACGTCACTTACGAGATTAGAGATGTGGGGAGCCAAAGCCACGAAGTCTCGATTTACCTCGATGCGAGAACTGAAATTAGTCTCAACGAGAACACCCAGCCAGTCGTATGTAACGAGACACAGGTTCCGGGCCTCGTTGTTCTAAATGCAGGCGGCAAGGATCAGCCAGTGCTACAGCGCAAGGGTGACGATGTGCGGATTGATTGGGGGTACTTCTACGTTGCCACACCACAATCGCAATCACCGCAGCAGACGATTGCGGCCCCAAGGTTGTGCAGGGCAGGCTTCATCAGCCCGGACTTGCCGCTGCCTAGTCCCGCAGAGGGACCAGTGTTGGCGCTGAAGTTCGACTGCGGGCGTGCAGGTAGCCAGCCCGTCTCCCGCTGGCTCATGCTCGCCTACGACGACGAGTTCTCGATTCAATACATGCGGAAAAATCTGCGCCCGTATTGGCGGCGCAAAGGCGACGACGCAACAGCGTTGTTGAAGAAGGCGGCGGCGGATTACGAGTCGCTCACGAAACGCTGCGAGAAATTTGATGCCGAATTCATGGCCGATTTACGCAAGGCCGGCGGCGAGCAATACGCCCGGCTCGCCGCGCTTGCGTATCGCCAGTGTTTCGCCGCGGGCAAGTTCGTCGCCGATGCCAACGGCCAGCCGCTCCAGTTCTGCAAGGAAAACCATTCCAACGGCTGCATCGGCACGAGCGACGTGTTTTATCCGATGGCGCCGCAGTTCCTGCTGTTCGGGCCGACGCTGGCGAAGTCGTTCCTCGTGCCGTTCATGAATTACGCGGCGAGTGAGCGGTGGAAATTTCCCTTCGCGCCGCACGACCTCGGCACGTACCCGCACGCCAACGGCCAGGTTTATGGCGGCGGCGAGCGCAACGAGCGCGACCAGATGCCCGTCGAGGAAAGCGGCAATCTGCTCATCCTGTTCGGCGCGATTGCGCAGATGGAAGGCCATGCTGATTTCGCCGGCCTCTACTGGAAGCAGCTCGAACAATGGGCGGAGTATCTCAAGGCGAAGGGCTTTGATCCGGAGAACCAGCTTTGCACGGACGACTTCGCAGGCCACCTCGCGCACAACGTGAACCTGAGCGCGAAGGCGATAATCGGCCTCGGCTCGTTCGCCAAGCTGTGCGACTTGCGCGGCGACAAGGCGAAGGCGGCGGAGTGTTCCAAGCTCGCCCGCGAGTTTGCCGCGCGTTGGGTGAAGGAAGCCGATGATGGTGATCATTTCCGGCTGGCGTTTGATCGTCCTGGTACGTGGAGTCAGAAATACAATCTGATCTGGGACCGAATCCTGGATCTGAATCTTTTCCCCGCTGAAGTCGCGCGCAAGGAAATGGAGTTTTACCGCAAGACGCAGAACACTTACGGGCTGCCGCTGGACAATCGCAAGGACTACACGAAGCTCGACTGGATCTCCTGGACGGTGACGCTCACGCAAAACCGCGGGGACTTCGAGGCGTTGGTTGATCCGATCTACAAGTTCCTGAACGAAACGCCCAATCGCTCGCCGATGACGGATTGGTACGAGACGAAGACCGCTAAGAAAGTCGGTTTTACCGCGCGGCCCGTGGTGGGCGGCGTGTTCGCGCAACTGCTTTACGACAAAGCCGTGTGGAAGAAGTGGGCGAGCCGCGACAAGACCAAAGCCGCCAACTGGGCGCCGATTCCGCCGCTGCCGTAGATCACGGCGCTGACTTGGCCGCAAATGAAAGCGCGCGGACTGACATCCGCGGCTACGAAACGTTTGAATGGCGTACGGGGATTTGTTGGAGCAAACTTCGCCGCACCCGGTCGGTCAATTGATTGCTTTTGATTATGGATAAACGAATGGTTCTCACATTGGCTGAAGTTCTTGCTTGCGCCGTTGCCCTCGCCGAGGGGGATGTTTATTCCGTCCACAACTTTGGCGCCAAGGGCGACGGCAAGACGGACGACACGGCGGCTTTCCAGAAAGCACTGGATGCCGCGGGCCAGGCGGGCGGCGGAATTGTTTATGCGTCGCGCGGGAATTATTATTTCGCCGGCCACCTGAACGTGCCGGGCGCCGTCACGCTCAAGGGCGTCTGGGAATCCGTGCCGGCGCACAACGGTATCCGCGATGCGGGCCTGCCCAAGCCGACGGATGACGGCACGACGTTTCTGGTCACTGAAAGCGCGGGCAAAGAGGACGGCCCGCCGTTCATTACACTGAACCACAACACCACCTTGAAAGGCGTGGTCATTTATTATCCCGACCAGAATCCCGCCGAGGAGCCGAAGCCATATCCATATGCGATTGCCATGCGCGGGAAGAATCCGGCGGTGCTCGCGGTCGAGTTACTCAATCCGTACAACGGCATTGACGCTTCCCAGAACGAGCGGCATTTGATCCGCGACGTGCAAGGTCAGCCACTGCGGCGCGGCATCTTTGTGGATTTCATTTACGACATTGGGCGTATCGAGAACGTCCACTTCAATCCGTGGTGGAGCATGCAGCCGAAGCTGTTTGCGTGGCAACAAGAGCACGGCGAGGCGTTCATCTTCGGCAAGAGTGACTGGCAATACGTCTTCAACACGTTCTGCTTTGGCTATAACGTCGGTTACAAATTCATCAAGACCAAGTCCGGCGATTGCAATGGTAATTTCCTCGGCATCGGCGCGGATGATTGCTTCACGGCGCTGGAGGTGGAGCAATGCTCGCCCATCGGTTTGCTGATTTCCAATGGGGAGTTTGTTTCGTTCCACGGTCCCGATCCAACGATGGTGCGGGCGGGGACGAATAACACCGGCAGTGTGCGCTTCGTGAACTCGGCGTTCTGGGGGCCGTGCAATCAGATCGCGAAGATTGCCGGCAAGGGCACGGTGGGTTTCAGCGATTGCACCTTTGTGCATTGGGATCGGAAAAAGGAAGGTCGCCACGCGATTCAGGCCGAGGGCGGGAACCTCCTCGTGTGCGGCTGTGAGTTTCAGGAGAACAAGCCGCAGGTTGAAATCGGCCAGGCCGTTCGCAAGGCAGTGATCACGGGCAACATCGTCACCGGCAAGATGCGCGTGACAAACCAAAGCAAGAACAGTGTGATGATCAGCAACAACGCCTGTGACAAACCGGAACTGGAACCGAAGAAGAATTGATATCGCGAATGTTTACGCGACATCGAAGCCCGGCTGCGTTCGCGCCACTGGAAACTCTATCATCTGGGACGCCCCACGCCTCCGATTTGAAGTGTTCCCATTAACTGATTATATCCAGTTCCTAAAAGATTCACTGCGGCATTTCCATTGCCGCTGGCACATCAACCCCACCGCGCCGGCGAACAAGCAACACCGTATGACCTTTACTACGCATACGGAATATCAAAGCGTTTTCTTCAGCATTGAGTAGCTTCCCATTTTTTGGGCGCCAGAATCGGTTTGACGCCGCAGGTGATGGTTTGTAGATTGCGCCGCTTTTGGATTCCAGAGTAGCTCAATGGTAGAGCGCGCGGCTGTTAACCGTGATGTTGTAGGTTCGAGCCCTACCTCTGGAGCCATAGGTAAAGAAAATGGCCACTGGAAGCCGCTGGATTCCAAGTGCGAAAGCTGTCACTCCAAGCGATTCCTCGACAAAACGAAATAGCGCACAGCCGGATCATCACCAACGCCCAACGTATCAACGAGGGGCGACCGCCGGAGCTTACGGCCAACTGGTTCAAGTCCACTTGGCATTTCACGCCTTTGCAGGCAGCCCGTACTGCCAAATAGCTCCGCCGAGGCGCACGGTTCTAACCGCCATTTCAGTTGAGCGCTGTCACGGGTGTTCGGCTGAACTTGAGATCGCCTGCGGTTACCCAAATCTGAATTCGGAGTTCACAGGACTTTCGCGCGTGTTCGCGTCCTTTCGCTTGGGAATTCTTCCGAAGTGACATGAAACACCTATTGACATAACAAATAGACAACGCTAGTCTCGTCGCATATGTTCAACGCCTCTGTTTCGCCGGGAGCTTTAGAGAGGAAGCAGACTATAGCTCCGAAGTCAGACCGGCTGCGGTTGGCGCTTGAGTGAGTCGGCGTGCAGGCCGGGGTATCGGCGGAGTCGGTGTCCGTTAAGCCCAACTGCGCCGCTCGCTGACCGATGACGCGAGCTTGAATGATTGCATCTGAACACGATTTTTTCCGAATGACTTTCAAAATGATACAGCCTACTCCCAGATTCTGTGTCATTGGCGCCGGTCGGGCCGGCCTGATCCATGCCCGCAACCTCGGCCAGCGCATCCGCTCCGCGGCGTTGGTCGCGCTGTGCGACCCGGATGCGGCCAACCTTCAAAAAGCCGGAGAGGAACTCGGCGTCGCGACACTGCTTTCCGATTACCGCGCCGCCGTGGTGCGCGAGGACATCGACGCGGTGGTGATTGTCACGCCGACTTTCCTGCACTGTGAGATCGCCTGTCTCGCCGCCCAGCACGGCAAACACATCTTCCTCGAAAAGCCGATGGCCGTGACCGCGGCGGAGTGCCGTCGCATCAACGCCGCGGTTCAGCAGGCGGGCGTGAAGCTGCAAATCGGCTTCATGCGGCGGTTCAACGACAGTTTTCGTCGCGCCAAAGAGTCCATTGCTTCCGGCGAGATGGGCCGCGTGATGCTCATCAAATCTACGGGTCGCGGGCCGGGCGGGCCGGGCGCGTGGATGTATGACTTACGCAAGAGCAACGGCATCGTCGCCGAGGTGAACAGCCACGACCTCGACACGCTACGCTGGCTGACGGGACAGGAATTCGCGCGGGTCTATGCCCAGGGCCGCAACTTCAAGTGTCCCGATGCGCGCGCGGCTTGGCCGGATTTCTACGACAACGTGGTCGCCCAATTCACCTTCCGCGAGGAGACGATGGGCCTGGTGGATGGCGCGTGTCCGGCGCATTACGGCTACGACGCGCGGGTGGAGGTGCTCTGCGAAAAGGGCCTCCTGCTCATCGGCACGGTCGAGGAGCCGGGCTTCACCAGGGTGACGCTCGACGGCCAGGCCACGAGCCACGCGGTCAAGAGCTGGCGCGCGTTGTTCAAGGACGCCTACCTCGCCGAGATGGAGCATTTCGTTCAGTGCGTCCGCGAGGGGGCAGCCCCGTCGGTCACGGGCGAAGACGGCTTGCGCGCAGTCGAGGCGGTGGTGGCGGTCAACGAGTCCATCCGCACCGGCCAGCCAGCGAACATCACTTTGGGGGCAGCGGTATGATTGCAGCGAAATACACCCAAGGCGCGGGCCTGGAAATCGGCGAAGCGCCAGTGCCCGCCATCGGCCAAGACGAACTGCTCGTCCGCGTCGAAGCGGCTTCCATCTGCGGCACCGACATGAAGATCGTGCGCAACGGACATCGGAAATTGCGTCCGGGCCAGACCATAATTCTCGGCCACGAATTCGTGGGTACGATCGAGCAGGCCGGCTCGCGCGTGCGCAACTACGCCGTCGGCACGCGCGTCGGCGTGGCTCCGAACATTGGCTGCGGGCGCTGCGAGATGTGCGGCCAAGGGCTGATGAACATGTGCCCGGGTTACGGCGCTTTCGGCATCGACCGCGACGGCGCGCACACAGAGTTCGTTTGCATCCCGGCGGCGGCAATTGCCCAAGGCAACGTGATTCCGCTCACGTCGGACGTTTCGCCCGTTGAGGCCGCGCTGGCGGAACCGTTGTCGTGCGCGGTGAACGGCATCCGGGTTGCGAGGGTGCAGGCAGGCGACACGGTGCTCGTGTACGGTGCGGGACCGATGGGGTTGTTGAACCTCATGCTGGCCCGCGTGTCGGGTGCGGCGCGGGTCTGGATCGTGGACTTGAACGATGCTCGGCTGGAGAAGGCGAAGGCGCTAGGCGCGAATGATGCCTTCAATCCGGCGCGCGGCTCCGTGAAGAATTGGGTGATGGTCCAGACCGGTGGGCGCGGCGTCGATGCAGTGATCGCCGCGGTGCCGGTGCGGCAAGTGCAGGAGGAAGCCGTGGGGTTGCTGGCGCCGTTTGGGCGGCTGTGTCTTTTCGCGGGCTTGTCGAACGGCCAGTCCACGGCGGAACTCGACACCAATGCCATCCACTATCGGAATCTCATCGTGACCGGCATGACCGGCGGCGCGCCGCGGGATTATCGGACGGCGCTCAAGCTCATCGAATCGCGGCGGGTCGATGTGCGGCAGATCGTCTCGCACGTCTTCTCGTTGCGCGAGGTCGGACGCGCGTATGAAGTCGCGAAGTCGGGCGAAGGCATGAAAATCGTGATGACGGCGGAGGGTTTGACCAAATGAAAACACTGATCGGCGTGGACATCGGAACCCAGGGAACGAAAGCCGCATTGTTCGCGGAAGACGGAAGGTGCCTGGCTTCGGCGTTCCGCAAATCAGCTTTGCATCGGCCAGTCCCCGGCGTCGTGGAGGAAGACCCGGAGCGTCAGGTCACAACCGTTTGCCAGACCATCAAGGAATGTGTCGCTAAGGCCAAAGTCGTCCCGGTCAACGTCTCCGGCATCGCCATTGACGGGCAGATGGCGGGCATCATCGGCGTCGGCAAAGATGGCCGGAACGTGACGCCGTACGATTCGTGGCTGGACACACGCTGCACGCCTTACATCACGGCGATGAACAAGGCTGCGGCGGACGAAATCGTGGCGAAAACGGGCGGGCCAGCCAGCTTCAATCACGGACCGAAAATTCTCTGGTGGATGCACGAGCATCGCGGCGTCTTCCGCTCGATCAAGTCTTTCGTCCAACCCGGCGGCTACGCGGCGATGCGCTTGTGCGGGCTGAGCGCGAAGCAGGCCTTCATCGACAAGACTTACCTGCACTTCAGCGGATTTGCGGACAACCAGGCGGGTGGCTGGGACGACGCGCTTTGCCGGCGCTTCGGTCTCGATCAGGCGAAGCTCCCGCGCATCGTGGACCCGCACGAAATCGTCGGCGGACTGACCACTTCGATGGCACGGCGCTGCGGCTTAGGCGCGGGCGTGCCGGTGGTGGCAGGTTGCGGCGACACAGCGGCATCGTTTCTCGCCTGCGGTGCGACGCGCGAAGGGATCTGCGTGGACGTGGCCGGGACCGCGTCCGTCTTCGCGGCCACCACGCGCCGGTTCCGGCCGGACCAGCGGTACAAAGTTCTGAGTTGCGGACAAGCGGTGACTCCGGGGCTGTGGCATCCATACGCCTACATCAACGGCGGCGGCATGAACTTGGAGTGGTTTCGCAAACACATCGCCGTTTCAGGCAAAGCGGCAGGGCGGAAGATCGAACTGGCCGATTTGGACCGTGCAGCCAGCGCCATTGCGCCCACCGAGGAACTGCCCATGTTTGTTCCGCATCTCGGCGGACGCGTTTCGCCGAGTTGGCCCGATCTGCGCGGCGCGTGGGTGGGTCTGACGTGGTCGCACACCGCCGCGCATCTTTGGCGGGCGTTGCTGGAAGGTGTGGCGCTGGAGTATGCGATCTACCGCAAGGTGCTGCTGCGCTTGCACGCGGGTCTGCGTCTGGCCGAAGCGCGTGTCACCGGCGGCGGCGAGAAAAGCGCTCTCTGGAACACGCTCAAAGCGGGCGCGCTCGGCATGCCGGTCGTGCAGGTGAACCGCTCGGAAGGCGCTCCGCTGGGAGCGGCGTTGCTGGCGGGGTTTGGTGTCGGCTTGGTCAAGAATCTGGATGCAACCGCCCGCCAGTGGATCGGCACGGGCCGCGTGTTTCGTCCTGACCCACGCCAGGCGGGCAACTTCCAGACGCGGCTGGATCGCTACCAGTACCTGCTCGAAATCCTCAACGCTTGGAGTAACGGGCGCCCCTGATTTGAATTCGCAATGAGCCCACGTTCCTACATCAAAGCTGACAAGCCCACGATTTACTTCATCGGCGTGACGACCGGGAAGTCTTCGATCATGAAGGTGTTTCCCGAATGGGCGCGCTACCTGGGCCTCGGTGATTGCGTCATCAAAGGCCTCGACTTCGTTCCCCACGACCAGCCGGCGCATTATCGTGAGGCGGTCGGGTTCATCAAGTCCGACCCGCTCTCGCTGGGCGCCCTCGTCACGACGCACAAGATTGACCTGCTCAAAGCCTGCCGTGACCAGTTCGACGAACTGGACGAGTATGCGGCGCTGATGAGCGAGGCCAGCAGTATCTCCAAGCACGATGGCAAACTCGCGGCGCACGCGAAGGACCCCATCAGCAGCGGGCTGTCGTTGGAGGCGTTCCTGCCGGAGCGACACTGGGAGCAGACCGGCGCGGAAGCGTTCATCCTCGGCGCGGGCGGATCAGCGACCGCCATCTCGTGGTATCTGATGAAACGCGAGCACGGCGAAAACCGGCCTTCCAAAATCATCGTGGCCAATCGCTCGTCGGGCCGGCTGGAGGAGATGAAAGAACTCCACCATCGCATCGGGGGCGACGTGCCGGTGGAATACCATCTCGTCCTCAAGCCGGAGCAAAGCGATGAACTCCTGAAGCGCCTCCCGCCCGGCTCGCTCGTCATCAATGCCACCGGCCTCGGCAAAGACGGGCCAGGCTCGCCGCTGACCGACGCGGCGGTGTTTCCGCAGAACGGCTTGGTCTGGGAGTTCAACTATCGCGGCGACCTGGTTTTCTTGAAACAGGCCCGCGCCCAGCAAAAGGCGCGCAACCTCCTGGTCGAAGACGGTTGGATTTATTTCATCCACGGCTGGACGCGCGTGGTCGCGGAGGTCTTCCACGTGGACATTCCTGTCCGGGGACCGAAGTTTGAAGAACTGTCGCGCATCGCGGTTGCCGTGAGAAGCTGAACCATGAACCCACCTGCCACCACTTTCATTGATCCGTTTGGAATCGAACTCGACCTGGAGAAAGGATTGATGCGCCAGGCCAGTAACCACCTGGTCCGCCGCGCATCCGACATGCGTGGATACTACGCGGATGCGGCGGCGCTAGAGCAGCTCATCGCGGAACGTCAGGACCCGCTGCACTACGAAGTTTTTGAGGTGCCCGTCCCGGAAGAGCGCGGGCATTTGATGTATTGCATCAGCACGCTCCAGCCCGGCTTGATCGGCGAGGAATTTTTCATGACCAAGGGCCACTACCACTCGGTGCCGAACACGGCGGAGGTTTACCTTTGCCTGCGCGGCGAAGGTTACATGGTGATGAAGACCGCCGACGGCAAATTCGCCGCCGAGCGGATGACGCGCGGGCGGATGGTCTATGTGCCGCCGTTCTGGGCGCATCGCTCGGTGAACACGGGCAGCCGCGAGCCGCTGGTGTCCTTTTGCGTTTATCCGGCGGACGCGGGCCACAACTACGGCGACATCGCCAAGCAGGGTTTTCCCAAACGGATTTTTTGGCGCAACAGCCAATGCGTGATCGAATAGGACTCCCATGAAACCACGATTAATCCCTCTCTACTTCGACCCCGGCCGCGACGCCGGTTTCGACAACCAACTCAACGCGCTCCGCAGCTTGCTGGCGGACCATGCCGAACTGCTGGCTCCAGCCGCCTTGGGCGCGCCGTTGCCGGATGCCGACGCGGTGATCTTCCCGCAGTTGCTCGGCGAAGGCTACCGGCGGCTCGCGGACTTCAAGGCCCTCCGCCTGCCGATCCTCATCGTCACTTCG
>Ga0315268_10004291_pt1 | contig 15490 bp, 10 predicted proteins | sample C1_top_MG_FD_204535 | JGI IMG/M metagenome (GOLD analysis project Ga0315268, IMG submission 204535) | Sediment microbial communities from Yellowstone Lake, YNP, Wyoming, USA - C1_top | ecosystem: Environmental > Aquatic > Freshwater > Lake > Sediment | place: USA: Wyoming | collected 2017-08-01
GTCCTCGAGAGCGTCAGGAGCTGCCTTACCACCTCGCTGTCCTTCCGCGGCAAAAGTCCCACTGAAAGAACCAGCAACTCGACCTCGTGCTTCTCGATCTTCCCGGTCGTCGTGTTCTCGACAGTCACAAGCAGATTTCCCGTCTTGGGATCTTCCACAACTTCTCCCGGAAGTCCTCTGATGTACTTGACGCCTTCTTCCTTGCTTCTCATGTAGAGATCTTCGAAGCCCTTGCCGAAGGCGCGAATGTCCATGTAGAAGACCTTGAGATCTATCTCCGGGTAATGATCCTTGAGAAGCACCGTGTCCTTTATCGTGTTCATGCAGCAGATGTTGCTGCAATAGGGATTCCCCCTCTTCTGAGAGCGGGACCCCACGCACTGAATGAAACCGATGGACTTGGGCGTCTTTCTGTCGCTCGGTCTTACGAAATGTCCGTCAGTAGGCCCGCCGGCACAAATGAGCCGTTCAAACTCCATGCTCGTGATCACATTTTCGTAGCTTCTATAACCGTACTCGTCGAGCTCGGTGGGATCGTAGACGTCGTTGCCTACCGCGACTATTATCGCGCCGACGTCGACGGTCACGGACTCGTCCTTCATGTCGAAGTCGATGCACTTTTTCTCGCAGACTTCGAGGCATTTTGCGCAGGCAATGGGGTTGTTGCCCAGACAGGTCTTCATGTCTATCAGGTAGCTGGAGGGTACGGCCTGTGGAAGCTGGATGTAGATGCCCTTCCGGGACGAGAAGCCCATCTGGTACTCGTCTGGAACGGCAACCGGGCAGACCTTGGCGCACTCGCCGCACGCGTTGCATTCTTTTTCGTCTACGTAGCGGGCCTTCTTTCTGACCGTGACTTTGAAATTTCCGATGTAACCCGTTACGTTCTCGACTTCACTGTAAGCCATCAACTCGACCCTGGGATGTCGACCGACATCCATCATCTTAGGACCGAGTATTCATATGGAACAGTCCATCGTAGGATAGGTCTTGTCGAGCTGCGCCATTATCCCCCCGATGGACGGTTCTTTTTCGACCAGGTACACGTGATAGCCTGCGTCAGCCAGGTCCAGCGCCGACTGGATGCCGGCGATGCCTCCACCGATGACGAGAGCCTTTCGCGTTACTGGAATCTCTTTCTCGTCCTGTGGCTGAAGCAACCGGGCCCTCGCCACCGCTATCTTGACCAGGTCCTTGGCTTTCTCAGTTGCGCCCTTCCTGTCAGCTATGTGGACCCAGCTGCAGTGCTCCCTGAGATTTGCCATCTCAAGAAGGTAGGGATTGACTCCCGCTTCTTCCACGCACGCTCTGAACGTGGGTTCGTGCATCCTCGGGGAACAGGAAGCGACAACCACTCTGTTCAGCTTGTGCTCAAGGATGTGTCGCTTGATCTCCTGCTGACCCGGATCAGCGCATGTGTACTTGTTCTTCACTGCGACCACTACGTCAGGGAGGGTCTCGGCGAATTTGCGCACTTCATCGCAGTCCACTGAAGCCGCAATGTTCAGACCGCATTCGCAGACGAAGACACCGACCCTCAGGTCTTCAGCGGTCTCAGGCTTTACCATTCCTCGCACCTCCTCAACTGTCCTGCCTCGGCTATAACGCAGAGGCAACCAGAACAGCCAAATCCTCAACTTGAATCTTTGCTTCCTCAGGGAAGCCGACGTCCTTCATGGCACACATAAAATGAATCTTGCACTTGGCACACGCCGTTGCAAGTAGTGTAGAACCGGTCTGTCGTGCCTCCTTGAGTCTGTCGGTTTGTATTGCCTTCGAATCGGCGCCGCAGTGAATCCAGCCGCTCGTGCCGCAACAAACAGACGAGTTCCTGGATCGGCGCATGTCCTTGAAACCTTCTCCGCACAGAGCTTCCAGGATGTGCCTGGGCTGTTCGTAAACTTCAAGGAATCTGCCCAGCCTGCACGGGTCCTGAAACGTGATCTTCTTATCGATCTTCTTGAGCTTGAGCTGCCCGGAAGTGAGGCTCTTGTCTATGAGCTCGCTCAAGTGAACCACCTCGAACGGCAGGGAGCCGGCAAGCTCGGAATAGTAGAGCTTCAGAGTTGCCGCGCACTCCGGACAAGCGGTGACTATCTTCTTGGCCCCCGTGGCCTTCAGTTTCTCGATGTTCTGTCTGGCGAGCATTTCGAAGTTCTCCACGTCGCCGGCCCACAGCAGATCGTGTCCGCAGCAGCGTTCGTCTGCCATGACAATGGGCTCTATTCCCATTGCATTCAGAATCTTCACGGTGGATCGAGCTATCTGGACCTGCCCCGTCTTCAGATCCTCGAAAAATGCGTCGAAGAAGGGAAGACAGCCGACGAAGTAGAGGTAGTCCGACTTCTCGGAGACCTTGAGATCGCCGGTCAGCCACTCGAGCCGTTTCTGCTTGAGCTCCGGCGTAGTCATGATCCGCATCAGGAGCTGGAAAGCGCTTCCGTGGGCGCAGACGGCCTGCTCGCCGCCCCTGTGAGCGTCCACGCGAACGACTTTCATCAGGTCGACGTAATCAACGTCAGAAGGGCACCTTTCGCTGCAGAGCTTGCAGGTGAGACAGTGCCAGATGCCTTCGTTCTTGAGAGCTTCAGAATCGCCTAAGACGGCGTTCGCCACGAGGCGCCTCGGAGAAAAACCGCCGTTCACCCGAGCCACGGGACACACTGCGGTGCACTTGCCGCAGTCCAGGCAGAGCCGCGCGCTGGTCGCTCTTATTGCTTCAACCGTGCCTTTCACCCCGTTCCTCCTGATTTCTTGAGAGGGCTGGGACCCACCTGGGTTACGTGCTCCACAAACTCGGCGACAGCTTTCTGGAGACGCCCGCCGTCATGGGTGAGCCAATCCAGTCTGAGCCTTTCGGGCTCGAGCCCTATAAGATTTGCAAGCTTTCTCGAAGTCTCGAACATCTCGGCCTGTTTCTCGTTGCCGAAAGAGTAATGGCAGGCTCCTTTCTCGCAGCCGCAGACCATGACCCCGTCTGCTCCAAGCTCGAAGGCCTTGAGGACAAGACCGGGAGTGACTCTACCGGAGCACATCACGTTTATAATCCTGACGCCCGAAGAATCAGAAGAGACTTCCTCGCCCCCGGAGCACCAATTGCAGACGAAGGCCACGATTCTCGGCTTGAATTCTTTCGGGCTGACTTTCTTCGCTTCGTTTGTTTTCTTGTTCATGCTCTTACCCGGATCGAGATTGTTCGCAGCGCTAGAACGGCTTTGCACTGAGTCCTTGATCAAAACCCTGCTGCATGGCCGCCAGATTAAGATCGGTCGTTCCCTGAGGCACTGTCGAGGAAACGGCCTGCTTCATCGCCTCGAGTGTCACGATTTTTGTAACGGAAGTGAAGAACCCGAGCATCACGATGTTCGCCACAATTTTCCTGCCGAGCGTTTCGGCAATTCGTGTGGCCTTGATGCCATAAATGTTGACGGTCTTGTTCAGTCTCTGCGGCTTCACCAGGTCCTCGTCGATGAGCATCACTGCTCCGTCCGGAAGCTCAGGTTCGAATTTGGCGCAGGCCTCCTGGGACATGACCACGAGCACCGTTGGTTTGACGGGGTGCGGATAGTGCACGGTCGTGTCGGAAACGACCACGCCTGCCGCGCAGGCCCCGCCCCTGGACTCCGGTCCGTAGCTTTGTGTCAGGGTGGCGTGCTTCTTGTCGTAGATCGAAGCGGCCTTGCCGACGATATATCCGGCCAGAATTATTCCCTGCCCGCCGAAACCCGCAAATCTGAGTTCTGTTCTTGCCATAGTGTCTCCCTTACTCATCCGCAGCGGGTACAAGAGCGGGATCGCATTCGACTTTTTCCCAGTGCATCTTGAACTTCGACCCCAATCTCTCTTTGACCAGATCCAGAAAAGTGGGACGCTCTATGTCCACGAATTTACCAACGACTATCTTTCCGTCTTTCTCGATGCCCACTTTCGATGGGTCAGCACCGTGCTGAATGACCGAGTTCGCCTGATAGCTCTTAAGCATGTCGAGACCGGTTCCCTGCCTGTTCAGTCTCCCAAACAAAGTGGGGCAGGGTGAAATTATTTCGACCACGCTGAAACCTCTCTTGTGCAGGGCCTCGCCCATCGACTTGGTCATTCTCCTGGTATCGAGGGCGGTCCAGCGCGCGACGTAGGGAGCGCCGCTGGCAGCTGCCAGGTACGGAATGCTGAAAGGAGACTCGAAATTCCCGTAAGGCGTGGTGGTCGTCCTCGAACCAATCGGAGTCGTAGGCCCTCCTTGCCCGCCGGTCATCCCGTAGTTGAAGTTGTTGACGCAGATTACGGTAATGTCGAGATTTCGTCTGGCCGAGTGTATGAAGTGATTTCCGCCTATTGCAATCAAGTCGCCGTCCCCGGAGAACACCACGACCTTGAGCGACGGGTTTGCCAGATGAAGCCCGGCTGCAAAAGGAATCGCCCTTCCGTGAGTCGTGTGAAACGAGTCTATGTTCAGATAGCCGGCCACACGGCCCGTGCACCCGATCCCGGATACGACGCACAATTTTTCCAGCGGAATACCGGATTCTCGAACCGCAGTTATGAAGGCCGCAAGACAGGTACCGAGTCCGCAACCTGAACACCAAATGTGAGGGATTCTGTCTTTCCTCAAAAGCTCATCCATCGGATGCCGTTCGTTCATGCAGCAGCCCTCCTGATGGCCTCCAGGACCTTTTCCGGATCATGAATTCCTCCTCCGGCATGAGGAACCTGGATGACTTTCGCTTTACCGTGCGCGCAACGCTCGACTTCAAGAGAGATCTGACCAAAATTGATTTCGGGCACTACGAAACCCTTGACCTTTCCCGCCAACTCATCGATGAGCTCGTCCGGGAACGGCCACACTACTATCAGCTTTATGAGCCCGACCTTTATTCCTTCCTGGCGCGCTCTCTCTATCGGAAGGAGAGCGGTCCTGGCAGATATGCCGTAGGAACAGACTATGACGTCCGCTCCCTCGCACTTCTCCAGCTCGTATTCGACGATCTTTTGCTTGTTTTTCCTTATCTTCTGAACGAGCCGCTCGACGAGCGCCGCCTGAGCTTCCTCGTTTATGACCGGATAACCTTTTATGTCGTGCGTGAGACCCGTGATGTGCATGCGATAGCTGTTTCCCGCGATTGCCATCTGGGGAACCAGATCTGCATCGGGCTTGTACGGCAGGTACTTTTCCGGTGGAACCTTCGGAGTTCGCCTCTGGGTGAGCTTGATGCTGTTCGGCTCCGGAATTGTGACCTTTTCAGTCATGTGGCCCACCACTTCATCCGCCATCACAAGCACGGGCACCCGCCACTGCTCCGAGAGATTGAACGCCTTGATGGTATAATCAAAGAATTCCTGGGGCGAGCTGGGACACACGGCTATGATTTCGTACGGACCGTGTGAGCCCCATCGCGCCTGCATCATGTCGCCCTGACCTACCAAGGTGGGAAGCCCGGTTGACGGCCCTCCTCTTTGAACGTTCACCAGGACGCATGGAGTTTCAGTCATGATTCCGAGCCCGAGATTTTCCATCATCAGGCTGAAGCCTGGGCCGCTCGTCGCGGTCATCGTCTTCATTCCACCCCAGGAAGCTCCCAGAATCGCATTCATGGAGGCGATTTCGTCCTCCATCTGTATGAAGATGCCTCCGACCTCCGGCAGTCTCTCTGCCAGGTGCTCCGCTACTTCGGTGGAGGGGGTGATGGGGTACCCGGCAAAGAAGCGGCACCCTGCGGCTATGGCTCCCTCGGCGCAGGCTTCGTTGCCGCCAAGAAAATGCTCTCCGGTGAGAACACCGCTTTCACTTTCCAACTTCTTCCTCCTCCGTTTCGAGTTCCTCGCTGAAAATCGCAAACTCCGGACAGAGCATCTCGCAGAGCTTGCAGTTCACGCAGGCCTCCTCATGCGCTGCAAGAGGAAAATGGTAACCCTTCGGATTGAACTCTGTGGAGAGCTCCAGCACGTCCCTGGGGCAGTATTCCACACAGAAACTGCAGCCCTTGCACCTGTCCTTGATTATGTGGATCTTGCCACGCGGCATCTTGAGCTTGCCCGCGTCCAGAGGAGTTCTCCAATACTTTGGTTTTTCAGCAGTTGAAGCCTCTTTCATGCCTCTCTAGCCTCCGTATCAGGCCTCTAATGAATGGCGAAACACGTTGGGTTCGGTGTATTTAACCATAAGGAAATAAGTATATGAAACACCCGGTCGTCTGTCAAACGATTATTGCGCCTCAGGAGTGCCGCGTTGTAAATATCTGGTTGAAGTGTTAGGATTTGCGCGACATAGGGCGTCAGTGTATGGGTGACGGTAGTAGCCATCAATGCTCAGACTATTCACAATTATTTGCATATTCGCAGTTTTGTTCCTGGCTCCGGTCCAGACGATTACCGGGCCGGCGTTCGCCAGCCCCGGGGTATGGGAGTGGTCTCCCATCAGCCCGGAGCTCACCCCCTCGCTTTTGCTTCTGTCTCCACGCGATTTCTTGACGCCTCCGCAGGAGCGCCTGGTCGTCAAGCCGGGCTATTCCGTCACGACTTCCGAGATCTTCGTTGATCTTCAATCTGATTCGGTTCGACAGACGACCTCGGCGATGGGAGTCGATATCCAGCCGCCGGTGTACTCGTCCATGCGGCAGTATTCTTATCTTGTGAGCCACGAGTCTCTCAAGAAGCAATGGAAGCTGGAGGCAAAGCGAGGAATCAAGGACATAACCGGGGCCGGACGAGGCGGCGGATTATTCAGCATCGACCTTCCAATCCAGTTCCCCAAGGCGGTTCAGGCAGTGGTTGGAAAAGGGAAACCCAATCTCAGAGTCACCGGCAGCGAGACAATTGCTTTCAACGGAAACAGCAGTTGGACTGCCGGGCAGAAATACAGCGAGTACGGGAGGCAGAGCAAATTTCCCAGAATAGACATGAAGCAGGACCTCGTGGTCAAGATGGGTGGGACTATCGGCGACAAGATAGACGTGGATTGGGACCAGAGCAGCGCCGCGCTGACCGAGCTGCAGAACCGGATACGCATCAGATACCACGGGTACGAAGACGAAGTCATCCAGAGCGTTGATCTGGGCAACACAAATCTATCGATACCGAACACTCAATACGTGAGCTACTCGGGAACGCACGAGGGTCTGTTCGGCGTCAAATCCGTGGCAAGGCTCGGCAGCGTCGACCTCACCGTGATTGCCAGCAAGCAGGAGGGGAAGCAGGACAAGCAGAGAATAGTGGGTGGAGCGAGGACGATTCAGAAGCAGATCAACGATCTCGACTACAAGAAGAGAACTTATTTCTTTTTAGACGTGCCCGATTTCAACAAGACCCTCTATCCAATAGTCCTCGAGAACGTGCAGGTCTACTTCGACGACCGGAACGGCTACAACGACACTTCGGCCGTTCCCGGAAAGGCCTATCGGTTCTCCAACGACGGCATTCCGGACACGTCCGCCTCTTTTTTCGGTCACTTCGACAGGAAGACCCCCGAAAGAGATTACAGTTTCGACAACAGATTTACGCTGCCGAACGGCACGGTAATTCCCGTCCTCGTGATCAAAGGCGGGCTTCCGCCCAATTACGTGCTCGCTGTTGCCTATCAAGAAAAGGTGGGGCCCGGCCTGAACGATTTCAGATGGATAGGAAATCTCGACAAGGACACCCTGGATCTCAAGGTGATCGCCCCCGGTCTTGACATGCTCCAGCGAGACATAATAGCGGATCCGGTCTGGGGGACTCTCAGCCGCTATGAGCTCAAGAATTTCTATTTTCTCGGTTCGGAGGCCATCATAAAGGACAGCTTCAAGCTATCCATAAGAAGAAGGGTAGGCGGCACGACCCTCGACCAGGACGCCTCCAAGACAAAAGGCGTGCCTTACATACAGGTCATGGGCCTCGACATGGCCAATCTTTCCGGCGAGATGAACAAGCCCGACGGACTTGTGGACGCCAATTTTGTTTCCTTCGAGGACGGATTGCTCTGGTTTCCGGATCTTCATCCGTTTGCGCCTGACTCCTTCGACTTGCATGGATGGACCGTGTCAGGATGGAATCGTCCCGACACCCTCAGCGACGAGGAGATCAATCCCTCCATATACACCAAGAAGTATACTGACTACATATCTTCAAGCGACACCCGGTACTACATGGACGTGGAGTACAAGAGCCCGCAGACCACTTTCTCTCTGGGTTGGAACGTTCTCGAAAACTCGGAAGTGGTCACGCTGAACGGGGTGAGGCTCCAGAAGGGCGTCGGCTACACCATTGATTACGACACGGGGGAGCTGACTCTTCTGGCTCCGGAGGCCTTGGAGCCGGGGGCGGACGTGTCGGTAGATTTCTCGCGCGCCTCGCTGTTTGGGTTGTCTCAGAGCCTCCTCGGAATTTCGGGGCAATACAAGCCCAGAGACGAGCTCTCTCTGGCCACGACCTGGCTTTACCAGAGCAAGGGAACTCTCGAGGAAAGGCCCAGGCTGGATCAAGAACCCTCACGCACTGTCGTGGGAGGGATGAGCGGCGCAGTAAAGCTCTCCCCAAACTTCATGACCAGCATGGTGGAAGCCCTTCCGTTCATAAAGACAAGAGAGAAATCAAGTCTGGCCGTCTCCGGAGAGTTCGGAATCAGCATTCCCAATCCCAACACGAGAAACGAAGTTTACATAGACGACATGGAAGGCAACAGGGAAACGCGGCCTCTCAATCTGCTTCGGACTCAGTGGCGTCCCAGCAGCGTGCCGGCTTCGGCCCTGGGCGTCCAGCCGTCGGGCAAACGGGCCCTATGGTGGTACAACATACTGCCGACAAACAACACCGGACGGGAAGTGCGCGCCAAGGATCTCTTCCCCGAGCTGACCACGACGGAGGAAAGGGAGAAGGTATTGACCGCCCTCGAATTCTATTTCACCACGGCTCAAGGCTGGCACGGTCTGACTCAGGTCTTGTCATGGCTCGGAGAAGACCTCACGGAAATGCAATACGTCGAGATCTGGATAAACGATTTCGGCCAGCCGAGGGATCCGTCGAAAAACATAAGAATTGATTTCGGCACCATGAGCGAAGACGCGATGTGGGATCCCTTCAATCTCCCGAACGGGAGACTCGATACGGAAGACAAGAACAGAAACGGGATTCTTGACATCGGAGAAGACACCGGCCTGGATGTGAAGTGCGATCCCAGCCCGGCGGCGGAGTGCCCGTGCTCCTCCGACAGCACGGAGACTTTTATCTCAGGCCACAGCTTCAGTGAGCAGGACCCGGACGGCGATGATTACCGCTACAGCCAGGACAGGCCGAACGATTTTTCTCAGATAAACGGTACCGAGTGCAACGGCGCGACGTCTCCAAATCCTACGCCGGACACAGAGGACTTGAACGGCGACGGAATCTTGAACGCGAAAGAGGACTATTTCGAGCTCACGTTGAGTCTTGCTCAGGACAGCAAGTTCCAGGTCAGAGACAACGGAAACGGCTGGCGGCTTTTTAGAATCCCGCTCTCCGACAGCTCGGTGTTCGCCGTCGGTCAGCCGCGCTGGGACAACATCCGCCATGCCAGGATCTGGTTCGATGGATTCCAGGACTCTCTTGTCGCCATTCAGACTGCCGGGATGGACATAGTGGGCAACAGATGGATAATTTCTCCAATCAGGGACACGACGGCACTCACGGAAGGAGAGCGCTTTTATGTTGGCGTCATAAACAACAAGGACAACGCAAACATCTACCAGCCTCCTCCCATTCAGATAGGAGAGGAGAATCGAATTCCCAAGAAGGAGCAGTCGCTCGTCCTTTCCACCGTGAATCTCTTTCCGGCAGACACCGTTTCGGCGTACAAAGATTTCTCAGGCGGGAACGACTACACGCAGTACGAATCGGTGAAGTTCTGGCTCAGAGGCACTTCGGATTCTCTGGTGTTTTTTGCAAGGTTCGGGACGGACAGCCTCAACTATTACGAGTATGCTGCGCCGGTACCGACCGTGTGGCAATCGAAGGAATTCAATCTGGCTGACCTGAGCATTTTGAAGGTCGGTCTGACCAGCTCAATAGTGGACACCACAATCGCAAGACCCGACGGAGGATGGCTGAGACTGCGGGGCAGGCCGTCTTTCACGCGAATTCAGAGAATAACCATGGGCCTGATAAACGCCCCGCTGCGGACCGATTCCACGACGGTCCTGTCGGACAGCGTCTGGGTGGACGAGCTCAGGCTCACAAATGTGAAGAAGGAGATCGGAACGGCCAGAAGATTTTACGTCGAGGCAAAGTTCGCGGATTTCCTTGCTATTTCGACACAGGCCGAGACTCGCGGAGAGGACTTTCTTGCCATCGGCAGCACTCGCGGCAGCGGCCGGCGCTCGAGCTCCTACTCGGTGTCCGGAGTGATGGCTGCGCACAAGTTCCTGCCCGAGGGCATGTTCAACATTCCCCTGAATTTCTCCTTCACGGGATCAAAAGAAATACCGAAGTTCAGAACAGGAGACGACGTGATTCTTACCAAGGAGCTGGAACGGGTTCAGACCACGACTCTGGGAACCCGGTCCTTTTCCGTGAGCTTCAGGAAGACCGCCACTCCCAACAAGTGGCTTAGATACACGATCGAAGGGATCGGTCTCAGCTTCGCCCTTACCGACGCTAACGCTGCGAACGTGAGCAGGGTCGACTCTTCGCGCACGGTTTCGGGCACCTTCAGTTATCAATTCGCGCCGGCCGGACGGTCCGTGATGAACATTCCTATAGGCCGGGGCAGGAAGATTTCGTTTTCGTATCTCCCGTCTTCTTTGAGTTTCACAGGCCGCGGCGTGAGGTCTCAGTCCAGGTCCTACGAGAGGTCCGTCGACGATCCGAACATTCTGATCCCCAGGAGCGATATCCTGCGCAAGGTGGGAGACTTCGGCTTTCAGACTTCGTATTCGCCGTTCACGAATCTCCGGTGCAGCTACGATCTGGGCACGACCAGAGACTGGATGCTCTATAACCCCAACAAGAGCCTGGGCGGAATCAATACAGGCACCGAGGTATCACGAAGTCAGAACTTCAGGTCCGAATTTACTCCCAGGCTTGGAAGCTGGCTTTCTCCGAACGCGAGCTTTGCAGGATCTTACAGGGAAGACCACCGTCCGGAGCTGAGAAGAATCGATGACACGGCGGACGTTCGAAACGTCACCAATTCTGGCTCCTTGAGCTTCGGTCTTGGCATTCCTCTCTCGCGACTCGCGCAGTGGCTCACACCCAAGCCCGCTCCAAGCGACACCTCGAAAACCAGGAGAGCGACCGGTGCGGGCGGCATGACTCTCGCCGCCCTGTTAGGGAAATTCGGGGACATCAGGGCAAACCATTCCATATCGTACGGCAGCCAGGTGGCCCGGATCTACGGAAAGCCCAACCTGGCGTACATATTCGGCTTCAAGCGGGCGCTCGGAGGAAACGCCGCGTTTGCGAAAGACGCAACGGCCACGTCGAGCATCGGAAAGACGACGACGCTGAGCGCGAGCGGCAGGCTTTTGAGAGGAATGAGCCTGGAAGGCCGATTTGAAGCATCGAATCGAGAGGCCGTGGGGCTTACCGGCGTTAGAGTCGAGAAAAGACTTCTCTGGCCTGAAGTCAGATTCGGATTCAGTGAAGTTGAAAGATTCCTGGGTTTTGGCGGCCGCATAAAGTTACTGAGGCTCGATTCCACCTTCAGACGTACTAAGGAGGAATCCGGCGCGAAAGGGAAACCGAGCGAAAGAACCGTCACCAGGAGCGATTGGGTTCCGCTCGTGAGCATGAACGCCAGTTGGAAAGGCGGCATGACCACGAGTTTCGTTTCGAATGCCACGAGAGCCGAGACGAAAAGCACGATCGGCGCGTCCTACACTTCGGTTGCAACGAGCTCGAGCAACATCTTTACTCTTCAGAAGACCATAGACGCCACTAAAGGTTTCTCTCTGCCGTTTGCCTCGGGCAGAAAGATCAGACTCAAGAGCAGCGTCAACGTAGGTATGTCAGTCCAATACGACAGATCCAGCTCGGTCGTTCCACCCCTTCTGGCTGACAAGAGAGATGACCTTTCCGTGACCTCAAATGCAAACTACAGTTTCAGCGCGAACCTCACCGGCGGTTTCAATTTCGGGTTCAACCAGGACAGAGACCTTCAGACTGGGATCACAAGACGCGGTCTGAGGGTCGGTCTCTCTGCCTCTTTCCGGTTCTGATTGCTTCAGTTTTCTCTTGCCTTCCCCGGCCGCTTGTAGTAGATTCATTTTGAGTGGACTTCTGACGCGTCCACTCTTATATTTTGTGCGTTGTGAGGCAACAATGGACACGGTCGAGAGAATATGGGCCCTTTGCGAACCCGCAGTGGGAGACTTGGGGATGGAGCTCGTGGACGTGGAATGTCCGCGTGGGGGAGGCGGTTCCGTGCTGAGGCTTTACGTCGATCGTGAAGGAGGAGTTTCGGTTGCCGATTGCGCCAGGGTGAGCAGGGAAGTGGGTTATCTCCTGGACGCTGAGGACGTAATGCGTGGCCGCTATTTCCTGGAGGTCTCTTCGCCGGGGATAGACAGAGTCCTGAGAAAGAAGGAGCATTTTCAGAAATTCAAGGGTCAACCTTTGCGAGTAGTTCTGAAAGAACCGATGCAAGGCTCGAGAAAAATACACGGCAGGATCGAAGACTGCAGCGAAACCTCGTTGTTTGTGATGACAGAATCCGGAGACGTCTTAGAAATTCCTTTGTCGTCCATAGACAAGGCCAATCTTCGCGGTGAGATTCCGTTTGGCGCAGGCGGCAGTAGTAAGAAGCGGGGAAAGACACGATGAATTATGAACTGACTGAGGCGTTGGCCCAGCTTGTTAGAGAAAAGAGCCTCGACAAACAGCTGGTAGCGGAAACGCTGGAGGCGGGGTTGATGTCTGCTGCCAAGAGGAAACTGGGACCCACGGCCGACATCGAGGTCAAGGTGGACATCGAAGCCGGCAAGATAGGTATGTGCGTGAAGAAGAAGGTCACGACGCGGGTGCACGATCCGGCAGCTGAAATAAGCCTGGCCGAGGCGCACAAGACAAAGAAGGGCATCAAGTGCGGAGAAACCCTCTCGGTCGAACTGAGCATAGAGGAGTTCGGGCGGAACGCGATCCAGGCCGTGAAGCAAGTTCTTGTTCAGCGCGTGCGTGAAGCCGAGAGGGAACGAATATTCACCGAGTATCAGGGAAGAATAGGCGACATCGTCAGAGGGACCGTTCAGCAAGTGGAACGCGCCTCCGTCATTGTGAAACTCGACAGGACTGAAGGCGTCCTCCCTGCCAAGGAAATGATGCCTCGCGATAGATTCAGACACGGCGACTACGTCAGAGTGTGCGTCATTGCGGTGGACAGGTCGAGCAAGGGGCCTCAGGTGATGCTTTCAAGAACGCACCCGGATTTTTTGAAGGGGCTTTTTGCGAGCGAAGTTCCCGAAGTGGCGGACAGAATAGTTGAGATAAAGAGCGTCGCGAGGGAAGCGGGGAATCGTTCGAAGATCTGCGTGATTTCCAACGACGACAAGGTGGACGCAGTCGGCGCGTGTGTGGGCGTAAAAGGGTCGAGGGTCCAGGCGGTGGTTCGTGAATTGGGAGGCGAGAGGATAGACATAGTTCCCTGGAGTGCCGACCCCGTGGTCTTTGTGACCAGGGCATTGAGCCCGGCAAAGGTACTCGAGGCCAGGGCTTCTGAGGGCGAAAAGAAGACCGAAGTCGTCGTCAGCGATGACCAACTTTCGCTTGCAATCGGAAAGGGCGGGCAGAATGCGAGGCTCGCTGCCAAACTGACGGGCTGGAAAATAGATCTCATGAGTTTTTCTCAGAAGGAGAAGTTGGTCGCTGAAGAGAAGGCCCTGAGAGTGGACGTCGAGAACATTGAAGGCATAGGGTCGAAACTCTCGGACAAGCTTATCAAGGCGGGCATAGAGACTGCTCAGGACATCGAGAAGCATGGGACGGAAGGTCTCCTTGAAATACAAGGCATCGGGGAGAAGACTGCAGAAAAGCTTGTGGGTCTGGCAAGTCAGGCCATAATCCAGGCCCGCGAAGAGCTGATGCGTGAAAGAGCGAAGGCCGCACAGGAGGCCAGAGAAGCCGAAAAGGCGCGTTCTGAAAGCGAGGCCGCGGAGAAATCAGACGCGGGTTCACAGACAGAAGAGCCGGTGGGCGAGGCCGAGAATCAATCTGCAGGCGAGGCTCCGGAAGATTCTAGAGACGAGAGCGATTCCGGCGGGACCGGTCCGGCTGCGAAAAAAGAAGAGACCGGTGAGGCCGAGGACGATGATGAAGAAGATGACGAAGACGAAGATAAGGAAGACGAAGACGATGATTTTGACAGCGATGACGAAGGAGACGAATAGACTCCGCCGGAGGTGACCTTTTGAGTAAACCGCGCGTATACGAAGTGGCAAAAGAACTCAATATCTCGAGCGTCGCTCTTCTTGAGGTAATCAGAAGCTTCGGGATAGAAGTGAAGAGCCACATGAGCACCGTCGACCGTGACGTCGTCGAGAAAGTCAGAAAGAGATTCGAAAAAGAGAAGGCGGCGGTCAAGGAGGAGTACGCCCGTAAGATGGAAAAGCGGGCGGCCAGGCTCGAAACAGAGGCCAAAGAGAGAGCCGCAAAGGTCACGGTGAAGCCACCGGAGAAGAAGGTGCGCGCGCGCGTACCGCGGAAGAAGAAGCGGGTGGTGGATGAAAAGGCCGTGCGCGAGAGCGTGAAGCGAACTCTCGCCGGAATGGACGTTTCCAAGGTTAGGAGGCGGAGACACAGAGAAGAAGGCGAGACGGCCGTCGCTGAAGAGCCGAAGCTCATAAAAGTGAGCGAATATCTCACCGTGGCGGAGCTCGCCACGCGAATGGGAAAGAAACCGAGTGAAGTTGTGGCCGCCTGCCTTGAGCTCGGACTCATGGTAAACGTCAACAAGAGGCTGGATAGAGACAGCATCATCGCTGTTGCGGACGAGTTTGGATTTGCCGTCGAGTTTGTTTCAGAGTACGGCTCCGAGCTTATAGAGGAAGCTCCGCCCGAAGAGAAGGCTCTCGTGAAAAGAGCCCCGGTCGTGACGATCATGGGGCACGTTGACCACGGAAAGACGTCTCTTCTCGACTACATAAGAAAAAGCAACATCATAGGCGGAGAGTTCGGAGGGATCACGCAGCACATAGGGGCCTACGAAGTCGAGCTCGAGGGTGGAAGAGTGGTGTTTCTTGACACGCCGGGCCACGAGGCCTTCACGGCGATGCGTGCGAGGGGCGCTCAGGTCACCGACATAGTGGTGATTGTCGTGGCAGCTGACGACATGGTCATGCCGCAGACTGTCGAGGCCATCGATCACGCAAAGGCAGCAGGTGTTCCCATTGTAATCGCCATTAATAAAATGGATCTTCCCGGAGTCAGACCGGACCTGGTGAAGCAGAGCCTTTCCCAGGCGAACGTCCTCGTCGAGGAGTGGGGAGGCAAGACGGTTTGCGTTGAAATCTCCGCCAAGACGGGCAAGGGCGTCGCCAAGCTTCTCGAGATGATT
>Ga0315268_10004292_pt1 | contig 15489 bp, 14 predicted proteins | sample C1_top_MG_FD_204535 | JGI IMG/M metagenome (GOLD analysis project Ga0315268, IMG submission 204535) | Sediment microbial communities from Yellowstone Lake, YNP, Wyoming, USA - C1_top | ecosystem: Environmental > Aquatic > Freshwater > Lake > Sediment | place: USA: Wyoming | collected 2017-08-01
CCCCTCGCCCCTTGAGGGGCAATGTCATTAACATTAAGGGGAAAACCCTTTTGGAAAAGGGTTTTCCCCTTGAACCCCTTTCCCAAAACTTTTAAAAGTTTTTGGAAAATGGTTTGGAAGAAACCCTTTTTCAAAAGGGTTTCTTCCAAAATCAGTGCCAGGATGCTTAACTTAATGACATTGCCCTTCAGGGGGAGAGGGCTAGGGTGAGGGGGCTATCTGGCCGTGTATTTATAGCCCTGTGTACTTAGTAATTACTTATAGTGATTACTTACTGAGTAGCCGAGATGTAAAGGTTATGAAAAATAAACTTATTATTTTATGAAGTACTAATCAGTAAGGTAAGGGAGAGCTTGGTTTACCCCGAACATATTATGTGGAGGATCAAAAATGAGAAAAATTGCTATTTACGGAAAAGGTGGCATCGGAAAATCAACCACTACCCAAAACACTGTGGCCGGGCTGTCCTCGGATCTTAAGGCCAGGGTATTGGTTGTGGGCTGTGATCCCAAGGCAGACTCGACGCGTCTCCTTTTAGGCGGGCTGCATCAACGTACTGTTTTGGATACCCTGCGCGAGGAGGGTGAAGATGTCGAGCTTGAAAATGTACGCAAAACAGGATTCGGCGGATGCCTGTGCGTGGAATCAGGCGGGCCGGAGCCGGGTGTAGGGTGTGCTGGACGGGGCATTATCACGGCCATTAACCTGCTTGAAAACCTGGGTGCCTACGAGGATTCGGAGAAACTGGATTATGCCTTTTACGATGTTCTCGGTGACGTTGTTTGCGGCGGGTTTGCCATGCCCATCCGCGAGGGCAAGGCCAATGAGATCTACATCGTTGTTTCCGGTGAAATGATGGCCATGTACGCGGCCAATAATATCTGTAAAGGAATCGTCAAGTTTGCCGAGTCAGGAGGGGTCAGACTGGGCGGGCTGATTTGCAACAGCCGTAAGGTAGACAACGAAAAAGAGTTAATTGTTGCTTTTGCAGAAAAGCTTGGCACCCAGATGATTTACTTCATTCCCAGGGATAATATGGTCCAGAGGGCTGAAATCAACAGAAAGACAGTCATTGAATATGCCCCGGAATGTGAGCAGGCCCAAAATTATCGAAACCTGGCCAGGGCCATTGCTCAAAACGAAATGTTTGTCATTCCAAAACCAATGCGGCAGGAGGAATTGGAAAAAATCCTGATTGACTACGGAATGGTAGGATAGATAAATAAAGATAGTTATCAGTTATCAGTTTTCAATTATCAGTTTTTAGGAAAGACTGTTTTCAAAGGAGAATAAAAACCATGATCATGATCAGAGCTATCGTCAGACCGGAAAAAAGCAATGAAGTCATGAAGGCGCTTATGGATGCCGGATTCCCGGCTGTAACCAAAATGGAGGTTTTCGGCAGAGGCAAGCAGCGGGGATTGAAATGCGGGGAAGTCACCTATGATGAGTTGCCCAAGGAACTTTTATTGATGGTGGTCAAGGATGAGGATAAGGATTTCGTTATCCGCAGTGTTATGGAATCAGCCAGATCAGGAGAGCGCGGTGCTTTTGGCGACGGAAAGATATTCGTGAGTCCTGTTGATGAGGCGTATACCATAAGCAGCGGTGAGAGGGAAATATCCATTAGACCCGCAAAAGAGACAGGCTCCGCAAAAGAGGAAGGCGCGGTAGCGGCCGGGGCAGAGTCCAGGGAGACAGTATGAAAGAAATCATCGCCATTATTCGCATGAACAAAATGGGCCAGACTAAAAAGGCCCTTATTAATGCCGGATTTCCCTCCTTCACCGCCCATAAGGTTATGGGTCGCGGGAAGGGGTTTGTGGATCTTGATCTTTTGCGTGGTGCGGCTGAAGGGTTGGAAGATGCCATCCCTCAACTTGCGCACGGACCACGCCTGATTCCAAAGCGGATTCTGAAGATGGTAGTGCCGGATGATAAAGTCGAGCTTCTCGTGGAAACCGTAATAAAGGTCAATCAAACACACCATGCGGGAGATGGAAGGATATTCGTTATGCCCATCATCGACGCCATCAGGATCAGGACCAAAGAGAGCGGACTTGAGGCTATTAATGAAATGAATGAATAAAAGAAAGTTATCACAAGAAAGTTATCAGTTTGAAGTTTTCAGTTATCATTAAAAAACTGATAGTTGGCCAATAAAAAAAGCTGGTGATTGGCCACTAACCTTTGACCAGATGGTAACTGTCTTTACTGAAAACTGATAACTGTCTTCAAAAGGAGGCTTTAAATGTCTCAGGAAATAAAAGAGTTTCCCCCTTCTACGATGGAGGAAGCGGTAGAGGAAATATTAAAGGCGTACCCCACGAAAGTGGCACGCAAGCGGCGCAGCCACATCGTGGTGGTGAACCCGGATGAGGAGCGCCAGCAAATCGAGGCCAATGTGCGAACCATACCGGGCATCATCACCCAGCGCGGCTGCTGTTTTGCCGGGTGCAAAGGGGTGGTGATCGGCCCGATTATCGACATGGTCCATATTGTCCATGGCCCCATAGGCTGTGCATTTTACAGTTGGGGCATCAGGCGGAACATGGGCAGGGTCCAGGAAGGAATGAAGAATTTTCTCCAGTATTGCTTTTCAACCGATATGCAGGAGGAAAATATTATCTTCGGTGGAGAGAAAAAACTCAGAGAGGCCATCAGGGAGGCAGATAAGCTGTTTAATCCCGTAGCTATCTCCGTTCACGCTACCTGTCCGGTCGGGCTGATCGGAGATGATATCCATCAGGTAGCCAGAGAGATGTCGAGGGAGTTGGGCAAACAGGTGCTCTCCTTTAGTTGTGAAGGCTACAAAGGAGTCAGCCAGTCAGCCGGGCACCATATTGCCAATAACGGTCTCTTCAAAAACGTGGTTGGCAGGCAGGGAGCATCTGTGGCACAGGGAGCCTCTGTGGAAGATGATGAGGAGGAGGATGGCTTTACGATCAATGCCCTCGGTGAATACAATATCGGTGGAGATGCCTGGGAGATCGAGCGGATTCTGGAAAGCTGCGGCGTTCGGGTGCTCAGCACCTTCAGTGGCGACGGTTCTTACGAGGAAATAAGCCGGGCGCATAAAGCCAAGCTGAACATGGTTCAGTGCCATCGGTCCATCAATTACATGGCCGAAATGATGGAGAAAAAATTCGGCATTCCCTGGATCAAGGTCAACTTTATCGGAGTGAATGCAACCATAAAGTCTTTGCGCAAAATTGCCCGGTTTTTCGATGACGAGGAATTAACCAGACGGATAGAGAGCGTTATTGAAAAAGAGCTGGCTGAAGTAACTCCCCAGATCGAGAAATATAAACCCTTATGCAAAGGGAAAAAAGCCATGCTGGTTGTCGGCGGATCTCGCGCTCATCACTACCAGGAGCTGTTCAAGGATCTTGGGATGGCTTCGATCGTGGCCGGTTACGAGTTTGCCCATCGGGATGACTACGAAGGCCGCCAGATTTTGCCAACGATCAAGATTGATGCGGATAGCCGCAACATTGAAGAGCTGCAGGTGGAACCGGACCCTGAAAGATTCCGTCCCCCAAAACCGGACGAGGAAATAGCCAGGTTAAAAGAAGAGGGAACTATCGATTCCTATGAGGGAATGATGCCCGCCATGATCAAAGGCAGCATTGCGGTAGATGATGTCAGCCATATCGAGATGGAAAAATTGATCAGGCGATTTCGGCCCGATGTCTTCTGCGCAGGTATCAAGGACAAGTATGTGATTCAAAAGATGGGTATCCCATCCAAGCAGTTGCACAACTATGACTATGGCGGCCCTTATGCCGGATTTCGGGGAGCGGTAAATTTTGCCAAAGAAATGGCCATGCTTCTCAATAACCCTGTCTGGAGCTATGTCAAGCCCCTGTGGAAAAAGGAACCTGAAATCAGGGCCGGATTTGGCAATCAGTAAAAAAGATAACTACCCAGGCCAAAGGGGCAAAGGCACAAAGTTTTTTCTTTTTCCTTTGTGCCCGTCTTTTCCCTTTTCTTTGTGCCTTTTGTGCCTGTCTTTTTCATGTCCCTTTGTGCCTCTGTGCCTTTGTGCCTGAGTAGTTACAAAAAGGAGAAAACAGTATGTTGAGTTTAACACCGAAAGAGATATCTGACAGAACAGGTTTGACCATTAATCCGGCCAAAACCTGTCAGCCTATAGGGGCCATGTATGCGGCGCTGGGCATTCACCGGTGTCTGCCGCACAGCCACGGGTCTCAAGGGTGCTGCGCCTACCACAGGAGCCACCTGACCCGGCATTACAAAGAGCCGATCATGGCCTCAACCAGTTCCTTCACTGAAGGAGCGGCAGTGTTTGGTGGCGCGAGTAACCTGCGCCAGGCCATTACGAATATCTTCCATATCTATAATCCCGATGTTATCGCGGTCCATACCACCTGCTTGTCAGAAACCATTGGGGATGATCTTACCAGCATCATTCTCAAGGCCAGAGATGAGGGGCTTGTTCCAGAGGGGAAATGGGTCATTCACTGCCACACTCCAAGCTACGCAGGCTCTCACGTGACCGGATTTTCCAATATGACCACAGGCATGGTGAAATATTTTGCTGAAAGTGGCAACAGGACCCAGGAGCAGATCAATCTCATCCCTGGGTATGTAGAACCCTCGGACATACGGGAAATAAAAAGGCTTTTGACCGAAATGGATCTTCCGGCTGTGGTTTTCCCGGACACTTCGGATGTTCTGGATGCGCCGATGCAAGAAGCCACTGTATCAGGGAAAAAGGCATGTTTGTATCCCAGTGGCGGGGTAAAGATCAAGGACCTTCAGAGCATGGGGTCCAGCAGGACAACGCTGGCTCTTGGCCCCTTCGCCTCTGAAAATGCAGCCATAGAACTTGAGAACAGGACCGAAACCCCGGCCAGAATCCTGGATCTACCCATTGGCATCGCTGCTACTGACCGCTTCATCCAGGCGCTCCTGGAAACTGCCGAAGTGCTGGAGCCGCCTGCCTCCATCGCTGATGACCGGGGAAGAATGGTGGATATCATGATCGACATGCAGCAATATTTCTTTGATCGCAAGGTAGCCATTTACGGCGACCCCGATCAGGTGATCAGCCTGACAGAATTTGCGGTCAGCCTGGGTATGAAGCCAGTCTATGTCCTGACCGGTACGCCGGGGAAACGCTTCGATGCACGGATCAAGAGGATTTTGAAAGATGTCGTACCTGCGGCCAGGATAAAGAGCGCAGGGGACCTCTTCCTGCTCCATCAGTGGATCAAGAACGAGCCGGTGGACCTTATGATTGGAAACACCTATGGCAAGTACATAGCCAGGGCCGAGGATATCCCCCTTGTCCGCTACGGATTTCCTATCCTGGACAGAGTGGGCCACAGCTACTTCCCGACCGTAGGATACCGGGGCGGAATGCGGCTGTTGGAGAAAATCCTCGATGCGCTCCTTGACCGCAGGGACCGGGACGATCCGGAGGAGCGCTTTGAACTGGTATTATAGGCCAGGAGCCTACCCAAGGGTTAAAAGGAAAATGTGACAGGATGACAGGATAAATCAAGATAAAAAAATCCGGTAGATCCAGTTAATCCTGTCTAATAATTAAGGAAGAGAAAATGGAACAGATTCTCACGGAACAACAGGTTCTCCCTGAGCAACAGGTTCTCGCTGAACAACAGGTTCTCGCTGAACAACAGGTTCTCGCTGAACAACAGGTTCTCGCTGAGCAACAGGTTCTCCCTGAGCAACAGGTTCTCCCTGAGCAACAGGTTCTCCCTGAACGAAGAGATCAGATTTATTACAAAGGGGAAGAGCCTTTCAGGATGAACTGCGACCGGGAGAGCCTGGCCGGTGCGGTCAGTCAAAGGGCCTGTGTTTTTTGCGGCTCAAGGGTAGTCCTTTACCCTATTGTCGATGCCCTTCACCTTGTTCACGGCCCGATAGGGTGTGCGGTCTATACCTGGGACATCCGGGGTGCGCTCTCTTCAGGGATCGAACTTCACCGGCTCAGTTTTTCCACTGACCTTCAGGAGCGGGATGTCATTTTCGGAGGTGAGGAAAAGCTCGCCGGGGCACTCCATGAACTTATTGATCGCTATCATCCCAAGGCAGCCTTTGTCTACTCCACCTGCATTGTGGGAATTATCGGCGACGATCTTGATGCCGTCTGCAAGCGGCTCTCCCGCGAGAAAGGTATTCCCGTTATCCCGGTAAAATCCGAGGGGTTCAAGGGAGGAAAGCGCGACGGTTATATGGCCGCCTGTGCGGCCCTCTCCGCACTGGTGGGGACGGGGGATACCACAGGGATCAGCCCTTTTAGTGTGAACATCATGGGCGATTTCAATCTGGCTGGTGAAATCTGGATCATCCGGCAATACTTCGAGAAAATGGGTATCCAGGTGGTTGCCAATATAACCGGAGACGGCCGAGTGGATGACATTCGACGGGCGCACGGTGCTGCCCTGAATCTGGTCCAGTGCTCAGGCTCCACCATCTACCTGGCTCAAGATATGGAGAAAAAATATGGTATTCCCTATCTTCGGGTTTCATATCTTGGTATAGAGGACATGACCGAATCCCTTTATGCTGTGGCCAGGTTTTTTCATGATTCGGGAATGATGGAGCGCACCAAAAAGCTGGTACACGATGAATTGGCCATTCTTTATCCGCAGCTTCAGAAATATCGTCAGGCACTGCGGGGGAAAAAGGCCGCCATCTATGTAGGCGGGGCTTTCAAGGCGTTCTCCCTGGTCAAGACCTTTCGCCTGCTCGATATGGATGTAGTTCTGGTCGGCTCCCAGACCGGCAAAAAGGAAGACTATCTGGAATTAAAGGAAATCACCTCCGATGGAACGATCATTGTTGATGATTCCAACCCCCTGGAGCTGGCTTCCTTTCTCAGGGAAAAAGAGGTGGATGTTTTTGTAGGCGGCGTCAAGGAAAGACCCATTGCCTATAAACTGGGAATCCCCTTTTGTGATCATAATCACGAGAGAAAAGAGGCACTTGAAGGTTTTATCGGTATGCTGAACTTTACTCGCGAGATATACAGCTCAGTAATGAGTCCGGTATGGCAGTTTGTGCCTGGCCGCAAGAAAAGAGGGGACAAGGGGATTAGGGGTTTAGGGGATTAGGTTGCTAATCTTTGTCTTTTCCTAAACACCTAAACACCTAAACACCTGTCTTTCAGGGGATTAGGGGATTAGGGGATTAGGTTGCTAATCTTTGTCTTTTCCTAAACACCTAATAACCTGTCTTTCAGGGGGTTAGCGGTTAAAGAAAAGAAAAAGAATAGGAGAAGCACACAATGTCGGCACCCGTGGAGGAAAAAATGGCGATAGAAGCAGCGAACAAAGCGGCGAGCAAAGCAACGAACAGCGTGGCGAACAACGTAGCGAGAAAATATGTTTCCACGGTCAATGCATGTAAGCTCTGCACTCCCCTGGGCGCATGCCTGGCTCTCAGAGGCATAGAAGGAGCCATGCCCCTTCTGCACGGTTCGCAAGGATGCAGCACGTACATGAGGCGTTATATTATCAGCCACTTTAATGAGCCGATCGATATTGCCTCTTCATCTTTAGGGGAGAAAAATGCCATTTACGGCGGGGCCATCAACCTGAAAAAGGGAATAACCAATGTTATCAGGAAATACCACCCACAACTTCTTGGAATCGCTACCACCTGCCTGACTGAAACCATCGGTGATAACGTGCCAATGATCCTGAAAGAATATCTGAAGGAGTCAGGGGAGTACCTGGAAGAAGCCGGGGAGGATCTCCGGGAAAATTCCTTTGAAGATTCCAGGAAAGATTCCAGGAAAGATTTCGGTGAAGATTCCCGTGAAGATCCCTGTGAAGATTCCAGGAAAGATTCCGGTGAAGATTCTCGTGGAGATTCCGGTGACGGTTCCGGTGAAGATTTCAATGAAGGTTCTCGTGAAAATGTGCCGCCTTTGATCATCTCCGTATCTACCCCCAGTTACGTCGGGACCCATATGGATGGATTTCACCGCACGGTCAAGGCCGTGGTGGAGGCGCTGGCTGAAGGGGGGAAAAGGACTGGCAGGGTCAACCTGCTTCCGGGTTTTGTCTCACCGGCAGATCTTCGCCATCTCAAGGAGATTATGGAGGGATTTGGACTTGAATATACCCTTTTGCCCGATATCTCACAGAGCCTGGATGCACCGATCCTTGAGGAATATCACAAGATACCGGATGGCGGCACGCCTCTGTCCGAAATCCGGGCTATGGGAAGGGCACAGGCCACCATCGAGTTTGGCCGGACCCTGAACTCGCATACTGGCGCAAACTCGTATGCTACTGCCAACTCGTATACTGCCGCAGAATACCTTCAGATGCGATTTGCTGTGGAGAGGTACTCTCTGGGGCTTCCGATCGGAATCAGTGAAACGGACCGCTTTTTTGCGGTCCTGGAGCAATTGTCCGGTTCTCCTGCCCCGAATTGCTACCGGCTGGAGAGGGGAAGACTCATCGATGCGTATGTGGATTGCCATAAATACCTTTTTGGCCAGCGTGCCATTATCTATGGAGAGGAAGATCTGGTGGTCGGGTTGACTTCCTTTTTGTCTGAGATAGGCATAGTCCCTGTGCTCTGCGCATCAGGGGGCAAAAGCGGCAGGTTTGAGGAAAGTGTTCGGGCCGCGGGTGCCGGGAATCTGACCCAGATCCCTTTAGTCCGGGAAGGGATGGATTTTTATCAGATCGAAGAAGAGGCTGAAAGCTTGAAGCCGGACCTTCTTATAGGTCACAGCAAGGGCTATCCTCTGGCCAGAGAGCTAGATATCCCTTTGATCAGGGTGGGGTTTCCTATCCACGACCGGATCGGAGGACAGCGCATCCTTCACCTTGGTTACCGGGGTGCCCAGAGACTGCTGGACCAGATTGTCAACACGGTTATTGAAAGAAAACAAAATGAATCGAGCGTGGGTTATACCTATATGTAAAAAAAGAAGTTATCAGTTTTCAGTTATCAGTTATCAGCATTTTTATTCGTGGCTGGTAAGTTACCACTGACCACTTATTTTTCAACTGGTAACTGTATTTACTGACCACTGACCACTGACCACTGACTGCTGACCACTGACTGCTGGGCACTGACTACTGGGCACTGGTAACTGTATTTACTGAAAACTGAAAACTGATAACTTCTTTTAAAAGGAGAATGTGAGATGGATCTTAGTCGACATCCTTGCTATGAGGTCGAAGCAAAAGGCCGGTTTGGTCGGGTGCATCTTCCTATAGCACCAAAATGTAATATTCAATGTAATTATTGTAACCGTCAATATGATTGCGTCAATGAAAGCAGACCTGGAGTAACCAGCACCGTGCTCTCTCCGGGACAGGCTCTGCGGTATGTGGAACAGGTTCTTGAGAGGGAACCAAGGATTACCGTAGCCGGGATTGCCGGTCCCGGAGATCCCCTGGCCAATGCAGAGGCCACGATGGAAACGCTCAGCCTGATCAGGCACAGGTTTCCAGAATTGATTCTCTGTCTGGCCACCAATGGTCTGGGATTGCCTCCCTACCTGGACAGGCTGGCTGAATTAAAGGTCAGCCATATAACCGTGACCATAAATGCCGTAGATCCGAGTATCGGGGAGAAAATGTATGCCTGGGTCCGCGATGGCCGCATCGTCTATCGGGGCAAGGCCGCGGCTACGCTTCTTCTGGAGCGCCAATTGCAGGCAATTCAGGGATTGAAAGAGCTTGGCTTTATAGTCAAGGTCAACTGTATTGTCGTTCCCGGAAAGAACGACCACCACGTAACCGAAGTGGCCCGGGTCATGGGTGAACGTGGTGTGGATATCTTTAACTGCATGCCTGTCTATCCCAGTCCGGATACTCCTTTTGAGAATATCACGGAACCATCAGGGGAGATGATATCCGCGCTTCGTCAGCAGGCTGCACAGTATATCCCCCAGTTGCACCACTGTACGCGCTGCCGGGCCGATGCCGTGGGGCTTTTGAATGAAGACCGGACCCGGGAATTACGTAATTGCCTGACTGCCTGCAGCGCTCTGCCCCTTAATCCAAATGAGGACCGCCCTTACGTAGCCGTCGCCTCTCAGGAAGGAATGCTGGTCAACCTTCATCTTGGTGAGGCAGCCCGGCTTCTGATCTTCGGCCAGACCGAAAAAGGCTTCTTCCTTGTGGAAACCAGGCCCACTCCCCAGCCCGGATCTGGCCAGACCCGATGGCAGGCACTTGCTCACACTCTTAAGGATTGCCGGGCGGTCCTGGTGAGCGGCATAGGCGAATCCCCTAAAACCATCCTTGAGCAGGCCGGTATTCGCCCGGTGGAGATGTATGGCTTTATAGAACTGGGGCTTGAGGCCATATTCCGTAATGGTGATGTGCGGGGGCTTAAAGCACGCCGCCTCAGTTGTACCAAAGCCGCAGGGTGCAGCAAAAGCGGCAGCGGCGCGGGCTGCTGCTGAAGATTTGTTACTACTCAGGCAGGCACAAAGGGGCAGAGGCACAGAGTTGTTTTTTTCTTTGTGCCTCCTGTGCTTTTGCTCGTATGAACCTGAGTAGGTGTTGCGAAGATTTAAAGAATCTGACGAGAGGAGAAGTATGACTATGGAAAAAACGAGAATTGCTGTAGTCTCAAAAGATGGTGTAAATGTGGATGAACATTTTGGCCAGGCAAGGAAATTTTTGATCTACGACTGTGGCGATACCATGAGCCTGGTGGAGGAGCGGCCAGCGGAGCCGCTTTCCGTGGGTGATCCCCATCATCCCTTTGATCCGCAAAAGTTTGGCCGGATAGCAGACCTGCTGAAGGACTGCATCAAAGTCTATGTTATGAAGATAGGCGAAGTCCCGGCCAATAAATTAAAAGAATCGGGCATTGAACCGGTAATCTATGCAGGTCCCATTGCCATGATACCAAGATAAGGAAGGTGTCAGTTATCGGTTTGATTTTTTGAGTATTCTTACTGATAGATGCTTACTAATAGCTGGTTACCGAAGTCCGCCCGAAGGGCGATAACTTGTCCAAAGGAGAGATATTTCATGAAAAAACCAACGTACCATATTTTTATCTGTACCAGCTCTCGCATGGCGGGAGATCCCAAAGGAGTATGCCAGAAGAAAGGAGGGTCCGCTCTTATCCAGTACCTTGATGAGGGAATCCAGAGCAGGGGAATAGAAAATGTCATGGTTACCAATACCGGCTGCTTTAAACTCTGTGATCGTGGGCCGGTCATGGTGATATATGGCGCAGCCGCTCCACAAGGGCACTGGTATGCTGATCTGACTGAGGAGAAAGTGGACGAAATCCTGGACGCGCTGGAAAGCGGCAAACCGGCAGAGCATCTGCTTCTGGCCTGAAAATGGCTGAAGTCAGATAAATCCCTCTTTATAAAAGGGAGACTTTAAAGACCTCTCGCAGGACTTTGAGATCCTCTTGCGAAAAACCTATCCTTATCAGGGGGAGAAATGTGCTGGCAGGGATCCCCTGTGGCAGGTTTGGGGGCTGGAGGGTCGCTATGGGGTAAAGGTGTTTAATTATTACGGGTGAGGTTAACGAAGTGTTTTTAAGATAAGATACTGAGAGGTAAGATACTGAGAGGCAGGATATTGAGAGGTAGGATACTGAGAGAAAGGAAATACCATGAAAAAGATAGGCATACTATTCCTGACTTTTTTAATTTGCGCGATTACTTCGAACAGTTTTGCCAAAAATGAAGTCAAAGAGATCCTGGTCTTTGCCGGTGCAGGGATGCAGGCACCTTTGGACGAGATAGGGAAAAAGTTTGAGGAGCGCTATGGGGTAAAGGTGATTTATGATTATGAAGGGAGCGGGATGCTCGGCAATAAAATCCTGGTCGGCCAGGGGCCTGATGTCTTTATTCCCGGCAGTGAAAAGTGGGCCAAGCTTCTCAAGGAGAAGGGCTATGTCAAGGACTATACACCGATTGCCTATCATACTCCGGTTATCATTACTCCACTGGGAGACAGCAGTATAAAATCCCTGAAGGACCTGGCTGATCCGAATCACTCTATCGTTCTGGGTGATACTGAAGCCGCGGCCATAGGCGAGCCTTCTTCAGCCATATTGAAAAAAGCCGGTATTGAAGAATCAAAAATGAACATAAAGGCCAGAGGGATAACCATCAAGCAACTGGTATTATGGATCGAAGAGAAAAACGCAGACGCTTCGATTGTCTGGAAGGCAGATGCCGTGCAATCGGGTAAGGTAAGAATTATTGAAATTCCCAAAGAGTATAATTCTATCAATATGATACCTGTTTGCCGAATGAAAAAAGATAACCAACGGATATCTCAGTATATCCAATCCGTGTTGAGTGACGAAGGCAAGGGAATCTTCGCCAAACATGGATTTGAGGTAGTAAAAAGGCCGGTGAAATAGTGCAAAAGGCCGGTGAAACGGGGAAAGGGTGAAGGGGTGAAACGGTAAAGACGGTGAACCCCTTCACCGGCCTTTTTCAGCGGTTCACCTTTTCAAAGGTAGTGAATCTCATGAAACGACTTATTTTTGATGTAGCCATATCGTGTGCGGCGGGAATTTTCACCTGCCTTATCGTACTGCCCATAGTTGCTCTATTTACCGTTACACCTTTTCGGGAGTTGATCGGCCAGTTTAAATCTCCGCTTATCTGGTCATCCATTCTGGTCAGCCTTGAGACCTCGCTGGCTGTGGTTTTTCTGGCCCTCGGCCTGGGAGTTCCAATGGCTTATCTATTGGCTACCACCCAATTCAGGGGGAAAGAGGTTCTTGACACCCTGATCGATCTTCCCATCGTCCTGCCGCCCCTGGTGGCAGGGCTGGCCCTTTTGATTCTCCTGGGAGGAAACAGTCCGGCAGGTAATTTTTTAACCAGGCATGGTCTTGAGCTGGTATTTTCCAAAAAAGGGATAATTATGGCCCAGCTCTTTGTCTCTGCTCCCTTTTTAATCAAATCGAGCCGCCAGGCATTTGAATCGATCAGTGAAAACATCATGAAGGCATCCTCAACCCTGGGGGCATCGAAGTTTTATACCTTTAAAAATGTCTCACTCCCTCTGGCCAAAAACGGTATCTATGCAGGCATGGTAATGACCTGGGCCAGGGCTTTGGGAGAATTTGGCGCCACGTCTATGGTTGCGGGGTGCATTCCCTTTAAAACCCAAACCATGACTATAGCCATATATATGAATGCCATGTCGGGGAAGTTATCCTCCTCGATCGCTGTTGCCCTGCTTCTTACCCTATTCTCTTTCACCTCGCTCTTGATCTTCAAATCGCGGGCTAAAGGGCAGATGATGAGGGTTAGATGAGGGGGGTCTCACAGATAATAATTTACCCATACCTATGCTGTTAGCGGTTGCATGGTAAAATTTGGTATGGGCCATTTCGGTGGACTAAGCAGCGGGACGCTGTGTGTCCACCGCAGCGGGGACGAGAGGTCTATAAGGTAAACTAACCCGTCTAATAGCAACCATGGGTAAATTATTTATTGGGAGATCCCAAGGTTAAAGGCGTTGCTGCGTATAAAAGACGTTGCGAGTTACGGGTTAAAAACGTTGTTGACGCCCAATCCTCAACTCGTAACGCATAATCCTCAATCCTCAATCCTCAACCCGTAACCCGCAACCCATAACCCGAAATCGGCAACTCGAAAGAAGGAATAGAGGAATAGAGTATGAGCATTGCTCTCAGGAATATCTCAAAAAGCTATCAGGGACGGACCGTACTGAACAGCCTTAATCTGGAGGTCAGGCAGGGAGAATTCCAAGTCCTGCTCGGCCCAAGCGGCAGCGGCAAGACCACCATTCTTTCACTTATTGCAGGGCTGGTCAGGCAGGATGCGGGAAACGTATTCATTAACGATCGAGAGGTAAGCGGGGTCCCTCCCGAAAAAAGGAAAATTGGTTTTGTTTTTCAGGATCACGCACTCTTTCCTCATCTTACGGTTTTTGGCAATGCGGCTTACGGTCTCGAGGCCAGAGGAGTCAAAGGGAGCATCATAACCCGGACGGTCAGCCACTATCTGCACAAAATGGGGATCGCAAGCGAAAGAGACAAATTCCCCCATCAGTTGAGTGGAGGGCAAAGGCAAAGAGTTGCCCTGATCAGAGCGCTGGTTACCGAACCGGACATACTGCTCATGGATGAGCCTATGAGCAGTCTCGATGCCCCGTCCAGGGAAAAAATAGGTGATGAATTAAGGAACATTCAGCGTGCAATGCAGCTCACGACGCTCTATGTTACCCACAACCAGAGCGAAGCCATCCTTCTGGCAGATCGCATCTCGGTACTCAATCATGGGAAGATAGAGCAGATCGGGACCGTGGACGAAATCTTCAATCACCCCAGGACCGAGTTTGTTTCCCGCTTTGTTGGTGCGAAAAATATTTTCAAAACAGAGGTAATCGAAATACGGGAACATGAGGCAATTCTGAGAGTCACGAATGAAGAGCTGCGTCGGCCTTTTCAGGTCAGGGTCGCCAGGTACCCTATCCTTGAAAAGGGAAAAAAGATACCCTTGTGCCTTCATCCTGAAAAAATCAGGGTCATGAGTGAGCAGCAGGCCATTGCCATGACTATGCCAGGGGCGCAGGTCATGGGCATGACTAGGCCAGGAATAAGGACAAAGGCAGGGACAAGAGCAGAGGCAGTAGCAGGAGGGTGCCCTCAGCATAAGCATATTCCCGCGACAGAGGGAATATGCGTGTCCACCGGCGCAGAGGCAGCGACAGTCCCCCCGCTGAACATGGTTTCAGGGAAAATCGTCCACAGTATACCTGGCCTTATGAGCAGCGTCAGGGTAACCATCGACCTTGGCGGCATGGAATTATATGCGGTTATTCCTGAATCCTCTTTTCACTTCGGGCTGCTTGAGCGTGTATGGGTTTGCTTTACCCCTGATGCTCTGCACCCTTTGTGCGGCAAAAGCTGTAAGGATCCGATGAATCAGAGAAAATGCTTCAACCATGAAAGAGCAATAACCGTAACTACTCAGGTTGCTTAGGCTGTAGGTATTCAGGCTATTAGTCATTGTCTCTTCCTACAGCCTAAATGCCTACAGCCTATTTACCTCTAAGTAGTTACCAATAACCGAAGGAGCAACAAGTCATGAAAGGTATTATCGACACCACCTTGAGGGAAGGGGAGCAGTCGGCCTACGTCTATTTTAACCTCGCCGAAAAACTTCACATCATCGGCCTGCTCGATAAAGTGAGAGTCGATGAAATAGAGGCAGGGGTTGCAGTCATGAATCCGGAAACCAAAGAACTCTTCAGGCAGATTCGGGAGTGGAATCTCAAAAAGCAAAGTAAAAGTATCGGAGATCAGGCAGCAGGTAATGGAGGTGGAGGGCAAAGCTTCCTCAGCGCCGGTAGCAGTGTACATACTGACATCAGTGAGGATACTGAAAACGGTAAACTGAAAACCGATAACTTCCTTACTCCCCTCTCTCCCGGTCTCCCCGTCTCGCCCGGGCCCCCCCCCCCCCGCCCCCCCGCCCCCCGCGCCCGGGCCCCCCCCCCCGGTGGA
>Ga0315268_10004293_pt1 | contig 15488 bp, 13 predicted proteins | sample C1_top_MG_FD_204535 | JGI IMG/M metagenome (GOLD analysis project Ga0315268, IMG submission 204535) | Sediment microbial communities from Yellowstone Lake, YNP, Wyoming, USA - C1_top | ecosystem: Environmental > Aquatic > Freshwater > Lake > Sediment | place: USA: Wyoming | collected 2017-08-01
CGGCAGCGGCGCTGCTCGTCGTCTCCTCGCCGCTGGCCTTCACCCGCCGCGTCATCCGCCACCATCGGCCCAGGTCCAGTAAGCCGGCGACCGCCACCAGGCGGCCAGCCCTTCCCTCGATGCCCCACCAGTTCCCCCAGCCGTAATCAGGAGTGCGTCCCAAGCGGGCCTGGAGGCGCTCCTCGGTATAAGGTGCGAACAGCTCTTTGCCGGCGTGGGTGCGATTCAGGAGGGCAACGATCTCTTGGGCCCTATGGGGCCCGAGGCGCACCGTAGGAACTTCCCTCCGCGGGCCAGGCTCCGTATCCAGATCGACCAGATGAACCTCCATGGGCCAGGGGAGGGCGCCCCCTCGCCGGACGGCAGTCAGCGATGTCCTGTTATCGGCGGAGATCAGCCAGTAGGCAGAATCGAAGGGGTCCCCCCTGGCGGACCAGGACTCCACTAGGGCCCAAATCAGGACACTGCTGATACGTTGCCGTCGGAACTCGGGGCGGACGCGCCCCTTCTGGATGTAGAGAAGGGTCTGCGGCCTGCCCAAGAGGGGGACGCAGTGCCGGGCGGCAGCGCAAACGCCCACCAGCCGTCCGCCCTCCTCGGCCACCATCACTCGCGCGTCCTCCTGGAGGGAAAGAGAGGCGAAGTAGTGAGGGCTGCGGTCGATGGTGATCTCGACATCCGTCAGATCCAGCGGCGAGCTGCGCTCCAGCTCCAAGAGCGCCTCATTGTCGGCGGCGGTAGCCTCGCGGATAGACAAGCTCACTGCCATGGGAGACGTAGCCTAGCCCTTCCCACCTCCAAAGCACCCCCCATCCTACTGACAGGCGCGAGGGTCGGCAAGCAGCCCTGCGGCGACCCCGCCGCCGCGAACCACACCATCGGCACACCGCGCTGGCTTCGCTGCAGTTGCAGCGTGAGTGTCCAAGCGAGCTTGGCTGGCGTATAATCTCGCCGATCGCCAGCGGCGCTCAAAGGAGGTCAGCGTGACTGCGTCAGCTTCCCCCGAATGCATCTCGTGTAGACGACCGCTTCCCCCCGGGCTGTTCTGTCCCTACTGCGGCGTGTTCGTGCTAGACCCGCAGGGCACGGTGGTAATGGCCGGCCGGCTCTCGCGACTCGGCGCGGCCATTGTCAACGTGCTCCTCCAGATCTTGACTCTGTACATCGGCTGGGTGATCTGGTGGTTCATCGTAGCGCCACGCGGGCAGAACCCAGGCAAAGCCCTGGTGGGGTTGCGGGTGATCAGGGCGGATGGGCGAGCCGCGGGAACAGGCGACATGTTCGTGCGCGGATTGGTGGGCATCGTCCTGGGGCTCGTCCCTTTCTACCTGGACGACCTGTGGCTCCTGTGGGACAAGAACGCGCAGACTCTGCACGACAAGGTCGTCGAGACCGTGGTGGTCAAGGCTCGAGGATCAGAGCGGATCGTGGCGGAGGGCTCGCTCGGCGCACCTCCGGCGGGGGTCACGCTGCCTCCAGCTTTCGCCCCACCCGTGACCCTTCCGGGCGCCGCCACCCCGGCGCCGGCCCCCTCCCAGCCTACCAGCGGCGACGCACAAGCTGAGGCGTTGCGGCGACTCAAGGACCTTCGGGACCAGGAGTTGATCACAGAGGAAGAGTACCAGGAGAAGCGAAGAGCGATCCTGGATCAGATCTGAGCGTCCTCCCCCGTCTGGATCGCACGGATCGCCGAAGAGACGCTGCGAGGGCGGGTTCCCCGCCCTCGCAGCAAGCGTAGTAAGGCTGCTGGGTCCTAGTCGTCTGAAGTAGCGTCGATTACTGCGCCCGTGCTGGCGTCGACCTTCACGTCTTTGTCACCGACGTCGACGTTGAAGACCAGCTTACCCTGGTAGTGTTCCAGGTCGACCTCTCCCACCGCACCAGGCGCCGCCGACTGGGCCGCGGCTAGGGCCTGCTCGAGCGTGATTCCTGCTTGAGGCAGCAGGTCCTTGCCGTCGTCGATCTGGCCCGCCGCTACTTGAGTTTCGTCATCCCCGGTCTCGCCGTCTCCCGCCGAGGTGAGTCTCGAGGTCATGGTTAGCACCGGCCAGTGCGAGCAGTGCAACGAGAGCCAGAACCCAATAGGTACGCTTTCCGAGAGCTCTACGCATGTGTCCTCCTCCTTTCCCTTCCAGTGATCGCTGGGCCCAACATGGACAGGTTAAGGGGCCAGAATGAAGCGCTGATGAACCGAGGGTTAAGATTCCTGGAAAGGACTACCACCACGCCAATCCCGTTCGACAAAGAGGATGGCCGTGTGAAACCCGCTGACAATCGGTGTGCAGCGCATCAAGGACGAAGGGCAGGGTCCCCTGCCCGCTTGTCACTGCTCCCACCCGTCGGTAGTATGGACAGAGTCGACCGTCTTGTCGGCTGACCGCCAAGCCGACGCCCCGCGCTTGCGTTGCTTGGCTTGGGACAGGAGGCGAAGTATGGACTCGCGCACGCGCAAACGCACTGTCGGCGTTCTGGCACTTGTGGCCGGCCTGGGTTTGGTGGTTACCGTAGCCGCTGCCTGCAGTGGCGGGGACGAGGAGGCCAGCCCCACACCGACCGTGCGTGGCACCCAGGCGCCCGGCACGCAGGCGGCGGGCGGTCCTCCGGCCGTTTCAGGCGAACCGACCACGACCGCCAGCGGGCTCCAGTTCATCGATATCAAGGTCGGCAGCGGCGCCTCGCCGCAGACGGGCCAGACTGTGGTGGTGCACTACACCGGCTGGCTGACCAACGGCACAAAGTTCGACAGCTCCGTAGACCGCGGCCAGCCCTTCTCCTTCGTAATCGGCACGGGCAAAGTCATCAAGGGGTGGGACGAGGGAGTCGCTTCCATGAAGGTCGGCGGCAAGCGTCGGCTCATCATCCCGCCCGACTTGGGCTACGGCGCGGGTGGCTACCCGCCCATCATTCCGGCCAACGCCCAGCTCATCTTCGACGTCGAACTTCTCCAGATCAAGTAGCTTCCGGGGAAGGTTATCCAGGCAAGAGTCCCGGCCTCTTGCGGGCGGCCGCAGAGATGCGGCGGAGCCTGAGGCGGCTGGACGCGGTGGCGCGCCGGAGGGAGCGACTAGCGCGCGAGCTTCCTCCTCAGCCCTCCCAGAAAATGGGCCCAGGAAGCCTCGGCAGATGCGGAGCGGGCCAGGTCGCGGACCCTCTCCGCGATGATCTCGCGCACTCGGGCCTCTTCGCCGGCGTCCAACCAGAAGCCGTGGTCGTCGCACGTGTCCAGCTCGAGGTTGTAGGCCCGGTAGTCGAAGGATGTCATTTCGGTGCCGCACACCGGGCAGTGGAGCTCGCTGCGGCGTTCTGAATAGCGGACGGTGGCACGCCGCTCCTCGGGCGTGGAAGGGACCGTGGCCTCAAGCTGGTCCAGTTCATCGTGATCGAGCCAGCGGCCGTCACAGGACGGGCAGCGGTCCACCTCGATGCCGTGGTACTCCACCTGAGCGACGAGATCGACTTGGCAACGGGGACACTTCATCGCGCCTTCCTTTCCTTATGGTACGAGCTAAGGATAGCACGGGATTGAGCAGCCGCGGAGTGTGGCTGCCTCGACGGACTTGGCCCACGAGCGGGCGTGCGCTACCGTAGATTTGAGATGAGCAGGACATGGCGCGCGGTGGTGTGGCTGGGGCTTTCCTTGGCGGTCGCAGTCCTGATCGCCGCCGCGTGCAATGGGGAGCACACAACGCCGGGGCCGACAGCGAGACCATCGACTCCGACGGCGGCCCGACCCAGCCCGACGGCGCCGGCCACGCCCTCGCTCACCCCCGTCTCGCCGACGCCATCGCAGACCGCGGCCAACCCAGCGCCAAGCGCACAGCCCGGCACGACTTATCAGGTACAAGCTGGCGACACCGTCTACTCCATCGCCCGCCGCTTTGGAACCACCGTAGAAGCCATCGTCGCCGCCAACCACCTGGCTGACCCCGCGCAGATCAATGTGGGACAGGTCTTGATCATCCCCGGCGGTCTTAGCCCCACATCGACTCCAGCCGCAGGCCCCACGTCCACTCCAGCCGCGGGCTCGGCCCAAGTGATCCGGAAGGCAGACATCAGCAGCAATACGGTCTTCTTCACCTTCGATGCCGGCGCCGACGCCGGCTTCACGGCCCAGATCCTCGACACTCTGAAGGCCAACGGCATCATCGCTGGCTTCGGTGTTACCGGGCGCTGGGCAGAGCAGAACCCGGACTTGGTGCGCCGCATCGCCCAGGAGGGCCACACCATCATCAACCACTCCTACGATCATCCTTCCTTCACAGGCCTGTCCACCAGCCTGCCGCCTCTAACGCAGGCCCAGCGCTGGGAGCAACTGGAGAAGACCGAGAGCATAATCCAAGACCTGGCGGGGGTCAGCACCAAGCCGTACTTCCGTCCCCCCTACGGCGACTACGACGATTCGGTGAACGCCGACGTCTATGCCCGGGGCTATCTGTACAACATCATGTGGACGGTGGACTCCATGGGTTGGAATGGGCTAGCGTCCGAGGCGATTGTGGAGCGCTGCCTGAGCCTCGCCGAACCCGGGGCCATCTACGTCTTTCACGTGGGCTCTGCGTCCCAGGACGCCGCTGCCTTGCAGGCTGTCATCGACGGGCTGCGGGCGATGGGGTACACGATCGGCGCGGGGATCGAGGGGATCGGCGGCGCTACTTAGGCAGCGGGCGCTCAGCCCAACTCCCCCGCAGGCACCCGACCCGGACGAAGCGCGACGTACACCGCTGTCAGCACCAAGAGCGCCCCTGCGATCTCAAGAGCGCTGGGCGTCTCCCGCAGGACGATGGTGGCAAGGATTGTTGCACCGACCGCCTCGCCCAGGATCGCCACCGCCACCAGGGCAGCGGGAACGTAGGCCAGGGACCAGTTGATGGCGGAGTGGCCGACAAGCTGCGGCACTAGCGCCAGCAGGCCCATCATCAGGAAGGTCTTGGTGCTGTAGCCCGTGAACGGCTCGCGTGCCACCAGCACCGACGCCACCAGCAGGACAGCCGCCACCGAATAGACGACGCCAACGTACCCTGTCCAAGACATCTGCGGCCGGGTACGCCGTCCGATCATCAGATAGCACGCTCCGAAGACCGCACCCAAGAGGGCGTAGAGGTCGCCCGTCAGCGTGCCCAGACCTTCGCCCAAGTCCTCGGCGGCCATCAAGCCGGCCCCCACCGTCGCTATGCCGATGCCGGCCCAGGTCGCCGCCGACACCCGTTCCCGCAGGACCAGGGGCGACGCGAGCCCGACGAAGAGAGGGTTCGTCGTTACCAGCACCACCGAGGTGATGACCGAGGTCTGCTGGAGGGAAGCGATCCAGAAGCCGAAGTGCAGGGCAAGGAATGCACCCGCCAGGGGAGGCCACATCCAAAGGCCGTCCCGACGTGTCCCGGGACGGTCCACCGCCAGGGCGAGCGCCCCCGTCGGCAGGGCGGCCAGCCCCAGCCGGTAGGCCGCGATGACCAGTGCCGGAGCGTCCGCCTCGCGGATCAGGACGGCGGCCGAGGAGACGGCCGCCACGCCCGCAAACAGAACAACGTGCGCGGAAGACCTGCCATGTCGCACGCGGCCATCCTAGCACATCGCCTGCCAAGAACGCGCGACCGGCTCGGGTGGCGGTGGTCAGACCACGCCCCCGTCGATACAAACCCCGCTAGGCCGTCACTGTTAGGCGGCTGGAGGCGTAACCGGGCCGGTCCCGCTCACGCAGCGGCCGGCCGCACGTCGGGCAACGATGGAAGCCGGAGAGCTTCTCTACGTATTCGAGCACCGTCTGAACGAGGCTGCCATGGCTCCACGTCAGCGGCGACACAGACAACGGCTCGCCGCTGTAGGGGTGAACCTGCTCCGCCAGAACGCCGCTGTGTAGGGAGCGCTGCGCTACCCAACTGAGGGCGGCGAGGGCAGGCCCCAGCTCTTCTGGACTCTGGGCACGCGCGATGTCCCACTGCGCCAGCCAAAGTGTGCAGATGAACCAGGGGTTGCCGGGGACGTCGGCGTCATCGGGCGGGACCGAGCGTTGGTATACGTCGCCTTCGTATCGCGCCAGGCCGCCGATAGGCGTTCGCACCGCCAGCTTCTCCCTCAACGCCTCCACAGTGACCACGATGCGTGGATCGCTGGCTTCATACATGCCGAAGAGGAAGAGGCCGCACAGGCTAGCATCCAAGACGGCGTCGATGTCGTAGCCTGCTCCGTTAGGCGTCACGGTGCGCACGAACCGGCCCAGCGCCTCCGACCACAGGTAGGCGTCGGTAGCGCGCTTCATGTCCTCGGCGACGCCGGCATACCGGCGGGCCAGGTCGGTCTCCCCGAACACGAACGCAAAACGGGACGCCGCCTGGAGGCCGGCCCAGGTGGCAGCGACGGTCCAGGCATGGACACCGGAACGTTCCTCCCACAGGTCGTAGCTCTCCTGCGGCAGGCCGTTCTCCTGGCGGAAGGCGCACATCCATTCAGCCGCGCCGATGATCAGCGGACGGTACAAGGGCTTGACGAACTCCAGGTCGTGGAACTTGTCGAAGTGGCGCCACAGGGCCCAGAGCACCAGGCCAGTCTCGTCCTCCTGGACGGGGAGCTGACGTCGGCCATCGCGGGTCCAGGGATGCCACGAACTGGCCAGGCTACCTTGTGGTGTGTACTTGTGGAGGAAGTAGCCGCCCGGGTCCATCACTCGGGCGCAGAATTGGAAGAAGGGCTGAGTGGAACTGCCGTACCCAGCCATGTCCAGCGCGGAGGCGACAAGTGAGCCGTCGCGGGTCCAGACGTAGGCGTAGGTGTCGCGGGCAAAGGAGATGATGTCGTAGTCGGTGGCGGCGAGGATGCCTCCCTCCTTGTCGATCTGAGTCCGCAGAATGAGCAGGCTGTGCTTGAAGGCATCGCATATTTCGGGCGGGAGCTCCTCTACATCGTTGGCCTCGACGTTCGCCCACAGGCGCCAGTAACACTCGGTGCGATGCAGCAGCGTTTGGGGCCCCTTTTCCCGCGTGAGCTTGTCTAGGACGCGCACCTCAGCGTAGTCGGTCCCGGCCGCGATCCAGGCGTAGAGCGTGGCCTCGCCGTTGGGCGGAAGGGTGCAGTGCACTGCCCCCACGGAATCGACGGCGCCCTGGGCAGCAGCGTTCCCGCTCAACTCGCCGTCTTCGGCGTCGCGCCAGGTACCTTCGGCACCTGTGGTCTCCTTCTTGCCCACAGCGTACTGATCGAGGCCGGCTGTCCCAGTCTCGCGGCAGGCGTTGACCAGGAACCAGCGTGGCCCCTTGTAGTGGATGAGGGCTTTGGTGGCGGGATCGTAGTAGGCGGTGTCGCCGACCTCTGTCTCCGCGATGTGGAAGTCGTTGTGGAAGAACAGGCGTGCCTCGCGCTCGCTGGGGTGGCTGTTGTGCAGGACGAACTGGCGGACGAGCACGTTCTCGTGAAAATCGACGGCGTCGCGACAGAGGATGGAAAGGCCCAGTTCCTCGTTCTCCAGCAGCACGTGGGTCACCAGGGTCTCTTCTTCGTATTCCTGGGTGATGCGCCAGCCATCGTGCACCCAGGAGAGCCGGCCGTCCACCCAGACGCCCAGCCTGAAGCGATGCCCATCGGTGTGGTTCTCATCGCCCACGTGGGGGAAATAGATGTCGCGAATGTAGTACTGACTGTCGAAGTTGACCAATAGGCTTCCGTTGCCAATGGGGATATCACGAGCCATGCGGTACTCCTCTCTCTGTCGGACCGGCCGAGGGCTTAGCCTCATTCTATCCGGACAAGTATTGCCCTGCTACAGCGCGTTGCTTCGGTCGACGCCTTTCCTCTCATGAGAGCGCCAGACACGGGCCGATCTCGCGGTTGACACCAGATCGAGGCGGACGTAGGATTCGGTCGCAGCCAGTTCTCAGTAGCCCGCGGACTCGGAGGCCCCGGGGAAAGGATGAGACGCATGCGGCATGTGCTCGAGGCCTGCAAGCGTCGGAGCGTCTTGCCTGTGCTGCTCTCGGCCAGCATCCTCATCGTCCCTTTGGCATTTGCCTGTGGAGGTGGAGAAGGAGGGGAGGAGACCGCCGGCCCCACTGCCGCCGCCACCTCCACTGCCACCGCAGCGGCTACGTCTGCCGCCACGCCGACGGGAACGGCCGTCGCAGGGGAAGCAGCGCCGGGCATCACTGACACAGAGATCATTCTCGGGCAACACGCCATGCTCAGCGGCACCTTCGGCGCGGTCTATGCCATCCTCCCCCAGACACAGCAAGCCTACTTCAAGTACGTCAACGAGACCAAAGGGGGCGTTTGTGGTCGCCACATCGTCCTCAAGGTAGAGGACAACGGCAACGACCCCGCCAAGGCGCTGGAGGTCACCCGTAAGCTGGTGGAGCAGGACAAAGTATTCGCCATCTTTGGAGCAGTCGGCGACCTACCCCACTCGTCGGTCCAGCCCTACCTCAATGAGAAAGGGGTGCCGGACCTGTTCGTCACGGGAGGAGCGCACGCCTACGGCGCCGAACCAGACAAGTATCCATGGACCGTCGGCGGCGTGCCCGACTACCGGATCGAGGGAACGTTCTACGGCCGCTACATCTCGGAGAACCTGCCGGGGAAGAAGGTAGCCGTCCTCTACGAGGACCAGTACCTGGGCTGGGACGGCCTGGTGGGAGTGAAGGCCGGTCTCGACACCGACAAGAACCAGCTTGTCTCCGAGCAGCCCTATGACGCCGCCGCCATCGACATCCGGTCGCAGATCATCAACATGAAGGACGCCGGCGCCGAGGTGGTCATCCTCTACTCGACGCCCGGTTTTACGGCCCAGGCCATCAAGCACGCCGACCGGTTGGGCTGGCATCCGCAGTTCATCGCCAGCTATACGAATTCCGACCCGATCCTGTTCAACTTCGTCCCGCCTCAGCTGGCCGAGGGCCTGATCTCGTTCAACGCCTTCAAGCTGCCGGACCAGACCGACGACCCGGCAATAGCACAGCACTATGAGATCATGCGCAGCTATGGTGGGCCAAACCCCGGCGTCTTCACCGTCTATGCGCAGCTAACGGCGGAAGTGATGGTCGAAGCCCTGAGCAGGACATGCGATAATCTGACTCGCCGGGGCCTGATGGACGCCGTCGAGTCGCTGAAGGACTACCGCAGCGAACTGCTGCTACCCGGAGTGACCATCACGCTGAGCAAGACGGACCACTATACCCTGCAGTCCGGCCCAATGGAGCACGTCGTCGTGTTGCCCAACGGTAGGGGCAAGTGGGAGTACTTCGGGCCCGTGTACACGTTCGAATAGTAGGGAGGTCCAGGTTTCTTGAAGAGCCAAGCTATCGAGCGTCTGACGCCGAAGGCCCGGGCACTAGCCTTCTGCGCCCTCCTGGCCATCGTCTCTCTGGCCATCGCGTGCGGCGGGTCGAAGGATGAAACAACCCCGACCGCCTCGCCGACGCGGGCGGCCAGCACAGCCGCAGCGGGCACGCCCACGCCGGTCGGCGAAGTGCCGGGCGTCAGCGACACGGAGATAGTGCTGGGGGCGGACTGCCCGCTGGCAGGAGCCTACGGCGCAGTCTACGCCATGATCCCCGATGCCTCGGAGGCGTACTTCAAGTACATCAACGACACCCAGGGAGGCGTCTGCGGCCGCAAGATCGTCTACAAGGTGGAGGACAACGGGTCGGATCCGGCCAAGGCGTTGGAGGCGGCGCGCAAGCTCGTGGAGCAGGAAAAGGTCTTCGCCATGGTCGGCTCGGTGGACGACCTGCCGCACGCCGGGAACTGGGACTACCTCAACGAGAAGGGAGTGCCGGACCTACTGGTCTCGGCCGGCGGCAACAGATTCGGCACCGACCCACAGGGGCACCCCTGGACTGTCCAGATGATCCCCAGCTACACCATCGAGGGCACCTTCTTCGGCCGCTACATATCGGAGAACCTGCCCGGCAAGAAGATAGGAGTGCTCTACGAGAACAGCGACCAGGGAATCGATGAACTGGCCGGCCTCAAGAACGGCCTCGATCCCGAGAAGAACCAGATCGTCTCCGAGCAGGCTTACGAGACTACGGATATCAGCGTCACCTCTCAGATGGTGAACCTCCAGAATGCCGGCGCGGAGGTGGTCATGCTGGGAAGCACTCCCGGCTTCACCGCCCAGGCCATCAAAGAGGCCAACCGTCGCGGGTGGAGCCCCCAGTGGTTCATGAGCTACGTCAACGCCGACGACATGCTGTTCCAGTTCGTCTCGCCGGAGCTCTTGGAAGGGACCATTAGCTTCCAGGCGTTCAAGCTGGCGGACTGGAAGGACGACCCGGCTGTGGCCAGACACTACGAGCTCATGCGCCAGTACGGCGGGCCTGCGCCGGCCAACTTCACCCTTTACGGACAACTGCTGGCGGAGGTGGCGGTGGAGGCCCTGAACAGGGCCTGCGACAATCTGACCCGCGAGGGGCTAATGGATGCGGTGGAGTCCATCAAGGACTTCCACAGCGACCTGCTCCTGGACGGGGTCGACATCTCCTTCTCGGACACTGACCACATCGCCCTCCAGAACGGCCGGATGCTTAGGATCACGGTCCAGGACGGGAAAGGCAAGTTCGAGTACTTCGGGCCGCTGTTCACGTTCCAGTAGGCTTGCTTAGCGGCGTCCTACCCGGCGCCGGTTTGCAGCGGCGTCTGGTCGCACCTCCCAGTTTTCATCCCGTCTGGCGCCGCGGCCGCTAACCGCCGTCGCTGCGGGCGTACCAGCCCCGCCAAATGACCCTGTGGACCCTCAGCCAGCGGGGCAGCCAGCTAATCACAGGTATAAGGGGGATCAGGAGCAGGATCAGGAACAGGCCGATCATGATCGCCCCCACCTCGAGGTCGGCGTTGTCCGAGGAAGACATGGGCTCGATCTGGTAGAAGAATGCGTACGGCCAGAGCCACCATGCCCCGGGATAGCGGCCGGTCTCGTTGCTGATCCCCCACTGATCGCCCAGCAGGTTCAGCTTCTCTGCCCCGCTGGCGTATACGTCGTCCTGGAAGAACAGCAGCGACCGTGTGAAGTCGAGGGTGAACGGCAGCTTGGCGTTGCTTTCCAGAGCGCCCTCCAGCAAGCCGGAGCGTCCCAGGTCCAGCATGCCGCTCATCAGGGTGGGGACCGGACCGTAGTCGCCGGGGGTCACGCGAACCTCTCCGTTCACGACCGTCGCCTCGTCCAGGGCCAAGAGGTAGGCAGTGACCCAGGCCTGTTGCTGGTCGGGGCTGGCGGCCTCGTACGTATCGAGTGCCGTCGCCACGTCGTGGTTCAGGACGGCAACCCGCGCCAACGGCTTGAGGATGAAGTCTTGTGCGGGGTCGATCCGGTCTCTGACTCCAGACCACTTGGCAGGGGCGATGCCGAAGAGGCTCTGAGCGTTGTCCGTGTCGGGGGTGTACGGCGGCCCGTAGTCCTGGATGCTGCTGTTACCGGCAAGTATGTCAGCGCTCGTCTGCACAAAGGCGACAGGTTGGCGATTGGCCACATCTTCACCCCGCACGGTTGGGTAGTCCGGCGAGCTAAAGACAGCGGCCAGCACGACAACTACGACTGCCACGCCCAGCAAGACGATAAGCCCTTCGGCCAGCAGGTCATAGGGCTTCATGGGGACGTTCCGGAAGTAGGCGTCAGTTCGCTTAGTCATGTCGCCCCTCCGTCTGGAACGGCTTTACGGGACCCTCGCGGCGGATGAAGAACAGGTGAACGCCCACCAGAAGCGCAAGCAGCAGCGGCATGACGACAATGTGCACGGTGAGAACCTGTCCCGTGTCCATGGTGTTGAAGAAGCCGCCCACCCCCAGCGCGTTCATCGCATCCTTGGCCTGCACGGCGATCCACTGAGAGTCCCAGTTAGTCTGCGACAGGAAGCCGGTGAAGCCTGTGATGACTGCCGCCCCCAAGGCCAGGGCACCCACCATCCACGTCTTCCAGCGCCCGTCTCGCCACGCAGCCATCAGGTACTTACTCACCATGTGGAGCACCAGCGCCCCGAAGAAGACGTGGACGCTCCAGAAATGCAGGGAGTTCACGAAGTGGCCCACGTTTGAATCGTGGTACCAGACCGAGCCGAATAGGCTCATTATCACCCCGGTGAGGACGAGCGCGATCAGAGCCGAGAGGGTCGTGACGCCGAAGAGGTAGACGACCGAGCTGACGTAGACCGGCATCCGCGTCGGCAGGGCGTCCTCAAGGGATAGATTGTCGATCAGCAAACGCTGGGCTTGTCGGGTTACGTTCATCGCGCACCACCGATCCCGGATCACGACTCGGGCTCGAAGATCTTGGGCAGGCGTGTCCAGGCCGCCACGAGGAAGATAAAGATCAGCACGGCCCAGACGATGATATTCGGAATGGCGAGGTTGAAGATGCTAAAGGCGATGTGCGGTACGACCCGGAGCGCCTCGGGCGGTAGCGTTTCCATGGCATGCCTCCCTTCTCTCAGTGGGAAACCCCGTCCGGCGGAAAAAGGCGAGACGGATCCTGCATCCGGCTCTTGGGCTCGTCCCCATGATTGCTTTTAATGCACACCCGAGCCGCTCTGTCAAGCTCCAAGCAAGGCACTCTTCAGACCTTTTCGGGCTATCCTCTAGTGGAGGACTGCGGCCGCCGTCTCGCCCTGTGCGAGGGGCGGGTTTGCCGTGAGGGGATTCTATCCCCTCCTTCGTCGGCTACTCTTGCTGCCAGGTCAGGCCGAACGACGTGCTCTCGCCAGGCGCGAGGTGCAAGGGCCAGAGGAGCAAGAGGCAGCCGCCCTGGTAGGTCCGCTCGAAGCCGCCCTCCGAGTTGGAGACGGCTTCGATGGGGTAAGACCAGAGCGCGCCGGGTTGCGCCAGTTCGGCGCGAAGGCGCAGAGGCGGGTAGTGGCCCTCGAGAGTGAAGGTTCTCACGGCCTCGAAGGTCTGGGGCTCGCCGAATGATCTGCCCGGCGCTTCGCCCACCGTTTGCGCAAGAGGCGGATCAGCCTTCGGCTGGATCGTATCGGCGGCGGCGAAGGCCAAGTTCCACTGCGAGGCGAAGAGGCAATCGAGGGGTGAGTCGCCGCCGTTGGCCAGGCGCCAGGTGACGCTCACCTGCGAGCCGCCCGCCGCCAGGACGACCTCCTTCCCTAATCGGCAGGGCACGCCGGCCACCTGTCCGGCCCGCTCCAAGACCACGATCACTCGCTCGCCGTCCTCCCGCGTCTGGACGGTGTAGGGACCATCGGCGAAATCGCCTAACTCGTCGTACGAAGAGCGGACGAGATCGTCCAGGGCCGTTTCCGGCGGCAGGAAGTGCTCGCGCAGGGAGGAGCGGCGGTGGCGGTCGTAGTGCAGCCGCTCGTGGAGATCGGTCTCCTTCATGCGCACGCCCTCGTGGATGGTTCTCACCGCTTCCTCGCCTTCCTCCGTTGGCGCCTGGGCGGCCTGGAGCAGCGTCTGGTGGTAGGCCTCGGGGCGCCGGCCGAGGGCGGCCGCGAGGTTGAGGGCCGGATTCCTGACATCCCACTCGAAAATGGTGCCGCCATCGGCGGGGGCGAAGTAAAGGTTGGCGCTGCTGCCGTCCACCAAGAGCTCATCGCGGCCGTCGAGATCGAAGTCCGTCGCCTCCCAGGCCAGCCAGGGGCGATCGCCGTGGAGGGCGGTGTCGGCAGCGGCTTCGGCGCGGATCAGGTGGTGATAGTTGGCAAGGCGGATACCCATGAGGTAGACGCCGCCGAAGACGCCGTGCCAGTAAGGGCAGTTGCACTGGCCGCGCCAGAGGTCGGCCAGCATCTCAGCGTCGGCACCCTGCTTGGGCGCCCCCGCCCGAGGCGGGTCCGCCTCTGGAGGACGATAGACCTTGCGGTGCACGCGCAGCATCTTCTTGTGCAGATTGTTGACCTCCGGGTACTTGACCAGAAAGTGCCGCCAAAAGCCGCCGCGCATGAGGTCGGCCACGTCCTGGCGGTCCTCATCCTCCAATTGGTGTTTGATCTGCTCGAACCGGTACGACGCGCCGGCGGGCAGAGCCCAGGCCATCATCTCCTCGTAGGAGGCGGTGGGCAGGTAGACGCGGCCGCGGGGCGGGAAGCGGGCGGCGTACTCGCCCAGGGGCGTTGTAATGAGCCAGGACGAGTTCTGCTCCAGGGCGGCAAAGAAGCGGGGCATCCAGCCGCCACGGCCCCAGCAGTGGCGATGCGTCTCGGGCCAGCTGCCGAACTTCTCACCGTCGTCGCCCATGACTGCGATCCCATCGGGGCTTTCTTCGGCCCAGCCGCGAAAGGTCTCGATGACCTCGTCCACGTCACGCCAAGGAATGCTGTAGCGCAGGAGCTTGAGGGAAGGGAAGATGCCGACGGCGTGGCCCTCCTCCTCGCTGAGGTAGTAGCCGCGGAGCTCCTGGTCGGCCAGGCCAACCATCTTGAAGTGGCTGTCGTCCACCACCGTCCAGGTGATGCCAGCCTGGGCGAGGAACCGGGGTAGGTGGGGCTCCCACACCCGTTCGGCCACCCAAAGGCCTCTGGGGGAGACGCCCAGCTCGTCGCGGATGACGGCGGACATATGCTTGATCTGGCCCAGCTTATCGGCGTCTGGGATGGCGGGCAGGATGGGCTCGTAGTAGCCGCCGCTCATGATCTCCACCTGGCCGCGAGCCGCCAGCGCCTTCAGGCGGGGCAAGAAGTCGGGTCGATGCTCGCGCAGCCAGTCCAGGAGGCAGCCGCTGTAGTGCAGGGAGAGGCGGACGCGCCGGTGACGCTCGAGTGCCGTCAGCAGCGGCAGGTAGGACTGCCGGTAGACGGACTCGAAGACGTGGTGAGCGTTGCCGACGGGCTGATGGTTGTGGATGGCCAGGCCGAGGTAGAAGCGGGGCATGAATCCAAACGCCGCTACTGGAGGAACAGCTTGTCGACGATCTTCTCCCGCAGGTCGCGGCCCACGACCACCCGATAGTAGAGCTCGCGCTTCTCGTCCTGGCTGGCGCCGCTGCTGTTGATGGCCTTGTAGGCGTTGACCAGCGCGGACGACTGCGCGAGCAGGCCGCGGTGGATGATGTTGATGTCCCACATGGGCCGGCGGCTGGCCCACCAGTACTGATCGCTGTGCAGGGCGCGATCCAGCAGACCGCGGGCGATGTCGGCGAAGCGGCGGCTCTCGTCGTTATCGGCCCGCTCCTTGGCCCGGTGCACTAACTCGACGCAGAGGTTGGTGTGCTCCCACTGGAGACGATGGATGTCGTTGCCCTTGTCCAGCCACAGAGGATAGGGGTTGCCGGCGGCGATGTCGTCGGCGGTGGTGCTCCAGGAGGAGGGCCTGGGTTCGATGGTCTGGCCCGTGGGGAAGAGGTCGAGCAGTTCGCTGATGGTCACCATCTGGACTTCGCGGGAGAGCTCCACGGCCTCCACGATATCACGGTGCTCGGGAGCCAACTCCTTGGCCTGGTGGATATGCTCGAAGCTCTCGCGGCGAGGGGTCAGTTCCTCGTAGACCCCAGCCAGGAAGAGGGTCTCCCAGTCGCGGAGGTGGTGGCCGAAGGTCTCGGCGTCCATAGCGGTGATTATGTA
>Ga0315268_10004295_pt1 | contig 15484 bp, 10 predicted proteins | sample C1_top_MG_FD_204535 | JGI IMG/M metagenome (GOLD analysis project Ga0315268, IMG submission 204535) | Sediment microbial communities from Yellowstone Lake, YNP, Wyoming, USA - C1_top | ecosystem: Environmental > Aquatic > Freshwater > Lake > Sediment | place: USA: Wyoming | collected 2017-08-01
GAGGACGCCGCGGCGCAGAGGAGACGGAGAACAGCCCAAGGCGTGGCGACAGACTTTGCGTCCGCCATCCCTTCCCTCGCTGCTGCAGGCCGGTAGCGCCGGCATCCTGCCGGCCCTGGGCTCGTGGGGGGCTCTGCCCCGCACCCCGGCCGCCTAGAAGGCGGCGCTACAACCCTAGTCGACCAAATCGCACCCAGAGCGACAGAAGGAACTTGTCGCGAGCAGAGTCGAGGGAATTCCGCTACTGCAGTGAAAGATGGCCGACGTAATCCCGAATCCCGAAGCTTCAGGATCGGGACGGCCGCTACAGGTGCAGATTGTCTAGCTTGCGTGTGTTTGGGGCACGGAAGCTGCGGCAGGCTGGTTGTATGGCTCCTCGGGGATCACGAACCACGCCACCAGGTAGGCCACGATCCCGCCGATAATCGCTCCGGGGACCACCGTCAGAATGGCCCAGATGACGCGAATGACCGTAGGGTCGGTGTCGAGGTACGCCGCCAGACCGGCGCACACGCCGCCGAGTTTGCGGTCCGTGCGCGAACGCGCCAGGCGCCGTGCCGCTTGGACGGGTGCTGGCGATGGATGCGCGGTCCCTTCCGAAGGAATTACCATCCAGGCCACGAGGTAGGCGAACAGGCCGGGGAAAATCCCGGTGAAGATCACCACCACCAACCAGATGAAGCGCAGAAGCGACACGTCGATGTCGAGGTAGTCGGCAAAGGCGGCGCAGACACCGCCCACCGACCGGTTCGCGAAGGGACGCTGGAGACGCTTCACCTCGCCCGGCGCGGTGGCGGCGAACTGCTGCGCGCCGCAGAAGTAGCAGAAGTTTGACCGCTCGACGATTTCTTTTCCGCACTGACGGCAATACATGCCTCACCTCCAGGTGGAATGGACCACACCGGCTCCCTCGGGCCTCTATCACTGTATACGCGGGAAGGGGCAAAAAGGTTCACGCCGGAAATGCAGATCCCTCGGCCCGATGGAAGGCATCGGGCCTCGGGATGACCCCGCTGCGCGGGGTCAGAAGGCGACGAGGTCGCGGACGGCGTGGAGGATGTCTTCCGACTGAGGCAGGATTTCGTCTTCGAGCTTCGGCTGGTAGCCGCAGAAAGTGTCGAGTGCGGCCACGCGGCGCACGGGTGCGTCGAGCTCTTCGAACAACTCGTCGGCGAGGCGCGCGGCGATTTCAGCGCCGTAGCCCCAGGAAAGCGTGTCTTCGTAAGCGACAATGACGCGGTTGGTTTTGCGCACGGTGGCGGCAATGGCTTCCCAATCGAAGGGGTTCAGCGAGCGCAAATCCACAATTTCCACCGAAATGCCCTGGCGTTCGAGCTCCGCCGCAGCCACCTCCGCACGCCGCACCAGCGCGCCGAAGGTGATGATGCTCGCGTCGGTTCCTTCGCGGACAACACGAGCCTTGCCGAAAGGAATGGTGAAATCCGGCCCCGGATAAGGCGAACGGTTGTAGGGCTGGCGGTAAAGATGTTTGTGCTCGAGGAACATCACCGGGTCGTCGCAGCGGATGGCGGTGCGCAGCAGGCCACAAACGTCGAGCGCGGTCGAAGGCATCACAACGCGCAGTCCCGGATTGTGCGTGAAGATGGATTCGCCGCACTGGCTGTGGTAGATGGCGCCGCCGGTCAGGTAGCCTCCGGTGGCCACGCGAACCACGGCCGGGGATTTGAAATTGCCACCCGAGCGCCAACGGACCAGCGGCAGCTCGTTACGAAGCTGCATCATCGCCGGCCAGATGTAGTCGAAAAATTGGATTTCCGGCACCGGCTTCAGCCCGCGCGTGGCCATGCCGACAGCGCGGCCGACGATGTTGGCTTCGGCCAGCGGCGAGTTGAAGACGCGCTTGGCGCCGAAGCGGCGTTGCAGGCCCGAGGTGGCTTTGAAGACGCCGCCCTTCCCTTTCAGTTTGGCGAGGTTTTCTTCGCGGCTGCAGTCAGCCACGTCTTCACCAAAGACGACGATGCGCTCATCGCGGGCCATTTCGTCGGCCAGCGTGGCGGCGACCATCTCCACCATCGTTTTCGGCTCGCCGGTGAATTGCGGTTCCGCGGCAAAGGCGTCGGAGGTGGGGTCCACGTCGGGCGAATAGACCCAAAGGATGGCGGATTCCGGCGCAGGCAGTTCCGCAGCGAGGGCGCGGTCGGCAGCGTCGCGAACCTCACGGTCCACGCCGCCTTCCAGCGCTTCCAATTCTTTTTCGTCCACGATGCCTTCGCGCACCAAGAACAGTCCGAACTTGGGGACGGGATCACGGCGCGCTTCGGCTTCGCGCTCGGAATCCGGCTTGTAGAGCTTCTCGTCGTCGGAAAGCGAATGAGAGTACGGCCGGATGACGTGCGCGTGAACCAAAGCGGGGCCGCGCCGAGCGCGGCAGTAATCGATCGCCTTCTTCATCGCCGCGTAGCTTTCGAGCGGCTCCGTGCCGTCGCATTCCAGCACGAGCAGATCGGGATAATTCACGACCAGCTTCGAGATGCTGCGCCCCGCCGTCTGCACTTCGATGGGGACGGAAATGGCGTAGCCGTTGTCTTCAATCAGGCTGAGCAGGGGCAGTTTTTTTGTGCAGGCGGTGTTGAGCGCTTCGAAGAACTCGCCTTCGCTGGTGGCGCCGTCGCCGCCGGAGACGTAGACGATTTCGTCGGGACGATGCCCGACCGCGTGGCCGAGCGGAGCCGCTTTGGCCTGTTCGAGCGCGCGCGGAAAATCGCTGTAGTAGAGCGCCGCTTCCGCCGCGCCCACCGCTTGCAGGAATTGCGTGCCGGTCGGCGAAGACTGCGTGACGATGTTCAGTTTCTGGTGGCCCCAGTGCGAGGGCATCTGGCGCCCGCCGGAGTTCGGATCGTCTTTCGCGCCCACCGCTTCGAGCAGCATTTCGTAGGGGGTCATTCCCAGTGCTAGGCAAAGGGCGCGGTCGCGGTAGTAGGGATAAAACCAGTCGTAGGACGGTTTCAGCAGCAGGCCGGCGACGGTCAACACCGCTTCGTGCCCCGCCCCGCTGATCTGGAAATAGATTTTGTTCTGGCGTTTGAGCTGGATTTCGCGGTCGTCCAGCCGCCGGGAAAGATACATCGTGCGGTAAATGCGAATCAGGGAGTTGCGGTCGAGGCCGTGGTACTTGGCGGGGTCAAACTTCGCCGCCTTGGTTCGCGTCTGAACCGCCATGCAGCTCTCCTTGGTTAAGTCTACGAGCGCGCCTGGAACAAGCGCATATTATAGCGAATCTATCCCTCGGCCCGCCAAGTAGATATGCGGGGACGTGGCCGAAACGCTCGCACTTTGACTTCGAGCAGTTCCCGCAGTAGTGTGAAAGCAGAATCACGCGCCCGCCAGCGAAAGGTCCGTACGAGGAGAATTCTCCATGAAAGGCCTAGCTCTCAAATGCCTATTCTTGGTCGGCGCGTGCCTGTTGGCTCGGGTTCCGGTCGCTGGGGCACAACAGAGTGAGTGGGAAACCTGCGTAAAGGCGGCCCAAGAGGCTCGCGCGAAAAAGGACTACGCCGAGGTGGAACAGCAGCTTCTGGCCGCGCACAAGATCGCGAAGAAATGGGGCGAAAGCAGCTTGCGCTTCGGCTACACGCTGTATTGGCTGGGGGAGGTGTACGCCGCGCGCGCCGCGGAGGATCCGAAAGCCGCCGCGGATTGGGCGAAGGCAGAACGCTACATCAGCGATGGCCTAGAGATTCTGGAGAAACGCCTGGGCAGGGAGCATCTCGATGTGGCCACGGCTTTAGAGACACTCGGGGGCGTTTATGGTCGCCCACGGGAGAAGACCCCCGCTGCGCCGCTCCGCGGAGTCTGGGAAGAAGCTTCTGCCGTCCGGCTGGAACCGCCGGGCGCTGTGCCCGTGGCGAACTACGCGAAGGCAAAAACGCTCTACGAGCGCGCGCTGGCCATCCGCGAGAAACAACAGGGCGCCGACCAGGCACAAACCCTAGCCATGGTGGACAAACTGGCCGACCTGCACTACGCGCATGGGGACACCGCTGCGGCGATGTCGCTTTACACGCGCCTGTTCGAGAATCTGGAAAAAAGACTTGGGCCGACGCACCCAGGTCTTTCACACTACCTCGGCCTTCTGGGAATGGTGAGCCTGGCCGAAGGCAAATTTGCGGGTGCCCAGAGCATCTTCGAGCGCCGGTTGCGGCTGTTCCAGCGCGCGCCTGACCTGGAAAGCTGGCGCCTGCGGGAAGCGCTGGAAAATGCCGCCGACGCGTATCGGCTGGATAACAAGTGCCCGGAGGCGTACCCGCTCTATCGCGCCGCCATCGAAAGCCTGACCGCCGCCGACGCCATCAACCTCCCGCTGCTGGAAAACTACGCGAAGTGCCTGAACACACTGGGCCGCACGGAAGAGGCTAAGCAGATCGAGGATCGCGCGAAAGCCGACGCGCAAAAGCTGGAGGAGAAACGCAAGCGCGAAGCTTCCCCTCAGACGGAAACACACCTGCCGCAGTAGGCGCAGGCTAAGCCAGCGAATCGAACAGCTCGGTGGTGGCGGAGTAGTCGGCGTCACCGGAGCGGACGACCTGCGGGGAGGCGGATTTGAAGGGCTCTTCCGAAGGGAGACGATCGAGCCAACGCTGGTGGGAGAGCTTCTCGTGGTCGGAAAAATCCAGGCGGACGATCAGCCGCACCTTCTCGCTGCCGTTCGTTTTTTCAGGTGAGACGCGCTCGAACTTGAGCTGCATTTTGTCGCCGAGCCGGAAGGCTTGCTTCCAGCCCTCGATGCGGTGACGCGCTTGCTGCGCCGCCTCTTCGTTCGCGCCAAAGTCGAAAATCAGATACGATTGCGCCATGTGTAATCGTATAGCCGCTCGGGTAAGAAAAAGTCAAGCAGAAGGCGCAGAGAAAGATAGCAGACTAGAGTGGAGTTGCAACGCGTCAGGGCACGGCTATTCGGCACGGCTGAAGCCGTGCCCTGACGACATCCCACCTGCAAATTCCGCGAGAAAACCCCGGGGATTCCTCAGCCATCCCACACCGCGGGATGGCTTCGGGATGACAAGAAGAAGCAGAACGCGGCTGGGATGGGCGCGGGCGCAGCAAGCAGCGCCCCTACTCCTAATCTTGTTGCTGGTGCCGGCCCTTGCAGCTGCGGAGCCGGAGCCGCAGAAAGTCCGCACTGAGAAATACAATATTGATGTCACCTTCCGCCCCGAACAAAGTTTTCTGCGCGCCATCGCCAGCGTTGCGCTGCGCGCGCTCCAGCGTGTGGACGCCATCGAGTTCGAGCTGAACCCACGGCTGGAAATTGACGACGTGACCGACGCGCAAGCTCGCAAGCTCGAGGTGACCCGCAGCGGACGTCTGGGCTCGCCGAAGCTGCTGGTGCGGCTCGCGGAGCCTTGCCCTGCGGGGCAATCTGTCACTTTGACGTTCAGCTATCGCGGGACGCTGGAATTCCCCGGTACGCTCGACTACATCAATCGCAACGGCATTCTGCTGCGCGATGAATCCCGCTGGTACCCGGCCGCCGATCCCGCCGCCTTCACCATAAACGACATCACGATTCGCGTGCCGCCGGGCTGGAAAGCGCTCACCAGCGGCACACTGGTTCAAGGGAATCTCCAGACACCAGCGGAGACTTTTCACTGGAAGACGGAGCGGCCTGTTTCCTCGCGGTCACTAGTGGCTGCGCCAGGGCGGTCATGGTCTTGCGGGACCGGCGGCGGAGATCCCAGCGGCAGAGCGTATTCCTTGGAGACGTGTATCTCACCGGAACTCGCGAAAAATGAAGAGGGTTTCGCAAGTCGAATCGTGCTTCCGAAACTTGCGTACGATGAACAAATCGGGAAAGGCATCGAACCGGCACTCATCGTTGTGCAGGGGTTTCCTGGACAGCCAGGTGCTATCGGCTACTCGGCGCCGGGGTTCCTGGTGGTCAGCGAAGATGTGGTGAAGTGGTTTGACAATCCCAGCTTTGAGCCAGGGTTCCTACCGCACGAGATTTCGCACCAGTGGTTCCCGATCCAGGTGACTCTCGAAAGCGAAGCCGACGGCTGGATGGCCGAGGGGCTGGCGGAATATCTGGCGTGGCGCTACCTGCTGGAGAAAAATCCGGAGCAGGCACGGGTGATGGTCGAGCGGGCGATGCGCGACGCGCTCGAGCCGGAGCCGCTGCGACCGCTCAGCCGCGGGCTGACGTTGTTCGCCACCGAGAACTGGGACGTGACCCGGGATACGCTCTACGACCGCGGCCTGCTCGTCTTCCGCACACTCGAAACAGTGATTGACCGCTCGCGCGTGGATCGGGCACTGCGCGAATACTACAAGCGCTATTCCGGCCGCAGCGCCTCGATTGCCGACTTCCGCAAGGTCTGCGAGGAAATTTCCGGACGCGACCTGGGCTGGTTCTTCGACTACTTCATCAACGGCACGCAGATTCCGGAAATCGAGCTGCGAAGTTTGCCTGCAGCAGCGCCGGGCGATTGGACGGGCGAGATTGTGCTACACAATGTGCCGCCCGACTTCCAAGTGCGCGTGGAGATGCGCCTCAACACAGCGAAGGGCATTGTGGACCACAGCGTCGCAACTCGCGGCGCAGTGACCGCGTTCACGGTGAATGTGCCGGGGCCGGTGACCAGCTTTATCCTCGACCCCGACTTGCGCATCCTGCGCTGGACTGATGCGGCGCGGCGTCACCGCCAGCAGCGCGCGCTGCTCGCCGACCTGGGCGATTTAGAACGCGCACACCAGTTTTCCGTGGCCATCAAGCGCTGCGAAGATGCGTTGCAGGCCGACCCCGAGGACCTAGCGCACAACCACCAGCAAATCCTGTTTCAACTCGGACGGCTCTACCTACGCCGCGGCTTGACAGACCGCGCCAAGCAATATTTCGCGCGGGTGCTCGAACGCGTGTCGATGGATGGAGCGACCACGGATTTCTATCGCGCCTGGGCGCGAGTCTATCGCGCGCGGCTGGCGAACCAGCAGCTCAACGCGAAAACCGCCCGCGCCGAAGCAGAAGCCGGGCTGGCGATGAAGTCCCCCGCGCTCGACACCGTGGTCTCCTGGCCCGAATCCGCCCTGAAGAAATCGAGCGCGCGGAGCGAGCTGGGAAAATTCCTCCGCTAGCCCCGCGCGCCGGGTTTTCGAGACCGATCAGCGAATCGTCAGACCCAGGTTAATCGTCTGCTGCACGCTGCCGGACGAAGCGATAACTTTTATCGTGTAATCCCCCTGCGTCGTGCCTTGCTTGCCCGCACACGCGGTCCAGAGCAATGCCGCCAAGCAAACGACGGCAAGGGCGGCGGCTGCGCGCGTGCGCTTGCCTCCGCGAACCATCAGGTAGCCCGTGACGCCCAGCAGCGCGAGGGCCAGGCTCCAGACCAATACCCCGCCGGGGCCTCCACTTGGGCCCGACGGCGCGGAGGGCGGCACACTGTTGATCCCGACCTGCGTATTGATGACGACATCCACCGTAGCTGGATTGGAGCCGTCCACCGTCACCGACGAGGGGGTGATTACGCATTCGGACTTCGCCGGCAGGTCCGTGCAGGTCATCGTGATGTTACCGCTCAGGCCGCCCGTCGAGCCAATCGTAATCTGGTAATGCGCCGCCAAGCCCGCCGGAACAATCTGGCTGCTTGGCGAGGCGTTCAAAGTGATGCCCGGGGGCTGACAACTGGATCCACCGATGAAGGCCAAGCCCTTGGCCTGGTGATCCATGTTCCCGAGCAGCGTGGGTGTGCCAGTGGAAGTCACCCGGAAGAGCGGCCCGGTGCCGTGGTTCTGCTTCCAGAGAAAATTCGTCGTTCCCGGGATGAGCGCCAGGGCTTGCGCTTCTTCGTTAACCAACTGCGTCCCGGCAACGGGGATGTCCTGGGGCAAATTTGCCATATTGAACTTTTCGAAATACATGCTGCCCGGAGCGTCGCCGGCCCCGAAGTAGAACAACCCGTCCGTGGAATTGAAAGCCAGCGTCAATCCTGAGGTTTCGCGGTCGAGCGTATAGACGTAGGTGAGCACAGCGGTGCTGGTATTGATGCGGACCAGCGCAACATACAGGTTGCCTTCCTGGCCTGTGGTTCCATACAGATTGCCCGCAGCATCAAAGGCCAGGCTGTTGACGTAGTCGCCCGTATTGCCGATCACGGTGGCTATGCCGGTCGTGGGGTTGACTGTCGCCAGGCTGCGGTTGGAAACCCCGGAGAGCGTCAGGATAACGAACAACTGGCCGTTCGAAGGCTGCGCCGCCAAACCTTGTGCACTGGTCACCGTCTGCCCGCTGACGGTAATGGCTACGCTCGAGGTGGTGGCCGCGGTCGTCTGGTTGAGGACGCGCAGCAGGTTGTCGCGCGAGGAAACCGAGTAGAGCGCCCCCCCGGAGACAGCCAGACCTTTTGACCGGTGATCCGTCGTGCCGACTAAAGTCGGTGTGCCAGCCGAAGTCACACGGAACAGCGTCCCCGAGGTCGAGCTCACTTCCTGTGTCCAGAAGAATGAACTCCCCGAGGCATTCCAGGTCAGAGCGTGAATTTCGTTGTCCGTGAGCGGCACGCCGACCGGGATGTTGGTGAAGGGCGGCTGAAGCGGGTTGAGTTTTTCGAACATCACTCCAGAGTTGCTGGAGGGACTGTAGTCACCGACGTGGCCGGACGAGTGATAGATCATCGAATCGCTGGGGTTGAAGGCAATGGCCTCACCATCATTGCCGCGGCGCAGGCGCGAGAGAAGCGTGGCCGCACCTGTCGTCGTGTTGATGGAGAAGAGCGACTCCGGCTCGTTGGCCCCGTCGCCGCTGATGCCGTACAAGTTGCTCGAACAATCGAAAGCCAGACCCGCGAAGTTATCGCCCGTGTTTCCGATCAGCGTCGCCACGCCCGTGGTCGGGTTCACCGTCACCAACGGCCGGCCGGTGGCCAGGGCGGACACCCCGCCGCCACCAGGGTTCACGATGGCCCAGAGGGTGCCGTCGCTCGGCCGGGTGGCCAGAGCTGTTGCGCTGTTAATGTTGGAGCCGGAGAGCGTGATCTGCACGCTGCTCAGCGTTGCGCCGGTCGTCTGGTCAATGGTCCTCAACAGGCCGTCACTGCTGGCCACCGAAAAGAGCGTCAACGTGGCGCCTTGTGGTACCGGAGATGCCCCGCGCGCCAGCGGCAGCGGGATAGTCAACACCAGCAACAGAACACCGCACAGAACAGCAAGCGGGCCGAGCAAAGCCTTGCTTCTCATCTGAGCCTCCTGGCACAGTAGTCCAACCCAAAATTGTCACTACGCTTTCAGGAACGAATGTAGTCGGTCAAATACTGAACAGGCGCGATTGAGGATTATGAGCGCGCCCGCTCTTCCATGAAGCCAAGCGGGAGGTATTTAAATATCACCGCGCGCGATTCGTGTCAACCCCGAGTTTCCGGCGCGAACGCGGTCGACGCAAAGGGCTTGCTTGAAAAGCAGGGCTGTGGTAGCTTTAGCGAACAAAAAGCGAAGGAGAAACCATGGCCCCGTCTCTTGCTGTGCGTTCTCATTCCCGGCTGGCTGCGCTGTCTTCGGCGGCGCAGGCGCCGCTGGCGCTGCGCGAGGCGCTCGGTGAACTGGCTTCGCGCGATCGCAGTGGCGAAATCATCACCGCCGTGCAGCATCTTCCGGCGCGCGCGGCGCAGTGGGCTCCCCTGCCCGACTGGCTGCGACCGGAACTGGCCGATGCCTACCGCGCCAAGGGCGTCGAGCAGCTCTACACGCACCAGGCGGAGGCGGTCGAGCGCGTGCGGCGCGGCGAGAACGTCGTAGTGGTGACGCCGACCGCTTCCGGCAAGACGCTCTGCTACAACCTGCCGGTGCTCAACGCCGTGCTCGAAAACCCGGACACGCGCGCGCTGTACCTCTTCCCCACCAAGGCACTGGCACAGGACCAACTCGCCGAACTCTACGACTTGGCGAAGCGGCTTGAAGAACGCTTCGGCGTCTACACCTACGACGGGGATACGCCTAGCGACGCGCGCAAGGCCATCCGCGAACGCGGGCACATCGTGCTCTCCAACCCCGATATGTTGCACGCCGGCATCCTGCCGCACCACACGCGCTGGACGCGGCTGTTCGAAAACCTGCGCTACATCGTGCTCGACGAGCTGCACACCTATCGCGGCGTTTTCGGCAGCCACTTGGCCAACGTGCTGCGGCGGCTGCGGCGCGTCGCGCGCTTCTATGGCTCGGACCCGCAGTTCATCTGTTCCTCGGCCACGATTGCGAATCCCGGCGAGTTGGCTTCGCGGCTGATCGAGGCGCGCGTCGAGGTCGTGGAATCAAACGGCGCGCCCACAGCCGAAAAGTTATTCGTCTTCTACAATCCGCCGGTCGTGAACCGTAACCTGGGCATCCGCCGCAGCTACATCAATGAAAGCTCGCGGGTGGCGCAGCAGTTTTTGGGCCGCAATCTCCAGACGATTGTGTTTGCCAACAGCCGGCTGCACACCGAATTGCTGCTCACCTATTTGAAGCAGGCCAACGCGCCGGCGCCGGGCCAGCCGGATGCGGTGCGCGGCTATCGCGGAGGCTATCTGCCAGGGGAACGTCGGGCCATCGAACGCGGGCTACGCGCGGGAGAAATCCGCGGCGTGGTGGCCACAAACGCGCTGGAATTGGGCATCGACATCGGCTCGCTCGACGTCGCGGTGATGGCCGGCTATGCAGGCACGATTGCGTCCACGTGGCAACGCGCCGGACGCGCCGGACGCCGCAGCGGAACTTCGTGCGCGGTACTGGTGGCTTCCTCCGCGCCGCTTGACCAGTACATCGTCCAGCATTCGGAATATTTTTTCGGGCGCTCGCCCGAGCACGCTTACATCCAGCCGGACAACCTGGAAATCCTGGTCAACCACCTGAAATGCGCGGCGTTCGAATTGCCGCTGAACCCGGACGAAAAATTCGGCGAGGTGGACCTGCCGGCGCTGTGCGAACGGCTGGTCGAGGCCGGCTTCCTGCATCCCAGCGGCGGCCACTGGCACTGGGTGCAGGAAGCGTATCCGGCGGATGCGATCAGCCTGCGCTCAGTGACCTCCGACAATTTCGTGATCATTGATATCACCGAGGAGCCGGAGGTCGTCGGCGAGGTGGATTTCACCAGCGCGCTGACCTTCGTGCATCCCAAGGCGATTTACATCCACGAGGGGCAGCAGTACTACGTCGAGCGGCTGGACTTCGAGGAGCGCAAGGCCTACGTGAAGCGCGTGGCCGTGGATTACTACACCGACGCGATCCGCTACACGCAGGTGAAGGTGCTGGAAATCGCAGAGCAGGAAAGCGTCGCGGGCCCGGCGGAACGAGCGCATGGCGATGTGCTGGTTCGCTCGCAAGTGGTGGGCTTCAAGAAAATCAAATTCTTCACCAATGAAAATGTCGGCGCGGGCCAGCTTGAGTTGCCAGAAAACGAAATGCACACGACCGCCTACTGGATCACGCTTAACCGTGGACTGGTGACGGCGCTTCCCTTTTCCATTTCGGAGCGGCAGGCGGGGATGTTCGGGCTGCTGCACGCGCTCGAATCGGTGGCCACGCTGCTGCTGATGTGCGACCGGCGCGACCTGGGCACCGCCATTGGCGAACGCCCGCCCTCGCCGGACGTGGAAGCCGACTGGCCCTCACCGCCTGAACCGGGAAACGCCATCACCGAGGCGAAGGAGTTCTTCGAGCCGAACCTGTATCTCTACGACGCCTATCCGGGCGGCATCGGCTTCAGTGAACCGCTGTTCCGTGTGCACGCCCTGCTGCTGCGCAAGACGCGCGAGCTGATTTCCTCGTGCGCGTGCGAGAATGGCTGCCCGTCGTGCGTGGGACCGGTTGGCGACCGGCACGAGCACACGAAGCAGGTGGCGCTGGAGATTCTCGAAAGGCTGTGCGCGAAAAGAGACAGTGGAAGAGTAGAAGAGTGAAAAAGTGAAAGAGTAAAAGAGTGAAACTGGAAGACAAACTCGGGCGGGTGCGGGCGCTGCGTGCGGCGGTGCGTTCGGCGCGGCCGGTGAACGCCGAGGTAGCCGAGCGAGTGCGGCGCGAATCGTCGGGCAGCGAACTCGAAGAACTCCTCGGCGCGGAATTGCGGCGGAACCACTATGGCGAATACCTGCACGTCTGCCACTGGTTCGAAACACCTGGTGTGTGTGCGCCAAGCCTTGATTCGGTGCGCTTGCTCCAACCCGAGGCCCCGCGCGTGGCCGCCGACCCAGCCAAGTGGCTTTTCCTCGACACCGAAACGACAGGGCTGGCCGGCGGGACCGGCACCTACGCGTTCCTGATCGGCGTGGCCTGGTGGGACGCGGCGGGCTTGCAGGTCGAGCAGTTCTTCATGCGCGATCACAGCGAGGAGCACTCGACGCTGCTGGCGCTCGTCGAACGCCTGTCCGAGCGGCCCGTGCTGGTCACCTTCAACGGCAAGAGCTTCGACTGGCCGCTGCTCGAAACCCGCTACCGGATGACGCGCTCGATCCCGCCGCCCACGCTGCCGGCCCATCTCGACCTGCTGCATCCCGCGCGGCAGCTCTGGCGGCTGCGTCTGGGCTCGGTGCGCCTCTCGGAACTCGAGCGGCACGTGCTGGGCTGGGACCGCGGGTTCGACATTCGTTCGGAGATGATCCCGCAAATCTATTTTGATTTTTTGCGCGGCGGGCCGGCGCTGCCTCTGGTGGATGTGCTTCGCCACAACCAGATGGACCTGCGCGGGCTGGCAGCGCTGGCGGGAAGAATCGTCGCGCTGCTGGGCGCACCGGAAACGAATGCAGGCGACCCGCTCGAGTATTACGGCCTTTCGCGAATGCTGCACCGCCGCGGCAAACTGCGCCGCGCGCGGCAGTTCTATGAGTTGGCGCTGGGCGCGGGCTTGCCCGCCGCGGTGGATTGCGCCGCGCGCCGGGAGCTGGCGCTGCTGGCCAAGCGCGAACGTGATTTTGCGCGGGCCACCACGCTGTGGGAGGACTTGATCGTACCGCCCAGAGGGGCGCAACAAGTTGCGCCCCTACAGCCGAAAACTGAGGACGGTGGAATTGCTGCCACGCTGGAGGCTTACGAACAGCTTGCGATTTACTACGAACACCACGCGCGCGACGCCCTCCGCGCCGCCGAATTGACGCGCGCTGCGCTGGGCGAGCTGGGGCGGGCTAGTCGCTCTGCCACGCTTGCGCCGGGGCGCTACAAGCGTTTGAAAGCACGGCTCAGGCATCGCCTGGCGCGGCTGGAACGCAAATCGGGCGCTTCTCTGCTTGTGCCGGCGCCGGCCAGCAAATTGGGCGCAAAGATCGGATAGCTGCGCGGACGATGACCGGCTAGATTGGGGCAGAAAGTGACAATTTGGCCTCACCCACGACGGCATCGCGCGCGGCAGCAGTCGAATCCAATAGCGCAGGGGCGCTTTGACGGGGGGAACACCAATGGCCAGCGTGGAATGGGACTTTCTTCAATCGCAATTGCACGATCGCCAGCAACGGCTCCAGGCCGCCATCACTGCGGCGCCGCAGGACGCTGCGCTCACCGAGCTGCTTCAGCAGGTGGATGCGGCCCTCGAACGTATGGAGGCGGGCACCTACGGTTTGTGCGATTTCTGCCACGAGGCCATCGAGAAGGAGCGCCTGCTCGCCGATCCGCTCGTGCGTCTCTGCATTGACCACCTGAACGAGGGACAACGGGAGGAACTGCAAAAGGACCTCGAGCTGGCCGGGCGCATCCAGCGCGAACTGCTCCCCAAGCAGGACTTTCGCTGGGGCGGCTGGGACATTCACCACCACTGGGCGCCGCGCGGAATCGTCAGCGGCGATTATTGCGACTTGGTGGCCCCGGAGGCCGACGCAGGCAATCTGTTCTTTGCGCTGGGCGACGTCGCAGGCAAAGGCGTAGCCGCTTCGATGATGATGACCCAGCTCCACGCGATGTTCCGCAGCCTGGCCAGCGTGGGCCTGCCGCTGGAACAGATGGTCACGCTGGCGAATCGCGTCTTCTGCGAAAACGTCATCTCCGGCCACTACGCAACTCTGATTTGCGGCCGCGCCAGCGGCAATGGAGAGGTCGAGTTATCCAATGTGGGCCACTGGCCCGCGTTGGTGGTCCGCGTAAAGGATGTCGAGCGGATTGAATCGGTCGGCGTGCCGCTAGGGATGTTCTGCACGCGGCAGTATCCCGCGCAGAAAATCCGGCTCGCGCCGGGCGAAACGCTCTTCCTTTACACCGACGGCCTGGTCGAAAGCCGCGATCACGCGGACGACGAATACGGCATCGAGCGGTTGTCCGGTTTGCTTGCCGAGCACCGCTCCCTTTCGCCACGAGAGCTCACCGAGACCTGCGTAGGCAATCTGCGCGCTTTTGCTGACGGCAAGCCGCTCCACGATGACCTGACCTTGATGGCGATGCGCCGCGCCAACTGAGCCCCGCGCACACGATTGTCATTCTGAGGGCCGGCCGCGTCGTCCGGGCCGGCCCGAAGAATCTCAGGGGTTCTTTGTGTTTGCCTATTCGCGGCGCCAGAGGCGAACGGTGATGTCTCCCGCAGCGGAGGCATTCACCTTCCTGTACTCTAACCGTTAATAACCTGACGAGAAAATGCTCGTCCAGTTGAGATTCATCTAGGACAGAATGTTGGCGTTGGCGGCGGTCTGTCGTCAGACCCTCGCAGACAGGCTTGAAGGTTCTCGTTTATGCCGAATATTTGGGAGACTCCAATATACAGGCTTCGGAGCTTGACTGGTAAGCCGGTGTTGATCGACGTTACTTCGTCGGTCAAACCTGGGCTTCCGCCCAACATGGCAATCAACGCCTTCATTAACTTGCTGAGGGAAAAGCAACTGGAGAAGGTAGTGGATTTTGGTGCGGGCGAACTAAGGCATACATTTCCTCTGCTTGACGCCGGATTTCAAGTCTGCGCCGTGGAGTACGAGGAACAATTCAAGAAGGAAACCTGCGCCCAGGCCCTGAGACGGGCCGAGAAAGATGCCAACTTCTCGAAGCTAATCTGGCCAAAGGATTTCATCGCAGACAAGCGGAGATTCGATGCGGCATTGCTCTCATATGTTTTGCAGACTATGCCCGTTCAGGGTGAGCGCGAATATGTCCTGGAATTATTGGGTGAGAAGCTTTACCGGGATGGCTACCTTCTCTATATGTCGCGCTTCAACCAGATGGAAGGAACGCATTACAGTCACAAGGTAGCTGATGGTTTTTACAAATGGCCTGAGCGTGAGCATCACTCTTTTTACAGGGAGTGCACTACGGAAGAGACGCACGAGTTGATGGACAATTTCGACTTCCGCCGCATCAGGTCGCTCAGTGAACGGGGCACTGATCAAATCTTCGTATATGCCAAAGGAAAGGGGACCTGGATTTAAGAATTGAGAGTCGAGGAGGGGTAATGAACGGCGTTGAGAGAGAGGCCGACGAAGCTGCTCTAGCCCGGATTTCTCACCAAGGCTGCGCTGTGTAGGGTCTGAACGCCGAAATGGGCGCCCCTCGATGGGTAGGTGACGAAGAGTCCGGCCCGAGGGGGTCGCCTCGT
>Ga0315268_10004296_pt1 | contig 15483 bp, 13 predicted proteins | sample C1_top_MG_FD_204535 | JGI IMG/M metagenome (GOLD analysis project Ga0315268, IMG submission 204535) | Sediment microbial communities from Yellowstone Lake, YNP, Wyoming, USA - C1_top | ecosystem: Environmental > Aquatic > Freshwater > Lake > Sediment | place: USA: Wyoming | collected 2017-08-01
GTTGGTCTCGGTGACCGAGCGGACCCGCGAAATCGGGCTACGGAAGGCAATTGGTGCACGCCGCCGCGATATTCTGATCCAATTCTTGACCGAGTCTTCCCTGCTCAGCCTGATCGGTGGGGTGATCGGGATTGGTCTGGGCTGGTCACTTGCTTTTCTCGTCGGGCGGATCGCCACAGCCAGAGGCACTCCTTTCCAACCGCTGGTCGGTCCGCAGGCCATCCTGCTGGCTACCCTGTTTTCCACGGCGGTTGGGTTATTCTTTGGCATCTATCCCGCCAGCCGGGCAGCCAATCTGGAGCCGGTAGAAGCCTTGAGGTACGAGTGATAAAAAGAGGAGGAGACCATGAAATCCCAGTATAAATTTGGGTTGATTGTGGGTGTCATTGGCCTGGTGTTGAATATCTGCGTGGCCGGTTTTATGGGTTTATGCGGTCCATTGGTTTCACTGCTGGCCGGTGGCGTGGCTGGTTTCTTTGCTGCCCAGCAAGAAAAGGTGGCTACGAAGGGCAATGGGGCGCAATTAGGGGCGGTGGCGGGTACTATTGCGGGTGCCCTGGTGCTCATCGGCCAGGTGATTGGCGGATTGGTGGCACTGCTGCTTGTCCAATATGCCGGATTGAAAGTTCCCTTTGGACAGGTGCCCAGCTTTCAGAGCGACCCGAGCCAGCTGGTAGCATATTATCTCAGTGGCTTGGGCGCGGGTCTATGCTTTGGGTTGCTAGGGGTGGTGCTGGCTGCCCTGGCTGGAGCGGGGTTGGGCTACCTGGGAACCCCCAGCCAGCCGGAGATCATGCAACTTTAGTATTTTATATTTTTGGTTTCATCCAGGTTTTCTTATCCGTAGATTCGATCCTGTTATAATTAACAGGAAAGATGCTAAATTTAGGTCAGGAGAAGACACATGCCTCAAGAACTACTCGGAGCCCCAGCCTACATCGGAATGCGAATGCACATCGATAAGAAGGGAGGGTACGGCGCTTGGTTGCCAAGCGATTGGACTCAATTGAAGCTAAAGCGCGGTCACTTTGGAATGCTCTTTTCACCCTATAAAGATGATATCAATACCAGTATTTTGTTTGAAAAACATAAACTCAAGGTCTCGGTGACAAAGGATGATATGGAGGTTTTACGGGAAGGGTTTCATGATGGCATTAAAGCGCTTTCGGGTGTTGAGATTGAGTCCCTGGAAGAAAACCTGTCTGATACCATCAATGTTTTTGATGCCCGCTTTACTTTTCTGGAGGGCGAGAACCGCCGCAAAAGGTGGGTGCGCAATATCTATTGGGGAGAGGGGCAACTGGTGGTGATCGCCCAGGGCCGGACCGTGCAAGACTTTGATTACTGGCTGCCGATGTTCTTTAATACCATCACCACCATAAAAATAGTCTAGCCTACTACTTGAGCGGATGTTTTGGTCATTTTCCACATGGAAGAAACCTTATTCACCTGTCCTTATTGTGAAGCACAGCTCCAAATCCCAGAGGATGCCTGGTATTACACCTGCGATCAATGCTCCCATCGCCTGGATTTGAAATCGCAGTTTGCTTTTTTGCGCGGGTTGGATGCTTTTGACGAAGGTCAGGAGATAATGAAGAAGATCAATCCCAAGAAGCTTCGCCGGGATCTATTCATGGCCCAGGCTCGAGCTGCAATGCTGCTGTTCATGGAAGCCTATTCTTCTCTCCAGGTGGCTTTCCAGGCGGAATTGGAAGAGACACAACGTTGCCTGGGTGTTGAGATGATGTCCAGCATGTCGCAGGAGTTCCTGAAACGACTGATGATTTCACAGCTTGAGATGAGTTACTGGAAAACGCTCATGGTCGAGCAGAATGCTCAAAATGAATACGACTTGCTGAAGGAAAAGTTAAATAAACAGGCTGACTCATGGGGATTCTATCATCGTTGGCGTTGGACCTCTCGCCAGAAGAAACTTGCAAAGTCCCTTGCCCAATTGGATAACAAAATTAAGTCCTTGGAGGATCAGATTGAATTTGTCGATCTTCCCAGGGCACGCAATACCAAGTGGAAGCCATAAGAAAGGCGCAGCGATCCGTTACCAGCCGCTAATACGCTGCTAACGAAGCTGCACCCTTCTTTATAGTTAGTGAGCCTCTTTGTCTTATAGGGTCATCCGGATGAGGATGCTTAGAATGATGATGCCAACCTCGATCCCTACCACGATGCCAATGCGTTTCAAGAGCAGACCCTTAGGCCGGCCCTTTCGAAAGTAATACTCAATCGCAATGACAGCTGCAATTGCCAGGCACCCTAAAATAAGCATAATAACATCATCATAGAGGGTCATGGCAAATCCGGTGGAAAGGTCCAAACCCAACCCGCCTTTTGAGCGGTAAATTTGATATTGTGCTTGCTGGAAAAGAGCTAATCCTGCGAGGGCTGCTTCCCGGATGTATAATGCATCCAAGATAGCCCCGAGGCTTGTTACCAACCAGGCGAAATATTGGCCAGCAGTGACCAGGCATCCACCTTTGCTCTCGTTTGTGTCCATATTAACTTCCAGTTATGATCCCTCTCAAGCTGAGTTGGCCAGCAAAATGACAGGCCGAGAAATGCTCTGGAGAAACTTCTCTCAATGGGGGAGTCTCGTGAGAGCAGATATCCTTGGCATAGCGGCAGCGCGGGTGGAAATAGCAACCTGAAGGCGGATTAGCCGGGCTGGCCACCTCCCCAGGCAGCTTGATGGGCCGCTCACGCCGGCGGGGGTCCGGCTTGGGCACAGCCGCCATCAGCGCTTCGCTATAGGGATGCTGGGGGTGATAATAAAGCTCTTCCGTAGAGGCCAGCTCGACCAGCCGACCTACATACATGACCGCTACCCGGTCAGAGATGTGCTCCACCACGCTCAAGTCATGGGCGATGAAGATATAGGTCAGTTCTAATTCGCTTTGCAGGTCTTCCAGCAGGTTGAGCACCTGGGCCTGGATGGAGACATCCAGCGCTGAGACCGGCTCATCGCACACGATCAACATGGGGTTGAGCGCCAGGGCGCGCGCAATGCCGAGACGCTGTCGTTGCCCACCGGAGAAGGCATGCGGGTAGCGACTCATATACTCTGGGCGCATCCCCACCTTGCGCAGCAGCTCAGCGACCCGGTCTTTTAGCGCCTGCCCACTGGCGATTTTGTTAATCTGCAGCGGTTCGGCAATGATGCGCTCGACGGTCATGCGCGGGTCCAGCGAGGAGAAAGGGTCCTGGAAGATGATCTGGATGTTCGGCCGCACCTGAATCAGCTCTTTGCGCGTCATTTTCTCCAGATTCACCCATCCCAAGTGTGGATCGCGGAAGCGGATCTCACCGCTGGTAGGATCCAGCAGGCGCATGATGGTTCGACCGCAGGTCGTTTTTCCGCAGCCGCTTTCCCCCACCAGGCCCAGTGTCTCACCCTCCTTCACAAACAGGTTCACGCCATCCACAGCTTTTACCGTCCCGACGCCTCTTTTAATAAATCCACCGCGCACTGGGAAGTATTTCTTGAGGTCTTTTACCTCTAAAAGCAACTCTTTGGACTTGGTGTCAGCTGGCATTGTTCTCCTCCGCCTTTTCAGAATACAGGAAGCAGCGCACGGTGTGACCTTCACTAATTTGGGTAATAGCTGGCACCCTCACATTGCAGATCCCAGGAATCGCCCGGTCACAGCGCGGATGGAACGGGCAGCCCTGAATGCTGGAATAAGGATCCGGCACCACGCCGCGAATGGCCTGCAGGCGCTCCTTGATCCGGCTGCCGACGTGCGGGATCGAGTTCAGCAAAGCGCTGGTATAAGGGTGCTTGGAATTATAGAAGATATCTTCTACCCCGGCTTGCTCGACGATGCGGCCCAGGTACATCACGGCCACATAGTCGCACATTTGTGCCACCACCCCCAGGTTGTGGGTGATGAAAACGATGGTCATGCCCATTGCAGCCTGTAGATCGCGCATCAGATCGAGAATCTGGGCTTCCGTGGTCACGTCCAAAGCGGTGGTCGGCTCATCCGCAAATAGCACGTCCGGCGTGCAGGAGAGGGCCATGGCGATCATCGCCCGTTGGCGCATCCCGCCGCTCAACTCGTGTGGGTAACGCCTGAAAATGGCAGTCGGGTTGGCCATTCCGACCTGGGTCAAGATCCTGATCGTTCGTTCTTTAGCCTCCTCTGCACCGACCTCCTGGTGCAGGATGATGGCTTCGGAGATCTGGTCGCCCACTGTATAGGAGGGGTTGAGCGAAGTCATCGGCTCCTGGAAGATCATCGCCAGCTCAGCGCCGCGGATATTGCGAATTTCCAGGCTCATCGGGTCCAGGTCGGTCAGTTTAATCTCGTCCACGATCCTGCTGGTGCCCTGTTCCTTTTTGATGGGCCGGTAGAGGGTAATATCACCCTGCATGATCTTGGCGGATTTGGGGAGCAGGCGCATGCAAGAAAGGGCAGTGACGCTCTTGCCGCACCCGCTTTCCCCCACCACTCCCATTACTTTTCCGGCCGGGATATCCAAAGAGACACCATTTAGGGCCCTGGATATTCCGATGTCAGTGTAAAAATAGGTGTGAAGGTTGTTGATCCGCAGGATGATTCCTTCCTCAATTTTCGTTTGTGATCCCATGGGTACGCTCATTGTGCTCTCGCTGCCTTTCTTTAGGTTAGATCGAATAGGGATCGATTGCATCCCGCAGGCCATCGCCCATGAAGCTGAATAACAGCACCGTGATGATCACACCCACTCCTGGAACCATAATCCAGGGATGCTGGACAATCACTGAGACCTGTTGGGCATCGCGCAGCAGGGCACCCCAGCTTACCATGGGCGGCAGGATGCCCAGGCCCAGGAAGCTGAGGGCAGTTTCGCCCAGGATCATGCCGGGGATTGCCAGCGCAGAGGTGACAATGATGTGGCTGGCCGCGTTCGGCATCATGTGAGTGAAGATGATGTGGGCGTCGGAAGAGCCAGCCGCAAGAGCAGCCTGGCAGAAATCCGCCGAGCGGTAGGCCATCACCTTGGCGCGCAACTGGCGGGCCAGGCCGGTCCAACCGACAAAGGAGAGTACGACGGTGATCAGGAAATAGCGATCCAGGGCCGTAAAACTCTCCGAGACCGGGGGAAGCGCAGCCGCCAATGCGGCCCACAGGGGGATGGTTGGGAACGAGGAGATCACTTCGATGATGCGCTGGATGATATCATCAGCAATGCCCATGAAATAGCCTGACATTGTTCCAAGAACCGCACCCAGGATGATGCTGAAGGCCACTCCGATCAGGCCGACGGTCATCGAGATCTGGCCACCCATCAGTGTGCGGGCGAACATATCTCGTCCGATCGAATCAGCGCCCATCAGGTAAACACGCTGTGGCTTATCTACCCCAAACAGGTGCACATCGCTGTGGATAAATCCCAGCAAGGTGTAGGGATCACCTTTGGTGAAGAATTTGACCGGCATCTTCTTGGTCTTATCCACCACGAAGACAAACTTGAAGGCGGCCTGGTCCAGCTGGGTGGTCATCGGATACATATACGGTCGCAGGCCGAAGCGCCCATTCGGGCCGATAAACGTGAACTCGCTCGGGCCGCCAAAGATGTAATCCGAGTTCTGATAGGTATAATCGTTGGGAGCGAAGAATGGTCCTAAGAACACCAAAATGTACATGATCACCAGGCCAATCAAGCCGGTCATGGCCAGCTTGTTGCGGGCAAAGCGCATGCGGATCAGCGTCCATTGAGATAGCTGCCCCACCTCACTGACAGGCTCTTCCACGATCGGTGGGACTTGCGGTACAGTCGTTACGGCGTCTGTCATGGTCTTTTACCTCTCTCTTAAGCCAATTACTCGTAGCGGATGCGCGGGTCGACCCACGCCAGCAGGATATCTGCTCCCAGGTTGCCGATCAACAACGCCAGCGCCAGGAAAACCAGGAAAGCCCCGGCCAGGTACATGTCTTTTTGCAACAGGGCATTGACATAGAGCGGGCCGGTGGTGGGCAGGTTGAGTACCAATGAGACGATCGTCTCGCCTGAGATCAGGCCGGGCAGGCTGCCGCCCAGCACCATAATCAAGGGGTGGATTGCATTGCGGAAGGCATGTTTCCAGATGACCACGTTTTCGTGCAGGCCTTTGGCACGGGCGGTCTGGACGTACTGCATATTGAGCACATCCAGCAGGTTGGCGCGCATCACCCGACTCAGCCAGGCGGTGCCGCTGGCGCCAATCACAATGATCGGAATCCACATGTGGTTGAGCAGGTCCAGTACTTTTCCGATGCTCCAGGGAGCGTTCACATAGGCCGACGAAAACAACCCGCCAACTTCCATCTTCAAAACATCCTGGGCGAACACCATCAGCACCAGGGCCAGCAGAAAATTCGGCACCGCTAACCCGATAAACTGCAGGACGGTGATCAGGTAATCGGGAATCGTGTAGCGGTGGGTGGCAGAATAGACTCCCAGGATGATCGCCAATGTCCAGCTAAAAATGAGAGACAGGAGAGAAAAAACCAGGGTAAGTGCCAGCCGGCTCCAGATCATCTGGCTGACCTCCAGGTTGTAAGCGAAGGATTGGCCGAAATCCCCCCGCACAAACCCGCTGATCCACTTCCAGAAACGGATATATTCGGGCTGGTCTAACCCATACCGTTTATACAGGGATTGAATTTGCTCCGGTGCCAGGTTGCCGCCCTGCTGCCGCAAGCGGGCGATCTCGGACTCCACGTAGGAGCCGGGCGGCAGCTCGATGATGATATAGCCCAGGATGGTCACAATCACCATGGTGATTGCCATGTAACCCAAACGTCGCAGGATATAGCTTCCCATCGCTCACTCCCTTTGCTCTCGTTCTCGCTTCGGGAAGGGGAGAAAGGAACTATCGATGTACACCCCCAATGCCCCTCCTCCTCGCCCGGTTAGATGATAAATTAGCTAAAATTCGGAGTTTGCGGTGTGGTTGTGGCGTTTGGCGCCACAACCACACCTGCAAAGGTATTGCTAGGTCATTGCTTATGCAAAGGACCAGGTTTCAGTGTTGGTGACAGCCGGGTAGGGGATGATCCAGGGGTTGACGAAGCCACCCAGCCTGAGCTGATCGTGCGTGGGCACGTTGGTCATCTTCTTGCTCTTGATGATGATCCTCGGATAGTTGGCCGTCGTGCCGATGAAGTAGGGGCCATCGCTGATATGGATATCCCACATCTGCCAGACGAACTGGGCGCGCTTGACCTCATCAGTCTCGACAATGGCCTGCCGGTAGAGAGTGTGGATCGTCTCAATCGGGGTGCCCTTATATTCAGGGTCGTTCTTGTTGAATCTGGGCGGCTGGCGGTCCCATGGGCTCTTATCCGCTTCGCTGTTCTCCTGAGACGTGCCCTCATATTGCAGCAGGCGGCCGCAGAGCGGCGCCCAGCGATCAGGCTCGTTCGGGACGACCCAGCTCGGGTAGAGCAGGTGATCGGGGCCATCGCCCACTTCCCAGTTGGTGTGGAGGGTCAGGTCGCCAGCGTACCAGCCCGGAGTGAAGGCCGTGGGGGTAACCTGGTTGACGATGACGTTCAGAGCAACGTCTTCCCAGTTCTTCTTGGCAATTTCCAGCACATCCAGGCACTCCTTGCCAGCATCAGCAGGCAAGTCCACCCGGACTTCAAGCTTGGAGCCATCCGGGAAGGTGCGCTTGCCATCTGCACCGACTTTGCAGCCCACCTCATCCAGCAGGGCCTTAGCCTTCTCAGGATCATAGGCGACGTAAGCGTCGCGCGCTTTCTGGAAGTAGGCCTGGGCTTCGGCATTGAAGTTGAACTCGAAGGCCTTGGGGCTCATCGTACCGGTGGTCTGGATGCCGGTGTTGTAGTAGACTGTTTTTTGGATGGTGGGGCGATCGAGGGCGAAGGACATGGCCTGCTTGAACTTGGGGGTGCGATACAGGTCACGTATCTTCTTATCTTTAGCATCATGGTTCCAGAAGTACATCATGGCCGTGCCAGAACCGGAGTCCCACAGGTACACCTCGTAACCGCCGGCTTCGGCGTTATCTTGCAGGGTTGAGATATCGGACAGTTGGAAGTCATGGAAGTGCACATGATCGATCGAGCCCTGGCGGACCTGGAGCAGCTCAACCTGCCGGTCTTGAACGTTGGTCCAGTCCTGGCCATCGATGTAGGGCAGCTGATTGCCTTCCGTATCGACCGCGTAGTAGTAGGGGTTGCGATCTGCCGTCAGGCTCTTGCCAGCGTCATATTTTGTAACTACCCAGGCATTCAAAGAGGGCATCTCTGGATTGGTCCAGGTTTCCACTTTGGTGTTCCAATCCTTGAAATCCTTTTCGGCGGTGTTGTACTTGGGATGGAACTGCTTGACGTAGTGCGCCGGGACAATCCAGCGCGGGCCGATATTGGCATTCACCCACATCGCCAGGCGCTTGGCGGTCAGCGGGGAGGGGGTGGCGTAGGTCATCTTGAGGGTGTAATCATCTACCTTGGTGAATTCCACCAGCTTGCCGGTGGAGTCCTGGCCAAAGTCCGGGATGGCATCGGGATAGGAGGGATCACCCTTGACGGTTACGTCATTCCACCAGAACAGGATATCATCCACCGTGCAGGGCTCGCCATCTGACCACTTCAGGCCCTCGCGTACGTGCAGAGTCCACTCGGTGTTATCGGCGTTAGTTGACCAGGTGTCGCACATGCCGGGGGCAATGCCCAGGCCGTCATCGATCCAGCGCAGCGCCGAATGGCCGTATTGCTGCTCCTGGAAGTAACCTACCCAGCCGCCGCTCCAGAAGGTGCGCCAGCGGCCACCGTACTTGCCGATTCCATCCACGGGCGAAAGGGTCAATGGGACCTTGGGAAGGCGTTGATCGAGCGGGGGCAGCTTGCCGGCCTTAACCAGCTCAGCCAGTGCTGGCGCTTCCTTAGCAGCCGCGGCGGTGGGGACGGGGGTGGCGGTGGCTGCCTGGGTCGGGATGGGGGTGGGGGTAGCGGCTGCTTCTACCGGTGCAGAAGTGTTGGTTGCTGCAGGAGCTGCAGTTTGGGCTGGTGGCGCAGCGCAGGCTGCCAGAACAGCCCCAGCGATGCCCGTTGCAGAAATATACAAAAAATCTCGTCGTGTTACTTTCTTATCCTTCATTTCAAATCCTCCAAACATGTATGGTTATGAATAACGCACAAACTTCAAAGGGCAAGGTGTTTTTCTCCTCTGTTAACCTCCTTTCAGAGTCTAAGACATAGGTTGGGAATAAACTGAATGGATAAACGTGCCACATTCATCTCATGGAATGAATCTATGGATCGACAGTGTCACAAATGTTATTATACCCTGAAATTGAAATTGTCAAGCTGATGTGTGATTAATGTATGACATTTATCTTTCACCACAGGTTCCTATACGGCGAGGGCCACCTTTCGCCAGCCTGACCGGCACGATTCCGTTCAATCATGGCATTTTAGGCTGGTAGATTCGGGTGCTGGCCGCAAAGCCGGTCATGCGATAGTTCCACTCGATCGTGCTTAACTGCTCATAGGTCCAGCGTTCTCGGCGCGAATCCCAGGTTGGCGGATCGTAGAGCAAGATCATGGCGAATTTCTTGTTACTCAGGTCTTCGAGGAAAGGCTGCTGGTCCCACACACCTGCCAGGCTCAGTTGCTTGAATTCAAAAGGCTGGAAATAAAGCTGCTTGCCTGCCAGCGGCACCAGCCCCATAAATTCGTCGGCCAGCACCGGGCCATTGGCTTGCTGGACGATCTCTTGCAGGCGAGCGATATCGCCTCGTTCCACGTCGACGCGGTGCATCACCCATTGATAGTAGTCGTTCTGTGTCCAATCATAGTAGTTGTTCACCTGCCATGCCAAAGCCAGGATGAGCGGAATCTTGATCCACCAGAGACGACCCGCAGCGGCTATCAGTGCGCCAGCCACCAGGCTGAGCCCGGCCGCGAACTCAAACAGGTAGTTCACGTTGGAACCTGCTTTACCGATTGTAAGGGCTGAAAGCGTCCCTCCGAGCAGGTACGGTGCGACCAGCCACCAGGTTTTGTTCTTCAACCATACTGCCCCCAGAATGAATATGACGCTGGAGACGACAAAATAGGGCATGTGATCCCAGATGGCTTTGGCGTAATCTGATACCGTGTTCCAATGGAACTCGTTCACGTTGGCGGTGATGATATTGAAATAAAACCCGCCCCGCGTGGCCAGGTTGAGCAGCAGAAACAACGCCAGGCACAGGCCGCCTACCAGCCCTGCATAGAGGAAAGCCCTGCGGCGCGGTTTGATGCTGAGCAACCAGATGAAAGCGGCAAGTGGGGCGGCCAATGCGTAGGATTGGCGGGTGAAGATCGCCGCCGTGAGCAGGATGCTCGACCAGAGCAATCCCTTGAACTGCTGCGGCCAGCGCACCACCACGAAGAGCGCTGCCATGCTTAATCCCAGGGCGAAGGCGTCCACCCGACAGAACGGCGACCAGTGCAAAATATAGGGTATGGAGAACAACACCAGGCCACCCAGGATGCCCGCCAGCCAGTCCTTGCTGATCGTCTGGATGATCAATGTGATGAACACTGCCGTAGCAATCACGCTGAGCGCCGAAAGCCCTCGCCCGTACCAATAGGCCGCGCCGGCGATCCAGGCAAAGGGCACCTGGGCTGCCAGGTACATCGGTGGATAGTTGGAGATGGTGAAGGGAAGATGCGTCAGGTTTGTGCCGTAAATATTCTGGAACCTGGCAAGGCGCATGACCTGGTCGAGGATCGGGCCTTCACCATAATCGACCGGGAAGGGGAAGGTGACAGTCTTCCAGTCGTACACGCCAAACATCCAGGCGGCGCGCCCTAAACACCAGAGCGGGACAATCGCCGCCAACCCCAGCAAGATGCGCGGCAGCCATTTTTTGAGCCACAAGTTCATAAAAGTCTCCGAAAGAATTGATGAAATAGATTCGCAGGATTGATATCCCTGATCCTGTCTATTTCCGTTTTGAGGATTGGACAGATATCGATGTCAGAGATGATTATATCAGGTCAGGGCGATCGCAAATTATTCAACCCATCCGACTCCGAAATGGTCTTTGTGCTGATAATTGCATCCTGATTGTTATAATACACCCAGAGGTGCTTCGTGCAAAACCAGCTTGATGTGATGGAATGCGATGTCGCTGTGATCGGTGGTGGATTGGGTGGGGTGGCCGCTGCTTTGGCTGCGGCGGAGTCGGGTGCCCAGGTCATTTTAAGCGAGCAAACCCCCTGGATTGGTGGGCAGGTCACCAGCCAGGCGGTCTCTGCGCTGGATGAATACGAACGCATTGAAAGTGTGCCCCCAACCCGCTCTTATGCTACCTTCCGCCAGGCCATTCGCAGATATTACCAGGAAACTTATGCACTGCCAACGCTCATGCCAGATGGCAGGCCACTCAACCCTGGCGACGGTTGGGTCAGCTCCCTGTGTTTTGAACCGCGTGTGGGGTTGAAAGTCTTGGAGGAGATGCTGTCCCCGCACGTCGATTCCGGCCGGTTGCGTATTTTACGCCATTACCATCCGGTCACTGCACGATCCCGGGCTGGGCGAATCCAGAGTGTCACCCTGGCTGGTCCGAGAGGAAAGACCCTCGCAGTCCAGGCCAGCACCTTCCTGGATGCCACCGAGCTTGGGGATTTGCTTCCGCTGGCGGGTATTGCCTACACCACTGGTGCCGAAGCTCAAGCCGAAACGGATGAACCGCATGCCAGCCCGGATGGTCCACACCCCGGTCGGGTGCAGAGTTTCACTTACTGCTTCCTGGTCGAGTTTTGCCCCGGGGAGAATCATATCATTCGCAAACCTTCTGGTTACGAGCGCTTTAAAAGGCAGCAACCTTACAGCCTGACTCTCAATGATAAAGAAGGTAGAGCCACCCGTTTTCCGTTCTTCACCGCGAATTCGGATTGGCCGTTGCCTTTCTGGACTTACCGCCGGGTGGTAGATGGAAAGTTGCTTGATCCCTCTGGCCAGCGGAACGATATCTCCCTGATCAACTGGGCATCCAATGATTACCGCTGGGCCAATATCATCGACCAGCCTTCTGAGCGCACTGCTGCAATCCTGCAGGAAGCCAGGTGGCTTTCCTTGGGTTTCCTGTATTGGCTGCAGACCGAGGTTGAGCGCCAGGATGGTACCGGGCATGGCTATCCGGAGCTTAAGCTACTGCCGCAGGCGGTTGGGACACGCTCTGGCCTTTCCATGGCTCCCTACATCCGGGAATCGCGCCGCATCCATGGCCTGTACCGCATTGTTGAACAGGATATTGTGGCTGAGGGAAAACAGGGCATGGACCAGGCAACTTTCTTTGATTCGGTTGGGATTGGTTGGTATGCCATGGATTTGCACCCGGCCGTAGGCGATGATACCAGCCTGTATGTCCCCACGTTACCCTTTCAGATCCCCCTTGGCGCGCTCATTCCTCTGGACTGCGAGAATCTACTGGCCTGCTGTAAGAACATCTGCACCACTCACCTGACCAATGGCGCTTACCGGCTGCATCCGGTGGAGTGGTCCATTGGGGAGGCAGCTGGGGCGCTTTCAGCCTTTTGCATCCAGCACAGTTGGTCGCCTGGATCGGTGCGCCAGGTTCCCGAAAGATTGCAGGCATTCCAGCAGTTCTTGAAGGATCGAGGGATGCGCATCCAATGGCCAGCGGAGTAGATTTTTTCTGTCACGCTATGAAAACTCGGAATATATAGGGATTTCTTTACTTTCCTGTTCTGTTGGCTTTGTAGAAGAAGGGAAAAGGATGACTGTCTTAGTGTTGGTGCGGGTGGATAGGTCTCACTGGCGCGAGGGGATCGGGCGTAGCTTATTGGAGCAAGGTCTGAAGTCGTTAAGGCAACGTGGTGTTCGTAAGGAGCAACTGGGAGGTGGCGGGCCGGCGTACTTCTGGCCCGGAGTCCCCACTAACCTGCCTGAAGCATGGAGTTTCTTCTCTTCTTGTGGCTGGCGGGAACAGGAGCGTAGCTTCGATCTGATCGGAGACCTGGAGGAATACACCAGCCTGCCCGTAGTCTATCAGCGCATCCGCATGCCCGAGGTGGTAATCCTGGGTTCGTCATGCATCGTTGTTCCTCAGGAGGGTCGCTGGGAGGTATTGACTGGCCCTGGCACAGCCGAACTGGGTCCTCTGGGTGTAGCTGAGCCGTATCGTGAGAATGGAATTGGCCTGGCGATTGCTGCTCGGGTCACCGAGCGCATGCAAACCCGCGGTTTGAGAAAAGGCTTTATTGGTTGGACCTGGTTGGTGGACTGGTATGGCAGGTTGGGTTATCGGGTCTTCCAGGAATATATCATGAGCTGGAAGGATCTTTAGTGTTACTTTTTAGTATTCGTGGGTAACATTATATTAAAGCTTATGACCACATCTTCCGTCATTGCTATCCCTGAAGTATCTAAAGAGGATGAACTCCTGGCTGAACTCGCCCGCCAGGATGTCGAGGCGTTTGCTGAGCTCTATCGCCGTCACTTCCAGCGAGTGTATCGCTATCATTTGGCTCGAACAGGAAATGTTGTGGATGCCCAGGACCTGACAACCCAGACCTTCATGGCAGCCCTAGAGGGCATCGGCGGATACCGTGCCACGGGCAGCTTTGTTGCCTGGTTGCTGGGGATCGCCCGGCGTAAAATCGCCCAACATTACCGTTCCAGAAAGCGCCAGACCGCGCTCGAAACTGTGCAGGCCTTATCGGATCCGGCTTCACCTCCCGAAGCCATGGCAGGACAACGCATCCAGTTAGAACAGGTGAGCCAGGCGTTGCGTAACCTTAAGCCGGAACGGGCGGAGGCGTTGGTCCTGTGTATTTGTAGTGACCTGACCGCTGCAGAAGCTGGACGAGTGATGGGCAAGAGTGCGGCGGCCGTCAAAATGCTTGTGTGGCGTGGCCTGAGAGAATTGCGCCAGAGGACGGCTTTTACATTCCAGGAGGAGCTATGAAAGCCGATAGGCCTGTTTCTGAATCAGAAGTCTTATACGAATTCTTGCGTAGTCAGTCTGCCGCCGGCTGCCAATCCCCACCTTCTGAGGAAGCTGCTCTGGCGGCTTCCTTGGTGAAGATCATTCAAGACGTCCACCCGGAGCCAGGCTTTCAACAAAGCTTGGAAGAACAAATATACCAGGCTGCCCAAGCTCGCCGACGAAATCCCTGGGAAAAGGCCTTTCAATGGGGACGCGCTGCGCTTTGGGCGGGGGGATCAGTCGCTTTGGTACTGATGGTCGTTTGGGTGATCCATAGCTTGCGTCCTCAAGTAGGGCCAGCCCTACCGGGGAATCTCCATCTCGCTGGAACTCAGTCGGAGATGCCCCTGCTCGCCACAGTGACCCCACAGTCACCCAAAACCTCAACCCCGAAGGTCGTGCAGAATACTCCGACACCGCCGGCAGAAGAATTCACTAGCCCTCTTTTTCAGGGAGATAGGCTGCTCCTCCAGGCGGAGTATCCCACTGCGCCCAAGGATGTCATGGTATATCAGTTGCAGTCGGCTGAACCTTTGACGATTGAAAACGCTAAAAAGATGGCCAGCCGCCTGGGTGTCGACGGCCGGGTGTACAGGATGTCGAACGAGACACCCGGCAATCAGACCTATATTGTCAGTGATGGTTTCAGTCAGGTCATATTCTTCAATTCGCCCGATAATTTCATCTATACCTCGGATATTCAGACCTTGTCGGATCAAGGGGCTGCTTTGCCTCCCCTTGAGCAGCAAATTGCTGTTGCAGAGGGATTCCTTAAATCGTACGGTTTGCTCAATTTTCCGTACCTCACGGAGGCGATAGATGGCCGTCCCGGTTTTATCACCTTCCTCCCTCTGTTGGAGGATATCCCTGCCCGGTCATCATTCTCGGATGGGCCAGCGATCCAGGTTCAAATTGACTCAAAAGGGCAAGTCTTCTCTCTTGCCTATAACCGCTTGCTTTCACGGCCATTGGGTCGCTACCCGATCCGCACAGCTCGGCAAGCCTGGCAATCCGTAATCAACAAAGATAACTGGCGTGGAGTTAATTTTGACGATATTTTCTTGTTACCTGAGGACTTCAAGATTATCCAACGCGAATATCCAATGGATCAGCCCCTGGATCTTTATGGCTACTTGCAGGTCTTGCAGCCGGTTGAGCCAGATATCCAACCATTGGTGACTTTTAACAACTACCTGGTTGTGGGCGTGACAAAGGAATTACTCTATACAAACCATTCCAAGTTCTGGCACGTGCGCGGCCAGTTTGAGGTGACCGAGAATGGGAAGACGGTGCTGCGCATGGAGAGATGGGAAAACTCCCCTTCCCCGGATGATATTTTGGAAGGCACTATCCTGCGCCAGGGAGATTTGGTTTATCTGCAGACCACTGATCGTAGATTGCTATTGCCGGCTATCCCTGCCGATGTCTCGGATGGAGCTCAGGTCAGTATCCGCGGTGTGGTTTTGGAGCAGCCGGAGCCTACCTTCGATTGGAGTGAATTGACCATTGGGGCCAATAGTCTAGGAGGGGGT
>Ga0315268_10004297_pt1 | contig 15482 bp, 13 predicted proteins | sample C1_top_MG_FD_204535 | JGI IMG/M metagenome (GOLD analysis project Ga0315268, IMG submission 204535) | Sediment microbial communities from Yellowstone Lake, YNP, Wyoming, USA - C1_top | ecosystem: Environmental > Aquatic > Freshwater > Lake > Sediment | place: USA: Wyoming | collected 2017-08-01
CGCGCGGGAAGCCAGCTTCCTGCTCGCCTGGGACGAGTTCTTCTACGCGCTCGTCATGACCCAGACGAACGCGGCGAAGACGCTGCCCGTCGCCCTCAACGACTTCATCGGCCGGCACGGGATCGACTTCGGCATGCTGGCCGCGGGCGGCGTCATCGCGGCCCTCCCGCCCGTGCTCATCGCCTTCGTCTTCCAGCGCTACCTCGTGGCCGGCCTGACCGCCGGGGGGGTCAAGGGATGAACGAGGCGGCGCAGCTGGCGAAGATCGCCCGCCTCGGGCCGGCCGGGCCCGACGAGATGGGTCGCGAGCTGGCCGAGGGCCCGGCCGCGGTGGAAGCGACGCTTGCCGAGGCGGAGCGGCTCGCGCCCGACCTCGCCACCGCCCTGGCGGCGGCACGCCGGATCATCCTCGTCGGGACGGGCGCCTCGCTCGCCATGAGCCGTGCGGCGGAGCCGGTCGTTCGGCTGGCCGCGGCGCGTGGCGAGCTCAGCGCTGGTCGGCTCGGGCAGGGCGTCGTCTCGCGCCCGGTCGTCGTCGTGCGCGAAGCGGCCCACGCCGTCCTCGGCGCGCCCGACGGAGAGGCGTTCGCGCCCGGGGATCTCGTCATCGCGGTTTCGCAATCGGGCCACAGCCCGGAAACGCTGGCCGCCGCCAGCGTCGCGCGAACGGCCGGGGCGCGCGTCCTCGCGGTGACGGCGGGGGCGACCTCGGCGCTGGCCAACCGGGCCGACCTGCTCCTCCACACCCCGATTGGCCGGGAGGAAGGCGCGGCGACGAAGTCGGAGCTGGCGGCCCTGGCCGCCCTCCTGGCGCTCGGCGGCGCGCTCCCGGGCGACAGGCACCGACGAACGACGCTGCGGCTGGCGCTCGACGCGATCGTGGCCGACCTGGCGGGTGCCGTTCCCGCAGGCCTCGCCCTGCGCCGCGCCGGCCGGGCCTGGATCGTCGGTTTTGGCACCGGGCTCGGGCTCGCCCAGGCGATGGCGACCCTGCTCCACGAGAAGGCCCTCCTGGCCGCAATCGCCACCACTCCGAGCGAGTTCCGCCACGGCCCGATCGAGGCCGCAACGCCCGACGATGCCGTCGTGCTGGTCGAGGCTTGCTCCCCGGATCCGGCCCGCGAGAGGTACCTGGCACGGCTCGCCGGCGAGCTCGCCCGGCTGGGCACGCCGCTCGTCGTCGCCGGGACGATGCCTGCCCCGACCGGCACGATCCCGCTGCCCGCGGCGACCAGCCTGCGTCCACCGGCAGAGACCGGCGCTGAAGCCGAACCGGCGGACACGGGCGGGGCGGCCCTGCTCGCGACCCTCCTTCGACTCCAGCAGGCCGCCCGCGTCGCGGCCCACGCCCGGGGCACGTATCGCGACGGGTTCCGGGTGCTGCGCGACGTGGTTCGCGCCGCCGACGACCTCGTTGCGAGCTGACATCCCGGAGGAGGCACCCGGCGCCGGACCCGGGAGGTCGCCGGCCGCCTCGCCGCATCGCGCTCACACGCCCTGCCAGGCACGCCCCGGGTCCGGCGCTGCATCGTCTTCGCAGCCTGCAGCCAACCTCCGTAGACTGCTCGGCGCAGGAGGCCGCCAATGCCCGACACGCCGATCCCGTCGCTCGACCCCGACGTTCTCGACCTCCGGCTGACGGACCCGGCCCTCGCGGCGGCCGTCGCCCAGGCACTCCGCCAGGCCGACGAGGAACGCTGGCCGCTCCGGCTGATCGACCGCGACGCCAGCCTCTGGTCCTCCGACCCCGGGGTCCAGGAGGCGATCGGGAAGCGGCTCGGCTGGCTGGACGCGCCGCGCGACTTCAGCGAGCGGATCCCGGCCCTCGAAGGGTTCGGCGAGGGGACCCGGGATGCCGGCTTCACCACCGCCCTCGTGCTCGGCATGGGCGGCAGCAGCCTCGCGCCGGATGTCCTTGCGTCGACCTTCGGCGACCTGCCCGACTGGCTGGCGGTGCGCGTCCTCGATTCGACCGATCCGGCCGCGGTCCGGGCCGCCTGGGACGGGCTGGACCCGCTGGCGACGCTCGCCATCGTGGCCACGAAATCGGGTACGACGACGGAGACGCTCGCCTTCCAGGCCGACGCCCGGCACCGGGCGGAGGAGGCGTTCCGGGCCGTTGGCAAGCGGCGCGAGTCGCCTGGCGAGCTGATGATCGCGATCACCGACCCGGGCCGGAGCCTGGGCGCGCTCCCCCACGCCGAGGACCTGCGCGAAGTCTTCCTCAACCCCGAGGACGTGGGCGGCCGTTACTCGGCGCTGACCTACATCGGGCTCGTGCCGGCCTCGCTCCAGGGGCTCGACCTCGACGCCCTCCTGGCCGCGGGCACCGGCATGCTCGCCCGGTGCACGGCGACCGATCCGGTCGACAACCCCGGCGTCGCCCTCGGCGTGGCCCTCGGCGCCCTGGCCCGGGCCGGTCGGGACAAGCTCACCCTGGTCGCCGATCCGGCGATCGCCCGCTTCGGCGCGTGGCTGGAGCAGCTCGTCGCCGAGAGCACGGGCAAGCACGGCGTCGGCATCGTCCCGGTGGACGGCGAGCCGCTCGGCCGGGCAGAGGCGTACGGGACCGACCGCGTCTTCGTCCGTCTCGCGCTCGCCGGCGCGGAGGCGCCTGCCCCGGCCCCGGACGGGACCGCAGCCGACGCCCTCCTCGAGATGCTGGCGGCGGCCGGCCAGCCGCTGGCCCGGATCACGATCGCCGATCCGATCGACCTCGCCGCCGAGTTCGTCCGCTGGGAGGTCGCGACCGCGGTCGCCGGCGCCGTCCTCGGGATCGACCCGTTCGACCAGCCGAACGTCGAGGAGGCAAAGGAGCACACCCGGCGCATCCTCGGCGGCGCGGCGGACTGGTCGAAGGGCGGCAGCCCGGCCGGCGAGGGCGAGGCGGACGCGTCCGCCGAGGGCGTGCTCGCCCGCGGCGAGCACATCGCCATCGTGGGCGACCCCCCGCTCCGGGTCACCGTCGGTGACGGCACCCTGGCCGGCGAGCTCGGCCGCCACCTCGCCCGGCTCCACCCCGGCGGCTATGCCGCGATCCAGGCGTACGTGGCACCGACCCCGGGGAGGGATGCCGCCCTGGCGCGCCTCCGGGTCCTGCTCCGGGACGCGACCAGGCGGGCGACCACGGCCGGCTACGGCCCGCGGTACCTCCACTCGACCGGGCAGCTCCACAAGGGCGGGCCGGCGATCGGCTGGTTCCTCCAGCTGACCGCCGAGCACCCCGACGACCTGCCGATCCCCGGCTGGCCGTACACCTTCGGCCGCCTCATCGACGCCCAGGCCGCTGGCGACCGGGCGGTCCTCGAGGGGCGCGACCTGCCGATCGTCGAGGTGCGGCTCGGGCCGGACCCCGATGCCGGGCTGGCCGAGCTCGAGGCCGCCCTCGCCGCGGCGCTGAGCAGCACCTGATGCAGGCCCGCGCCGAGGGCTCCGCCGGGCCCGGATCGGCGCCGCGCCCGACGCGCGCCGAGGGCGACCCCGGCCTCTCCGCTCGCGCGGCACGGCTGGCCCGGGCTGCGGGCAGCCAGCGGCCATCCTCACGGCCTGCCGGCAACCCGCTCCGCGAGGGCCTCCGCCTGGAGCGGATGCCCGATCCCGCCGCCTTCGTCCTCTTCGGCGCGACGGGCGACCTCGCCCACCGCAAGGTCGTCCCCGCGCTCTTCCAGCTCTGGCGGACGAACCTCCTGCCGCACGAGTTCGCCCTCGTCGGGATCGGCCGCCGCCCGCTCGGCGACGACGGCTTCCGGACCGGCCTCCGGGCGTCGGTCGAGGAGCACGGCCGGGCGCCGCTGACGGCCGCCGCCTGGGAGCCGTTCGCGGCCTGCATCTCGTACCAGCGGATGGATTTCGGCGACCCGGCGGGGTACGCCGCTCTCGCCGACCGCCTGGACGAGCTTGACCGGACGCGGGGCACGGCCGCCAACCGGCTCTTCTACCTGGCGACGCAGCCGTCGGCCTTCGCCGAGATCATCGCCGGCCTGGGCCGGGCCGGGCTCGACCACGAGGTCCACGGTGGCGGCTGGCGCCGGGTGGTGATCGAGAAGCCGTTCGGCCGCGACACCATCTCCGCGATCCGGCTGAACCGCGAGGTGGCCAAGGTCTTCCGCGAGTCGCAGGTCTACCGGATCGACCATTACCTGGGCAAGGAGACCGTCCGCAACCTGCTCGTGTTCCGCTTCGGCAACGGGATCTTCGAGCCGATCTGGAACCGGCGCTACGTCGACCACGTGCAGATCACCGTCGCCGAGTCGATCGGCGTCGAGGGGCGGGGCGCGTTCTACGAGGAAGCCGGGGCGACCCGCGACATCCTCCAGAACCACCTCCTCCAGCTCCTCTCGCTCGTCGCCATGGAACCGCCGGCGACGTTCGAGGCGAACGCCCTCCGCGACGAGAAGGTCAAGGTCCTGCGCTCGATCGCCCCGCTCGGCCCGCTCGAGCCGGCGGCGGTGGCTCCTGGCGTGGTCCGCGGCCAGTACGGCCCGGGCTGGGTCGCCGGGGCGGCCGTTCCCGGCTACCGCGCCGAGCCCGAGGTCGATCCCCAGTCGGAGACGGAGACATTCGTCGCCGTCCGGCTGACGATCGACGACTGGCGCTGGGCCGGGGTGCCCTTCTACCTGCGCGCCGGCAAGCGGCTGCCCAAGCGGGCGACCGAGATCGCGGTCCGCTTCCGCGCCGTCCCCCATGCCCTGTTCAAGGGAACCTCCGTCGACCCGGAGCCGAACCTCCTCGCCCTCCGGATCCAGCCCGACGAGGGCATCCTGCTCCGCTTCGCGGCCAAGATCCCGGGTCTCGGCCTGGACGTGCGCCCGGTGAACATGGACTTCACCTACGGCTCGGCCTTCTCGGTCGACTCGCCGGACGCCTACGAGACGCTCATCCTCGACGCCCTCCTCGGCGACGCCTCGCTCTTCACCCGGGCCGACGAGGTGGAGACGGCCTGGCAGGTCGTGACCCCGATCCTGGAGGCGTGGGCCAGGGGACGCGCCCCGGACTTCCCCAACTACGAGGCCGGCTCCTGGGGCCCGGCGGCCGCCGATGCCCTCCTCGCCCGGGACGGCGCCCGGTGGCGGCGGATCTAGGCGGCCGGCCGCCTTCCGCCCCGCCCCGGACCGGGCCGGAAGTGCTCCCGTTCGGCATCGCCGCCGTCCCCGGCGAGCCGGTCCTGCGCTGGGACGGCGCCGCCACCACGGTCGCCGCCGTCGAGCGCGAGCTGGCCCGGATCTGGTCGTCACCGCCGGCCCGCGACGCGATCGGCGGCGAGGGGCGCGAGGAGCGGACCGTGGCGGCCCGGACGAGCGTGCTCAACCTCGTCGTCGTCGCCCGCCGGCCCGAGATCGGCGAGCGCGTGGCCGCCGAGATCTCGACCCTGACCGGCCGGCACCCGTCGCGGACGCTCGTCCTCGTCCCCACGGACCCCGATGGCCCGCCCTGGTTCCGGGCGCAGGTGCGCGCCTACTGCATGGCGGCGCGCGACGGGGCGCCGGAGACGTGCGCCGAGCTCGTCTACGCGGTCGCCGGCGGCGAGACGGGCCGCCATCTGGCGGCCGTCGTCACCCCGCTCCTCGTCCACGACCTGCCGGTCGCCCTGTGGTGGCCGGGCGACCCGCCCTTCGGGACGCGGCCGGCGGACGAGCTCGTCGCGCTCGCCGACCGCCTCATCGTCGACGGCTCGGCCTGGCCGGGCGACGGGCTCGACCGCCTCCGCGCCGTGGCCCGCCTCGCCCGCTCGGTCGAGGTCACCGACTTCGCGGTCCTGCGCCAGGCCCGCTGGCGGGAGGCGATCGCCGCCGCCTTCGACCGGGCGGACCTCCGGCCCTACCTCGGGTCGCTGCGCCAGATCACCGTCACCCACGCCAGCCACGGCGGCCCGGACGCGGACTGGTCGACGAACGTCGTCAGGCCCGTCTACCACGTCGCCTGGCTCGCCTCGCGCCTCGGGCTCCGGCCGATCCGGGCGCTCCACCGGGACACCCGGCCGGAAGACCGCGGGAGGCGACGAGCGTCCCGGCCGGCCCCGCCCGGTGGACCAGCCGATCCGGGCCGCGACCTGCGGGCGACGCTCGGCGCCGGGCGCGGCCGCACGGTCGAGGTCGTCATCCGGCCGGCCATCTCGACGGTGGCGGCCGGCACGACGCTGCGGGTGGAGCTCCTGGCCGAGCGCCGCGGCCGCGAACTCCGGGTCGAGGCGACGGCCGAGGCGGACGTCGTCCGGGTCCGCGCCCGGGAGCGCGGGATCGAGGTGCTGGACCGCCCCTACCTGGCCTCGCGCCGGACCGAGACGGACCTGCTGGCCGAGGCGATCGAGGTCGGCGCGGCGGACCACGTCGCCCTCGACGCCCTGAAGACGGCGGCGGCGCTGGCCGCGCCGGAAGCGCAACCATGAGGGGCCCGGCCCGGGGAGCCGGACCCCTGCCCTGGGACCCGCCGGCCGACCCGGGCGAGCCGGAGCTCGTCGTCCTGCCTGATCCGGCCGGCTGCACCTCGGAGGCGGCGACCCGACTTGTCGCCGCGATCGAGGCGGCCGTCGCCCGCCGCGGCCGGGCGGACGTCGCCACGACCGGGGGCTCCACGCCGGCCGGCGTCTACGCCGCCCTGGCCGCGCCGCCGCTCCGCGCCCGGGTCCCCTGGGACCTGCTCCACGCCTGGTTCGGCGACGACCGGTTCGTGCCGCGCGGCCACCCGGACTCGAACGTGACCGTCCTCGATGCCCTCCTCGTCGCTGGCCGCGCCCCTGACGGCCCGCTCCCCGCGTCGAACGTCCACCCGTTCCCCGTCGACACAACGCTGGCGGCCGGGGACGATCCATCTGCATGCGCCCGCCGCTACGCGGACGAGGTCCGGTCGGCGCTCCCGGCCGACGGCGCCGGCCGGCCCGTCTTCGACGCCGTCCTCGTCGGGATCGGGCCAGACGGTCACCTCCTGTCGGTCTTCCCCGGCAGTGCCCTGCCCGTCGGCCGCGACCTCGCCGCGGCGGTCCCGGCGCCGGTCCACGTCGGCCCGCACGTCGTCCGGGTGACCCTCCACCCGGCGGTCCTCGACGCCACGCCGGCCCTGCTGGCAGTCGCCTTCGGCGCGTCGAAGGCGCCGGTCCTCGCCCGGATCCTCGACGGGCCGCGCGACCTCGAGCGCCTGCCGGCCCAGCGCGCCCGCCGCGCCGGGGCGACCTGGATCCTCGACCGCGAGGCCGCCACGGACCTCCGCGCACACGTGAGGGCGACGCTCGGCTGAATCCGCCGCGCCCGCCGCCCGCCGCCCCGGTGCGGCTGGCGCGACCGGCGGCGGGCGGCGGGCCAGGATGGCATCATTCGCGCCACGTCGCCGGCCACTGCGCGCAAGGGAACCCGAGATGCCCGATCCCACGCCCACCGCCACCCTGTCCGCCGTGGAGGCGAGGCACTACTCGCCGGGCCTGGAGGGCGTCCTGGCCGCCGAGACAAGCCTCGGCCTCGTCGACGGCGCCAACGGCCGGCTGCTGTACCGCGGCTACCGCATTGGCGACCTCGTTGAGCGGGGCACCTACGCCGCGGTCGCCAACCTGCTCTGGACGGGCGAATGGGACCCCGAGGCAAGGCTCCACCCCGCGGAGGTCCCGCACACCGTCATGGTCGCCCTCCGCTCCCTGCCCCGGGACACCCACCCGATGGACGCCCTCCGGACCGCTATCTCGGTCTGGGGAGCCAGCCGCGGCATCGCCTTCCCGCCGACGGTCGAGCAGGCCCGGGCCCTCGTCTCGTTCGCCCCCTCCGCCCTGGCCGCCTTCGCCCGCATCCGCGACGACCGCGACCCGGTCCGGCCCGACCCGACGCTCGACATCGCCGGCGGCTTCCTCCAGCAACTCACCTGGCAAGAGCCGGACCCGGCGACCGCGCGAGCCCTCGACGCCTACCTCATCGTCGCCGCCGAGCACGGTCTCAACGCCTCCACCTTCACCGCCCGGGTCATCACCTCCACCCGGAGCGACCTCGTCTCGGCGGTCTGCGGCGCGATCGGCGCCCTCAAGGGCCCGCTCCACGGCGGCGCCCCGGCCGAGGTCGTCGACCAGATCCACCAGATCGGCAGCTCGGGGCGGGCGGAGGCCTGGATCCGCGAGGCCCTGGACCGCAAGGAGCGGCTGATGGGCTTCGGCCACCGGGTCTACCGGGCCTACGACCCGCGGGCGGCGGCGCTCCGCCGGGTCGCCGAGTCGATGACCCTGCAGCCGGACTGGCTCCATCTCGCGATCGAGGTCGAGGACATCGCCCTCCGGGTCCTGGCCGAGCGCTACCCGGACCGCTCGCTCAAGACGAACGTCGAGTACTACGCCGCCGCCGTCCTCCAGGGGATCGGCCTGTCGCCCGACCTGTTCCCGGCGACGTTCGCCCTGGCCCGGATCGCCGGCTGGTCGGCCCATGCGATCGAGCAGGCGGAGGCGAACCGGCTCATCCGGCCGGACGCCCGCTACATCGGGCCGGCCGAGCGCGACCTGCCCTAGCGACCCGGCCGCCGGCCGCGCCGGAGCGAGACCGCCACGGCCGCGCCGCCGGCCAGGAAGACGACGCCGGCGACGACGTACACGGCCGGCAGGCCGCCGACCCCGGCCACCACCGCCCCCGTCGTCGGGCCGATGATGCCGGCCACGTAGAGCGGCAGGAGGACGAGGTTGAGCGTCGCCGAGCGACGCTCGGGGGCAACCTCCACGCTGACGAGACCGAAGACCATCGCCTGGGTGGCGGCCTGCATCGCCCCGTAGACGACGGCGACCCCGGCCAGGGCCGCGACCGTCGTCGCCAGCGGCATCCCGAGCAGGGCGACGCCGGCACCGACGAGCGTCCCGGCGAGGACCGCCCGGAAGCCGACGCGATCGCCGAGCGGCCCGGCGAGCGGCGACAGGACCGCCCCGAGGAGGGCGGCCGTCCCTGCCACCAGGCCGATCGCGCTCTCCAGGCCGGGCGCCCCGGCGTGGACCGCCTCGACGAGGAGGGGCAGGTACGGCCGGGACATCTGGTTGGCCAGGATCGACACGCCGAAGATGGCGAAGATCCGGACCACGGCCGGGTCGCCGATCACGCCCCCGATCGCCCGCCGGGCGAGGGCGAGGGCGCTGCCCTGGGGGACGACGGCCGGGCGGACCTCGCGCGAGCCGGCGAGGAGCAGGACGACGATCGCCAGGCTGAGCCCGGCCGACGACCAGAAGACAGCCGTCAGCGGCAGGCCGAGGCCGTTGACCATGAGCCCGCCGAGGACCGGGCCGATGGCGAAGCCGAGCGGGCCGGTCGCCCCGAACAGGGCCGTCACGGTGCCCACCCGGTCGCGGGGCGAGACGTCGCGGAGGGCGGCCAGCATGACCCCGGTGTTGCCGAGCTGGAGGCCGACGAGGAGCATGCTCGCGCCCACGTGCCAGGGCTCCCGGGCCAGGGCGACGCCGGCGAACACGACCGCCTCGACGACCGCGCTGCGGACGATGACCGCCCGCCGGCTGTGCTTGTCGGCCCAGACGCCCCAGAAGGGGACGAGGAGGATCCCGAAGACGAAGATCAGCGAGGTGAACACGCCGGTGAAGGTGGCCACCTGGTCGACCGGCAGGCCAACCTCGCGCAGGCGGAGCGGGAGGAAGGCGAAGATCTGGCTGACGCCGATCGCCTCGACCGTGGAGGTGATCCCGTAGACGAGGAGGAGCGAGCGCCAGCCCTGGGCCGGGGCCCGGCGGGAGCGCTCGGCGGGGGCAGGGGCAGGGTCGCGGGTCACCCGCGCAGGCTAGCCGACGCCCGGCCCCGGGGCATCGCACGATCACGGGCACGAGCGAGCTGGCCGGTACGCCCGGCAGCGGTAGCGACGGCGACGGAGCTCGACCTCACCGGCCAGGGTGACGAGCCGGCGGGACACTCGCCCGTTCGCCACCAGGCGCCTGCCGCACGCGGCACAGGCCAGCGGCACCGGCAGGGCGACCTCGAGCCGCCCGACGAGCTCGGCCCAGAGCGCCTGCCCGACCCGTGCCAGGGCCTCGGTCACGACCCGCTCCAGCGAGCCGATGTCGGCGTGCTCGGTCGCGAGATGGACCTCCACCAGAACCGTACCCTCGGTCGGGAGCCCATCCCGTGCCGGTTGAGTTATCGCCCGCCAGCGTACGGAGTGGGCTCACCACGTTCCGGCAGAGCCCGCACAGACGCTGGGGTTGTATGCCTTGGAGGGCTGGAAATCACTGACATCGGCAAGCCGGGCCGGTATGGTGGCAGAGTCACAGGGTCGCGACAACACCGTGCAGACTCCGCTCGCGGGCCAGGACCCATGGGAACGACCTTCGGAGGGCGCGGAGTGGTGAGAAAGGCTCGACGAGTCCGTCGGGATGCCTTTGCGGCCATCGTGCTGGCGCTGCTGGTGGCTCAACCGGCGGCTGCATACACCCTGCTTCGCAACAACTATCCAGATCCGCCCCTGGGCTGCGACAACTCGGTGAACTATCCTTGTATCGAGTGGCCGCTGAGTCCCCCGGGTTTCAGCTCGAGGTGGCGATCATGCAGCAAGGCGCGACCACGTTCTACAAGCCCAGATCAGACGACTTTGCAGGCCTTCAGGCAGCCTACGGTGCATCATGACCCGAACGCGAGCGGCTCTTCACCGGGTTCAGGCAGCGGTCGGGTCGATCACGCTGGTCGCGGTCATGCTCGCCGCTGGCTTTGCGGTCTTCGCAATGAGGGGAGGGTCCGAGCGCCAGGTTCTTCCCACCCAGTCGGCGCTTGCAGGATCGATTGGTAGTCCCGCGCCTGTTCGAACCGAGGCGGCGTCGCCGGCCCCGAGCGCCACCGCTGCACCGCCCGCGACCAACCTGACCGCAGTTCCGTCGCCGTGCTTCAACATCGTGGCCTACCTCGACCGCTTCACCACCTCGGTCGACGGTATGGCGGCCACGTCCTTGGCGGTCGTGACGGGCAGGGTGCTCGAGGTGTCGCCTGCCCGGTGGGCCACGCGGGACGGGACTGCCCCCGCGTTCAAGTACGCCCCGATCCCGCTGCGTGCGTATCGAGTCGTCACGATCCAGGTCAGGGGCGTGGCGCGAGGAGCGGTCGAGTCAGGCTCGGTCCTCGAGATCCGCGTGCCGGGCGGGACCATCGGCTGCACGGTGCTATCGGTCGCCGGATACCCCGCGTTCCAGCGGGGCGACGAGGTCGCGCTCTTCCTGGGCGCGTTGCGGGCGCTCGACGAGGCACCCGCCGCCGATTTCGACGCCCTTGATGCCTGGCCTGTGAGGGACGGCCAGGTGACGGCCCCGGACGGCTCGGAGATTGCGGAGTCTGAATTCCTGGCCGTGGCGCGCCCCTGAGAGGGACGCCAGCGCGCGGCAGTCGCGCGGGGCGAGCCGTTCGGCCTGCTCGCAAGGGCCGGCCTCGCCTCCGACGCTGCCCGGGCGACGATCCTCGCCCGGCGCGGCTGGCAAGACGAGGGACCGGTCGAGGTGCTGCGCTCGCGGAGCCTCGACGTCCGCGGCCCGCCGGCTCCGCTGCCGGCCGGCCATGCCGTCCGCCTCGCCGACCCCGCCGAGCCCGCCGACCTCGACGCGGCCGCGGCCGCCACGAACGCGGTCTTCGCCGTCTCGTTCAGTGGCCGGACGATCGCCCTCGAGCACCGCTTCCCGTCAGCGCGCGAGAGCGTCGTCGTCGTCGCCCCGGACGGGACGGTCGCCTCGTGGTGCGGGGTCACCGTGGAGCCCTCGGTCGGGATCGGCTGGTTCGAGCCGGTCGGGACGCGTCCCGACCACCGCCGGCGCGGCCTCGCCGTCGCCGCGATGGCGTTCGGCCTCGGCCGGATGCGCGAGCGCGGGGCGCTCGTGGCCCGCGTCGGGACCGGGGCTGCGAACGAAGCCAACCGCCTGCACGTCGCGCTCGGCTTCGCCGAGGTCCACGTCCATCACCGCTGGCGGTGGTCGCCCGCCTGAGCGATCCGCCGCCCGGCCGCGGCTCAGCCGACGGACGCCACCCCCCACGGGGCCGACAGGCCGCCGCTGGCCTCGAGCCAGCCGGCGATCCGGTCGGTGGCCCCCGGGACGTCGTCGTCGGAGACGTCGAGCTCGAGGACGGGAAGGGTCGAGGCCGCGGCCAGCTCGCGGAGGAGGTCCTGCTCACGGATGAAGACGTCGAGGTCATCGTACTGGCTCGGCTTGCCGCTCACCTGCAGCCGGGCCTCCCGGGCGGCGGCGAAGGTGTCCGCCCGGCGGACGCAGAGCACGACCCGGAAGCCGAGCGGGCGAAGGCGCGCCTCGAGCCAGCCGAAATCCGGGACCTCGCCGTAGAGCCGCCGCTGCTCCGCCTGGGTGGAGAGGTGGAAGCGGTCCACGATCCAGCTGTAGTAGGGCAGGAGCTCGAACAGCCGGGCCCAGGTGGCGTATGTCTCCATCGCCCGATCGCGCTCCTCGGGAGCGTAGTTGACGAGGCCGCGCCCCCACGGGTGGTTGCTGAAGCCGCACCACTCGGCCGACACGAGCGGCGAGGGGTAGCGGTACTTCCGCGGCCCGACGATTCCGGGGTGCTCGTTGAGGGCAAAGGCGAGGTCGGTCTTGTGTGTCAGCCGGGTGCCCTCGAGGATGATCTTCGGGCAGAGCTTGGCGCCCATCGTCAGCCCGGTGCGGAACGCTCGCCGGGCCGGCAGACGCGGCCGAAGGGGTGGACGGCGACGTCCACCCAGACGCCCTCCCGCAGGTAGACATCGTCGCGCCCGATCGCCAGGGCCGCCCCGGCGTCCGCTGCCCGGACGATCATGAGCGCCCGCGAGAAGTCGAGCAGGCCGCCGGCCTCGACGACGACGCCGGCGTCGCGGAGGGCGGCGATCCGGGCGAGGTGTTCGGTGCGGAACGCCGGGCGTCGCTCGGCGGCGTCGGGGCCATACGCCGCCTCGATCACGAAGACCGGCTCGATGGCGATGTCGGGGGGCAGCTCGTTCTGCATCGGCGGGTCCTCCCGGGCTGGCTCGCGCTGGCCGGTCGCCTCATGGGCCGGCGCCCGAGTCTATCCCAGCGCGATGAGCCCGACGGCGACGGCCGCGGCGGCGACCCCGAGCGCCCGGGCCGCGGTCACCCGCTCCCGGAGGACCCCCGCCGCGAGGACGACCGTGACGACCGGGTAGAGCGACGAGAGGAGGGCCGCGACGTCGAGCCGGCCGACCTGGGCCGCCAGGAGGAAGCCCGTGTTGCCGGCGACGTCCAGCAGCCCCACCAGCGCCAGGGCCGGGAACAGCCGCGCTCCGGGCCGCCACGGCCGTCGGCCAGCGGCGACGAGGAGCCCGACGATCGCGATCGAGGCCGACCGGGCGGCGACGATCGGCCCGAAGACGAGGCCCGGCGTGACCCGCGAGATGAACAGGGCGAACAGGCCGAAGCCGCAGCCGGCGAGCAGGGCCGCGCGGACGCCCGACGGCCTGCCAGCGCGGTCCGTCGTGACCGACACGAGGACGACCGCCGCGAAGCCGAGGCCGAAGCCGGCCAGGCGGAGCGGGCCGGGCAGCCCGGCGAGGGCGATCCCGACCGCCACCGGCAGAGCCGCCGTGAGGACGCCGGTGATCGGCGCCACGATCGCCATCCGGCCCGTGGCGAGGCCGTGGTAGAGCGCCACCAGGCCCAGGCCGCCGAAGCCGCCGGCGGCCAGCGCCCAGGCCAGGTCGGACGACGGGGGCACGGGCTCTCCCCGGGCGATCGCGGCCGCCAGGGCCCCGACGAGCCCGACCGCCTGCGAGACGAGGACGACGGCGAAGGCCCGGGCCCGCCGGCTGAGCAGGCCGCCACCGAAATCGGCCGCGCCCCAGGCCGCGGCCGCGCTGAGCCCGAAGACAACAGCGCTGACCTCGGCGCCCACCGGGACCGCGGAGCGCCAGCCGTCCCGGGATCAGCCGGGGCGGGCCGGATCGGCCGCGCCGGGCTTCGCGGCGGCGCCGCGGGCCGCGCCGCGGGCGGCGCCGGCGGGCGCCACCACCCCCTCCTCGGCCTCGTCCTCGACCGGCCCGGCATCGCGCAGGAGCGGAGCGGGCAGGCTGACCACCCGGTCGGCGAGGGCGTCGTAACGGTCGGTGCAGGTCAGGTAGATCACCTGGAGATCCGGGGTGAGCGCCCGCAGCACCTCGAAGGCGCGCGCGGCCCGGTCGTCGTCGAAGGTGACGAACGGGTCGTCGAGGACGAGCGGCGGCCGGCAGTCGCCGGTCACGAGGCGGACCAGCCCGAGGCGCGCCGCGAGGTAGACCTGGTCGAGCGTGCCCTGCGAGAGCGCCTCGGCCGACACCCAGTCGCCGCGCTCGGGCGAGAAGACCGCGACGTCCAGGGTGGCGTCGTTCACCCGCACCCGCCGATAGCGGCCGTCGGTGAGGCGCTCGAGGTCGCCCCGCATCCGCCGCTCGAGGTAGCGGGTCGCCCGGCGCATCGTCGCCTGCTCGGCCCGGGTGATCGCCTCGAGGGCCAGCCGCTCGACGCGCGCCTTGCGGCGGAGCGCGGCCAGCTCCTCGCGCCAGGCCGCGAGTCGTTCCGCCTCGAGCGCCACCTGCTCGGCATCGACCGGGTTCTGCTCGACCCGGGCCCGGGCGGCCGCCTCGTCGTCGCGGGCTCGCTCCAGGGCAGCCTCGCAATCGCGGACCTCCACCTCGAGCCGCTCGCGGGCACGCGGCTCCCTGGCGATCGGCCCGAGCGCCTCGAGGGCTCCCGTCTTCTGCTCGATCTCCAGGGCGGCGGCATCGCGGACCGGGCCGAGGGCCTCGACCGGCTCCTTGCCGACGAGCCCGTCCAGCTGGGCACGGGCCCGGGCGATCTCCTGGACGTGGGCCTCCTCGCGGGCGAGCAGGTCCTCGGCGGCGGCCAGGTCGGGCAGGTCGAGGCCCGCGAGCTGCGCCTTGAAGTCGGCCTCCTTGCGGCGGAGGTCGTCCTCGAGGAGCGACCGGCCGCGGAGCCGGCGCGCGATCTCGTCCTCGCGGAGCTGCTTCTGGCGCCGGAGGTCGAAGGCGGCCCGGCGGCGGGCGCGCGCGTACCAGGCGAGCAGGAAGGCGACGGCGGCAGATGCCGCCCCGCCGACGACGAACGGCAGCTGGCCGGCGAGCGACCCGTAGCCGGCGACGACGACGCCGCCGATCGCCAGGACGAGGCTGAGCCAGGCGAACGGCTTGTAGCGCGGCTCGGGGATCCGGATGTCGTACTCGACGGCCTGCGGCCCCTCGCCGAGCTGGGCCCGGAGGGTGCCGATGTCACGGTCGAGGCCCCGGAGCCGCTCCGCGATCTGGCGCAGGACCGGCAGGGCGTGCTGCGACGGGTGGGCGCCCTCGAGGGTCGCGATCTGCTCGCTCACCGCCACCGCGGTGCGGTAGCGCTCGAAGCGCTCGCGGGCCACCTCCCGCTCCGCCGCCAGCCGCTCCGCCTGGCGCGCCTTCTCGAGGAGCGAGCGACGCTCGGCGAGGGTGGCTTCGGCCTGGGAGCGACGGTCGCGGGCCACGACGAGCGCATCGCGGTCGCGCTCCAGGCCGACCAGCTGGGCCTCGCC
>Ga0315268_10004298_pt1 | contig 15480 bp, 14 predicted proteins | sample C1_top_MG_FD_204535 | JGI IMG/M metagenome (GOLD analysis project Ga0315268, IMG submission 204535) | Sediment microbial communities from Yellowstone Lake, YNP, Wyoming, USA - C1_top | ecosystem: Environmental > Aquatic > Freshwater > Lake > Sediment | place: USA: Wyoming | collected 2017-08-01
CCGTCCTTAGCACCTTTTGTGCCAATCATTAAACCGTGAAATCGGCCCATCCGTCAAGCGTTTGGTGATTTCTCAAATAATACGCGTGGCCCGGATTTGCGCTTCGCCTTCCTTTTGGCCGGATTCGTTTTTCCGGTTGACCGTCTTCTCAGGTCCGCCAAAAATTCCGGCATGAGAATCTCGGATTTGGTGTACGTCGGCATCCGGTCAAGAGTTGTCGCGCTCAACGCTGCCAACGGCGAGCGAGTCTGGTCAGTTCCACTGAAGCGGATTTCCTTCCAGAGCTTCGTCAATCTCCTGCTCGACGGCGACCGGCTTTATGCGACCTCGGGTGGCGAACTCTTCTGTCTGGACGCGCTGACTGGACGGTTGCTCTGGCACAATCCACTGAGCGGACTGGGCCTCGGTCTGGTGACTTTGGCCACCGCCGGCAAGCCGCACAGCGACGTGACACCTCTGGCCGCCGAGAAGGCGCGGCGGGATGCGGGATGATCGGCACGGGGTAGGGTGCGCAGTCCTCTGCGCGCCGTGGACTCCGGCTGCGGCGGAAGCCGGCGCACAACGGGGTCCGCGCCCTGCCATCAATCGCCCCCTGCCAAGCCAGCGTCGCCCGCAAATCCCAAATCCCCATGTGGCCTTGGTTGGAAACCTTAGGTGTGGCTGGCCTCGGTGGCTTGGGCGCGCTGGCGGGCTGCTGCTTTTCGCGGCTGCGCCGGCCCTGGTGGGTGCTCGGCTACTTGATTCCTTTGGCATTTGTCGCCGCCTTTGTATTGGCGACGAGCGTGCGTTGGCTGGAATTCTACTGGCCGTTCCGGTGGCTCATGGCGGGCCGCCGGGAGTTCGCCCTTCTGGCGCTCGTAGGGACCATGGTCTTGACAACACCGCAGTCGCGGCTGCCGCGGCGGGGCCAGCGCGTCGCGGTGAGCGTGTTCATGGTGTTGCTGGTGGCGAGATTGTCAGTGCTCCCCTTCCTGGCGCCGGCATTGTATGGCCGGAAACTGGCCGCCCTCGCCACGCAGTTGGACGCCAGCGGCGTCTGCCGGCAGGCCACTGATTACACCTGCGGCCCGGCGGCAGCGGTCACGGCCCTCCGCCGGCTCGGATTCCCGGCCGAGGAGGGCGAACTGGCAGCGCGCTGCCGGACCAATCCATTCAGCGGCACCGCCCCAGACATCCTATGCGAGGTGTTGCGGAAACGTTATGGGCCGCTGGGACTCCGCTGCCAGTACCGCCCCTTTGCTTCAATCGCCGAACTCAAGCAAGCCGGGCTGACGCTGGCGGTGGTGAAGTTCGAATGGTTGGTGGACCACTACGTGACGGTGCTGGAAGTGACCGACCAAGCGGTTGTCGTGGGCGACCCCTTGCTGGGCAGAGTGACTCTGTCTCATCAGGAGTTTGCCGCCAGATGGCGCAAGGTAGGGGTGGTGCTGGGGCGGCGTCACCCGAATTGAGAATTGTCAACTGAAGATTTCAAATTGAGGTCGTGTTGGAGAAAAGAGCTTCCGTTTTGCGGCCTCCTGCCGGTAAGCTCTGGCGCGGACGATGACAACGACTCCTCTGGGCACAAGTTCGCTGCGCGCCAGCCGGTTGGCCTACGGCTGTTGGCGGCTGGCGGGCACTTGGGACGCTGCCCAGGTTACACCCGAACGCCAGGCCCACGGCCGCGCCGCCGTGCTCGCCGCTTACGAGGCCGGCTACACCCTCTTCGACCACGCCGACATCTACTGCGACGGCATAGCGGAACTGATCTTCGGGCAAGCCCTGCGCGAAGCCCCGGAGATGCGAGACCAAATCCTCATTGCTTCCAAATGCGGCATCCGCAAAGCCGGCGAGCCGGAGCCGCGCGCCCCTTATCGCTACGACTTCTCGGCCTCTCACATCATCTGGTCGTGCGAACAGTCCTTGGCGCGCTTGGGGATCGAGACCATTGACCTCTACCAACTCCACCGGCCCGACTACCTGTGCGATCCCGAAGAGGTGGCCACGGCGTTCAGCCGCCTGAAGGCAGACGGGAAAGCGCGCGAGTTTGGCGTCAGCAACTTCCTGCCCTCACAAGTGGTGATGTTGCAGAGGGCCTGCCCAATGCGGCTGGTCGTCAACCAGATCGAGGTGAGCCTCTGCCACCTCGAACCGTTCCACGATGGCACGTTGGATCAATGCCTCGCCGAGCACATCACCCCGCTGGCCTGGAGCCCGTTGGGCGGAGGGCGCCTGGCCAGCAGCGCGGGCATTGACATGCAGGACCCCCTCCACGCGCGCAAGCTCCGGCTCCATGAGACCCTGGAGGCAGTGGCCCGCGACCGCGGCGTCAGCCGCGTGGCCGTGGCGCTGGCTTGGTTGCTCAAACACCCCAGCAACATCGTGCCCATTGTTGGTTCCACCACGCCGGAGCGGATTCGCGATGCGGTGACGGCCGCCGAAATCGCCCTCACCCGCGAAGAATGGTATCGGCTCTTGGAAGCGGCTTATGGGCAGCGGCTGCCATAAGCGGGGAACCGGTGGCACAACTGCCTGGCCAGAAAATGCTCACCGGCCCCAGCAGCGCGAAGCGTCTTGGACTGCGGCAGTCCCCTGCCGCTTTTGCGACCAGTCCGCGGGTGAAAGCGCCAGAGGACTGGCGCACTCCAAACGCTTCGCGCCGGCCACCGCGCGTCTCATTTTCATCGTTCGTGGCGCCTCGTGCCGCGTGAAGTCTGACCCGATGCAGTATATCAGTTCGTTTCACCTAATCACTGACTGAAACCTGCCTGATATGGCCGAGCACTTCCGCATGTTCATCGCGCTCAAGACCAGCGACCTGTTGCTGGACCGCCTCCTCCAAATCCAGCGCCAGCTTCAGGCGCCCTTGCCCGCCGGCTCGGTGCGCTGGACGCGCCGCGAGCAACTCCATCTCACCCTCAAATTCCTGGGCGATGTGCCCGCCGACCGCGTCGAGGCCCTTGCCGCTGCCGTGCGGGAGGCCGGCGCGGGTGTGCCGCCCCTGCGCCTGGGCCTGGCCGGGGCGGGCTGTTTCCCCAACGCCCGCAGCCCCCGGGTTGTGTGGATCGGCGTCAACGGCGACGTGCCGCAGCTCATGGACTTGCAGCAACGCGTCGAGATCGCCACGACTGGCTTTGGCGATCACCGCGAGGAACGCGAGTTCCACCCCCATTTGACCTTCGGGCGCGTCGCCGCGCGCGATTTCCAGGCCGCCCGCGCCGTGGGCGAAGCCGTGGCTCAATTGGAGCTCGGTTCACTAGGCGGGTGGACGGCCGACCGGCTCTATTTGGTGCGCAGCCAGTTGGCCCCCACCGGGCCGACTTACACCGACGTGGCCATCGTCGAACTACGGGGCGCAGCTCCGCCCTAGCGCCCCGCTCGGGGCTGGGCACCCATATCCGCCAAGCCCTTTCGTGTGGTGCGTGGTCTCTGTTTCAGTCCGTGTTTCATCCGTGTCAATCCGTGGCTCAAATCAACGCGCCGAACCGACAGTCCTTAGCTTGTACGTGCACGTGCCCTTTTGCGTGCGCAAGTGCGGCTACTGCGCGTTCTATTCGGAACCGGCCGGCCCCGCGCTAATGGACCGTTACGTGGCCGCTTTGCGCCGCGAGATGGACCTTGTGGCCGCAGACCTCAACCCACGCACGATTTACTTTGGCGGTGGCACACCCACGCTGCTGAGTCTGCGCCAGTGGGAGGACATTCTGCAGGCGCTGGCGCGGCCCGGCTGGAACGCCGCTCAAGAATGGACCGTTGAATGCAACCCGGCCACCGTTTCATCCGGCCAAGCCAGGCTCTTGCGGGCCGCCGGCGTGAACCGCATGTCCATCGGCGTGCAGTCCCTCGACGACGGCTTGCTGGCGCGCTTGGGGCGGGTGCACACGCGGCAGATGGTTTTCCAGACTTTTGACCTCCTGCGGGCCGCGGGCTTCGACAATCTGAACCTCGACCTGATGTTCGCCATTCCCGGCCAGAGCTTGGCCGCCTGGCAGGCGACGTTGGCGGAAGCCCTCGCCCTGGGCAGCGAACACCTTTCCTGCTACGAGGTCATCTACGAGGAAGACACCCCGCTCTTTGCCCAGTTGCAGGCCGGCCGCTTCGCAGTGGACGAAGACTTGGCCTGCGACATGTACGAGGAACTGCTGAGAGCGGCGGCACAGCACGGCTACTGCCAGTACGAGATCGCCAACTTCGCCAAGGACCGCGCGGGCGGCGGCTCTGAACCGGGCCTGCCCGACCTGGCCTGCCGCCACAACGTCAACTACTGGCGTGGCGGGGCCTTCTACGGGCTTGGGCCGGGCGCGACCAGCTACGTGGCGGGCGCGCGCGCGCGCAACGTCGCCGACACTCTGGAGTACTGCGAGCGACTCGAAACCGGCCAGCGCCCCATCGAATTCACCGAACAGCTCAGCCCGCTGGCCCGCGCCGGTGAGCTGGCCGCCTTTGGCCTGCGGATGAACGCCGGCTGGCCCTTCGCGGAGTTCACGCGCGTCACCGGCTTCGATTTGCGGCAGGAGTGGGCCGCCGAGATGGAATCGCTCCAACGCCAGGGCCTGGGCCGCATTGAGCCGGATCGCTTTCGGCTGACGCCGCGCGGCCTGCGCTTTGCCGACCTGGCGGCGGAGCACTTCCTCCGTGAGGCGTGAGGGAAGACTTGACCGCCCAGGACGTCCGCGAGGCCCTGCGTATGGACAGCCCAGGCACCAGACATCCACGCCGGGATCCAACGGGCCCTGGAAGCCGGTCGAGCGGCGGTTCATCGGGGATAGACACATAGGACGGCAACGGTTACTCTGAAGCGGCTTATGCCAGCGGCCATCACACAACCGCCATGGACGGTGACACCGGAAAGGATTCAGGAGGCGGTCCATCGCCTCGTCGCGGCGGCGCATCCCTTAAGAATCATCATGTTTGGTTCGCAGTCGCGCGGGGGCAGACATCGAGACAGCGATCTGGACCTGGTAGTAATCGAGCGAGAAGTGCCCAATCGGATGGCGGAGATGATCCGCCTGGAGCGCGCCCTGCGCGGCATGGCGCTGCCGACCGACATTCTGGTCATCAGCGAGAGAGATTTCAAAAAATGGGCCGAGACGCCAGGAAGCGTCTATTACGAGGCGAAGCGCGACGGGAAGGTTTTGTATGAAGCAGTCTGAAGCAAGCCGGCTGCTGCTGCGGAAAGCCGCCCAAGACGAGGCGTTGCTCGATGCCATCCTCGCCAATCCCGCTGTGGATGATGAAGTGTTTGGCTTTCACGCGCAGCAGGCAGTCGAGAAGCTCTTGAAGGCATGGCTGGCTCATCTGAATGTTCCCTACCCCCACATCCATAACTTGCGCGCGATCATCGCGCTCCTTCGCGAATCGGGCCGCCATCTGCCTCCTGACCTCAGCGATGTTGACGCGTTAACGCCATACGCGACCATCCACCGCTATGCCGATGTGCCTGTCGCTGCCGCTTTTGATCGCGCGCAAGTCCGCGAACAAGTGCGGCGCCTTCGCCGATTCGTCGAGTCGCAGATGGGACTACCTGCGCCATGAGCGGAAGTGGCGATTCCCGAATTGGGTCCGTAGTGATAGGCAATTGCTTTTCTGACGCCCGGCGGGTGAAGAAGCATTGGTTTGAGGTCTCGCGATTCTGGGCCGATTTCGCGCTGGTGTGGATAGGTTAGCGGGGGCGCCGCCGTCGCGTCGCGCGAGAAGGTGCGGCGCCGCCGCATCACTCATGGTCTCTCAGGGCCCTTTGCCGCCGGGCCGATGAACAGCAGGGCGTGGTTTGCCGGCAGGGAGACCGAAATCGCCTCGGCATCCACCGCTTCGCAGGGGGTGATCTGCCCGGTCGCCGGGTCGGCCTGAAGCCACCGGGCAGCGCCGTTGACAACACGCACCCGGCCTTCGTAAGCCTTCGCGCCCACGTTCACCAACAGCAGCACGTCCCGCCCATCGCCGACAAACCGGCCCAGCACCACCTTGTCCCCAGCCGGCTCCAGGCAGCCCACGGGGCGGAACTGGCTGAGCCGGGTGAAGTCCACGGCCTTGGCCGGATCACCGTCCTGCATGAGGCGGCCCGAGGCGGCAAGCCGCTTGGCAACGGCCTGCGCCGCCGGCGGCAACTCCGCGCCTGCCGGCAACAGGAGCGCGTCGAATCTCCGCCCCTTGAGCCAGACTGTGCCCTCGCGGAACTCCGCTGCCGCAAGCATCTCGTGATCAGCCAGGGCGAAGAAAACCTGCGAGACCAACAGCCGCCGCCCCAGCTCGCGGAACGAATTGACCAATTGCTGCGCGCGCTTGGACTGCGACTCCAGCCGCAGCGGCTCGGCTACGGGGCGATACTCCGCCCACAAGTCGTAGATCGGATAGTAGAGCAGCACGTTGGGCTGAGGTTGGGCCGCGCGCAGGATGGCATTGAGCCGGCCAACGAAATCGCAGTACTGGCGCGTCTTCTGGTCGGCCACACCCTTTTTCTCCGCCTCCAGAGCCGTCACCATTCGGCCAAGCGAGCCATAGTACGAAGTGAACTCGGTCACGCCCAAGGCGGCCTGCCAAGCGGCCGTGGCCTGCATCTGCTCCAAGGGCGTGGGGCCTTTGCCGCTCATCTGTTGCACAAAATCACTCACCTCCGTCATCACCTGCCGCCCGCCGTTGAAGAGCGCGGCCGAGGCGGGCAGGGCCGCCGCCATCCAGGCCCCATAGACGACCGCGGCGGGGTCCGAAGAGAGCATGTCCAGCCCCGGGATGTCCATCCGGCAGAGCGCCTTGAGCGAATTCCCGTAGAGCGGCACGTGGTGCAGGACTTCCTCCTCCCACAGGTTGTGGCCGGAGGAAGCCACGCCGTGCGCCCGGCACCAAGCTTGGATTTTCCCGTGGTATCGCTCGGCGACCAGTTCGGCAATCAGCGCCCAAAACCGCCGCCGAACCTCCCGATCCGCAGCAGCGTCGCCCACAAAAAGACTCCGGCGGAGCGGCAGCAGCTCTTGCCCATACCGCTGCTTGTAGAGCGCGGGCAGCCCGTCGCACCACGGGATGCTGGGCAGGGGCTTGACCTGCTCATCCACCGGGTCAACCACGCGCGCGTTTTTGCGCACCGAGTCGGGCAGTGGCCCGAGGTTCACGGCCATCAACGAAGGTTCGTCGGTGAAGAACGCCCGGATGGTGGTCCCGAACTGCGGCTCCAGCCGCCGCCAATAGGCTTGGTGCGTCTGCTCAACGAAACACTGCGTGGCCCGCTCATCGAGCAGGTTCGGGTAGCGCCGGGCGGCGTGGAAGTTGTTGCAGGCGTGGGTGTGCTCGTAGGAGGGCCGCAAAGAGAACGGGTCCGGCTTTGCGGCGTCATAGACCAACGCCGTCGCCTCATACGCCGGGTTGGCCTTCAAGACCAGCCCGCCCGCTGCCCCGCTCGGATACCCCTCTTCGTCGTAGAGCCAGACCACCAGCCCAGCCTGCCGGCAGGCCGCCACCGCGCCCACCAGCGTCTGCCAGTGGGCTTCCGAGGTCAGGTACTGCGCGAAATCCACGTTGCACACAATCCCGCCGAGTCCCTTTCGCTTGAACGCGGCCATTGCCTCCGGCGTCGCCTCATCCGGCCGAACCCCGTGCACGATCTGGAGCGGGCGCAATTCCGCCGGCGGTGATTCCCAGGCTTGCTGCCAAGCCGCCGGGAGCGCTGCTGTCGGCCCGGCGCCCTCTGCGCCAACGGCGCTCAGGCCAAGCGCAGTGCTTGCCAGCCACACCGCCGCACAACTCCACCAACCACCCGACCTCGCCCCCAGGCTTCGCATGAGCAAAGGTTGCCCCGCCAGGGGATGAACCGTCAATCACCGCCGCACGGCCAAGCGCCATGAATGCCGCGCTCCGGCCCTGTCCGTGTTCCGCTCGTGTCCGTCCGTGTCCGTCCGTATGTGTCCGTGTCTCGAAAACGCTCCCAGCTCAGGCCTCCTGCCGCCCCGCACGGCGGCAGTTTTCTTTGAAACAATTCCCCACGCCGCGTAGTCGGAAGAGGCAGAGAGAGCCGGCAAGCCGGCTAAGAAGCACGAGCCAAAAGGAAAGAAAGGATCGAGTGTTTATGGAAACTACCGTCGCGCTACTGATTCCGATTCTCGCCATTGTCATGGGGCTGAGCATCCCCATCTGGGTGGTGTATTGGGAATACCGCAAACGCAAGGATACCTTCGCCCTGCTGCACCAGGAACGCATGGTGGCCATTGAGAAGGGCGTTGAGCCGCCGCCCTTGCCGGCGGGCTTTGTTAACGGCGAGACCAAGACGCCTGCCCCGCGGCGCTACCTGCTCAAGGGCCTGGTCTGGACGTTCATCGGGCTGGGCATCATTGGCGCCCTCTGGGCTCACGGCGAGCTTGATCACGCCATGTTCGGCCTCATCCCGGTAGGCATCGGCCTGGCCTGCCTCATCTACTACTTCGCCGTGGGCAAGAAAGAGGCCGAGGCCCTCGAAGCCGCCAAGATGGCCGAAACAAGTCGCCCCAAAACGGTGTAGTATAGGGGATGGGACGTTTTGCCGCTTTGCTTCGCCAAGCCAGCGCGCCCGCCCGCCAGTTCGGGGGCGGCCCGCTGGCAGGCGCTTTTCGGCGGAGCCGGCCCCATAAGATCATGAAGACCATGCTCATTACTCGATTCGGAACGGCTGTCGCCGTTGGCGTGTGCTGGTTGGTCGCCGGCCACCTGCGCGCGGCGGACCACGAAAGCAACCTCCACAAGACCTTCACCGCCAGCCCGGGCGGCAAATTGGTGGTCGAAGCCGACCGCGGGTCCATCGAGGTAACCGCCAAAAGTGAGGAGACCGTGGACATCCAGGTCTTTCGCAAGGTCACCCGCGCCACCGCCGCCAAGGCCCAAGAGGTGTTCGCCGCCCATGAGGTTACCTTTCAGCAGGAGGGCAACCAGGTGTTCGTCCGCGCCAAGTACAACAAGGACTGGTCGGGCTGGCGTCTCTGGGGGCCGAACCTCCAGGTGCGCTATGAAATCACCGTGCCCAAGCAATTCAATGTGGACCTCAAGACGGCTGGCGGCGGCATTACCGTGTCCGACCTCACCGGCGACGCGCGGGCGCAGACCGCCGGGGGCAGCATCAAGTTGGGCGCCATTGACGGCCAGGTCTGGGCCCACACCGCCGGCGGGAACATTCACGTCGCAAGCGCCACCAAGGCTGTCGAAGTCGAAACCGCCGGCGGGGGCATCCAGATCGGCCAAGCCGGCGGGAGCGTGACCGCCGAGACCGCGGGCGGCTCCATCACCATCACCAAGGCGCGCGACCAAATCCGCGCCAAAACCGCCGGCGGGGGCATCCACATCGAAGATGCGGGCGCGGCGGTGAAAGCAGAAACCGCTGGCGGGAACATCACGATCAAAAAGGCGGTTGGCAAAGTGGCCGCGCACACTGCGGCCGGCGGCATCGAAGTGGGTGAAGCCGCTTCAGCCATTGACGCCAGCACCTCTGGCGGTTCCATCACCGCCACCATCATCGGCCCCCTGACCGAAGACTGCCGCCTGGAGACCGCTGCTGGGAACGTCACCTTGATAGTGCCCGACAACCTCTCTGCCAACCTGGACGCCAGAACCGCTGGCGGCCACGTGACCACCGAGCTGCCGGTCACGGTTCAAGGCGAGCAGAAACAGAGCAGCCTTCAGGGCAAGCTTGGCGCCGGCGGCAACCTGCTCAAGCTCCGCACCTCCGGCGGCAGCATCTATCTGAAGAAACGCTGACCGCCATTTTACGGTCAGGCAATCGGCCATCGGCGATCATTCTGAGGTCAGCTTGCGCGCGGGGGTAGCCCTTGGCCGGCCCGCCACAGTAGCCAGACGATTTCCTCCTGGAAAGCGTTGCGGCTGGGGTAGGAAAAGGCCTGCGGGGGGTCTTCCAACAGGCGCAGGCTGCCGCGGTTCAAGAGCGCCTGCGGCGCAAACCGGGCCAGGTCGCGCACCAGCCAGACAAAATTGGCGCCCAAATCCTCCGTCCGCCGCTCCCCCAGATAGTCAAAGGCGAATTGCTCCGCGTTGATGCTGTAGCGATGCTGGCCGCCGGCCAGAATCAGTTCCAGCACCAGCCGCAGGTTGTGTTCTTCTTTGAACTTGGTCTCGGTTACAACCTCGCAGTACTCGGCATCCGCCCACTCCGGGTCCAGGCTTGCGAAGCCACCCAGCAGGACCCGCCGCGCTCGCCCCTGCTTGAACTCGATCATCCGCACCACCCCCGCCGCAATCCCCATCAACTGGCCCCATTCCACTGGCACGGCGCGCCCCAGCGGATCATAAACCATCAGCGATTCCGGCAGGCAATCGGCCCGCCGGATGCGTTGGGCGGGGGGCAGTCCGGGCAGGTCTTCTTCCGCCACGACCTCGGTCTCGACGCCCTGAGCCGCCAACGCCGCCTGCAGATCGCTGGCGTCTTCGAGCGAGAGATTCTTAAGCAGAATGCCGTAGGCGTCGCGGGCCACCAACTGCGCGTCGCCGGCCACCAGGCCGGGGGCATTGCGAAAAGCCGCCGCCAAACGCTCCACCGCCGGCATCTCCAACCTCTGTTGCACAATTGCGTAGGGCATAGCTGCGACGCGCCTACCGAGCGCTCTTCGCTGGACCTTGCCGCCGCTCCAAGAACCGCGCTGCCATTTCGATGAAGTCCTGCGCCTGGACAACCATTTCCGCTGTGCGCAAGCTCTCCCGCGCCTTTGCCAACAGGGCTTCGCACATGGGTCTCATAGCCGGACACCCTCCCGCTGCACGTTCAGCCACAATGGGCCGTCTCCCCCTTGAAACCACGCCCGCGACCGAAACAAAGTGGACACCACCAAGTCGTGCTTCAAGGAAATGGGTGTCGTGAGCGACAACTGCCGGTCAATCTCCTGCCCGGTCTCCACCTTCCCGTTGAAAACCACCAGCACATCAATGTCTGAGTCCGGGAGACGCCCCTCGCCGCGTGCAAATGAACCGTACAGGATCACCGGGCCCAAGCGAGGCCCATACGACTCCTTGAGTCCTGCGACCAACTCGGTCAGCGCTTCGCGGACCCGGGGCGGGATCCCACTGCTGGGAAATGTGTCATTAGTTGCTTCCACAACCGAAGCGTTCGCAGCCCGAGTCTAGCCTGAAACGCGGACCGGAGAAGCCAAAAAAACAGCCCATTCGGAGTGACGGCACCGCGCCAGGGGTCCGGTTGCGCCCCGCCAGCAGGCTTGCTGAAGCGGCTCCGGTTCAAGCGCCCAAACAGTGGATTGCATTGGGCTGGTTTAAGGGCTACTGGTTGGTCGTGTGCGCCTGGGCGGCAATCTCTTGTTAGACGGGATGAGATTCGCGGACGAGAACGAGAACGATTCTCCACTCAGCGGCCTTGTGCTCCCTCAACCCTCAACCCTCAACCCTCAACGACTTGCCATGTTGTCCGATACCATCGCCGCCATCTCCACGCCGCTGGGTGAAGGCGGCTTGGCGGTGGTCCGCCTCTCCGGCCCGGCGGCGCTGACCGTGGCCGAGGCCTGCTTTCAGCCGGTGGGCAAGTCCGCCTGCCGCCCCACCCAGGCGTCCACCCACACGCTCCATCATGGCAATGTCGTGCGCGGCGGCCAGGTGGTGGACGAGGTGCTGCTGGCAGTGTTGCGGGCGCCCCGCTCCTACACCCGCGAAGACATGGTGGAGATTTCCTGCCACGGCGGCTTGCTGCCGGCCAAGCTGGTGCTCGACGCCGTCCTGGCCAGCGGCGCCCGGCTGGCTGGGCCGGGTGAGTTCACCAAGCGCGCCTTCCTCAACGGCCGCCTCGACCTGGCCCAAGCCGAGGCGGTGGCCGACCTCATCCATGCCCGCACCGAACTGGCGCTGGCGGCCGCCAACGAGCAGCTTGCCGGCCAACTCTCCCGCCGCATCAACCGGCTCCGCGACGATTTGCTCCACACCCTGGCGCACGTCGAAGCCCAGATTGACTTTCCCGAGGAAGACATCGCGCCCGCCACGCGCGCGCAACTCCTGGAGCGCCTCCAACAGAGCGTCGCTTTTATGGACCAACTGCTGCGCACCGCCGACGAGGGCCAGGTCTTGCGCCGCGGCATTCGCGCCGCCATCGTTGGCCGGCCCAACGTCGGCAAATCGTCCTTGCTCAACCAACTCCTGGGCCGCGACCGGGCGATCGTCTCGCCCTTCCCCGGCACCACCCGCGACACCATCGAAGAAACCGCCAACGTGCGCGGCCTGCCCGTGGTGTTCATTGACACCGCCGGCCTGCGCGAGAGCGCCGACGCCCTCGAAGGCGAAGGCGTGCGCCGCAGCCGCCAGACTTTGGCCCAGGCTGAACTCATCCTCCACGTGCTCGACGCCGCCGAACCGCTCACGGCCCAAGACGAGCGTTACCTGGCCGAGTTCGCCGGCAAGAAGCGCCTGCTGGTGTGCAACAAGTGCGATCTGCCGCGTCGTTTGGCCCTGCCCGCCGACCTGCCCGCCCGTGCCGTGGACGTCTCGTGCCTGACGGGTGAGGGCCTGGACGCGCTCAAGGATGCCCTCAGGGAGCTGGTCTGGGCGGGCGAGATTCGCGCCGAGATGCTCCAAGTGATGATCAATTCCCGGCACCAGGACGCCCTGCGCCGCGCCCGCGAGGCGGCCCTGCGCGCGCTCGACGCCCTGCGCCAGAACCTCACGCTGGAATTGGTGGCGCTGGACCTGCGCATCGCCCTCAACGCCGCCGGCGAGATTGTCGGCAAGACCACGACCGAGGACCTGCTCGACTCCATCTTCAGCCAATTCTGCATTGGTAAGTAAAGCCGCGGCGGCGTGCCCCCGTCCTCGGCGGCCGCAACATCCCCAGCCGCCCAACGGCTGGTTGTCTCATCGGCAAGGTTACCGACCGGTTTTGGTTTCAGCCAGTCGTCATCGCCGCCTCGGTCCTGCCCTGCGCGGCCACGGCGCTTTTTATGACCTTGGTCCGCGCCAGCCCGCGCGAAGACCCGGACAAAATCCTGCTGCGCTTCTGAAGGCGCGGCGGGCTAAAGCCTGGACTATGAGCGGTTTGTAGCGCAGGCGTTAGGCTGTCCCACTGCGCCAGCGCCTCCAACTTCGTGCTTGCATTGTGCGGCTTTCAAGGCAGAGTCCGGGCATCGTCGCCGATGACCATCGCGGCGCTGCTGCCACCGCCAAAACGGGCGTGTTCGGCACGACGCACTGGAGCGTCGTGCTGGCGGCGGGGCAGCGCGAATCGCCTCAAGCCGCCGAAGCCCCACGCGCGGGCCGTTGCGGTTTGTCGCGGGGCCCTGCCCAAAGGCTCCCGCGGGCGCGGCTCGAACACCTGGTCGTCACCTGCTTTCTAAGGCGAACGCGGCGAAAAGTTGCGCAGAGGTCCGATGAGCGCCTCAGAGACCAGCGCACTTGACATGGCCGCTGTGGCGCGTAGTTTTTGCGGCATGAATTCTTCGCTGCGCAACAACGCTCTCCGCCTCAACCGCCGCCGGTTCCTAGTGCGCTCAGCCGTCTTCGCCGGCGCCAGCGGCCTTCCGCAGATCGTCCCCATCTCCGCGCTCGGCACGGGCGCCTCAGCCGCGCCGTCCAATCGCATCACGCTGGGCTGCATCGGCCTGGGCATCCAGGGCACGGGCAACATGAAGACGTTCCTTGGGCACCCCGAGGTGCACGTCAGCGCCGTCTGCGACGTGCATGAAACCCAGCGGCTCAAGGGCAAGGCGGCGGTGGACGCGTTCTACAGCAACCAGGACTGCGCCGCTTACCGCGACTTCCGCGAACTCATCGCGCGCCACGACATTGACGCCATCCAGATCACCACGCCCGACCACTGGCATCCGTTGATCGCGCTGGAGGCGGCGCGCCACGGCAAGCACATGTATTACGAGAAGCCGATGGGCTGGAGTTTCCGCGCGGCGCAGGCGGCGCGCAAAGCGGTTCAGGCCAGCAAAGTGGTCTTTCAGTTCGGCACCCAGCAACGCTCCGGCGGCAACTTCCGCTTTGCCTGCGAGCTGGCGCGCAACCGGAAGATCGGCCAGCTCAAGACCATCCTGGTCGGCGTGCCGGGCAGCGTGCCTTTTCCGAACCAGCCCACCGAGCCGGTCCCGAAAGAGCTTGACTATGATCTGTGGCTGGGGCCGGCGCCGCTGGCCCCGTACTGCTTCGAGCGCGTGCGGCCCTACACCTCCCGCCCCAACGAACCCTGGACCCGCAACTACAGCACTTGGTATCACATCTCGGACTATTGCATCGGCTTCATCGGCAATTGGGGCATCCATCACCTCGACATCGCCCAGTGGGGCCACGGCACGGAAGCGACCGGCCCGGCCGAGATTGAGGGCGCCGGCACCTTCCCGACCGAGGGCCTGGCCGACTGCGCGCTGAGCTGGCAGGTGGAAAACCGCTTCGCCGACGGCGTCACGCTCGTTCACATGGACGACGAAACCAGCAAGAAGCACCCACTCCAGCAAGGCGGGCACGGGCACGGCATCTTGTTCATCGGCACCGAAGGCTGGGTCCACGTTGACCGGAGCGGCCTCGACGCCAGCCCCAAGTCGCTGCTCGGGCTCAAACTTGGCACCGCCGACACACGCCTGTTCAAAAGCGACAATCACCACGCCAACTTCATTGACGCCGTCAAAGGCCGCAGCCAGCCCGCCGCGCCGATTGACGTCGCCGTCCGCTCCGACACGCTCTGCTGGCTGGCCCAAATCGCCATCAAGCTGCGCCGCAAATTGCGCTGGGACCCGGCCAAGGAGCAATTCCTAGGCGACGCCGAGGCGAACCTGAGACTGGATCGCCCCATGCGCGCGCCCTGGCACGTCTGATCTCCGCGTCGGCTGGCCGCAAATGCCACCGAGGACACCGAGAACACAGAGGCGAAGGCTCTCCAGAAAATGCCTGCGCAAGGGTGGGGCGAGCAGTCCTCTGCGCGCCGCGTCCGTTTTTGGGGCAGAATCATTATTGGCGGAATCATTGAGCATGGACGCAAAGACAGCGTTGCGTTGTGAATGATTCCGCCATCCATGATTCTGCCGTCCGTGACCGGAGAATCGTTTTTGTCTTCCTCCCCGTCTAACTCCAGGCTACCGCCAGTTTAGGGCAAGCTGGGGAAATCGTGACCCTGGTGGTGGGGAGGAGGCAAGTAAAGATGGTGGCGTTTGGCTAGGTTGAGGGGCTGCCAGTGGAGGAGGGCGCCGACCAAGGCAGGGGCCTGAGCCTGGAGGATCTGGAGAGGGGTTTGCCATTCTTTGCCGCGGTTGGGGCGGCGTTTGAGGGCGCGGAGGTGTTTTTTGGTGGCCGGCTTCTTTTTGCGGGGGCGGATCAAGTGGTGCTGGCGGATGAGGCGGGCGATGGCGTTATGGCTGCAGGGCAGGGCGAACTCGTGGTGGAGGCCTTGGGCGCCGAAGCCGGTCTGGCGGCGGAGCTTGACGATCTGGCCCTCCAGGCCGGTGGCGATCTGGTGGGGGCAGGATTTGGGGCGGCGGCTCAGTTCCTGAAGCGATGAGGGCTGGCCGGGCTGGAAGCGGCGGAGCCATTTGCGGACGGTATTGCGGGAGC
>Ga0315268_10004299_pt1 | contig 15476 bp, 11 predicted proteins | sample C1_top_MG_FD_204535 | JGI IMG/M metagenome (GOLD analysis project Ga0315268, IMG submission 204535) | Sediment microbial communities from Yellowstone Lake, YNP, Wyoming, USA - C1_top | ecosystem: Environmental > Aquatic > Freshwater > Lake > Sediment | place: USA: Wyoming | collected 2017-08-01
ACGTCTCCCTTCATCACCTCGCGCACGGTCGTGCGGGTGAAGTGATTGATCGACGCGTAGCAGCCGAGGAAGTGATCGAGGACGCAGCCGAACAGAAACAGGTCGCCGGGGCCCGCGTAATGGTCCTGCCGAAGGGAGAGGATGAACTCCTGCCCGCGGATCGGCGTGCCGGAAACGATCCGGTCCGCGCTGACCGATTCCACCTCCTGGATCCCGTCGATCCGTTTCCGGTTCGCCTGGGTGACCGCCCGGTCCCGCCCCTCCGCCAGCATGTACAGGTCGAGGATCGCCTTCAGGTTCTCCTTGCGGGCAAGGGACTGGTAGTTCAGCCCGAGATGGGAAACGAGCCTCCACAGGATCTTCCCCCCCAGGCTCGGCACCACGCCGGCCGTGGGCTGGGTGATGTTCGTGAACTCCGCGTACTCCGGGGAATCCGCCGTCGCCATGCGTATGTCCCCCGCCTTGAGGCTGTCCGCGAGGGATCCGTTCGTGCAGGTGAGACGGATCGAAAGCGTTTCGGTCACCGGGGTCCCCGCCTGCGGCGGATAGGCGACCTCGAGGTAGACATCCTGTCCGCTTCCCGACGGAGACGCCCGCAGCACCGTCTGATAGCTCGCCACGTTCCGGGTTTCCGGGTTGAACGCCTCGAACGGCGCGTACGGACGCTCCTGCGCCGTCCCCTGAAGGAATCCGGCGACGCGATCGACGGAGTAGACCTGGTAGTGGGTGGAGTCCCCTCCCGTGGGACGGACGAGATAGGCGGCCTGCCGGTGATCCAGAAGGATCGGATCCGCCTCGTGAGCGAACAGGTTTACCGCCGGGGTGGTGTGAAGGGCGAAACTTTCCTTCCGCACCCGCGGAGGCGATAACGGCAGATCCCCCAACTCGAACCGGAGTTCGAAACGGTTCCCTTCCCCCCGTTTTTCCCACCTCTCGAATCCGGAGAGGTCCAGGAACAGGAACTTCTCGGGGGCGAGGAAATATTCCTGCAGGATCCGGTAGCCGGAAAAGGATCGGTGCGGATACCGGAAGAGGGGCTCGTCTTCGGAGAAGCCGCCCGGTTTCAGGCACTCCGGTTCGAGCGACGCCGAGGCGCCTTTTCCGACGGGCGACAGGACGATGCCGCGCAGGTGCCTTCGCAGCGTCAGGTACAGGTCGGTGGCGGCGGGATATTCGCCGGCCAGGTAGAACCGGAGCGACTCCGGTTTCCACGCGTCGAGCTTCAGCCCGGAGAGCTCGAACAGGAGCTTGATCTCCGGCGGCTTCCCGGAAAGCTGCTGGAACGAGGCGTCGAGAAGGGCGAGCGGGTGCATCTCCACGTCGAAGGTGGTCCGGTAAATGCAGGAGGTTCCACCGACCGGGACCGACGCCAGGTGGACCCCCGCGGGGATCCGGGTCGACTGCTTCAACGTGGACTTCGGCGAGAACGCGATCATCGTCGTGGAGGGGATCGGTTTCAGGTAGTGCGGCCAGAGGAGGTTCGTCAGGCTATGGACGATCTCCGGAAACTCGTCGTCGAGCTTCTGGCGCAGAAGCCCCGTGAGGAACGCGACACCCTCGAGAAGGCGCTCGACGTCCGGGTCGGACGCCGGGCCGCTGAGCATCGGGGCAAGGGCCGGATGCGTCCGGGAGAACTCCGACCCCAGCTCCCGAAGGGCGTTCAGCTCCTGCTGGTAATACTTGTTGAACATTCGGGCCCCGAATCCTTCCGCAGTAGATTCAATCCTTCAGGCGGATCTGTCCGTCGCCGTCGATCGACGTCTCGAACTGGACCTGGAGCCGCGGATCGCTCGCCAATTTCGCGACGACGTGGAACTGCAACTGGAGGGCGAGGCGATCGTCCTCCTCCGGGATGAAGGAAACTCGGACCCCCTTCAGGCGGGGCTCGTACTTCTGGATGGTGGTCCGGAGTATTTTCTCAAGTTCCCGGTACACCTCCGCCCCGAGGTGGAGATACTCCGTGAACTCCGGAACGCCGTAATCGTCGGCGATCGGGACGCACCCCTGGCGCGTGTTGAGGATCCTCCGAAGATGCTCGAGGACCGAATCGCTGATCCTCTGCGGATCCTCAACACCGCGCCGTGAGGAGTCCCTTTCAAAGTTCCGGACCCGTTCGAGCAGCCGTTCTTCCCGCATCCCCCGACCCCGTCGATCAGGCGATTATGCGACCGGCGCTTCCCAATCGTCCTCGGCGGTGATCCCCCCGTCTTTCCACGTCCACGTGATCTTCTGGTAGCAAAAGTATATATTCTCGTACTCTTTATATTTCATAAACTCGGGGTTTTTATTATTCAGCATGTGTTGTTCAATCGAGGCGATGCTGGCATTCATGAGATCGATCGTGTAAAACTGAACCTCGTGCCCCGACGAGCTAGGCTGCCAGAATTCGAGCTTCCATGTCTTGATGTTTTCATTGTTGATTAGGAGGTTGTAGAGAAGGGGCGTGGACTTGTCGACCTCCTTCGTAATCATGAGCGGCTTGTGCATCCGTTTCCCCGTGGGGAGCCCCGAGGCGGCATCCCGGGGAGACACGATTTCATGCGAGAATGCGATGACACAGATCGAGTCTTCCCGGCCCTTCTGCGTGACCGACCCCTTGATATCTCCCTGTGTCGCGCCTTTCAGTCTCAGATAAGCGTTCAATGCCATGGCGTATTCCTCCGGTTCCTTTCAAGTTTATTGTTACTGCTTGTCCAGCTTCCCTACGAGCGAGAGGGTGAAGAACGCCCCCATGAACTTGAAGTGCGGGCGGACCTTCAGTCCGACCCGGTACCAGCCCGGCTCCCCGGCGACATCCTCCACGGTGACCTCGGCCATCCGCAGCGGGCGGCGGCTTCGGGCGGAGGCCGAGGGGGCCTCCATATCGGAGACGTACTGTCCGATCCAGGTGTTGAGCTCCGTCTGCAGTTCCGAGCGCTCTTTCCACGTCCCGATGTTCTCCCTCTGGAGCACCTTGAGGTAGTGCGCCAGGCGGTTGATGACGAACATGTACGGCATCTGCATCCCGAGTTTATAGTTGAGCTCCGCCTCCTTCCCGGCCTTGCTGATCCCGAAAAACTTCGGCTTCTGGACCGAATTCGCCGAGAAGAATGCCGCGTTGTCGCTCCCCTTCCGCATCGTGAGGGCGATGAACCCCTCTTCCGCGAGCTCGAACTCCCTCCGTTCCGAGACGAGGACCTCGGTCGGAATCTTCGTCTGGGTCGCGCCCATCGACTGGAACTGGTGGAGGGGAAGATCCTCGACCGCCCCGCCGCCGGCCGGTCCGATGATGTTGGCGCACCACCGGTACTTCGCGAAGCTGTCGTTGAGGCGGGATGCGAACGCGAAGGCGGCGTTTCCCCAGGTGTAGAGATCGTGGTTCTGGGAGACGTCCTCCTGGTAATTGAACTTCTTGACGGGCAGCGTTTCGGGTCCGTACGGCAACCGCAGGAGGAACCGCGGCATGGTGAGCGCCACGTAGCGGGCGTCCTCGCTCTCGCGGAACGACCGCCATTTCGTGTACTGCGGGCTCTCGAAGATCGACTTCAGGTCCTTGAGGTTCGGAAGGTTCGAGAAGTCGGTCAGCCCGAAGAAGCCGGGCCCGGCGGAGGCGATGAACGGGGCGTGGGACATCGCGGCGACGCTCGCCACGTATTGCAGGAGCTTGACGTCCTGGGGCCCCGGGCCGAAATCGTAGTTCGCGATCATCGCCCCGTACGGCTGGCCGCCGAACTGCCCGAACTCGGCGGTGTAGGCGGTCTTGTAGAGGCCCGACTTGACGACCTCGGGAGAGTCCTCGAAGTCCTCGAGGAGATTATCCTTGCTCACGTTGAGGAGCTCGATCTTGATGTTCTCGCGGAAATCTGCCTTGTCGACGAGGTATTTCATGGAGCGCCACGCCGACTCGAGATTCTTGAACTCCGCCGCGTGCAAGATCGCGTCGATCTGGAGGGAGAGCTTCTTGTCGACCTCCGCGACCATCTGGTCGAGGACGGCGCCCGAGACCTTCGCGACCTCGCGGCCCGGCTCGAGGAGCTGGTGGAGGAACGCCTCCACCCCCCGCCGGGCGATCGAATACGCCTCGTCCGTCGGACTGAGCTTCGTCGCCTGGACGATCTCGTCGAGGAGCGATGCCCCTTCGACGACCTGCGCCTCTGCCTTCCTGCTCTTTTCCTTCTCTGTCGCCATCGATGGCCTCCTATTCCTCGATCCCGACTTCTTTGAGCAACTGTTTCCGGGCGGATTCGTCTTTCACGAGATCCTGGATCTTCTTCCGGAACTCGGGTACGTTCGACATCGGGCTCTTGAGGGACTTGACGGCCTCGCGCAGCTCAAGGAGCTTCTTGAGCTCGGGTACCTGTTCGGCCACCGCTTCGGGCCCGAAATCCTTCATCGAGGCGATGTTGAGCTTGACGCTCATCTCGTCGCCTTCCTTCCCGGTCAACCGGTTGGGCACGTTGATGTTGAGGCCGAGTTTCTGACCTTTCAGGACGTCGTCGAAGTTGTCCTTGTCGATGTTCACCGGCTCCCTCTTTTCCACCGGCCGATCGTCGGGGGCTCCCGTGAAATCTCCCATCACCAGGAGCTTGAGCGGAAGCTCGACGTCCTCTTTCGCATCTCCCGTGGCCGGGCGGTACGTGATGTTGACCCGTTCCCGCGGAGCAACCGTTCCTTCCTTCGCCATACGAACCTCCTTCTGCAGGATTTATCTGTGGTACGGGATTTCCGAACCTGCGCCTCCTCCTTTCTTCAATGTTTTATCAACGCCTTATTCACCCCCGAGGGACATCGCCGCGGAAACATCCACTCTCGCGATCCGTCCCCGGATCTCGGCGACCTTCTCCTCCGGTACGAGACCTGCGTTGGCGCGAAATCCGTCCCAGGCGACCTTCAGCCCTTTCAACGCGAGCTCGGGATCGAACTCCTCGAGGCGGAAGAGGTCGATCTCCTTCAGTATCTCCTCGATGTGCGGCAACGCGTGGCGCGCTTCGGGCGTCTCGACGAGGAGGCGGCAGAGGGCGACCCTCCAGTGAAACGCATCCTTTCGTGAACCGCCGCCGCGCAGCCCCTGCTGCATCTTGCGGACCGCCTCGGCGGTCCGGCCCTCCGCGATCAACTCCCGGGCCTGGCGGACCCCCTTGGCGGCCGGGTCCGCCGCAGCCCCGGCGCTCCCCTCCGCCGCTCCTCCGGCGCCCGCCGACAATCCTTTCAGCCATTCGCGGGTGTCGTCCGCGGCGAACGGCGTCCCGTCGGAGAATTTCAGATCCTCGAGGCCGGGGAGCCGGCGCAGGAGAAGGGCGGTCTCCCCTCGAACCGCCTCGGCGGCGGCCTGGTGCCCTTCTCCGAGACGGGCCAACGCTTCCGAGGCCCAGAAATTCAGGTCCAGCCAGAAGATGTGCTCCACGAGATTCAGTTCGGCGGCCCTCACGAGGGCTTCGTCCTGCCCTTCCCCGAGGAGACCGCGAAGGGAATCGGCCGCATAGGGCGGAGGCAAGTTCGTCCGCCCGCCCTCCGAAGGCGGGAAGGATTCCAGGGGGCCCCACGCCGCCATCCGCGCAAGACGGTACGCCATCGGGTTCGACAGGCTCTCTTCGCGGTAGAAATCGGCCACGCGGGCGATCTCTCCCAGCGCCTTTTCGAGGACCGTATAAGCCGTTTCGGGAGAGGTGATCTCGACGGGCCCTTCCTCCGCGGTTACGGCGGACGGTTCCGCGCCGAGCGTCCCGAGGCTCCCTTCCGGGGGCCGTGGGGCCGCGGAGGCCGGCTTCGGTTCGGGGGCCTTCGGTTCCGGCGGGGGGGCGATCGCCTCGAGAGAGCCGGCGAAATCGAGGAGGGTCCGGATCGACGGCGCCTCCTCGAGATATTCCGCCAGGAGTTGATCGACCTTCTGGAGGTTCTCGTTCAGCGCGTTGATCCGCTCCTCGGCGAAGGGGCCTTTTGGAAGCTGTTCGAGGACGCCCTCGGCCTTCTCGGCCCACCACTCGATCGCCGCGACGCGTCCGCGCATGCGCGCTTTCGTCGGGAAGAGGGCGTCCCAGTGGCCCTCGACGAGATCCCGGTAGATCCTGCTGCCGATCTCGACCCCCTCGAACTTTTTCGTCTGGATGAGGGCGATGGCAAGATAGGAGGCCACGAGGAGGTCCTTCGACTTCTGGGAAAGGATGTCGGAGGAAAGCTTGACGACCTTGTCCCAGTCCACCGCCCCCGATGCGCTCGGCGAGGAGAATTTGTCGACCTCCGCCTGCAGCTCTTCGTACTGCGGATCGTACCGGACGTCGTCTCCCGCCGGCTGGTCGGGCCGGATCGGCTGCTTCCCGAGTCCCGCGAGTTCCATCAGTTCGCTCGTCGTTCCATGGATCCCTCTTCCCCCGCCGTCACGTTCCATATCCGCGCGAAATCGGGCGTCGACAACGGCTTTCGGAAAACACCAAGATACGCCCGGGAGATCGTGCCGCCGAAGAAGACGGCGTTCGGCGCTTCCGGGTCGTCCCGCCGCAGGCGCGATTGCCAACCGACCGCCGCCGGAAACGGGTCTCTCCCGCCCCCCCCGTCGAGACGGATGAACCGGGATGCCTCTCCCGGAGCTGCGTCATCCCCTTCGTGATTCGATGCGGCGCCCGGAGAGGCGGTTCCGGATCGCACCTCCGTCACGGGCACCTCGCCATCCCTCCGTCCGGAAAAGTCCGCCCACTCCGCGACGGGGGGATGAAGTCCCCGGATCGCCGACTCGAACCTTCCGATCTCCTCGTACCGCTGCGCCCCGAGGTACTCGATCCGCTGCCAGACCGGCAGGCAGGCGTACGGAAGAAGGTCCCAATGCCCTTCCCAGTCCCGGAGCGGTCCTGTCCCGAGGACGAGCAGCGGGTACGGCCGGCCGAGGCCATCGACGCTGTCCCGGACGACGCCGCAGACGAGCGCCCCCGGACCGAACCCTTTCGACCAGAACCTCCACGACGCCGCATCCGCCATCCCCTTCTTCTTCCCCTCGATCCCCGCGTATCCCTTGTCGACCCAGTCGGCGATCCCCTCAAGCATCGGAGTCGTGCTGCCGAGCCGGATGTAATCCTTCGCCCCCGGATGCTTCCCGAAGGCGGCGAACCTCCACCCCTCGGGGGCGACTAAGTGTTGCATCTCATAAATACGGCGTCGCACCGAGAGCGTCGATGCGCCGCGCCGGCAAGGCGCGCGACTGAGGCGTACTGAGCAAGTACGGCGCAAGGAGCGCAACGCAGCAGGAGCGGATGCAGCGGCGCTCGAATGCAACCGTATTTATGAGATGCAGCACTAAGGCGCCCAGCAAGCGGCGACGCTTCGCGGGGCGGTCCCCGGGGCGGCCTTCGCGGCTCCGACGATCCCTTTCTCCCCGCTGAACTTGAAGTTGACCCGGATGTACTTTATCCCCATCTGCTCCAGCGCGGCCCTTTCCGCCGGGAACTGCGCCGACGAGAACGTGCGCTGCCCGCCGGGGAAATCCTGGAGGAACGCCGGAAACGCCTGGTCCCCTTCGTAGGTTTTCTTCAACACCAGGTTTCCCACGCTGATCTGCAACCCCACGTCGGTGCACGATTCGGGCGACCAGTTGAACACCTTGGTCACAGGGTAGTTCAGGTTGACGAGCGTCTGGGGTCCGGCCGCGCACTGAAGCTCGAGGCGCGTTCCGTGCGGCTTGACGCGCGCATCCGGGTTCGCGTCCGTGGGAAGCCCCTTGATGGAGACGCCGGCCGGTCCGGATTTCCCTCCCCCCGCGGCGGAGGCGACCGCCACCGACGCGCCCTTCGAGAGGAACTGGTAGAAATCGGGGGCGAACGGGATCTTCGCCCCGAGGACGTCCTTCCCCGCGTATCCATTCAACGAGCGCGTCAGGAACGGCGCGGCGGGCCCCTTGACGAATTTCCAGACCAGCCCTTCCGGACCGAGCAGGAGCTGCGAGGCCTGGTGTCCGGTCGCCCCCTGGGATTCGGCCAGAACCGTCTGCTCCCACGTCGCCTGCATCTGGCAGCCGGCTTCGTTGCGAACGTACGTCCAGAGGAAATCGAACGGACCGGTGATCAGCTTCGACACGATGTCGTCCGCGGGACGGTTCCCCCCCACGGCGGCCTTGAGGCGCCCCGCCGCCGCCAGGCCGGCGTAGAAGGGGGATTTCCCGGCGGAAGGGTCTTCCCCGTAGGTCTGCGCCGCGAGCTGGAACGTCTGCGCCCGCGAGGCGGTCGCCTGGACGACGGCCGTCAAGGAGGCGAGGTACTCCTGGTACGTCTTCTGGGCGGCCAGCGCCGCCGAGCTTCCTTCCGTCCCCTTGCCGAACGTCCGCTCGACCCTCGCCAGCAGTTTCTTGCCGCTCTCGGTCGCCTTCGCGGCCACCCCCGCCGCCAGCGCCTGGGACCGGATCGACTGGAACTGGTACGCCTGCTGGAACCAGACGGGAAGATTCTCCTCCTCTCCGAGGAACTCGAGTTCCGACGCAAGCCTCGCGACGAAGGCCAAGTGCGGCCCCTGGTCGGTCGCCGCGCGCGCCGCGACCCCCTGCCACTCCTTCTGGCCCTTCAGCGTGTCGACTCCCCGCTGGAACCCGGCGGCGAACTGTCCCCACGCCGACAAGGACGCCTGGGGGTACCACTTCCCGAGCGCCGCCTTCTGCCCGGCCATGGCGACGGGATCCGCCATCGCCGACTCGATCTCCCCGACGAACGCATCGACCTGCTCCTTCCCCTTCTTCGTGAAGGCGGGGGAGATCGGCCGCTCTCCGGAGACCGGCTGGGAACCGCCCCAGAACTCCTTCAGCGACACCGGCGGGGAACCGCTCTGCTTCTCTGCCCAGACGACGAGCCACTGGAAATTCGTCCCGCGGGACGCCAGGACGTGCCGGAGCCATCCTTGAAGGATCCCGACCTCCTGGTTGATGTCGGAGGTGTCCGTCCTCCAGGACAGGTAGTAGAAGTAGAGGGAACCGAACTTCCTCCGGGTGTCCGGATCGACGTCCTGCCCGCCGGAAGAGAGGAACGCGAGATACGCCGGCTGCGGCAATTTGCTGATCGTCTCCAGCCCCTGCCCGCCCAGGCGGGCCTTCAGCAGGTTGATCCGGCGGACGAGGTGGTCCACGTATTGTGCCGCCGCCTCATCCGGCGTGGAGGCCGACACCGAGGACATCTCCCCCGCCAGCTTCCGGTCGAACGCGGTGAGGAATCCTTCCCGGAACTGTTTGCAATACTTCGCCTTCAGCCCCTCTTCGACCCGGATGCTCTCGGTGAGCCCGAAACGGGGAGTCCACCACCCCTGGTTGCTCTTCTCCACCTTCAGGATCGACTGTCCGAACCGGTCCATCACGATCAGGTCCGCCAGCAGGTCCCTCTGAAGCGCGGGGGCCTTCACGAACTCGTTGGAGGCCTCGCGAACCGTCCTGAGGTTCTTGACGAAGGAGTAGCTCATCAGCCCGCACACGACGATCCCGAGGATGACCCAAGTGGTCAGCCCGAGATTCCGGGTGAGGGTCTGCCATTCGAGCGAGCGCTTCGTCGGCGCGAAGAGGCCCTTGTCCCGCGGCAGGACCTTCGAATAGAAGTCGTGCAGGAACAGCCCGCGGTTCGTCCCTGGAAGGACATCCCTCTCCCCGACCAGCCCGAGAGAATTCAGAAAGTGGGAGTAGGGGCTCCCCTCCTGCCGGCCGCTGCTGAAGAAGAGACCGCGCAGGATCGGCGTCTCCTGGTACGGGTTCGCGAGAAACGCGGCTTTCATGAACGGCTCGAGGCCGCGCCGCACGTTTCCGAACTCCTCGGGGAAGAGGAGAAGCCCGGGCTCCGTGCCGCCCGAACCGCCCGAGTGGAGGAGGATCAGGCGAAGATTCCGGAGCCGCTCGGAAATGGTGTTCATCGCCCGGTCGAGGACGGTCCCCACGTCGACGGAGAGGTCCTGGTTCACGTACCCCATCGACTGGTTGAGGCTGGCCTCGGGGAGCCGCTCGCAGAACTGCGTCATCCCCTGGACCAGGTCGCACTTGGTGACGAGCACGTAGACGGGGAACTTCGCCCCGAGGACGCGCATCAGTTCGTCGATCCGCTGGCGGATGCTCTTGCCGTCCTCCGTCATCGTCTCGGGCGTCGACTCGAGCATCTTGTCGGCCGCGACCGTCACGATCAGGCCGTGGATCGGCTCCTTCTTCCGGTACTTGACCAGCAGGTTCAGGAACTCCTGCCACTCCTCCTTGTCCTTCCCCTGGTCGACCGGCATCGCGTAGCGTCCCGCCGTGTCGAGAAGGATCGCCTGCTCGAAGAACCACCAGTCGCAGTTCCGGGTACCTGAGATGCCGGATACGCGGTTGACGTCCGAGAAGGTGGAGAGCTTCGCGCTGCCGATCGAGGTCGTTTTCCCGGATCCGCTCTCCCCGATCACCATGTACCAGGGGAGGACGTAGAGGGGATTCCCCCGCTTGCGGAGGTGGGACGCCTGCAGGGAAGCGATCGCCTCCTTCCACCGCTCCTGGAGCTCCTTCTCCTGGGTCTGCTCCTTGGCCGACATCGTCTTTATCCGGGCCTCGTCCTGCTCGATGACCTGCGCGACGAACGTCTGCTCCTTCCGGCGCGACTGGATCTTCCGGGCAAGAACCGCGCCCGTAGCGAGCGCCGCGGTCAGACCGGTGAAGACGAATCCCATCCACCACGGAAGGTTCACGGCCAGGGCGATCCCGAACAGGAGCAGGACGAGCAGGATCCCCGCGGCCACCAGGAGCACGATCTTCAACGATTTTTTCAGCATGTCGCTCATTTAGTAAGGGACCGTCCTGAGGAGATTATCCCCGAGCCCGCTCAGGGAGAAACGGTAGATCAGGAACAGAACGCCGAACAGGACGACCGGCGCGGCGATGCAGAGGACCGTGAACAGGGAGAAGCCCGACTTCGCCTGCGCCGGGGCCGCCACGGACAGTTCGGCCGGGTACCCTTCCGGGAAGAGCTCCGCGCGTTCGAGGGACGGGATCCCGGCGGAACTCCCGAGCAGCACCTGGAGGTTGGACGATTTGAGCTGGGCGAGGAGGAAATCGTCTCCCGCGTGGCAGTGGCGACCCATGAATCCGAGGGAGAGGCAGAGGTAGTAGACCTCGCGGGCCTCCCGCTGGTGGAAGCCGAGGGCGTTCATCCGGTCGAAGAACTCTTCCCCCGCCTCCGTCGTGTTGTACATGATCCGCTGCAGCTGCTCCCGCTGCCAGAGGTTCCGGTGGCTCCAGGGCGAGCTGAGGAACGCCTCGTCGACCCAGGCGCACACGGCGAACCGCGCCGTGTCGAACTCCTCGCGGGAGATCTCCCCCTTCCGGGAGAGCGCCTCGCTCTGGGAGAGAAGGCGGGTCACGTCGGCCTTCACCTGCTCGAAGGGCGGCTGCCGCTTCTGCGACGTCCGCTGGAAGTAGACCACGTACGCCATGAGCTCCATGAAGCAATCGGTCAGATGCATCGTCACGATCTCCCCACGACCATGAGTTCGGCCTCAAGGTCTTCCGGCGCGTCATCCCAGTAGAACGCCAGGTTGCGGCCCTTCTCCACCCCCGCCCACTGCTCCCCATGATGGTCCACGGAGAAGTAGAGGGAGTTCGCCCTCCGGGGAAGCTCCTGGGGCGGAACGGGCAGGTGCTCCAGGCCGACGCCCGGCAGTGCGCGGGCGATGAGCAGGGGAAGGTTTTCCCTCGAGCCGAGCTTCGCCGCCGTCTCGATCGTCTCGAGGACCGCCTTCGGGTCCTCCTCCGTCCGGAGGACCAGGTAGAACCGGTTCTTCCCCTCGAATACGGCGGGGGGAAGCGTGGAGCCGTAGTAGGTCCCGTCGTACAGGAGCCGCATCACGTGCTCCGGGCCGGCCGTGATCTCGTCCAGCAGCTGCGAGACGAGGCTTTGGGCGGCGAGGAAGCAGCGGTAGAGGTTCAGGTGGTCGTAGGGGGGGAGCAGCCGCGTGCCGTCGGGCGACTCGCCGAGGACCGACACCCCTTCCGAGAAGGAGGAGAGCTCCCCGATCAGCTGCCGGAGCGCCCCGTAGACGGGCCACGGGTGGACCTGCGCCGCCTCGGTCACGTGGTAGAGGGCCGGTACGTACCTGTTGAGGGAACGCAGGGCCAGCAGGTACACCATGTCCCGCGAGCCGAACTCCGCCGTCTGGATCCCCCGCTGCCGCTTGTACTCCTCGAGCTGCCGGCTGCGGGCGGCGAGCTGGTCGCGGATCTCCCGGAGCAGCTTGAACAGGGGATCGGAGGCGGAAACCGCGAGGACCGGGGGGGCGAATTTCTCCGATGCGCGGATCTCCTCGCCCATCCGGTCGAGCTGTGCAACGGGGAGCATGAGGTAGTCCCCGAGCTGCTCCCGTTCCGACTCCCAGAACACCTTGAGAAGGTAGTGGAGCCGCTTCACCTTCCCCACGGGACCGCCGGCGTGGAGATCCCGGATCTCCTCGGGATCGGCCTCCGCGACGAAACGGGTCGTCACCTCCGACATGCCGGCGAGGCGGCTGAGGACGGTGACGTTCTCCCCGGAGTCGTTCCACTTCCGGATCCCGACGTACACCGGGAAGCTCTTCCCCCCCTCGACCCACGCCTCCTCGAACGGACGGGCCTCGATCAGCGCGTTCCCCGGGTATTCGATCCAGGTGCCGTCGGGGAAGAGGAAACTCCCCTTGACCAGCCCGAACGACCGCGTCCCGAGCGCCGCCTTCTGGATCTCGAGGCTTCCGGCGCCCCAGAAGTGCGGCTCGAGGAACCGGCGGTACGGCTCGTGGGAGACCTCTCCCGAGAGATCGTGGAGCTGGAAATGCTGGGGCTGGAGGAAGAGCCCCTGGTGCCAGAAGAGGGGGCGGTGGACGGTCATTTTTTCTCCTTCACCCCCTGGATTTCATCCGGCCCGAGGAAGACGTCGAGGGCCATCTTCTCCGCTTTCTTCCCGAACAGGCCGCCGGCCGGAACGGGAAGGATCCGTGAAGCGCGCTGCTTGTCGAGGTTGTAGTACCCCGCCACGATCCCGATGTAGCGGGCCCCTTCCGCGCGATCGAGCGCCTCGGTGATCTCCTTGCCGGGCTGGAGGATGAACTTCTTCGTGCTCACGATGCTCGGATCGAACCGCCCGCACTCGAGCAGCTTCGACACGTCTTCGGCGTCCTGAAGTACCTGGTTGAGCGCGTTCGGATCCCGGAGCTGATATACGCAGACCAGCAGCGTGTGCGGTCTCTTTTCGAACAGGTTGAGGTTCGGATCCCCCTTCAGGTGGAGGGAGATCGCGTCCTTCTCGTATTCGTAGCCCCCGGAGGCGCCGCCGCGGCCGGAGGACGAACCGCCGGCGCAGGAAGCGAGCAGAAGCGGAAGGACGATGCCGCAGGCCAACAGCATGGACGCGCGTCTCATGGTTTCCCCTTTCTCTCCGTCTTGTACATTTTCTGGCAGCTCCGCTCGAATTCGCGCAGCAGCGACTCGCGGAGCCTCCCCGATTCGTGCGCCTTCTTCACGGTCCGGAACCGTTCCTCGTAGATCTCCCACAGCTCGGCCTTCCGCATGGGGCCGAACTTGAGCCCCCCTTCGGCCTTCGACGAGATGTTTTCCGGCGACAGTTCGTCGAGCAGTTCCCCCGTCTTCTTCTCCGATGCCTCCTGGAACGCCCGGTGGGCCACGGCGAACGCCTCCTGGATCCGGTCGAGGTACTCCTGCAGTGAACCGGAAGCCTTCCTCCCTCCCAGGTCCGAGCCGATGATGAAGCGGATCGTCTCGAGCTCCTCCGTTTTCCCGAGGAGCGTCGCGTTGATCCCGCCGACGATCGCGTTCAGCGAATCGAAGACGGTATTGAGGGAGGCTGCCAGCTTTTCCGAAAGTTCCCCCGGGGGGAGTTTCGCGACGTCCACCCGGTCCCCGAGCAGCAAGGCGGCGAGACGGGTCCACTCCTGCGCGATGTTCCCCGCGGGGGACGGCCACGGCGAAGGGCCGGATGACCCGCACCGCCCGAGGATCTCCCGCACCGCGGCGATCCTTTCCTCCGGCGAAGCCCCGGCCAGCTTCTCGTCGAGGACCCGCTCGATCCGCGCTGCGGCGCCGGCCGGATCGGACCGATACGTGGCGCGGACGCTTTCCGCCAGCCCGGAGACGACCTCGGCGGAGATCATCGCCCCTGCCTCCGGATCTTTCCGGTGTCGGGAGGCGCCTTGATGATCACCGTCTTTTCAAGATCGAACCCCGCTTCCGGCTCCGCCGCGGGCGGGGGCTCCGGCTCCTTCGCGGCCTTCGGCTTTTCCGGCGCGGGAGGGACGACTCCCGATTTCCCCGGTCCGAGAATGACGGTCCTGTCGAGGAAATCGTCCGCCGCCGGGGGCGGGGCGGGCGGGGGGGGCGCGGTCCGCGGAGGGGGCGCCACGTTTCCGGAGCGGAGGATCATCGTTTTTTCGATCGCGTCATCGGGCGCGGCGGGGACCACGGGTGGGGCCGGAGGCGCAGGCGCGGCGGAAGGCCTCCTCGCGGGTTCCCGAGGCGTCGAGGCGGTATCCGCCGCGATCAGGGGAGCGCCGGCCGGGAGCGCCGGGCCCGGATGGGCTCCCAGCATGACGGTCTTGACCAAAAAGTCGTCCGCGGCCGGCGGAGCGGGACGGGGCCGAGGCGGGCTCGCCTTCGTTTCCGGCGGAGGCTTTGCTTCTGCCGCGGCCGCGTCGGCGCTCCATTTCCGGAGGAGGGCATCGAGGATCCGCGCGATCGCCGCATCGGCGTCATCCCCCGCCGCCACGGGTTCCGGCTTCCGCGGCTGGGCCGCAGGCTCGGCGTTCCGCGCCTGCGCCCCGCTCTCCTGGAGCGCTGCCGGCGTCGCGCCCTCGAACAGGCGGTCGCGCACACGCGCTCGCAGGGTCCGGATCTCCGCCGTGATCGTTTCCCGCCCGGTTCCCGTTTCCTTGCCGGCGCCGGCGAGAAGAATCGACCAGCCCGCCGCGAGCGCGCCGTCCCACAACCCCGCCGTTCCTTCGGACAACGGTTCGGCCGCGGGTTCGAAGAAGAGGTTCCCCGCGAAGAACGGGGACCCCGGATCCCGTGCGCCGGGAAACGTCGAAGCCTCTCCCTGCGCAGGCTGCCGGAGACGTTCGGACAGGGCGCCGCGGACGGCGACTCCGTCCTGTTTCGCGTTGACGAGCAGCGCCTCGAACCAGGCCACCCCGAGGAAGGAGAGGTCGTCGCGACCCGGGGCTCCCGGGCGGGATGCATCCTCCTCGCCGCAGCGTCCGATGTCGAGGACAGTCGCGCGGAAATTCCAGTACCGGGGGAGGAGATTCCGGGCGGCCCCGAGGGCGACCCACACGCGGTCGAGCGACGGACGGAACTCCTGCGGTCCCGCCAGCCTCTCCCCCGACGGCAGGGAGTCGAAGAGTTCCCCGAGGAGGGAGAGCTTGAGGTAGAGGATTTCGAGGAACCTTCGTTCCCCGCGTTCGAACAGAAGCGGAGACGCGTCTCCCGCCGCCCGGACCAGCGCCGCCCTGCCGCGTTCCCCCGCGGAATCCAGCCGCTTCGCCAG
>Ga0315268_10004300_pt1 | contig 15475 bp, 16 predicted proteins | sample C1_top_MG_FD_204535 | JGI IMG/M metagenome (GOLD analysis project Ga0315268, IMG submission 204535) | Sediment microbial communities from Yellowstone Lake, YNP, Wyoming, USA - C1_top | ecosystem: Environmental > Aquatic > Freshwater > Lake > Sediment | place: USA: Wyoming | collected 2017-08-01
AATAAAAAAACGACCGCCAGAATAATGGCGATTTTTGCACCTTTACTCAAACCTTTTTGATTGGGTTGAGCGGGAGGGGTATTTTTTTCCTGTTCCATGGTTTTGTTTTTATTTTAGTAGTATTTTTATACGAAAAAAATCTGCAAAAAGAAGTTTCAGGGCAAATCTTTGATCAGCGGCACAAACACATATCCGGGATATTCTTCCTCCTGGAAATCCTGATCGGATATTTTCTTGAGAACCCAAAGACTGCCACCAACCGGAATGACCATTTTTCCGCCAATCGCCAGTTGTTTTTTGAGATCCTTGGGAATTTCTCTTTTTGCCGCCGCTGAAACCAAAATGCGCTCGTAGGGCGCTTCGTTGACATAGCCAACCGAGCCGTCCGAGCAAATCATTTTGACTCGCCCGTTTTTTATAAAATCGTATTTCTCCACATTTTTTCGCCCGATCTCGTAAATATCCGGAATTCTCTCGATGGCAATGACCCTGCCTTTTTCTCCCACAATTTCCGCCAGCATCGCGGTTGTCCAGCCCGATCCGGACCCAACATCAAGAATCTTGTCACCCGGGAGTGGGGCAAGTTTTTCCAACATAAAAGCCACCGTGAGTGGCTGAGAAATCGTCTGTCCCTGGCCGATCGGGAGAGGAATATTGGCAAGCGCCGCCGATTCCAGTTCCTTCGGCACAAAATCAATCCGCTTAATCTTTGAAAACGCCTCAATAATGCGGTCAGTTACCAGATAGCCTTGGTAGATTAGGTCTTTGATGAGAGAATCCATAAAATAAAAGTTCCAATTTCAAAATCCAAATGTCAAATTAAGCCCGAAGTCTAAAATTAGAAAAAAATTTAATCATTTGGATTTGAGATTTCCTGCCTGCCGGCAGGCAGGTATTTGGCATTTGAGCTTGGGATTTTTGATTTCTCGTTTACTCTCCCATCACCTGCACGACGATATCCCGCTTTCGGGCGCCGTCCATCTCAATGAAGAAAATATTCTGGTGCCCGCCCAGCATCGGTTTTCCGTCCGCGACGGGAATAACCTCGCTGGCTCCGATCAACAAATCTTTGCAATGGCTGTGGCCGTTCGAGCGTCCGTCGGATCGTGTTGTTCGCTTGAGCTCAAAAAGATCATGGGAATAGCGCTCCTCCACCGGCACCAGCTTATAGAGCAATCGCTGAAAATCCTGGATCAAAAGTGACTCATTTTCATTGATGGCAATTCCGGCGGTTGAATGGGGAGAGAAAACGAGCACTTGGCCGTTTTGGATTTTAGATTCTTTCACGATATCATCAACATCCTGGGTGATATCAATAAATTCAATCTGACTCTCGGAATTTTTTTCAATTGTTTTTTTGTAGATCATATTTTTGTGTTTATTGATGAAAGACATTGGCGACAGCTTTGACTACATTTTTGTCAAGCGCTGATGGCATAATTTTATCATATTTAGGCTTTTTTACCAACCTGGCGATCGCTTCAGCGGCTCTGATTTTGATTTTATCGGTAATGAATCTTGTCTGGGTATCCAGCGCGCCTCGAAAAATACCCGGAAAGGCCAAAACATTGTTGATCTGATTGGGAAAATCTGATCGTCCGGTCGCGACTATTGCCGCTCCGCCCCTTTTGGCTTCGGCCGGCATGATTTCGGGAATTGGATTGCTCATGGCAAAAACAATAGCTTTCTGGTTCATCATTTTGATATCTTTGGCGTTCAATAGATTTGGAGAGGAAACCCCAATGAAAACATCAGTGCCGCTGAGCGCTTGCTTCAAACTTCCTTTGAATAATCCTCGATTCGTAACTTTAGCGATTTCTTTTTTTGCGGCGTTTGTTCCATTTCTGCGTCCTTTATAAATCGCACCTCGGCTGTCGAAAACTATGATATTTTTCGCTCCATATTTCGATAGCAATTTGGTAATCGCAATCCCCGCCGCCCCGGCGCCCGAAATCACAATTTTCACTTTCCCAATTTTTTTTCCCGTGACTTTCAAGGCGTTTATGAGCCCGGCCAAAACCACAATGGATGTTCCGTGTTGGTCGTCGTGAAAAACAGGAATATCCAGCTCTTTTATCAGTCGGCTCTCGATTTCAAAACACCTGGGCGCGGAAATATCTTCGAGATTTATGCCACCAAAGCCTGGCGAGATATCTTTGACTACTTTAATAATTTCCTCAGTGTCCTGCGTTTTGAGAACAATCGGCACCGCGTCAATTCCGCCCAGTTCTTTAAACAAAAGCGCTTTCCCTTCCATCACCGGCAACGCCGCCTCCGGACCCAAGTTCCCCAAACCTAAAACAGCGCTCCCGTCACTCACGATGGCTACGCTGTTGTTTTTCCAAGTCAGGTCATAGACCTTTTTCTTGTTTTTGAATATTTTTTTGGAAAGCTCGGCCACACCGGGAGTATAAAGGACAGGCAGTGTCTGTTTATTCAATTTATAACGGCTCCTGATTTCTATTTTCCTGTCAAAAGATTTATTCATATTCCAAAAATTACCCCGTCTGCAACTTTTTATAAACCGAGCTCGCCGCCACCGCACCTTCCGCCGCGGCAGTCAATATTTGTCTCATTTTATTTGACCCGTTCGTCGCGTCACCAGCTGCTAAAACTCCCGGAATACTCGTGCTCTGGTCGGAGTTTACTTTGATAAATCCCTGCTCGTCAGTTTCAACGCCCAATTGTTTCACGAGCTCCACTCCCGGTTCACTGCCGATCTCAATGAAGACACCCTGAACATCGAGTGCGTCAGATCCCCCAAAGAGCTTATCTAGTTTTATCTGCTCGACGGATTTACCCCCTAAAATCTCCTTGACGTTCGTTTGGAAAATTATCTCGATTTTTTCACTTTTTTCAAGTTTCTCGAGAGTAATCGGATCCACCTTCAGTTTTTCACCACGGTAGATGATGAAAACATGGCTCGCGTATTCTGTGAGCAACAGCGCGGCTGATCCGGCGCTATTTCCGCCGCCCACAACCGCTACCGTTTTGTCTTTGAAAAAAGCCGCGTCGCAAGTTGGACAATAGGAAATTCCCTTTCCCTTGAATTCGGCTTCACCCGGAATTTCAAGCTTCCGATACTCCATCCCAAACGCCAGAATGATGTATTTTGCTTGGCAATGTCCAGTGTGAGTCGTTATTTGAAACTCATCCCCAGCCTTAGAAATATTGGAAACCGAATCCATCTGAATTTTCCCTCCCAGTTTTTCGGCGTGCTCCCGCATCTTTTTGAGCAAATCATAGCCGGAAATCGAAAGCGTTCCGGGCCAATTTTCAATCTGGTGGGCTTCATTAGCTTGCCCGCCCGGCTCCTTGCCAATCACAATGTGGGCCACTTTGTAGCGCGAGGCATAGATCGAGGCCGCCAGACCCGCCGGCCCGGCGCCGATTATGACCAGATTATAAGAATCCATAAAATTTTTGCCTTAATTTTTTTCTAGCTCGCTTTTGAGTGTTTCTTTGGATTGAACCCCAACGAGCTGCTTCACGTCCTTTCCTCCTTTGAAGATGATGAGCGTGGGAATAGACATGACACCATATTTGCCGGCCGTTTCGCGATTTTCGTCCACGTTGAGTTTTCCCACTTTGAATTTTTCTTTCACTTCCTCCGCCAATTCCTCAACGATCGGGCCCATAATTTGGCAGGGGCCGCACCAAGCCGCCCAAAAATCAACCAACACCGGCTTTTCGCTTTTCAAGACTTCCGTTTCAAAATTTTGATCGGTGAATTCCATCGCCATAGGTTTATCTATTGTTATTTTTTATTGATATAGATCAGCGCTCCGATGCCAATGACAACGAGAGCCCCGATTATTACGGGCAAATAATTCTTTTTATTTTCGCTGGCCGTCGATGCGACCTGGGTCGGCTGCGTGCTCACATCTGTTTTTGGCGAAGCAGCGACAATTTTGTTCGGATCAGGTAGGTCAGTTGCCTGGTCACTGGCATCAATTTCTTTTTGAAAATTGTTGATAATTGGCTGGTCGCCGGTGATGAACTTATCCGCAAAGGCAATGGCCGGGACTCCCCCCGGGTTTGGATCTTTGAAAACTTCGTCAAATTTGTTCAGTAAATTGGCATTGAAGGGATTGGCCGCATCCATTTTAGTGATGTCGTATTTATCCCAAATGCCGTTGGTATCGAAATAATTTTCAACATTGCGGCAATGCGGGCAGGTTTCGAGATAGAAAAAATATGCTTTCTTCTTAGTATTATCCTGCGCAAAGACAAGAAAAGGTAAAAGAATAAAGATTGCCGCAACAAATATTTTTCGCATAAAATATCTAATTTTTAATTTTTAATCAAATCCTAATAATTGAATTTCAAATGAATAAAATTTTAGATTAATTAGAAATTTTTTCAGCCTCCGAATCTTCGCGCTCGCCTCGAATAATCCGCTATAGCTTCCCTCATTTTGATTGCGTCGAATTCCGGCCAGAGCGTTTCGGAAAAATACATTTGGGCGTTGGCGATATCCCACATCATGAATCCAGCGCTCATGTGAGGCTCACCGCCCGTGCGAACCAGAAGATCGACTGGAGGAAGATCCCGCGTCATCAAATGATCTTTGATCATCCGAGCTGTAATACGCTTGACCCGCCCTTTGCATTTCCCAATGAGGCTGTTCGCGGCCTGAACCAGTTCGTCATCGCCGCTATAGGCCAGCAAAAAATTCAAAAAAAACTTTTTATATTTTTTCGTTCGGTTGATGCATTTGTGAATAGCGTTCTTCACTATGACCGGGAATTGCTCTTCCCAGCGGCCGATAACGTTGATCTGAACCTGATTTTTGTGGATGTCCTCGCTGTCCAACAATTTCAAAAAATACCTGCGATAAATGTCGAGGAGTGCTTTTTTCTCGCGCCAGGGCCGCTTGGTCAAATTATCCATCGATGATCCCCAAAAAGTCACGTATTTTACTCCCAGATCCAAGTTCTCCCGCAAGACATTTTCAAGATTTTCGGCACCGGCTTCATGCCCCTCCCAAACAGCCAGGCCTTTTTTCTTCGCCCAGCGGCGGTTTCCGTCGGGGATAATCGCCACGTGAGTGGGAATATTTTTTAGTTTACTAGGCATAGTCAAAACAAAAATAGAAAGCTTTCACTCCCCGCTTAACCTGAATTTATTTTATAACAAATAATAATATAAGACAAATATTCCAGTCTTTAGTAACGAGGTTATTAGCAGTGGGTCTGGTTGCTGGCCATGGGTTTTTGATTACTTTCCTGTGACCCATGACTAAAGACTTGTCTCGCAGCCAATGACCATTGTAACAAATGACTAAAAAATTAAACTTCCCGGTTTACGATATAGTCTGCTATACCGGTGAGGAAGTCTTTGATATTTCTTTGAGGATGCAAATCTTCAAGAACGGATTTTCCTTCGGCGACAAATTTTTTGGCAAGTTTTTGTGAATACTCTAGCGACCCAGTACTCCGAATGACATTCCTGAATATTTCAATTTCATCTTCCGTCACGTCCCTTTTGCCCAGCAGACGCTTCACTGTTTTTCTTTCGGCTGGTCCGCCAAATTCCAAAGCCTTGGCAATGAGCAGTGTTTGTTTGCCTTCCCGCAAATCACTGCAGACGGGTTTGCCCAATTTTTTTTCGCTACCGAAGACTCCCAAAATATCATCCTGAATCTGAAAAGCAATGCCGATGGGTATAGAGTAAGCGCTTAGGGTCTCCAAGTCTTTTTTGTCAGTGCCCGCAAGCAGCGCTCCCAGATGAAGCGGGCCTTCTACTGTGTATTTCGCAGTCTTATTACGATGCACTTCGAGAATTTCTTTTTCGGTGGCTTTGCCCTTGGCCTCGAGCATCACGTCGAGAATTTCGCCGGAAACGGTATTCACGACAATCTCTTGCAACTTGGAAAGAGCTTGCTGTTTTCGAGCGGGTTCAAAATCGGAATTAAAGATGATGTCGTTTCCGAACGCGGCCGCCATATCGCCGACAATGATGGCCAGCGACTCTCCGAAATGCTTGGGTTCGGTTTGGCGATAAAATTTTCGGGCCAAACCTTCGTATTTTTTGTGGATGGCTTTGATGCCGTGCCGGAAATCGTCCTGGTCGATGATATCATCGTGGATCAAAAGAAAGATGTGAGTGAGCTCGATGCTCATCGAAGCTTCGATGATTTTCTCGTCGTCTTTTCCTCCCGCAACCTTGTATCCCCAATACATAAAAGCCGCCCGGAGCCGTTTTCCGCCGGCGAGCGTCATTTCGCGGATACTTTTCACCGCCCCCCTCGCCGATGGCCCGAATTCTCGCATTTCTTCAAGTTTTCGGGAGAAATATTGGTCCAGCTTCCGATCGAGGGCTTTTTTGTAGTTTAGAAGTTCCTGTTTCGCATCCATAAAAATGCCTAATATAAAGGAAATTTAGCGCTTATTCATATTCTAAAACTATTTTTTAGAGTTGACAAGTATAATAAAATAGCTTATAAATTATTCAGAGTGCGTATTTTCAAATAACGGGAGGATCCAACTTGCTGACAATGACAAAGGTTGGTTTGGAGGGAGAACGACCAACGGTTCGGTCAATCGTGGAAACATATGGACCGCTTTTCCAACTAATCATCTCCTATTCCTTGCCTTACACACCTTTCCGGCATCTTTTTAAGCCGGCCATCGATGCAAAAGTGGCAAAAAACCAAGTTCCGGCATTTAAGGGGCTTATCAAAATCAAGAGCCCCGTAAAAGACTGGGACCAACCAATCGGACAAGATGATCCTCTGGAGGTGGAAATCGCTCTCGGTGTTGCCAGGGCCTTATACATACTTGAGGCTCCGATTAGAGACATTTCCAGTATTAACTTTTATGACGACAAAGTCGTCATAACCGTTAGGGGCGTAATGGGACTGTCCAGGCTACAGGGAAGGTTCTTTTCATTTCTCCGAGAAAAAATTCCCCAGTTGAACATTCCTTACGGCGGGGACTCAGAAGCACTCTTTCGCCCCGAAATATTAGGTTTCCAAGCATAACCTGCATTCACTGCTCTTCCAAGCCTTCGACGGTAATCCGCCGAGGGCTTTTTTTATGTACCGCTACGGAGAATCGCCCCGAACTTTTGTACCGCGTATGGGATTCGAACCCATGATTTCTAGGATGAGAACCTAGCGTCCTGGACCGGGCTAGACGAACGCGGCATTTATAAATATATGGATGCTTGTCCGCCTTGGGCGGAAGAACCTGGCGTCCTAACCACTAGACGATAGGGCCATAAAATTGGTGCGGGGTGAAGAACCTAGCGCCTGCCCCGTAGTGAATGCGAAGCATTCTGCTTCGGCGTCCTAGTCGATAGACGATGGCGGCGCATCACAACATACATTACTAAAATTTTCCCAACCTGTCCATAATTTTCCAAAAAGAAAAACCCCACAGTAGTTCCCTTTCGGGACTGTGGGGTCCTAAGAGCAAATTTTGCTTTTTTTCATGGCCGCATCCTCAGAGTGGCCAGTTTGGGTAGAAATCGTTCCTTTGCTTCACGGAGACCTTGGTTAAAGATTGCCAAGATGTCTAGCTGCTCCTTGGACGGCTCCTTCGCCTGTCCAGATAGCACAGCGCAAAATGGCAATCCGCCTCCAACAATTTGCCGCTGCGTATCAGCCTTTTGAGTCATCCTGACCTCCTTGCCTGATTAGGCATCGCGCCTTCTGCGTGCAATAACTTTTGTAGGGTTGCCTAATTTCCGTTTGTCGACATGAAACTGCCAGGCCATAGGCTCCCATGATCCATTAGGACTAAGCCAGACAATCTTGCTATCGACGACCTCAACGACATGATTTTCTTTTGGAGGAGTTTTTTCCATTTTTTCCCTCCGAAGCGAAAATTACTCCAATATTGGGCCCACAAAACACAAAACGACCCAGCGTATCTCCGCACGGATCGTTATGTTAAAGAGCTAACGGTTATCCCCTATATGTTCCACAACCGCAAGCTCTCTTGGTTATTCAATTTTATTTTGTTTCAACGCCTCACCAGGATAACACAGATATACCTTTTGTCAAATGCGCTTTTTTAGAGTGGCTGAATTAATTATATATAAAGCAAAATAAGCGATTTTATTTCCCCTTCCATTCTTCCGTCTGTCTCGGGAGTAGCTCTTTTGCCTCTTCCGGATGGCGCATAATGACTTCGGAAATTTTTTCCATCCTGGCGCCTTGCGAGCCTTTCACCAGAATCACGTCTCCTTCTTGAATAATGTTTTGGATCGGGAACCGCGCCTCATCCGCTGACTTATAGCAAAAAACACTATTTTTGTCAAGACCGGATTTCACGGCCTCATCGGCGATAATTTTGGCCTGGTCGCCGATCGCGAACAATATGTCGCCGATCTTGGCAGCATACTTCCCGACTTCGCGATGGCCGCTTTCCGTCGCTTCACCAAGCTCGAGCATATTGCCGAGCGCCGCCAGCTTTCTGCGGCCTTTTATTTTCTCCAGAACCTCGAGTGCCGCGAGTGTCGATTGCGGAGCCGCGTTATAGCTGTCTTCGATGATTATGGAATTCCTGATCCCGTCAATGACATTCAGGCGTCCAACTGGAGCCTGAAAGCTTTTGAGAGCTTGGGATATTTCCAAAAGATTCATTCCGAAATAGATCCCGACTGAAGCCGCCGCAAGCACTGCGTAAATTTGCGGACGGCCGACTGAACGAACGAGGCGAACCGGGACGGTCGCTCCTTCAAAACTTAACTTGAAACTGATGCCTCTGATTTTATCCACTTCGCCACCAAGATCGTCGCTCGCTTTTTCATAGCCGAAAAAAATATCGGAAGCGCGAACATCGGCTCCGTCCGAAAATCCATAAAATATTTTTCTGGATTTGACCTGGTCGGCCATGGCTCGAACTTCCTCATCGTCGAAATTCAAAACCGCGGTCTGCTCTTTATCCAAAATTTTCACCAGAGTGCTCTTTTCCTTCACAATTTGCTTCTTCGTCGAAAAAAATTCCAAATGACTGATCCCCACAGTCGTAACCACGCCGACTTCCGGACGCAAAAAATCGACCAGATATTTGATATCCCCGGGCCGGTCAGCGCCCATTTCCATAACTAGAATTTGAGGAAACTTTTTAGAACTTCCAAAAAATGACACCTCAAAGGCGCGCGCAAGGACCGCAATCCATTTGATGAAACTCCCCCCGCCGCCTTGAAGTCCCAGAACTGTCAGAGGCAGACCAATTTCATTGTTATAATTCTTTTCGTTTTTGCGGACTCGGTATTGCGAAGAAAGAACGGTAAAAATCGCCTCCTTGGTCGAAGTTTTCCCGACTGAACCCGTCACCCCGACAACGCGCGGCTTGAAACGCCGGAGAGCTTTCACAGCGAAATATTTCAGTATTTTTTCAAGTAAAAGGAGTTTCTTGGATTTCATAGCAGAAATATCAAATTTCAAAATCACTTTTTCTTTTTCTTCTTATTGTTGTCATTCGCTGGCGGTTGATCCGGCTGCGGCTGCGCGTCTTGTTTCGGAGTGGTATAAATCGAAATATCGTGGGTGGCGTTGAATAAATCAACGTCTTTTTGGCTATACTGTTCGGTCGGTTCGACTCCGAAATAATCTAGCATAAACTTGGCCATTTCACCAAAGGTCGGCGCGGCGCTCGATTCGGCCCATGCAACGTTACGCGGCTGGTCCAGGCGAACTATCATAACAAATTTTGGATCGTAGGCGGGAGCAAACCCCCCGAAAGAGCCAATGTGGGCATTTTCTTCATAGCCCGGTCCGTCCTTTTTAGGAACCTGCGCCGTTCCAGTTTTTCCAGCCACAAGATATCCCGGAACAGCCGCCCTTTTTCCATGCCCATTCTGAACAACGCTGATAAGCATTCGCGTCAGATCCAGGCTCGCTTCTTTTGAAATTACTCTTCTTGCAGTCTCAGGCGAAGTAATCTTTTCCTGTCTGTTACCCGAAACGACTTTTTCGACAACGTAGGGTTTCATCAGTTCCCCACCGTTGGCAATCGCTCCGAAGGCAGTCGCGAGCTGCAGCGGCGTCACGGAAAGTCCTTGTCCGAAAGACGCCGTGAAAGAATTGATATTTCTCAATTCTTTGAGTCCTGAAATGTTTCCAGGTGATTCGCCGCCCGTATCAATACCCGTCTTTTCTCCAAAGCCGAAATTTCTGACATAATCCAAAAAGCGTTGGTTGCCAAGTTGCTTTTCCACATAAATCGCGCCAGTGTTCAACGATTTTTCAAGCACTTGCGTCATGGTTTGGGTGCCGTTGGATTTTTCATCCGAATTCTTGATGGTATAGCCGGCTTCATTCACGGAACCCGAATCGAAATAGGTCGTATCCGGCGTCACCATTTTGGTATCCAGTCCCGCCGCCATCGTAATCGGTTTGAAAATTGATCCGCATTCATAGGCATTGGAAACAACTGGATTCGAGAACACCTGCATGTCTTCCACGCTTTGAAAGTTGTTTGGATCAAAGGTCGGCCAAGCGGCCATCGCGAGAACCCCACCGGTCCGCGGATCGAGAATCACAATACTGCCGTTATCCGCTTGATATTTTTCCACGGAGTTTTTTATCGCCACTTCCGCCCGATATTGAATCGTATGATCAATTGTGAGATAGAGATCGGCTCCGTTTTGCGCCGGAACCAAAGTGCGGTCGCTGACCGAAATCCACCGGCCGCCGGTATCTCTTTCCTGCTCCAGTTGCCCGGCTTGACCCGCCAGTTCACTCTCCCAACTGGCTTCCAGACCGTATCGTCCCTTGAGAGAGTTTCCGTCCGAGCCGACGAAACCAATAAGTTGGGAAGCAAAACTTCCCGCTGGATAAGCCCTGACGTATTCCGGGGAAAAATATATACCTTTTATTGATTTTTCCTTGATAAGACTAACTTTATCGTCCTCGATTTTATGCGCGAGCACCGTATACCATCCGTCCGGATTGTTGAGTTTCGCGAGCAACTCTTGTTCATCAAGCCCCAAAATCGAGGCGATATTCCGAGCCGCATTCGCCGGATCCACAATTTCCCTGGGGACAGCGTAAACCAAACTCAATTCCTTGTTAACGGCCACCGGATAGTATCCCTGCGAATCTTTCACAAACATCTCCCCTCTTCTGGGGACTAAATCCTCAAAAATTTTATGCTGGTCGGCCGCCAGCTCTTGATAGTAGGCATGCGCTTTGATTTGAAGGCAATAAAGCCGCCAGATCACCCAGCCGCCGGCCGCCAAAATAAAAGCAACCAGAAGATAAATCCGGATGCTTTTTTTCACAGAACTCGCCTGATTTTTTTGAATTTTTCCCTTGGTCAATGCCGTCTCTGTTTAGCGGTTATGAGATTTTGATAGAGGTGTTCATCCGCCTACGCAGGAGACCATACAATTATAACCTCCAGATAAATTCTTGTGCTCCTGCTTCGGCGGATTCCGCAGCCCGAAGAAACCAGCAGATATCCTAATGTAAGCTGGGGTGCTTCATTTCATCGCTACATTACCCGGCAGATTTATGTAGCTTACGTCTTTCGGCGCTGTCATATTTAAATCTTTGGTTTTTTCTTCAATGTTATGCATTGATTTGAGTTCAGCAGCCCTAATGTTCAGTTGTTCGTTTTCTTTTTTTAGGGTCTCGAGATCGGATTCCATTTTTTTGATGTCATAACCCTTGGTCGCTAAATTATTCACTTCGAAAATATAGTAAACTCCGGCCGCGCAGATCAAAACTGCCAGCATCAAATTCAAGGTTATATTGCCCAGCCTAAAAGACCGGTTCTTGAGGACTCGTTTCCTTTCCCCGAACCTGACTGAGCTCGATTGGGTCAATGTCAAATATCGATTCATGAAATTCTCAATCCCCCTTTTTTGTTTTTGTTTAAATTTTTTGAGCTATTCTCAATTTTGCGCTTCTCGCCCGGGGATTGCTCAAAACTTCCCCGGAGCTCGCAACAATCGGTTTTTTCGTGATAATCCTTAGTGTTTTCCGGTGGTCGCAGACGCACTTTGGAAATTCGGCGGGACAAACGCAATCCCGCGACTCTACACGAAAATAATTTTTGACAATCCGGTCTTCCAATGAATGAAAGCTGATTATCGCTAACCTCCCCTCGCTAGCCAGCGCTTCAAGCGCTTGCGGTAAAAAATTTTTCAAATTTTCGATTTCCGAATTCACTTCGATCCGAAGCGCCTGAAATGTCCGGGTGGCAAAATGAATTTTTCCTTTTTTGGCTCCGATCGGCAAAGCTCTGGAAATTGCCACGACCAAATCCTGGGTAGTTTTGAGCGGCTGAATCTTTCTCGCGGCAACAATTTGTCTTGCAATCCGAGCCGCGTATTTTTCCTCTCCGTAAATTTTCAATATTTCCCTCAAATCTTTTTCCGGATATCGATTGACCACCTGCACCGCCGTCGTTTCTGAGCTTTCGGAATATCTCATATCGAGCGGTCCGTCTTTCATGAAACTGAAGCCCCTTGAGGGATCTTCGATCTGGTCCGAGCTGAATCCGAGGTCCAAAAAAAGGGCATCCACCCCGCTTATAGCATTGGGCAGCCCCCTAATAATATTTTCTAAATTTGAGTAATTGTCGTTGATCCCCCACCAATGACCGATAATTTTGCCTTCCTGATATAACGAAACGCGACTATAACCGGAAGGATATTTATCACTAATGTTGCTTGTTGCCGCTGGCGGGGGATTTTTTTTCGCTGAAACCGCGATTCCCTTTTTCAATAAAAAATTTTCGAAATTTTCAACGGCGCGCTTGTCCCAGTCAATTGAGACCAAGGTTCCGCCGGGCAGAATTTTTTTCAAAACTTCACTTGAATGTCCTCCGGCTCCGAGAGTTCCATCAACAACTATCATCCCAGACTTCAGATTCAAATTATCAATCAGTTCCTCCGTCAAGACGGATTTATGAATCATTTCCATTTTCAATATATTCCCAACTTGCCCAACTGTTCCGCAATGTCATCCGTATTTTTTTCGGCTTCCTGTTTGTATTTGTTCCATTTCGCGTTGTCCCAGATCTCGAGCCGATTATAGAGTCCGGCAATGACCACTTCCTTTTCGAGTCCGGCATAAACTTTCAGATAATCGGGAATGAGCACTCGGCCCAGTTTGTCGATGTCGACATCCACCGCGCCGGCCAGCATCAACCGCACAAAACTTCTCGTCCCCGACTCCCCCATCGGCAGACTGCCAAGTTTTCCCGAAAGCTCCTCCCAGGTCTTGAGAGGATACACAAAAAGGCATTTATCGAGACCGCGCGTAATAACCGCCTTTCCGGAAAAATCATTTCTGAATTTGGACGGTATGGCCACGCGTTTTTTGGGATCAATATTGTGAGAGTATTCTCCGATGAACATAGGCGCTTATTCTGAAATTGTTTTTATTCGAGAAAAAATTTTAATTCCTAAAATATAATATAGGGATGCTTCTCAGATGTTTAACGAATATAAAAACATCGAGAGGGTTCCCCTTATGAAGAATATTTTCGAGTGGCGACTTATCCACTTTCTGGTCGACTTATCCCCACTTCTATCCACTCGATAACACTTTAGATATATTCTAATCCACTAGCCAACATCAGTCAACACTTTCTCGCAAAATAAAAAATAGCTTATACAAGCTATTGAACAGCGCAAATGCCCACAGGTTATCCACTGATTGAGGACTTCTACTCCAAAATCAGGACTTCTTCCCCGCTGGGCTTTATTTCTTCCTTTACTTTGATCGTGAGCGCCAAAATAGCCCCGACGAAAAGCACGATCGCCGCATACCAATAAACTATTCTATAGGCTTCGATCTGCGCCTTGAGAATAATTAGCGATGTGAATTGGTGGACAACCGCTGGACTGAAAGCTCGGAGCGAACTGAATCTTGCGATCTCCAGGACCTTGGCTCCGGTCGAATTGCTCAAAATTGTTCCAAACAAAGCAATCCCGAAAGCCCCGGCAATATTTCGCGCCAGTGCCAGGATCGAGGATGCGACTCCGATCTCCTGCTGGGGAACGATAGAAGCAATAAGATTTGTCCGCTGAGCCATGCCAAAACCGATTCCGAAAGCCATAACCGACATCGGAATGATTATCCCCAGCGCACTTGAGCGCGGATCGATATGCGTAAAAAGAAACAATCCGATCGCGGCGATGAAAGTGCTCACGGCGATGACATAGCGCGGCTGGACTTTGCCCGTGAGAGATCCGCCGAGCGGCGCGGCGATAACGATGATGAAAGCCATTGGAATGAAAAGATACCCGGTCTTGGTCGCGTCGTAGCCCAGATAAGTCTGGGCAAAAATCGGCACCAGAAAAATGCTGCCCATCATGCCCATGAAGACAATGAAATTATTGATGAGCGTGTTGGTGAAAACATTCTCTCTGAAAAATTTGAAATCGACTATCGGTTCCGGATGATTCTTTTCCACCGCGATGAAAATCAGCAAAAAGATAAGTGACACGGCGTAGGAAATCAAACTATTTGCAGATAACCACCCCCAGCTCATTCCCTTGTCGAGAACTAAAACCAGCGCCGCCAGAAATCCGGCTAGGGTGATCGCTCCCCACCAATCAAAGAAGACGGTCTTTTTCTCGGAGACCGATTCTTGGATATACGTGAGCGCCATAATTATGCCGATAATCCCCACCGGCAGGTTCATCAAAAAAATCGCCCGCCAACCAAAATTGTCAATGAGCGGTCCGCCGATCAGCGGCCCAAAAACAACCGCGGCCGCAAAAGACGATGACCAGATGCCGAGCGCTTGGGCTCTTTCTTTTCCCGAGGGGAAGGTGACCGCCAAAATCGCCATAGCCGTCGGATAATCCGCCGACCCGGCGATGGCCTGAATCACTCGAAAAACAATCAGCGAGCCAAAATTCCAGGCCAGCCCGGCCAAGACGGAACCGAAGATAAATATGATAAACCCGGCCAAATAAACTTTTTTCCTCCCGATGGTATCGCCGAGCTTTCCCCAGATGGGAACAAAGATAGCGTTGGCCAAGATATAGGCTGTCGCGATCCAACCGGCCGAAGTGACGGTGATGTGATAATCCACGATAATTTTCGGCAAAGCCAGATTGACGATGGTTTGATCAAGGCGCCCTAAAAAAGTTCCCACAATGACCGTGATGAGAACCATCCACCGATAGCGACCAATCCCTGATTTTTGTCCGTTTTCCTGCGGCATAATTAGCGATCGCTATTTATAGATCCACATTTTAGCCGACATTCCGTTTTTGAGTTCGGAGTATTGGGATAAATTGAAGCGGGCCTTGACGTTGAAAGCGTTTTCCTGTCTCTGATCGGAAATATTGAAGACCACATCCGAGGGACGGGAAGTTGGACTGACTTCGTCAATTATGCCTTCGTATTCTTTTCCTCCAAATGCATCCACTGTGAAAATAACTCTTTGGCCGATCTTCACGTCTTTGAGGCCCTTGTCCTCCTCGAGCCTCCCCACCACGCGAAGATCGCTAGTTTTGATTATGGTCACAATCGCTTCCCCGGGAGCGAAGAATT